>MDTE01101809.1_pt1 | contig 193597 bp, 166 predicted proteins | sample 811231 | NCBI WGS metagenome assembly MDTE01 (sample SAMN05326651, study PRJNA326480) | marine metagenome | isolation source: seawater | place: Indian Ocean: Red Sea | collected 2010 | reverse complement strand
CTGTGGCTGTGGCTGTGGCTGTGGCTGTGGCTGTGGCCGTAACCGGAGCTGTGGCTGTATAAGTATTTGTTGGTCCCACGGTTGCAGTATATGTTGGAGCCCTAGTAACCAGTTTGGTCGCCCTTTGCGTGACCATGACATTGTTAGTAACGTCTGTAGGTGTAGCAGTAGGTATTTCAGTACCTGTCCTAGTGGGCAAACCTGTGAAAGTAGCTGACACAGTAGGTTGCAGTGTCACATTACTTTGGGAATCTAATTCACCAATCTTGCTCACAGATGCGATTGTATTAGTAGGACCCATGAATTGAGATAATTTAGTCTCTTGCTCAGTGTTCAAGTAACCACCTTCTCCATACGCTATCAAAAAACCGCCAATCAGAGTAAGCAATATCAAAACGGCTATAGCCAATCCTGACAAAGCCTTTTTCCATTCTCTAGACGAACGCACAGTCGATTTACCATATACAGGCCATGGCAACCTTGGGAAAATCCATAAAGCGACTAATGTGATTGCTATCAATCCATCTACCCACAATATCATATTTAACATTCGAAGACTTGAAAATTCGCCAATAATGCCTCTTGAAACTAAAATAATTCCCACTAAGGAAACTGCTGCGGTGACAGCGACAGCTATTGCTAAAGCAATATACTGATGACTTACATTATCCCAATGCAATCCAGAAACAATGGGCAACCGTGGAAGAAATCTAACAATTAATAGGAGTACGATAATCGCACAATCTATCCAAATAGCAGTTTGTAAAACATTTGCACTATAACTAGCATGTATCAAACCACTAGTTAAAAGGTACATCCCCAACAATATAACTGCACCAGTAATAGCAATAGCTAAAGCTGCGGATAGCACTCTATTTTCTCGATTTGCAGCATTCCATCCAGGAGGACGCCAACCCAATAGCCCAGCAGCAATAAAACCATATAAGGCTAGATTCACAATTATTAGGATAATAACGTTTACTAAAGACATATTGGTTTGATAAATAGTCTAACCTATGTAAATATACAAATCTCCGTGCAAATCATGTCATCTTGTAACTCGAACATATTGTCTTATCTATAGAATTAAATTCCGCGAATTTGCTTGAACTAAGATTGACCCTCATTTGTGACATTGTCTAGAACACGAGCTACAGGATCGACCAATGCAAGCAGCAATTGACCAGCATCTTCATTCCAGTCTGCAAGCGAATCTGGTGACAGCACCATAACAGCATATCGTTGTTCGTGTACAGACGGTAAAGCTGCCACCAATGCTGGAGCCAGATACTGCATCCCAACCTGGTCCGTAAGTAACCGTATTTCTGCCTCATCTGTAGAAGGATCAAGTCTATGATAACCAGCACTTATAATCGCAGATCTCATACTATCTGCTTGATTCACAGGTAATGTAAAACCAACTACTTTTCTGGATCTTAATAAATCATACCCCCCAATACATCTAACAAACAAGGCGTCAGGATCCAACTCCCATATTAGAGCCATTTCAGCTCCAAGCGCAGTGCCTACTCCTCGTGATATCGACTCTATTGCTGCAGACTTATTAGTCTCTACCCCAATTTCGGCTAAAGCTTTTGCTATTTGCGGTGATAGTCCAGGATCTACAGGACTCTCAAGCAACGGCATAAATGAGGAGGACTCATCAGCATCCACGATTACTACAGTCAACCTAAGCACTCGTCGATATACTACCAGTGCAAACATGGGAAAAATAGCCAAATCTGTCATTCTTGTAAATGCTGATATATGACCACTCAGCATCTGCGTATTTAGAGCAAATCCTAAATGTAATAATGTTCCTGAAAGTGCTAATATGAATATGCCAAAACCTAAATCCCAGTCTTCAGGTCGGTGCCATAACAACATCACTATTATGCTTAGGAGCAAACCTACTTGCGGAGCTACCCACAACAAATCGTGTGTTGAATTGTTGTAGTAAATGCCGCTTGCACTAGCATTGCTCCATAACACCAGTGCTACAACGGTACCTATAGCGATTAAAATTAAACCAATACTAAGCACTATATCCCCTGTCATATCATCAGATCTCGAGAGAAACGCCCATCCCAACAAAAGAAACGTGGATAATGAGAAAGCTCTGTCTAAAGGTGGTAACAAGAGATTTCCATTTGCCAATCCAAATATACTAAGCACTGCTAAAATTGCTAGAATAACACGCAGACAGAGAGCAGCTCCTGCAGCCAGGGCAAATCTGCCAAATTCAGACTCTTTTGCACGCCTGTATTGACTAAAAGATATTGCAAATGCAGCTTCTAATGCAAACAAACCAACAATATGATAGATAAAACTACCAGGAGGGACACTTACTAGGGATACTGCTTGATTAAGAATAAACATTGTATAACCGTGGGTCGCGATTATAGCATCGTAAGGTAGAGTATATGTCACTATATCAGGGCATAGGTCTTGCACCAACTACTACGTTGACATCTCTAAAAATCTCATTAGAATATGAGTTAGTAGCCGAAGTGGCGGAACTGGCAGACGCGCTACGTTCAGGACGTAGTGACCACCTGGTCATGTGGGTTCAAATCCCACCTTCGGCACTACGAGAAATCAAATATTATAAAAACATTTAAGTAAAATATAAATCGCTTACATGATTACGAACGTATGAAAACCCCACCAATCACTCGCAACAAACTGCGTATCACTCTACCTCAAATAATGATAATAATGGGTATAGCGGTAAGTATATGGTTTCTTTCGGAATTCAGTGATATGATGAAGACCAGTCAAACTATTAGAGCACAAGAAAGTCAATTGTTAGCTACGGTCACTGCACTTCATGATCAACAAATAAGCCTCAAACTTACTCAGGCATATATATCATCTGATGCTTATGTAGAACGTGCCCTTCGCAAAGAACTCAAATATGGTCTTCCTGAAGAAACTCATATTGTCGTAATAACCCCTGCTGCCCAAGTTGAGAAACAGAACTCACTATCAATGTCTGAACTTCCTCCAAAACAGACGCCACATTGGATGGTGTGGAGAGATTTATTCTTCGCGCCAAACCATTGAACCGTTGTTAGGCAGATCATGCTGCCACTCAATCACCAAAACAAGTTGCGTGAACGCTATCGCCAAATTAATCCGGACTGGTGCCCCAGTGGAGAAGTGTTTGAACAAACAGTCAACAGTTATATAGAAAACACTAATCATATTCTCGATATTGGGTGTGGGCGCGGGGGATTATCAGAAAAACTAGGGAAGCAGGGCAAACAAGTATATGGCCTAGATATTGACTGGGATTCAATGTTATCCCATAGGGATAGTCTCATTCGACTATGTGCAGGACACTGCAACTTTCTACCTATCCAATCTTCTGCTTATCAAGTCATAATTTCATCATGGCTTCTCGAACATCTGTCTGACCCGTTAACGTGCTTCCGAGAAGTAAGCCGAGTATTAGAACCCGGAGGACATTTCATTTTTTTAACTCCTAACAAGAATCACCCAATAGTAATGGCCAATATATTAAGCAGATTGATACCAAGACTACAAAGTATATTAGTTGAGCGCTTATATCACCGTATCAGCGCCGACACATTTCCAGCATATTATCTTGCAAACACTTATCGAACATTACAAATGCTTGCGCAACAAAGTAGATTAGAATTGATTGATCTTAAAACAATTAATGATCCTACTTACACTGCATTTAACGAAATATTGTTTAGAACATCAATTGCTGTAGATGAGTTGATGCCGAAGACTTGGGGAATACATCTAGTCGGCGTAATGAAGAAGACGGACTATCTGCAAAGTTAACGTATCTTTATTAATTGCTGTCCTTATACATGACCTAACAGTCCCCCCCTAAAAGTCTCTAACATTTTCGTCTTAGTAATTACATTACGTAAATAATTGTCACCATCGGTATATGCATAAGCACGAAGATAATTAGAGGTGAGTCCACTCCAACATACCAAGTCATCATCGAATTTATATGATTCCCACAACACATCCAATTCACAACCAACAAAACTGTCAATGAATTGAGTCTGATTCTTTTTGTTGATTTCATGCATCAATCGACTACGCTCTCGAATTACATCGATGGCAATCTGATCTGACATATTTGAAGCAGCTGTTCCAGGACGCCCTGAGTAAGGAAATATGTGCAAACCGGCAAATTTCATTTTATCAATAAACTCATACGACTCAATAAAATCCGCGTCTGTTTCACCAGGAAAACCAACAATTACATCAGTTGTAATTGAAAGATTGGGAATTGCCCTTCGCGCTGCTTCTAACAAACTCTTGAAACCATCACTTGTGTTACGACGACCCATGCGACGCAGAGTACGATCAGACCCACTCTGTAATGGCAAATGTAGGTGCGGTAACAAGCGAGTATCTTCCCATAATTTGAAAAAGTCTGGTGTTAGATCCCATGGCTCTAGCGAAGAAAGACGCAATCGTTTAACGTCAGTTTCTTTAAGAACAGTCAATACCATATCTTCCAAACAAACGTTTACTCCAAAATCATGACCATATGCTCCTAGATGTACTCCACACAACACAACCTCACAATAACCTGACTCCACAAGATTATTGATTTCTTGAACAACCTGATCAATCTTTTTGCTTCGTCCAACACCTCTGGCAATAGTTACAACGCAAAAAGTGCATTTGTTTTCGCACCCATCTTGCACTTTGAGAAATGCTCTAGTACGCCCCGAGGAACTACCATTACATTCAATGTCAGTAGTAATAAAATCGCCATTATGTAACAATCCGGCCTCAGTTAATATCTGCGGAATATCATCTTTGTACTGTGTACCCACCAACATGTCAGCACCGACATCACGGGCAGTCTGTATATCAATTTCCGCATAGCATCCAGTAACCACCAAAGTTGCATAGGGATGCTCTCGACGTAATTTACGTATAATCTTTCGAGATTCTGAACCTGCTGAACTAGTTACCGCACAACTATTAAAAACTACAATATCAGCATCAGAACTGGAAGACACTACTGAATGACCAAGCACTATAAACTGTCGCGCCATAGAATCAATTTCAGCAGTATTTAGGCGACAACCTATTGCATGAAGATAAATCCGCATGTCAAATAGTATAGTCTACAGAAAGAACTTATATGTCAACAAACCAGTGGTTTAATTGACATAATGGTCAAGTATAATACAGTGTGCCAACTACAAACATTATACTGAGGAAACAATGGAAATCCTACTTATAGAATGGTTTGGAAACTCATTAAGAAATTATTTGATTGCGTTTGTGATAACGCTTGCTTCAGTCACTGTGATGCGGATATCACGAAAAATCATCATGGCAAGACTACGATCTTTAGCCGATACCACAACCACTAAACTGGATGATTTAGCTGCTGACCTCGTTAAATCAACTCGTTCTTGGTTCATACTAGGAATATCATGCTATATAGGTACAAAATCTTTACAACTACCACAAACATCTAATGAAGTAATTAGAATTCTTGTCCTCTTCATTAGCATCGTGCAGGTCGCAACATGGTCTAACGAGTTGATAAATCACATATTACATCAATACACACAACATACTGTCGAAGATGAGGGAAACCGAAAAAATACTGTTGCTATATTAGGTCTAACTAGCAGAATTGTTTTATGGACTATTTTGTTGCTGCTAGCCCTTGACAACCTTGGTATAGAAATCACTGGCCTAATTACTGGATTAGGAATAGGTGGCATTGCAATAGCACTTGCAGTCCAAAATATTCTCAGCGACTTGCTTGCATATATTTCAATTATGATGGATAGACCTTTTGTAATTGGTGATTTTATAGTTGTAGACGAATTTACTGGAGTAGTGGAACGCATTGGGCTGAAAACCACTCGTCTACGCAGTCTTAGTGGAGAGCTACTAATTTTTTCCAACAATGATCTGCTAAGTAGTAGAATGCGCAACTATAAAGACAGAGAACAGCGTAGAGTATTATTCAGCATAGGAGTCACATATGATACACCGGCAGATTCGTTAGCATCTATTCCTATCATAATTAGAGACATATTGGAGACACAAGAAAATGTACAGTTCGACAGAGCTCATCTAAAGTCGTTTGGTTCATTTTCAATAGACTTTGAAATAGTATATTACGTCACCACAGCAGATTACCTTATATACATGGATGTACAACAAAATGTTAATCTGCAAATTGTTCGAGCCTTTGAGAAATCAGGAATAGAATTCGCTTTTCCCACTCAAACTGTACATCTGAACTCCAGTGCATCATAAAACTAAAATCAATTATGGGCTATGTGGATACAATAATTCGTACTTAATACATTAAATTTGATCATATTGAAGTTAAGCTGTAATAGTAGTAAACTAGCTGTTGATCAAACATAGACACGGATCTTACTTATGAAAATGAATATTGAAATTATTTATTGTGCATCTTGAAACTATGCTCCAAGAGCCACCAGTCTGGTGGCCGACATTTTAGATGAGTTTCAGCCAGTCATTGAATCAATTAGACTTGTACCTTCAACCGGTGGAGTATTTGAGGTAAGTGTAAATGACGAGTTAATATTCTCTAAGAAAAAGCTCGAAAGACATGCGGAACCTGGCGAGGTCATTGATATAGTGAGCAACATTATTGCATAATCAAGAAAATTATTAAGAAACTATAAATGAGTAATAAAGGTAGAGTATTTTCTGGGGCTCGGCCAACAGGCAGGCAGCATCTTGGCAATTATCTAGGTGCAATAAGAAACTATGTTGATCTGCAAGAAGACTACGACTGCGTATACTGCATCGTAGACCTTCATGCTATGACTACACTTGCGGAGCTACAGAATATCAAACCAAATACTGCAGAAATGGCGCTTGACTGGCTAGCTGCAGGATTGCGACCGGAAGATACAATTCTGTTTGCGCAAAGCCATGTACCCCAAGTGACAGAGCTACATACTATCCTCAGTATGTTTACTCAGCTTGGTAAGCTAACTGATCTACCCACATTCAAGGATAAAGTACGCTTACAACCACATAACGTCAACTATGGCCTGGTAGGATACCCCGTACTTATGACAGCAGACATCACTTTGTATAAGGCTGATATTGTTCCGGTAGGTGTTGATCAACAATCTCATATCGAATTTGCAAGAGAAATAGTAAGAACTTTTAACTATCGTACTAAACGCCAAGTGCTAATAGAACCTCAAATGAAAAATACGGACTTCCCCAAGGTTCTAGGGACAGATGGAAAGAAAAAAATGGGTAAAAGTGAGAACAATCATATCGAACTATCTCTCACACCCGAAGAAACTAATAAAGTAGTAAGCACCATGGTGACCGATCCACAACGTGTAAGGCGCACAGACCCCGGCAACCCAGAAGTATGCAATGTGTTTACTTTGCACAAATATTTTTCCCATGATGATAAAGTGGCATCTATTGATACTGAATGCCGGAACGCTGGCATCGGTTGCGTAGATTGTAAACGAATGCTAGCAGACGAACTAAATGACCATCTGGGCCCTTTCCGAGAAAGACGTGCTGAGCTATCTAGAAACCCGCAATATATTTGGGATATTCTTTATGACGGAGCAGATCGTGCTCAGAAAATTGCTAGTAAAACTATAGCCGAAGTAAAATCGGCCACTGGCATAGCATAATCACGATTCAACTTAGAAATTTCTATATTTCAGAAGTACTATTAGAATAGTACATGCAAATTAACAAGTGTCATCATGCGACTTCTTATACAACGTGTAAGCAAAGCTAGCGTATCTGTAACAGATACAATTGTAGGAAAAATTGACAAGGGACTACTTGTTTTAGTTGGTGTTGGACAAAAAGACAGCAAGTCTGAAGCAGAGTGGTTAGCTCGAAAAACAGCGCAACTAAGGATCTTTGCAGATGCAAATGGCAAAACAAATCTGTGTCTTTCAGAGGTATATGGCTCTGCTCTAGTAGTGTCGCAATTCACACTATATGCTGACACACGCAAAGGACGTCGTCCATCATTTATTAATGCTGCAACTAGTGATGTAGCAGAACCTTTAATCGAATACTTCGCCAAGCAACTTGAGACATATGGCATACCAGTAAAACTCGGTAAATTCGGTGCAGATATGCAAGTTGCACTAGTAAACGATGGGCCAGTGACTATCTGGATGGAACATAACAGTAATTCAAAGTCAGTCAAATAATTCCAGATGGTTTTTGACATAAACTACTCTCCGCAATTCACTAGCCTACTTGACAGACACTACAGCAGTCTAGTATTATCGCGCCGATTGATTGTAATTTTGTAAATATCAGATATACGATTAGAATAGCAAATCTATGCTGAAACTCCGTCCACATATTTTTGTACTAGCGTTAGCAGGTCTATTGTCTATATCAACAGCCTGTGATGCTATACCTGAAATTGGCATACAAACATCTGATGAACCAGCACAGGGGATAGAGAAAAGTTTAGCAACACAAGATGCTAACGGAAACGTATTTTGGACTCTTTATGCTACAGTCCTTAGTGAAGACATATATGCGCGCAGGAGTCCAAACAAAAACTCTGAAGAGGTGTTAAGACTTGCCAAAGATGTACACTACACAGCTATTGGGAGATCCGAGGACGGACTCTGGATACAAATTGTAGTTCCTGAAGACAATAATGAGTTATGGTTACCCAATAGTTCAGTTAGTTTGAGTGGTGAAATAGAAAAACTAGCATCTGTTTCCGACAAAAACTTACCCAAAACAGCGTCGACAGCCACGAGTACAATAGAGTCAAGCCCCACATCTATTCCCAGTAACACCTCAACGTCAACAGCTACTATAACAATAACCAACACTGCGATTCCAACCACTCTAGTCCCAGCTACTTTTACGCCGGAACCGACCGCTACAAACACACTTCCGCCAACTGCCACACTGGAACCAACCTCTACTTACACACCGGCTCCTACCGCTACTGCAATACCACCTACTACTGCTCCTGTACCCACAGCGGCGCCAATCCTTACAACAGGCAACTTTGAATTGGGTGGTCAAGTTTCCGATTTTCGTGCTCCAGATATAATGAAAAATGCCGGTATGACATGGGTAAAACGCCAAGTTAAATGGCATCCAGGTGAGGCTGCCAGCGGTCACTTCGGAACAATTACTGATGCTCATGGAAAAGGATTTAAAATCCTACTGAGTGTACTAGGATCACCTGATCAATCTTACCCACACAATTTTGATGAATATGCTCGTTTTACTGGAGAACTTGCCGGTGCAGGAGCTGACGCAATTGAGGTATGGAATGAGATGAACATTGATCGCGAATGGGCAAGTGGTAGCATAAATCCAAGTAGCTATACTAGCCTGCTCCAGAAAGCTCATACATCGATCAAAACATATAATAGCGGAACGATGGTGATATCAGGCGCACCTGCTCCAACCGGTTATTTTGGAGGATGTCACCCTCATGGTTGTGACGATGCCCCCTATATAGCTGGTATGGTAGCTGCCGGGGGATTGAATTACCTAGACTGTGTAGGCATACACTACAATGAGGGCATAATGCCACCTTCTGCTACTTCTGGCGATCCACGCGGAGCTTCAGGACATTACACTCGGTATTACCAGTCAATGGTTGATACTTACTATAATGCTATAGGTGGAGCCAGACCACTATGCTTTACAGAAATTGGATATCTTAGTGGTGAGGAATGGGGTACGCTACCGCCTGCATTTCTCTGGCAGCCACCATACAACCTCACGGCAGCGCAACATGCTCAGTACCTAGCTGATGCGGTACGAATCTCACGTGTGCAGGGGAAAGTACGCCTGTTCATCATATTCAATGTGGACTTTACCCATTGGAGCGATGATCCTCAAGCTGGATTTGCCATGTTAAGACCAGGTGGTAATTGTCCTTCCTGTGGCCCACTCCAGGCAGCTATGTCTGGCAATTAGACCTTTAGCAGAATACATAGAAAATACTTATGGAATGTGATTCAGTACGATTTTCGTGCTAGAATAATTGTTGACTATAGAACTATTTGCTCTTACAAATATCTGCATAAGAGCAGGGAAATCAAAATGATGGTATACAAGTATAAGCGCTTAGTAGTAAAACTTGGCACATCAACATTAACTTCAGGTACCCCTCACCTCTCAGAGGAACCATTGTCTAATTTGATTGCTCAAATTGCTGCGCTTTGTGATGGTGGTTGTGAAGTGATACTTGTATCATCTGGCGCCATGGCAGCGGGACGCGAAGCTCTTGAATTTCCAAAGCTGCCTAAAGAGATTCCTGCCAAGCAAATGCTATCGGCAGTCGGACAACCAAGACTAATGGCAATATATGAAAAATTGTTTGCACATCACAATCACACAGTTGCGCAAGTACTGTTAACTCGCCAGGACCTTACTCAAAGACGTAGTTACCTAAACTCCCGTAACACTTTACTTGCATTGCTCAACCAAAAAGTTCTACCTATAGTAAATGAAAATGATGCGGTCACTACTGAAGAGATCCGTGTTGGTGATAACGACAACCTGTCCGCACTAGTAGCAAACCTCGTAGATGCCGACTTGTTGTTAATGCTTACTGATCAGCCCGGTGTGTTCACATCAGACCCTCGAACTAATCCCAAGGCCAAGTTATTAAAAGAAATTACTAGCAGTGAGATACCTGAAGAATTGTGGAAATCTGCAAGTAATTCGAAGGACGAACTAGGCACTGGAGGTATGATAACCAAACTACAGGCTGCGGATTTAGCACGACGTTCTGGTACAAACGTAGTGATAGCCAGCGGTACTGAGCCTGAAGTAATTCTTAGAACTGCGAAAGGCGACGCCATAGGCACACATTTTAAAGCAACTGCGACAACCCTAGAAAGTCGAAAACGGTTCATTCTTTCGGGAACAGTTCCTACTGGCAAGATACAAATAGATAATGGTGCTACTAGTGCACTACAAAATGTGAGTAGCTTGTTGCCTGTGGGTGTTACATCAATATCGGGATCATTTGATCGCGGAGATACGGTTGCTGTAATCGATATAAATAGTAATGAAATCGCACGTGGATTAACTAATTATAGCTCCGCTGAACTATATAAAATAGCCGGTCGCCAGTCAAAAGATATTGAATCAATTCTAGGGTATTATTATGGTGAGGAAGTTATACACCGAGATCAGTTGGTGCTGATACATACTCCGAACTAGGAGAAATTTATGATCGATTTGACATCCATGGCAGCTGGAGCCAAAATCGCCGCTCGCCATATGGCACATGCAAGCACAGATGATAAGAACATAGCACTAAAAGCTATTGCCATAAATCTAGAACGATTCCAAAAAGATATATTGACTGCTAACAAACAAGATATCAATGAAGGACAGAAAAATGGTCTGAACTCCGCGCTCATTGACCGTTTGACACTCACACCCGAAAGGCTTGGAGCTATGGCTGATGATGTCACAAATATCGCTTCACTCCCGGATCCCATTGGTGAATGTTTTGACAGACAAATACTTGAGAATGGATTGCAGATTGAACGGCAACGTGTCCCTATTGGTGTATTAGGTGTGATTTACGAGTCTCGGCCAAATGTAACAATAGATGTGACCGCCTTAGCAATCAAAACTGGGAACGTAGTATTGCTACGCGGAGGCAGTGAAACCATACATTCAAATAGAGTTTTAGTGAACTTAGTGCAGCAGGCTCTGCGTGATGCTGATCTCCCAGAATCTTCTGTGCAGTTCATCGACGATCGGGATCGTAAATATGTGGCCGAGCTTTTGAAATTACATGAATATGTAGAAATGATTATTCCAAGAGGTTCCAATGCTCTGCATACATTCTGCCGTGAGAATAGCACTATACCAGTTATAACTGGTGGAATAGGCATATGTCATTTGTATGTAGATGAAAGTGCCGATATTAAACTGGCCATACCAGTTATAGAAAATGCTAAGGTACAAAGACCATCTGTGTGCAATGCTCTTGATACACTCTTGGTACACGAAGCAATCGCTGCTGATCTTTTACCCAGAGTAATTAATCAACTTGGTGAATCGGGAGTGACATTTAGAACAGACAAGCAGGCACTATCTATACTAGAGAAAGCAAGACTGAGCAATGATTCGACAAAAGTACAGTTAGCAGGACCTAATGATTTTGATATCGAATGGCTTTCTCTTGTGCTTGGTATCAAAATAGTGAAAAACCTAGATGAGGCAACTGAGCATATTCATAAACATAGCACCAATCATTCTGATGGTATTTTGACTGAAACCGACAAACATGCCGAACGATTTGTGGCAGAAATAGATTCAGCAGCTGTATATGTCAATAGTAGCACACGCTTTACTGATGGAGGACAATTAGGTCTAGGCGCCGAAGTTGCTGTAAGCACTCAAAGATTACATGCCCGTGGACCAATGGGATTGCCTGAGCTTTCTACATACAAATGGGTAGTAAGAGGGTCATATACCTCAAGATCCTAATACAATAACATTGTCTATATATCAAAAGAGTATCAACTTTTTCCCAGCAAGTCTTTCAAATTTTGCGCTAAGTCAGCCATATTGTCAGGAACTTTTCCACCTTCTAAAATTGCCTGCCCAAGACCAGATTGCCTAAATTCCATTAAATCACGGTCAAAACCATCTTGCGGTGCAGTATCTGAAATAATTACTCCATCTCGCATATTAACAATTCTGCGCATCATATTAGCGCATTGAATATTATGTGTCACAACGATAAGGGTAGTGCCTTGTGTCTGATTAAGTTCGGACATCAACTCCATTATATCTATAGTAGTTTTTGAATCTAGATTGCCCGTAGGTTCATCTGCCAAAACTATTTTTGGGTCGTTAGCAAGCGCACGTGCAATAGCGACTCGCTGACGTTCACCACCTGACAGCTGACTCGGTAGCGATTTTAATCGATGCTCTAGACCAACCAGAACAAGCAATTCATTTGCACGATCACGCCTTGCTGACTTAGTCATACTAGATTCATGTAAGGGAACAATCACATTTTCCAGTGCGGTAAGTGTAGGAATAAGATTATGCATCTGAAATATAAATCCTACAGTTTTACTTCGGAAAATATCTATATTTTGCACTGAGCTCAGTGAAACTCCATCTATTAGAACATCCCCGGAACTAGGATCATCTAAACCACCCAACATATTTAACAAAGTAGATTTTCCGGATCCAGAAGGTCCCACTATAGCCACAAAATCGCCTGAATATATTGCGAGATTGACACCATCCAATGCTCGCACAGTTTCTACCGTTCCAAAAACTTTCGTCAGTTCTCTGGTTTCTACTACTATAGTGCTATCAGACGACATAATATTCCCATTTTAGTGTTCAAATCTAGATGCTATAGGAAAAACATAATAATGCATCTCATAGATCATTCATAACGCAATGCTTCTATTGGTTTCAAGTTGGCCCCTTTCCAGGCTGGATATATAGATCCCACAAGACCCAGAACCAATACTAGAACACTGATTTGCACAAATATTGGGCCTTCATATATTGGGTTGAAAAAAGATCCATAAAGAGGTATCAAACCTAATAGGCTATTGAGTCCTATGCCAATACCAATACCAGCTATACCACTGAACAAGCTTAACGCTAAACCTTCTACCACTATCATACCGACTACACTTTTCCTCTTCCAACCTACCGCTCGAAGCAATCCAATTTCCTGTGTTCTTTCAAAAACACTCATTAACATAGCATTCATCATGACAATACCACCAACCAACATAGTTAATCCACTCATAGCATTCATCATTGATTCCATAGTCTTAAAATCCTGCATTTTTTCGGTAAACGTACTAGTAGTACCTACCATTACATCAGCAAACTGTTGTTCTAACAGATTGGCTACACCGACTGCTCTCTTTTGATCATGTAAAGCTACTCCGAGAAATGAAACTTCACCCTGTTTGTCAAACAGATTCTGTGAATCTCGTAGCGATATCGCTGCTCCTGTATCTTCAAAACTAACGCCATTTTCATATATACCCACAATAATAAAGCGCGCTCCAGCAATACGCATTTTGTCGCCCAGTTCTTTCTTGAGGCTATTGGCTGCAAGTCGACCCAGTATCACCTCTCCAGAGCGCTGAAGCGTCCTTCCCTCACGAACATTGTAGTCATTGATCTTAGATTCTCGCGGATCAAGACCATTAACCATAAAAAATGGTAGTCCAGGAGCGGTAGTTATGCCCCACACAATCCGAGAAACTGATTTGACTTCTGGGTGTGCGCGAATACTGTTTGCGGTACGCTCAGAAATTACAGAAAGTGTCGCATCTGCTGCATCTTTTTCCTCTACTATTAAATCAGAATCACCTGCACTCATATAATTTGTGAACATAGATTCCATGCCACTAGCCATCCCCATCAAAGCAAATGTAAATCCAACACCTAGGCCAATACTTGTAAGAGTTACGAAGGTACGTGTAGGTCGCCTCCACAAGTTCCGTAGTGATGAGTTAGATAATAGACGACTAATCAATTCCATACTAGATGTTGTAGATACTGGTAAATTAGTTCCTGCTCGCATAGCCTCCGCAGGCAATAATTTGGATGCACGCCAAGCTGGATACAATCCGCTTAGAATACCAAGACTAATTGACAAACCTAAGGCCCGAACAAATATATCGATCGTGTATGCACCTGACAACATAGAGCTCACTGCTGGAGATAATTTAATTGCTTCCGTTAAACCATATCCCACACCAACTCCAACTACTCCTCCCACGAAAGCGACAATCACGGACTCTCCTAATATCATCACTATAACCCTTCGTCTTCTCCAACCTATAGCCCGCAATACACCTATTTCGCGTGTACGCTCAAAAACACTCATTAGAGTACTATTCATCATCCCAAGACCGCCTACGAGCACAGCAAATATCCCCATATAAAAACCAAATGAACGATACATTCCAAGCATTTCAGTTTGGCGAGTCTGTTCACCCGAGCGAGTAGCTGCTAATTTAGGCCAGCGATTCTCTATCTCATTCTTAATCGCATCTATACGAGTTTTGTCATTCACGCGCATATTGAAATAGCTAACTTGATACCGTTGATCGAAAAAACGTTGCGCATCGGACAAACTCATCACTGCTCCACCATCTTCAAAACTGGTGCCAGTCTCATATATGCCAGCTACCCGATATGTAGTACCTTCTAAGCGAAATGCTTCCCCAACATCTTTATCAAATGATTCTGCAGCAAGTTTCCCGATAAGGATTTGCTTGCGCTGTAAGATTGGACCTCCAGCAATAAGACGATAATTGGACATACTAAAACCGCGAGTGTCTTCACCAGTGACAATAAAATACGGCACACTGTCCATCTGTACTATATTTACAATTGCACCCGTAACCTCATCCACACCAGGAATTCGCTCAATATCAGCAGCGATACTCTCATCCACTTTGCTAAATAGCACCATCATTGCATCCTTCTGGGCAACCATGAGATCTGCATCGGAAGAAGTAAAAACCTCTTCCATACCCCTGGACATACCCTCACCTAGTGCTGATAGAGATACAACAGCTGCAACACCCATGGCTATACCAAGGATTGTCAAAAGGGTACGAGTTTTACGATTCCAAAGATTGCTAACAATCAAGTTGTCATCCACCTGCAGTTATAGTAGCTCGCAAAACAACACCTGACAAAAACAATAATGTTAATCCGTAGAATAGTGCTTCACGATATGTGCTACGACCACGAGTGAAAGCGAACACTGCTGGTAGAGTGATCACTCCTAGTGCACCATACAGGTAATGTACACCGCGAATAGCAATGCGACCTTGAAACAGCATCACCACTCCGATAGCGGCCTGTAGAATAAATACTAATGCAACAATAGCAATAGCACCCCAGTATTGAGGAGTCAAATCACGTCGCCGTATATATATCCAAAAACTCCAGGCTGCCACAATCAACGAGTAAATTAGTATTGTATTTGCTAATCCATCATGTAGTCTTGTAGTTATCATAAAGATATTCTAGCATAACTGTACACTAAACCACATATGCGATACAGCATGCTAAAATGAGTTTAAGTGGATTAATATTATGTCAAACAATGAATTGATACGAGTACTTATCACACAACCATTTGCCTCTAAATTGATTCAAAGTTTGCAATCAATATCATCACAATTAATAATCAAACATGTTCCTACAAAAAACCCGGCGGAGCTGGAAAAAGAGTGGCCTACAGTGGAGGTACTATATACTGCCAAAATTGTTCCAAAACCCGAACAAGCACCATGCTTGTCCTGGATACAGGCTCATTTCGCTGGAATTGAACATCTACTTAAACACCCAATTACAAATCAAGTACACCTTACAACTGCAAGCGGAGTCGGTGCAAAATCTATAGCAGAATATGTAATAGGGGGACTACTATCCCTTAATCACCATATACCTAGTTTTCTTGAACACCAATCCCAAAAAGCATGGTCCTCAAAACGCTTACAGATTTTTGTTCCTAGTGAGCTCCAAAATACTACACTGGGAATAATAGGCTATGGAGGAATTGGACAAGAAATAGCACGCCTAGCTAGTGCATTTGGTATGAAAATATTAGTAACCAAACGTGATATTGCAGAACCAAGTATAAATAGCTGGCAATTTCCAAATCCCTCAAAAATACAGCATGGCTTGGTGGAAAAAATATACTTACCTGAGCATCTACATATCATGCTAAAACAGTGTGATTATGTTGTAACAGCAGTTCCATTGACTGAGAATACCAAACATATGATAAGCTCATTAGAATTCAGTGCGATGAAAAAAGGGACTATCTTAGTGAATATATCACGCGGAAAAGTTGTAGATGAATTGGCATTAATTGACGCGTTACAGTCTGACCATCTAAGAGGCGCCATACTAGATGTATTTGAAACAGAACCGCTAGATGCAAAAAGCCCCCTATGGAACCTGCCCAATGTAATTATAAGTCCACATGTTTCAGGACTAACTCCCAATTATGATCAACGCGCTGTAGAATTATTTGAGAACAACTTGAAAAGATACTTATCTGGAAATCCGTTACTTAATGAAGTAAATATCAAACGAGGATATTGAATCTACAATACTTAATTGTGAGCAAATAACCTGTGGCAATAAATCAACTGTCGACTGATTCATACAGTTCCAGCAATACTCCTCCAGTACTATTTGGATGGATGAAAATAGCTCGTTTCCCTGCAGCCCCATCTATTGGAACATCATTCAACAAATGAATTCCTTTTGACTTGAGTTCTATAATCATAGAAGACAAATCTTCCACTCCTAGTGCAATATGATGCATTGATGATCCTTTCTTCTGAACAAAACGAGCTATTCCACTATCTTCAGTGGTAGGTTCTACCAATTCAATTTTACTTGCACCTATCTGAAAAAATGCTGTATCAACTTGTTGTGATAACACTTTCTCACGGTGCGTCACTTTAAGCCCTAAAGCGTCACGCCAAAAACTAAGAGATTCTTCCAAATCAGAAACTGCTATGGCAATGTGGTCTATATGTTTTATCATTGTTATCAATATACTATATTAAAGACCTATATTCACCCCATACATTACGAAGCACATTACAAATTTCACCTAAGGTAACATCATGCTGTACGCATTCAATAAAAAGTGGCATTAGGTTGTCTGTACCTCGTGCAGCATTAGATAATTGGTCAAGAAGTGTACTTGTCTTTTCTGAATCACGCTGTTCACGAATAGCACGTACCCGTTCACACTGCTGCTCTTCAGTTTCCTTATCCAAAATTAATCTATCTATCTCTAATTTTTTATCGTCAGCAAAATTGTTTACGCCTACTACAACCTGGTCCCCCTGTTCAACATTTTTTTGATAAGCATATGCAGCATCATGAATTTCTCCCTGCATATAGCCAGATTCAATTGCTGCAAGTGATCCGCCAATGTCATCAATATGTCTGATATATTTTTCTGCACGAGATTGTATTTCGTTAGTCAATGATTCTATCGCATATCCACCACCCAAAGGATCAACAATATCAGCTACTCCTGATTCATGGGCGATAATTTGCTGCGTACGAAGAGCAACCTGGGCTGCTGAAGCAGTCGGCAGAGCCAATGCTTCATCCATTGAGTTAGTATGAATACTCTGCGCACCACCAAGAACAGCTGCTAGGGCCTGTATAGTAACTCTGGTTACATTATTCTCAGGCTGCTGCGCAGTGAGCGTACTACCACCAGTCTGTGCATGAAAACGCATCATTTGACTTTTAGGATCTTCACAACTGAACCGATTCTTGATTATTCCCGCCCACATACGCCTAGCAGCCCTGAATTTAGCAATCTCCTCTAGAAATTCATTATGTGCATTGAAGAAAAAGCTAATTCTCGGAGCAAAATTATCAATCTTCAATCCTGAATTGATTGCCGATTCCACATAAGTTATCGCATTAGCTAACGTAAATGCTACTTCCTGAACAGCGGTACTACCAGCCTCACGTATATGATAACCAGAAATACTGATAGTATTCCAGTATGGTAAATGTATGTCACAATATCTAAATACATCAGTAACCAATCGCAGCGAGGGTGCTGGAGGGAAAATATACGTACCACGGGCCAGATACTCCTTGAGTATATCATTTTGTATAGTGCCACGTAGTTTATTAATATCAACTTGTTGGCGCTTAGCAACCGAGATATACATAGCCAGTAAAATTGCTGCTGGTGCATTAATAGTCATGCTTGTACTGACTTTTTCCATTGGGATCCCATCAAATAAACGATACATATCTTCCAGCGTTGATATAGACACACCAACCTTACCAACTTCTCCCTCAGCCAACGGGTCATCAGGATCATAACCAATTTGAGTAGGTAAATCAAACGCCACAGAAAGTCCAGTCTGCCCTTGCTCAAGCAAAAACTTAAATCGCCGGTTGGTTTCGTCAGCGCTAGCATAACCAGCATATTGCCTCATCGTCCAATAACGACCACGATACATTGTGGGATAAATACCACGCGTATATGGATACTGACCAGGCATTGCTAAATCATCCATAGAAGAGTCAGATTCCCCTTCAGACAAAAATACTCTTTTCAAAGGTATACCGGATGAAGTAGAAAATTTAATGCGGCGTTCTAATTGCTGATCTAATTTAGCTCTATCTTTTCTTGAATTAAAATTCGTCATTGGTCGTCTGAAGGTGAGAGTACTAACAAAACCGCATCCTGCTGAATCGTATCTTCCGGATTGACTTGTATACGCAGAATAGTTCCATCAAGCGGAGACTTAAGCTCATTTTGCATCTTCATCGATTCTAAAACTACTAAAATATCACCCTGTCTAATTTCTTGACCTTCCTTGACCGGAACTGAAACAACTAATCCAGGCATTGGAGCCTTCAAGTAATAATCCCCCTTAGTTGATGCTCCAGCTCCACCAAGACTCATCAACCTCTGAGACCGCTCATCCTCTATTTCAACCATATAAAGGTCGCCTTTGTGTAGAACCTGCCATCCATCATCGGTGCCCTCGATATGACCCTCGTACGAATTGCCTCCAATCAAGAGTGAATATAAAGGCCCATTACCTATTGCTCTGAAGTCTATTTCATATCTCTCACCGTCAACAGTCACATGGCTGTCTTCATTGATATCTACTTCAAATGTAGTCCCATTCACAGTAGCTAAGTATTTCATCTATGCATCCTTTCCCAACGCCCGACCCATTTCCAATTGGACGCATCTCTTTTGCCTCTCTGAACAACATGCGCAGCTTGTTGACGATACTGATGTGCAGCTAAAGCTGCAAATACTGCAGCAATTTCATCATCAGTATCTGATCTATCTCCCAGACTAAAATCCTCATCCACAAAGCTTGTGTTGAATTGTCCGGCCATAAATCTATGTGAATTAAGCAACTTTTGGTGAAACGGAATTGTGGTTTTTACTCCAACGATGCGATATTCCTCCAATGCCCTTCGCATCCGAAGTAATGCCTCTCCCCTGGTTTTACCTGAACAGATCACCTTACTAATCATCGAATCATAATGAGGCGAAATAGTGTAACCAGGATATACACCTGTATCTACTCGGACACCAGGACCTGTTGGCACTATGTTAGTATTAATAGTACCTATAGACGGTATAAAATCACGATAAGAATCCTCCGCATTTATGCGACACTCAATTGCCCACCCCTTCAATTCTATTTCGTGCTGCTGACGACTCAGTCGACGGTTTCTGGCTATACGAATCTGCTCTTTCACTATATCCACTCCAGTAACTATCTCAGTGACTGGATGTTCAACTTGAAGTCGCGTATTCATTTCTAGGAAATAATAATTCTTGTCTTCGTCCAACAGAAATTCGACAGTACCAGCATTGACATAATCCACCGACTTGGCAGCAAGACAAGCAATTTCTCCCATGTTGGTTCGCAAATCGATGTCATCTGAAAGTACGACCGATGGAGCTTCTTCCAAAAGCTTCTGATGTCGTCTCTGAATTGAACACTCCCGTTCTCCCAAATGGATCACATTGCCATGATTGTCAGCCATTATCTGAAATTCTATGTGCCGCGCACCTTGTATCAATTTCTCTAGATATACGCTGTCGTCACCAAAAGCAGCTTCTGACTCTCGTCGTGCTTCAGATAGAGCATTTATCATCATACTCTGATCATTAACCCGTCGCATTCCTTTTCCGCCACCTCCCGCAGCGGACTTAATTAACAATGGAAATCCAATTTTCGATGCTATCGCTACTATTTCATCATCTCGAAGATTAAATTCACCTTCTGTTCCGGGAACCACAGGCACTCCTGTTTTTCGCATAGTACTACGAGCCACAACTTTATCACCCATAGTCGCAATAGCATGAGGCATAGGCCCAATAAAAATTAATCCAGCATCTATACAAGCCTGAGCAAATTCGTAATTTTCTGCTAAGAAACCATATCCCGGATGAACTGCATCCACCTCCGATATCTTAGCTATATTCAAAATCTTTTCTATGTTTAGGTAAGAGTCTCGAGCCTGAGCTTGACCAACAGAATAGGCTTCATCAGCGTAGTAAACATGCATAGCATGTCGATCAGCCTCTGAGAAAATGGCCACCGTTCTCAATCCGAGTTCATGACAAGCACGTATTACTCGAACTGCAATTTCTCCTCTATTTGCGATCAAGACTTTCTGCAACATAAAATTAGAGAGGTATATTGCCGTGTTTCTTGGCTGGATTTGTATCGCGTTTGTTGGAGAGCATCTCTAACGCATTAATTAATCTAGGGCGTGTCTCATGTGGTTCTATCACATCATCTATATATCCTCTCCCAGCTGCAACATATGGATTGGCAAAAGTATCGCGATATTCCTTAACCAACTCTTCTTTGCGTTTATCTGGATCTGACGACTCTGCCAATTCTTTGCGAAATATAATGCTGACAGCTCCTTCAGGACCCATAACTGCGATCTCCGCCGATGGCCAAGCCAAGTTCACATCTGAACGTATATGCTTGCTATTCATAACATCGTACGCGCCACCATATGCTTTGCGTATGATTACTGTTATTTTAGGAACAGTTGCTTCACAAAACGCATAAAGCAACTTTGCTCCGGCCCGGATAATACCTCCATGCTCTTGTGCAGTTCCAGGCAGGAATCCAGGTACATCCACAAAAGTTACTAGTGGTACATTGAAAGAATCGCAAAACCGCACAAATCGGCTGGCCTTGTCAGCAGCATCTATATCTATCACTCCTGCAAGATGAGCAGGTTGATTAGCAACAATCCCAACGCTATGACCCCCAAGTCGAGCAAATCCCACTACTATATTTGCAGCATAGTCCGTCTGAATTTCAAAGAAATCTGACTCATCTACCACTAAACTAATGACATCTTTCACATCGTACGGTTTATTAGCACTGTCTGGAACAATTGTATCCAGAGCGGTCTCACTTCTAAGGGGATCATCATTACTTTCTACAAATGGAGGATCTTCCATATTATTTTGAGGCAAATATCCCAAAAACACTCTCATAAGAAATAAGCAGTCAGCCTCTGATTCTGCAACATAATGACACACACCAGAAATTTTTGAATGCACACTCGCCCCACCAAGCTCTTCAAAAGAAACATCCTCGTGAGTCACAGTTTTAACAACATCAGGACCTGTAACAAACATATAGGATGAATTTTTCACCATAAAGATGAAGTCTGTCAATGCGGGAGAGTACACAGCACCCCCAGCACAAGGACCCATAATAGCGCTAATCTGTGGAACCACACCCGAAGCTAAAGTGTTACGCAGGAATATATCAGCGTACCCTCCTAAAGATACTACCCCTTCTTGAATTCTAGCGCCGCCAGAGTCGTTCAAGCCAATCAGTGGTGCACCATTCTTCATCGCCATATCCATAATCTTGCATATCTTTTCAGAATGGACCTGTGATAACGAACCTCCAAAGACAGTAAAATCTTGGGAATATACGTATATCAGTCTACCTTCGACAGTTCCCCAACCAGTTACCACACTGTCCCCGAGAACTTGCTTTTCTTCCATTCCAAAATCACGGGCACGATGTGTGACAAACATATCCAATTCGTGAAATGAGTCTTTATCTAGCAGCAAGTCAATACGTTCACGAGCAGTCAATTTGCCACGCTCATGTTGTTGACTTATGCGTTCTGATCCTCCACCAAGACGAGCTTTTGCTTTCAGTGCACGTAACTGTTCAATTGACGTTTTATTTTTCATTAGTCATTTACCATAACTGTCGACACTAATATTTAGAACACAATGATTATATCCAGCAATTCACTATTAATATACTCAATATAAGCCTAATAATCTCTATACAATTAACACGGATGAAATCACCTAAGTTACGAATGCTAACACTATTGATTGAATTAATGTAACTGTATAAGCCTTCTGCAAGGTTGACATATACAGAAAATCGATTCAACTAGTGTTGCCATTCCGGTTTTCTCTTTTCTAGAAAAGCACATATTCCCTCTTGCGCATCAACATGAATAGCATTTGTAACCATCACCTCTCCTGCATAAACATATGCTTGTTCCTGTACCATATCTAATTGCTGATAAAACGCTTTTTTTCCAACACCTATTGTGAAAACGCTATGATTACATATACGATCCGCAAGACTCCTGGTTTCAGTTTCTATCTCTTCACTTGACACTACACGATTGACGAGCCCACACAATTGGGCTTCCTCAGCTGAAATAGGGTCACCGGTTAGCAACATTTCCATCATTTTCTTGCGGTGCATGTTACGACTCACAGCTACCATAGGTGTAGAACAAAACAATCCTATTGATACGCCAGGTGTAGCAAATTTTGCGTTTTCATCGGCAACTGCAAGATCACAGCTAGCTACCAGTTGGCATCCGGCAGCTGTAGCCGTACCCTGAACCTGGGCAATAACAGGCTGCGGAATATTTTGTATTGTGTCCATCATTTTGGTGCACACATCAAATACCTTGCTATAAAACTTAGTTGTCTTTCCAGCAAGTTCCTGTAAATCGTGTCCGGCACAAAAAGATGGGCCATTTCCCTGCAAAATTACCACTGATATATCCTTGTTTTCACCAATTAATTGGAAACATCTTGTTAGCTCTTCCATATGGGAAATGGAAAGTGCATTGCGCTTGGAAGGTATATTCATAACGACATGAGCTATTCTATCGGTAATATCAAATAGAATATGTTGATAAGTTGGTTGTTCTAAATCATCCATATGCCGGCTCCTTTGCTAACTACAGCAAAATCAATCAATGATTTTGAGTATTGCAATATATAGTTTGGAAGCAAAAATTATAGCACGCACACATTTCGCAAATCTTTTCTACACAAATATCCCTGCTTATTTGCCTATTGAAGCATTTATCAACATGATACACTAATTATGTGTTAGTGCTTACAAACTTATTGGAGGCAATTATCAATGAATTATAGATACCTTGGCCAAACAAAATTACATGTATCTGAACTCTGTCTAGGAACTATGCAATTTGGTTGGTCAGTAAGCGAAAAAGATTCCTTTAATATTATCTCCGCAGCTGTTGAATATGGAATCAACTTTATTGATACTGCCAACATATATTCACAATGGGCGAAAGACAACCCTGGAGGTACTGCAGAAACAATAATAGGTAATTGGTTAAGTAAAACTAGTGTGCCTCGTGATGATCTTATCATTGCAACCAAAGTGCGTGGTCAGATGGGTACAGACCCTAACAATCAAGGTCTAAACAAATCGCACATTATGCAAGCAGTGGAAGATTCTTTGCGACGTTTGCAGATTGATACTATAGACTTATATCAAACCCATTGGCCAGATGAAGACATTAGCATTGATGAAACCCTCGCCGCAATGGACACATTGGTCCAACAAGGAAAAGTACGCTATATTGGTTGCTCCAACTATACAGCCAGGTCTCTCATAGAAGCATTGTTGAGTAGTAAAAAAAACAATACTGTTCAATTTCACAGTCTGCAACCTCATTATTCACTAGTCAACAGAACGGAATACGAAAGTAGCTTATCCTCTGTATGTAAAAAATATAAATTAGGGGTTCTACCCTATAGTCCACTTGGCGGGGGATTCCTCACTGGAAAATATCACGCCAATAAACCTCTACCAAATAGCGTTAGGGCAAATAAGGCGCAGAACTATATGAGTGAAAAAAACTTTCAACTAATTAGAACATTAGAAACAATAGCACAACTTCGGAACAAATCTATTTCGCAAATAGCATTAAGATGGCTGTTATCACATCACGAAGTTACAGCTCCCATCATTGGGCCTCGTACAATCACCCAACTACACGACAACTTAGGAGCGGTCGAGTTCCAATTAACCGAACCTGAACTTGAGAAAATAGATAAAGCAAGTAAGTAATTCTAATCTCTATTCATATCTCATTCACGACTTCCATAATAAGAAAACCTGTATCAAAATTTAGTTCAAGACAAGTTCAAGTTGTCTCTTGCCATACAGAAAATACTATCTAACATATCAGGCGTGAGACGTCGAGTTTGCGTATTCTGTCGACTAGGATGATAGGATGCCAATAATCTTGGAAACTCATCACCTAAATTAATTATTTCCCCATGACCAAACTTAGGTCTAGGTGTTGGAATAACAGCACCACGTTCACCCAAAACTTTCAATATCTGGTCAAAAGCAAGTTTTCCTACAGGAATAATTATTCTCAAATGCTTAAGTAAGTCTAATTCTACATGTAAGAAACTTGAACAACTATCAATCTCGCTGCGCAGAGGTCTATTGCCTGGAGGTGCGCATCTAGTAATGGATGTCATAAATACGCCTTGTAGCTCAAGACCATCACCCCTATATCGTGAAGTCGGTTTGTTGGCATAACCAGACCTATAGAGTGCAGATGCAAGAAAATCTGAAGCGCCCATACCATCCATGCCATCGCCTGTAAACATTCGGCCTGTACGATTTGCACCATGTGCGGCTGGCGCTAAGCCTATGATTAATATCTTTGCTGCAGGATCACCAAATCCTGGTACCGGTTTACCCCAATACTCATCGTGTAGGTACATCTTTTTTTTGATTGCGGCCACTTCACGACAATAATTAATAAGACGAGAACATCTTATGCAACTAGTGATTTCTTCAGACAAATCCACAAACGATTGCATTCAATCTCCTAACATTTAGACTTAAAAAATCTCTTTACTCTCTAACAAGCATCCAACCATTGTCATCAAGTACCCATGTGATTTTACCAAGTTGATTGAATTGCCCAGCACTTGTACTAGTGTACATTCCAGCAAATATATATTTGTAATCACTTCTTAATATATCAATGATCTTGTGGGATTCGCACACCACCTCTTCTATCTTCCAGCTACTCGTTGGACGCCAATTTTCAATAGGTGCATAATGATCAGATGACGCCACAAGTTGCTCAGGCACAACAATTTCTTCCACTACCGCAAGATGCACAAATGTACTGTAATTAATTTCGGTTGACACTAAGGTGCTCCAACATAGCATTACATCTAATTGATTATTAACCTCATTAAAGGTCCAACCTTGTAGATATATATTGTTTCCTAATTCAATTGTGTCTTTATTGTCAACTAACATAGGTAACTCGTTTCGACTAATTGCAATCCATCCATAACCTGCAGAGCTGATGTACGGCTGATATCCTAAAACATTTGCCCACCAATCTGGACCAAATCCGTAAATTGAATCAGTGTTTGTGTATATAGTAATATCCCTATCAAGTATCAATGACCAATTTTCAGCATGGTGCAATATATTCCATCCCGGATAAATCCCATCCACTTGAGTCGCATACGACAGGGCGAAGTGCCGTCTACCCCATGGCGACATAATAGTCGCACTATCTGGTGCTTTCAATTCAGTGAGTTCAGAGATTGCCTGTAAACCAGATGGATCACGAGTGATATCAAGTACTAATGGTCTATTAACCATAACAAACCAGTATGAAACAGATAGCATTGCTACCAGTACAATCTTATTGAGATATCGAAATTTGCGACAAATCCTCGCAATGCCCACTCCTGAAACGACAAGTGTACCAGTGACTACTATCATTGAGATTTGATCGAAAAGTCCTGTTCTAGGTAAACACGCAGCAAACAGTACATACGCAATAACAGTTGCAACAAATAACCATGTTCTCCTATGGAAAGGTTTAACTAAAGCAAAAGGGAACCCAAATACTACTAACAATATTCCCGACCACAGAAATTCCTCGTTGACTATTTGTACAAATTTATACGCAGCAGAAATAAGTTCATCAATGTCTGTGGGTAGACCCTGTAAACCGCTGGCCTCCTTTGCCCAAAATATTGACCAAAAACCTTCCCAAGAGTTAGGATCACCATATACCCATTGAGATCCATTTGAAGCACGTCTAATAATATCAAGATAGGGTAAAAAACCAGCTGCAAATATTGCTATAGCTATCACACCCCAACGGATAAGATTGTTGCCACGAGGCATTAGTGGCCATAACCACACTGCAAGCACTGGAAGCATGGGTGCAAACAGTCTATGATGTGCACACCCTAAACCTGCTACTAGTGCTAGCATCCACCCCATTTTATCTGACCAACCACCCTCAAGCTTGAGTACAATATACAGAGCAAGCAATAAAAGGAAAATCCATAAACTATACACCTCAGCTATTGAGGCATGAATCCACATATTTTTAGTCAGACCAATCACTACACCCAATCCAGCTGCTAACACAGGTGGTACTGACAATTCCAACAATATAATCACTACAAGAATTACTGATACAACTGCCCAAAACAATGAAAATAATGATGCTCCAGCAGTAGGTTCAACACCTACATAATCCAACATCGTCACTACAGGAGATCCCAACATCATATAGAGAGGTGTACCTGTAGGATGTACTGTGCCCCACAAAGACATAGCAACTTGATATTCACCTATATCAACTGCGTAACGGAGATCACTTCCATTGATATCCCACATGAGTGTGGAAACGTAGAAACAAGTGACAACGACAGCTGTGATAGCACTACAGGAAAACTTTATGGGCAAAGATTGTAATTTCATTGTATATACTTTATTGAAGTTAGGTTGTAGGTGGCACACCGAATCCACCGCCACCTGGGGTCTGTATGCTTATTATGTCACCAGACCTTACATTTATACTAGTTTTCCCAGACAAAACCTTTTCTACACCATCGCGAATAAGATAATTACATCCTACCATGCCAGAACCGCCACCAGACAACCCATACGGAGCAAATATTCGTCGATCCGACAATATCGTGACGTGTGCCTCAGTTAGTACCTCTATTTCTCTTATAATACCATCGCCACCTTGATAAACACCTGCTCCACCCGAACCACGTCTTACTTCATAACGTCGAATCCGCAAAGGATAAGCGTATTCTAATGCCTCTACAGGAGTATTCAGCGTATTAGTCATATGTGTATGAATAGCATCATCACCATCATTTGTAGGGCACGCACCCATACCACCCCCAATAGTCTCGTAATAAGCAAAAGGAGTTGGGTGACCAATACGCAAATCTAAACCACCTATAGTGAGATTGTTCATAGTTCCCTGACTTGCAGCTGGCACTTTATCTGGACATACCTGTGACAAAGCCCCCAAAAGTACGTCCGTTATCCGTTGTGATGTTTCAACATTACCGCCAGCCACAGCAGCAGGCATTCTAGCATTCACAACAGTACCTTCCGGTGTAATTACATCTATAGGAAGTAAGCAACCACTATTTGTAGGAATATCATCTTCTAAAAGACTTCGGAAAACATACATGGTAGCTGCTAAAGTAATGGCTCGAGTAGCATTTATGCTACCAGATACCTGCGGAGATGTACCACAAAAATTCACTTGTGCTTTATCACCATTGATAGTAATACACACTTGAATCTTAACTTCATCAATATTAACACCGTCATCATCCATTACATCACTAAAACTATAGGTGCCATTAGGCAATGAAGATATCAACTGACGCATCGTACGATCAGAATATTCAATTAGGCTTTTCATGGCAGCAGTTAAATGATTAGAGCCATACCTTGCCACCAATTCTACTGTTCTATCTACACCTCTAAGATTTGCTGCTATTTGAGCGCGAATGTCACCAGCCCGTTCTTGAGGAGTACGAACATTTGCAAGCAGCAGTTCTAGAACTGCTTCATTAGTACGGCCTTGTTCCACTAGCTTAGTTGGTGGAATGATCATACCCTCCTGAAATATTTCAGTTGAAACAGGCATTGAGCCAGGTGACATGCCCCCAATATCAGAATGATGAGCTCTATTTGCTGCTAGTGCGAACAACTTGCCAGCATGAAAAATGGGAGTGATTAGTGTAATATCTGGTAAATGAGTGCCACCCATGAAAGGATCATTCACCATAATCACGTCACCAGGCAAAAATTTGATTTTGCGCATACATGACTCTACAGATAATGGCATAGCTCCTAAATGTACCGGTATATGCGATGCCTGAGCTACCATGTTCCCTTGTAGGTCAAATAACGCACAAGAAAAATCTCGTCTTTCCTTGATGTTGGGCGAATAAGAACTGTACTGTAATGTAACCCCCATTTCCTCGGCAATTGAATCTAATAGATGCCTGAAAATCTCTGTTTGCACTGCATCCTGCATCAAATATTTACTCATAAAATGCTACCTTACCATTGTTTGGCATTCCGATATTAAGCACAACATTGTGCCATGAATCGACCGCTGCTCGATCCTCATAAGAAATCAATATAGTAGTGTCACTATAGACTATTAATGCCGGACCAACAATCACATGACCCGGCATTAATAAATCGCCAGAATAAATATCAGTATCAATAATTTCACCCGATAGTACAATGGGATATTTTCCGAGATGAGCCACTGACGAATCAGTACTAACTGATTTGGTTTTAAGTATTGGCACTGCACTCACTGATCCAATACAACGTACACGCAGATTTACTATTTCTATCGAGTCGTTAACATTACTATATCCATATGCCTGCATATGAGCATCATGAAAGTCGGATTGATAGTCTTGGGTCAATGGAACGTTCAATTCATAAGATTGACCACGATATCGTACATCCAATGTATTTTGTAAGCAAATATCATCTTCTGATATCAGCTCTTCTGCCATTTCAGCTTGAGCGAGAACAACCATGCTCTTAATCCTGCTTAATAACTCACCATATAAAGTGTCTTCAGGAAGCATAACTGTACGCACATAATCCTTAATCACATCCGCACTTATCATACCTAGGGCGGACATTGTAGATGCTCGATGTGGAACAATCACTTGCCCAATGTTTAGAGCCCTTGCCAGTTCACACACATGCAAACCTCCTGCACCGCCAAAAGCAACAAGTGTGAAGTCTCTAGGATCATAACCACGCTGCACGGAGATCAAACGCAGTGCACGCTCCATATGAGCATTAATAACCTCTATAATACCTAACGCAGCGGATTGTGCCATTGTAAGATCAGTTCGCTTAACCAGCCTAGCTCGCTTAGCAAGTTGAGTCAGTACATTATGTGCTCGAGTTTCATCAATTTTCATTTTTCCACCCAAGAAGTGCTCTGGTCGGATGCGACCCAAAACTATATTCGCATCAGTGACGGTTGGATAGTCACCACCTAATCCATAACAAGCCGGTCCGGGATTAGCACCAGCACTCTTGGGTCCTACCTTTAGTGCTCCACCAGCATCCACATAGGCTATGGAACCGCCTCCTGCACCTACAGTATGTATATCAATCATTGGTATACGGATTGGAACACCTCCAACAACACTCTGGGAAGTTAGTTTTGGATGATCTTGAATCAGAGATACATCTGTAGAAGTACCACCCATATCTAACGTAATGATCTGATTGTTTCCGGACATTTGTGACATAGATAAAGCACCGACAACACCCCCGGCAGGACCAGAAACAATTGACTTTACTCCCATGATACGTGCCTCCCTAGAACTAATCGTACCTCCATTTGATTGCATCACACGAAGTCTTCTCACTTCATCGGGTAATTCACTCTGCAATTTACCAATGTATTCATTTAAGACTGGCGTAACATAAGCATTTACTACGGTGGTAGATGCACGTTCAAACTCTCTAAATTCAGGCACAACATTGCTTGAAACCGAGACGAAGAAACCAGCATTTCTAAGATCCTTAGCAATTATTTCTTCATGTTTAGGATAGTTAAATGAAAACAGCAAACTAATAGCGACCGATCTGACTTTATTTTGTCGCAATTCATCAATGAGGTTCGAAATTTCATCTAAAACCAAAGGTTCTAATACCTCACCTTTAGACCCAATGCGCTCGCTGACTTCAAAACACATATCATCTTCCAACAAAGGTGTAATGTTATTTGTACAAAAACCGTAGATTTTTCTTCTAGCTTGTCTACCAATTTTTAGAACATCTTTGAATCCTCGAGTAGTAATTAGAGCAGAATTAGCACCTTTGCGTTCTAAAAGTGTGTTTGTAGCTACTGTAGAACCATGCACTAACACTACAGATTTATTTGCATCCTCTCTAGAAGACAATATTTTGTCTAAACCACGAATTACTACTTCCTCTGGTGTCAATGGTGTCGACAATAACTTAAAAGACTTAACAATTCCTGCGTCCTCATCAAAAATTACAAAATCCGTGAAGGTGCCGCCAATATCAACTCCGATTCGTATTTTATGTCCTTGCATAATTCATACTATATCTCATTCAACAAATATCGCCCAGACTATGTTTGACAACATGTTCTACTGAGTGAGATAATCCTCACTCGATGAAAAACTCAAAATACTTCTATTTGCATTCCCTTGGATGTGCTAAAAACACAGTAGATAGTAGAAGCATGGCACAACTTTTGGATGAGACCGGTTACCAAAGCACCAACCAACCAGGAGACGCACAACTGTTGATTGTAAACACATGTGGCTTTATTGGCCCAGCACGGGCCGAGTCTATTCAAGCACTGCAACAATTGGCGGCATGCAAAACTTCTGAACAGAAGCTTATAGCTGCAGGTTGTCTTTCACAACGTTATGGAAATGAGATAGCTAAAAACATCCCGGGGATAGATGGGATTCTTGGCACTCGAAGATGGATGGATATTGTAGATGTAGTAGACAAAATACAAAGTCGCAAAAGTGCCCAGACTCTTTATCATATACCTGAAGTTCCAAATGTGGGCCGAGATGAGAAAGGTGCACTACGAGTAGCAATCGAAGGAAACAGCGCCTACCTAAAAATTGCTGATGGCTGTCGTCGACCATGTGCATTCTGTGCCATACCTTTAATTAAAGGTACTCACATAAGTCGCCAACCAGAGCACATCATTTCTGAAGCCAAACACTTGCAATCTATGGGAGTGCAAGAGATTGTATTGATTTCACAGGATACTACTGATTATGGACACGACATAGGCATAAAAAATGGGCTAGCACAGCTCCTTAAAGAAATGGTGGCAAGTGTACCTGACATACCATGGATTCGTATAATGTATGCCTACCCAGGCTATGTCACTGACGAACTTATAGAAACCATGGCTTCCCATTCACAAATTGTTCCTTATTTGGACATGCCACTACAGCATGGGCACCGCAAGACCCTACTTAGAATGAAACGGCCTGCAAACTTGGACTGGGTGCACAAAACAATTCATAAGATGCGAGATGCAATACCTAATCTTGCAATCCGAACTACCTTCATCGTGGGATATCCTGGTGAAACAGACACAGAATTCGGAGCACTACTTGATTTTGTTGAAGATTTACAGTTTGATAGATTAGGAGCTTTCCAGTTCTCTTTCGAACACGATACAACTAGTGCACCTCTGGGGGATCCAATCTCTCAGGAAATCAAAGAAAATAGATTTGAAAAACTCATGCAACTACAACAGAATATTTCTTTGCAAAAAAATCAACTTTTTTTAGGAAAAACAATTGATGTATTAATAGAAGGCAAAGAAGATGGGATAAGTGTGGGTCGAAGCTACCGAGATGCACCAGAAATAGACGGAACAGTTATTGTGGAAGGAGAACTTCCCGTAGGAACAATAAGCCCTGTGTACATTACTGGAGCAATGACCTATGATCTAACTGGAGTGCCAGCACAATAATGAGCGTGTGGATTAACTACTTATTTCAATACGTATTGTGACGCTATTCCGGCCATCATTGCCGCACCAATTGTTAGAGATTGTTCATCTATATCAAATTTTGGGTGGTGATGTGGATAATCCAAACCACGCTCACTATTTGATGAACCAACAAAAAAGTAACATCCTGGTATATCAACCATAAACTCGCTGAAATCCTCTGAAACTGCAGTACGCTCTTCATTTGATACTGTGTTCACTTCCGGAACATACTGTGCTTGTTCCCGCACTAAACGTGCAGCATCTAAATTATTGTTTACAGGTCTATACCCAGCACTGAAAGAGACATTTGCAGAACATCCCATTGCACATGCAATATCTTGCGCTATTCTAGTAATACTGGTGGTAATTGTTTCATATGCACCTTCATTAAAATACCGTAGTGTACCTGCCAAGGTTGCCTCATTTGGAATAACATTGTGAGTTTCACCACAATGAATTTGAGTAACGCTAACGACAGCTGCCTCTGATGGCGACAGATTGCGAGAAACTACAGTTTGCAGACCCATTACGATTTGCGCAGCTGCAACAGCGGGGTCATTAGTATGTTGTGGTGCGGCAGCATGACCTCCATTGCCGACAATAGTACATTGCCAACTACAACTTCCAGCCATCATATTACCATCTGTAGCACCCACCCAGCCTACAGGCCTTTCATTCCACAAATGCATGCCATAAACATAATCTGGATTAGGTTCAATTAGTACCCCATCCTTAATCATCGATGCAGCCCCAGCACCGCCTTCCTCTGCTGGCTGAAACACAAACTTCACTGATCCTTTCAAATTATCAGAGTGTGCAGCAAGCATCCTAGCAACACACAATCCAATGGCTACATGACCATCATGACCACAGGCATGCATCACACCATCATTTTGCGACTTATATTCCACATCATTCTCTTCCTGAATTGGTAATGCATCCATGTCAAATCTTAGGAGCACAGTGGGTCCAACATGTTTTCCCTTGAGAAGACCTACAACCCCAGTTTTGCCTACACCATCCTGAACTTGCATACCCAATTCATCTAGCAGATTAGCAACTATGCCAGATGTTCTGATTTCATTATATCCAGTCTCAGGATGACTATGAAAATCACGCCTTTCAGCAATCAACACTTTTTCAAGACTTTTTGCTGCTTTTATGAATTCACTCATATGCGCCAATTAGTATTGAATATTTTTTGACTACAAATCTTAGCCGTCATTCAATTATCTCTATTGGAATAGAATTATTTTGCTGTTTTGCAGCTTGTGATGTAGAAATTCTCACAATATCATCAGCTATACTGATTAAGGATACTGCAGCCTGAGATTCTGGTTGTGAAATCACAATTGGATTACCACTATCCCCTCCTATACGTACTTGCGGATCCAAAGGCACACTGCCAATAAAATCAACGCCTGTATCTTTAGCAAGCTGTTCACCACCACCCTGACCGAATACATCGACTCTCTGATTATTAGGCATAGCCAGATAACTCATATTTTCTACCACACCAAGTACCGGAACATGTAATTGTCTAAATAATTCAAGTCCGCGGCGAGCATCAGCAAGTGAAACTGCTTGAGGAAGAGTAACAATGAAACCACCTGTGAGAGAAAGAGTCTGAGAAATGCTCAGCTGCGCATCTCCAGTACCAGGAGGCAAATCTACAATGAGATAATCTATTTCACCCCAATCTACATCTTCCACAAATTGTCTAATGGCAGAATGTAACATAGGTCCCCGCCAAGCTAAAGGTTGAGTTTCGCCTACAAGCAAACCCATACTAATGACCTTCACACCATGTGCAAGAGCAGGTACTATTGTTTTTCCTTGCGGTGGAGGCAGCGATTTGACACCCATCATAATATGACAGTTAGGACCATACACATCCGCATCTAATAAACCTACTTTGTTTCCATTATTAGCTATTGATATAGCCACATTTACTGCAATGGTTGATTTACCAACACCGCCTTTACCAGATGCAATAGCTATGGTGTGCGCAAATTGTGATTTATTGCTTTCTTGATGATTCAAATAGCACTCCTTGGTCGCTCATCTAAACTCAATACATTATTTTGTCTTAGCAGTCATCTTATCAATGTATATCGACACGTCTTTACGTGCTTTATCAAATTTCTTCAACAACTCTTTGTCACTACCCTTATAACGACGAATCGTTTGTTGGGCACATGCAGTACAACCCAATCTAGCTCGATGTGAACCTGCATGACAGGTCATACATCCATTGACTCTCATCATCATCAATGAAAATCCCAACCCATCTACAGAATCGGGTTCTTGTTCACAAACCATATCTACTAATTCATCCCAGTCTTCACCACGAGCGCCCTTTAAATGTGGGACAACGCGTTCTGGGAACAATAATTCTGCATCCTGTTGATACATGATTATGCACCTATATTTAAATTACAGTACTCCACTAAAGATATCTTTAGAAATATATGAAATTATACGATCTAATTGTATAGCTATTTAGTTGCAGATATTTTATCAATTAATACCATTAACCAATTTGATGTTTACACCACCTCGAATTCACACTAATCAAGAATGGGGTTAATTAGCTTCTGCTGCTGCCTTTTTTGCAGCAGCCGCTGCCTTTTTCGCAGCAGCCGCTTCTTTCTTAGCTGCTTTCTTGGCAATTTCCTCAGCACGGGCTGTTTCCTCTGCCAAATAATCGGTAGGACGAATACTAGCATAATATTCGACCGGCTTGTCTAAACGAGCCTTGTCGAAAATATGTGCCTCAGTACGATCATAAGAAGCCAATTCATAATCATGGTCCATTTTTATAGCATCAAACGGACAATACTCCGCACAATAGCCACAATTCATACATATATCAATGTCTATATAAAAATTGGTTGGTTCAGGGATAGGACGTCCAGTATCTGGATCAGATGATCTCTCTATCCATATACACTGAGGCGGACATACTTTTGCACATATACCACAGGATGTACACCGATCAGTCGTACTCCCATCCTTATTATTTTCATACAAAAGAAAAGGTATAAAACGAAACTGCTCTGGTACAGGCAGTTTCTCATCGGGATATTGAACTGTAAACACTCCACGACCTTCTGTACCTTGTCGGATGTTCATGGAGCTATCACTATAATAACGTTGTCCTAAGAACCGCATGTCATCCACAAAAGAATTTACCAGATGCCTGATTGTTACACCCATACCCTTAAGTATTCCTGTCCCGTACATATAATCAAGCTCCCTATTAACGGTCTACTTCACCCAATACGATATCTATACTACCCAATATAACCACTGCGTCTGCTACCTTATGCCCCTTGCACAATTCCCCAAGCACAGTCAAATTCACAAATGATGGAGCACGTACATGGTAACGATATGGGTTAGCCTTACCTGTCGAAACCACGTAATAACCTAACTCACCCTTAGGATTTTCAACACGCCCGTAACTTTCACCCGCAGGTACTCGTACATTGTATTGGGGCTTGCCAGAAAAAATCTCTCCCTCAGCAGGTATGTCACGCATAACTTGCTGACATATTCTTGTGCTTTCACGCATTTCATCAACACGAACTAGATAACGATCATACACGTCACCATTTGGTCTAGTGCAAATATCAAAATCAAAACGATCATAAATACTATATGAATCTGCAGTACGCAAATCATATGGCACTCCAGAAGCACGCAGAAGTGGTCCGGCAGCACTGTACGCAATTGCTTTGTCCGGTGGCAGAACCCCTACTCCAATACATCTGCTTCGAACAATTTCATTTGCTGTCAAAAACTGGTCAAGTTCATCTATCGCCTTTGGCAAAGTATTTTCAACCAAATCAGTAATAAACTGTACTGTATCCTCACCGCGTAATGTGTCGGGAAAGTCTCGTGCTAATCCACCAAACCTCATATAATTACACATCATACGAGATCCAGCCGTTGCTTCAAACACATCCAATATCAGTTCACGAGCACGTATAGCATACAAAGCAGGAGTCTGAAACGCACCCAAGTCATTCAATAGAAAGCCAATAGCCCACATATGATTTGATATACGCGTAAGTTCAGCCATCAAAATCCTGATGTATTCTGCTCTTTCTGGAACATCGGCACCCATAAGCTGCTCGACAGCAAGAGCATAACCAAAGTTATTACTCATAGAGCACAAATAGTCTAATCTATCCGTATAGGGCATATTCTGAAGAAAAGTATTACGTTCTCCAATCTTCTCATGGTTGCGATGTAGATAACCCATCACAGGCTGTAAATCAGTAATGGTTTCCCCATCCAAAGCCACAACCATTCGAAAGACACCATGAGTCGAAGGATGCTGTGGGCCTATATTAACTACTATTGAATCTGTATGCAGTGACTTACCATTTGAAGTTGTCTTTTGCAGGCTTTCATACAGACTATCATCAGTTTCTGGAGTCCAATTGTTGATATCGAATCCAGGGGGATAACTAACATTCTTTCCATAAGGATTGTCTGCTTCGCTTCGCTTAACACCCCCACCAGGCCACCGACTGTCAAATGGCTTGACATCTTCCTCATAATAAGCTTCCTTCCAGTCTTTACGAAGCGGATATCCGTGAAAGCCATCCCACATTAATATGCGTCGCAAATTTGGATGACCATCAAACTGAACACCATACATATCAAACACTTCCCTTTCCTGAAAATCAGCGCCGGGATAAATTGGAACAAGCGTTGGTACGACTGGATTTTCTCTATCTAACTGGACTTTTATATTTATACCTTTACCGCCAGCAGTCTGGTCAGCATGATATACAACCTCAATATGATTCTCGTCAATATAGTCCACACCGGTTACCGAAGACAGATAATCGTATCCTAACTCATCCCGAAGCACATTTGCTACCTCAGGTAACATATTCGCAGCAACTATATATCCTTCATATCCCTCTCTGGTGTCAGAATGCACTTCTCCATCAAAACGGGCCACTAGAGAATCAGATGCTACTTCATTGACTGGTAGAGTACCTGAGCTATCTTTATCTGACACAATTATTCCTCGACTGATTCAGTATTTTCTTGCACTTGGCCAGCTTGCTGCGCTAGCAAAGCATGTTGACGTGGATCAAACAAATCAGGTCCAAGCACTGGTACCGGAACTGCTTCACTAGTTTCTTGACCATACCATCTTACTGATTTTAATGATTGGCTATCTATTTTTTCCTGCAGCTTTATAAGTCCATGCAACAAAGCTTGCGGAGTAGGTGGACAACCAGGAACATACACATCCACTGGCACAAACTTATCAATACCAGACACTACGTTGTATCCCTCCTTGAAAGGACCCCCTCCACTTGCACAGGCGCCCATCGCCATAACATATTTAGGTTCGGGCATCTGATTAAATAATCGAACTATTTGAGGAACCATCTTTTTTGTAACTGTACCAGACACTATCATCAAATCTGCCTGGCGCGGAGTAGCTCTAAAAACCTCCATCCCAAAACGGGCAATATCAAAACGACTAGCTGCTGTACAAATCATTTCAATCGCACAGCAAGCTAGACCAAAAACCATAGGCCATATGGATGAGCGGCGTCCCCAGTTATATATTTTGTCCAATGATGTGATCGTAACAGCTGATTGCAGCTCACTAGGTACCGGTATATCAGGATTAGATAGTTCGTTGTTCATCAGTGAAAGTACTCCTCACATCTTATTTTACCGTTCTTTATTCTCATTGTGGATTGTTGAAACATAACTACCCTATAACTTACCTACTAATTGACTAAAACCGTAACATAGCCAATATTGTCAAGTCCATTAATTACATATTTCACAACCTAGTGATTATATGATTCAGGTACTCCTTTGTCAAGAATTATTGCTGACTGATAGGTAGTTCCTAAATGATTCTTTGTTGACTGTAATATGGGTTGATGCTAAAATGTGACAAATGTAAACTAAGCTCAATATGTTTAGCTTAGTGTTAGTAACAGTGTAATTGTCATCATCGGAGAGCAACATGAGCGTATCAACAGATGTGCAACAAATAGTACCTGAGTCACAAAACTACGACGATATCAACCTTACTGAAAAAGCTCGGGAGCATTTAACTAAGCTACTTACCGAACGTAACATACCAGACCATGGCCTGCGTGTATTTGTTTCAGGTGGCGGCTGTTCTGGCATGCAATATGGTATGGCTATGGAAAGCGAGCCACGTGAATTTGATACTATAGTCGACTCTAATGGTGTCAAAGTATTTATTGATCCTACATCACTTATGTACATGCGTGGTTCTTCAATCGACTACGTAGACAATTTGATGGGTGGTGGTTTTAGTATAGATAATCCACAAGCAGTAGCCAGTTGTGGATGCGGTCACTCTTTCCGCACAACTGAAAATTCTCCGTCTAGTCCACCGGCATCATCCGGAGGATGCGGATCCTGCGGTTAGTCTATTTGTTTTAGATAAAATACTCCCTAACAACACCATAGTAGAGTAACAAATATATTGGTCCATTTAAATAAACCATTTCGCATTTAATCTATAGACAAACTAGTTGCGTTGTCTATAGATTGCAACCACGCCTGAGAAAATTCCCAGCGCAAACAAGCCTCCTATTAGCACGATTGGTGGCAAAGCTCCGCCTTCAAACTCAGGAGTAGAGAAGGTAGGCTGAGGCATAGGAGGTGCAGGAGTAAAAGTGGGTAAACGAGTAGGAAGAGAAGTGTTTATTAGAGAGTCTGACCCAGATAATGGAACCGCTTGAAGAGTAGGTGTGGGAGGAGATTCTAACTGCGGTAAATCCTCTACCATCATCCCACGAACCAACACCAATGGGGAATAAACCCAAGCCACACTATTTGAACCTTCTGGATACTGTATAGCAATCCATTCGCCGAAGGAGGTACGTCCAACTACTGCAGCCATCTGGCCAGCTACTAGGACACCCACCTTTTCATAATAAGTGCCTGGCCCAGAACGAACATTGACTCGCTCGGGCACAAAAATATGTACCCCACCTACAGTTGGAGTGGGCACAAAGGTTGTTGTCGAAGTCGCCGTATTGGTAGGAACTGTAGTATTCGTAGGTGTCAATGCGCTGACAGAGCCGTACCAATATAGGCTAACAAATAGACCCAATACTGCTAACAAAATCCGCTTGAACATAATGTATTATATATAAGTATTTACAAGCACAGCATATTTACACATATTATCAAGACTCAACAACCCTAACTAATACAAGCGTACTCCTCATAGACTAGTCATAATTGATCTACAAGCATGAGCTTAGTATACAGTCACTGACAAAACTTATTGGGCTGATAACCCAAACGTGTAAATCGGAATAGACCAATTATCCCACTCAGAACCAGCAGAACTGTATGCAGGTACACGCAATCCAGACAATGGATCATATAAACCAATTACTATAGTATAAGTCTCTCTAGATGTATCTACATCATAAACGAGTTTATGATGGTCAGAGATTAAACTTCCCGGTTCCCATGCTGATGTTGGCCAATACCCATTCGAAGGAGGTTGATCAGCTTGAGCGACAATATTGCCCAATGAATCAATCATATGAACAAACACAGTTAAATCAGTTGTGATTTTTGTTGCGGGCTGCCAATACAACGTAAAAGCAATTTTAGATGGCACATCTTCTGAAATACTATAACCTACTAACCTAGCTTCCGAATTAAAGACAGATCCATCTATCACCTCGGGAGTATAATTTTTTTCATGCAAAGGTAGCAAACGTCCCAAATCAAGAAATAAGGATTCAATTGGCACATCACTTACACTTATTGAAAGCGGATTGCTTAAGTCGTCATCCCAGAAGGACAGGTTCATTCGCATAATCGTCGGTGCTTCAGCCGAACTCAAGATAGGTACAACATATGTGTCGGGATAAATGACATCTGGTTCCCAGTCGGCCGTCGGCAGCAGACCACCTCCTGGCCAAGTATCTAATTTAGCTATATTGTCCATCTCATATCCATACACATTAATGGCGAGCTTGTAATCAACGTCCATGTATGACTTGCCACGCCAATAGAATGTGATTTGTATAGATTCATCTCTAGTTACACTGTCATTGAGCACGGAATAACCTACCAATTCAATCGTATTATTAAAAATAGCACCACTTACTATCATATTCGAAGGTATATCTTCGTATAAAATCTTTTTTGGTACAGTGTAACTAGGTTCAATATATAATTTCACCATCAAAATCGACACAATTAGTAAAACGAACACTAAAACGATAGAAAATATTTTTTGTAAATGTTGTCCAACTAGAGAAAGTATCCCCGCACATAAATACGTACTAATAACCGTCACGGCAATGAGTGCGAGCCTACCTTGCGCAGCATGTTGATAAAAGGACCAATAAACGTTTCCCGCAAGGGTAACCAATATAAAGGTACCTACTAAAACATGTGTTATATGGACTTTTCTAATATTATTACCAAACGAATAACTCTTTGCAAATGACACAATACCTCCGCCAAAAGCGAATACAACTAAGCCATTTATGAAAACAAAAAACCATTTGTCAGGAATTATATTAAAAGCTCCAAATATTCCCCATAGGGAATACCACCAACCTCTCCACTCTAGTATCAACTCATCCCATGTTGGTGGTCCAGTTCTCACAAAACCGTACATTTCTGCCATCATGTTAGTACCTAGAAAATCATCATACAAAATAAAATTCCTATAAAACCACCACCCAGTCAATACTAATACACATGCTGCAATAATTAACCCTTCTCGGAATGATTGCAACCAGCTACCTGAATATTGTTTTCTCCATATGAGATATATGCCTACAACTGGCAACAACAATAGTGCAGAAAGTTTAGTGAGAATTGCCAATCCAATAAGCACACCTAACAACCAGGGTGCAAATTGCCGCTGTAGTATTTTGTTTGGAAACCATGATGGAATCAACAAAGCATTATCATCAAGATTAACTATTAGAATAAGAATATAAATAATAAGTGACGCCAAAAACCAGACACCATTGTCATTGTTCACTGATGCTGTAATGAAAACAAACATCGGGTTCAACGCAGTAAACGATGCTGCCAGAATTGGCAAGTTGACCTGTCCTGGAAAAAGAGCTTTCGCAACAAAGAATGTAAGTGCCACAGTTCCACATCCTAACAATATGGAGAACCACCGGAGTAAGTGCACGGCCAGAGCAACATCAGTCAAGGGAAATTCCTTAGTACTAGTATGACGAAACATGTTTACATTTACGGTAGTACCTGGAACACCTACTTGACCAAAAGGATTGTATGAATAATGACTTAGTGAATCAAAATCATCAATCCAAGAAATTAGGGATGCACCTATCAAATAATAGAATGGTGGCTGGCTACCTTCTTGTCTATAAGTAGTAATTTCTCCAACCTGTTGTACAGGCAAACCACGACCAGATGCAATTTCTCTTACGACTCCATAGTGCCACGCTTCATCAGAAGCTTCAAAAATCGGTGTTGATTGATTGTACACAAACGCAACACCGATAAACAATATTAGCAATAGTCTTAAAGGAGTATATGACTTCATAATTTTGGTAAAAATATCAGCATAAGGAATGGAAACACATCAGTTCCAGAGACTGACTGTTTTTGACATTATACAATTTCAGATACTAATTAGAGTTGATGAAGCAGGCTAATTCGTGGCCAGGGTCCATAAGAACACGAACTGGGGTCGCGGGTGCAATTCGAACGGTATGTCTTTGTAAACTATGTATGAAGCGTCCTGAGGGAAGACGTACACGATAAACATTGACCATACCTCGGTACTCTCTTGTTAACACTATTGCTCCAGAGGTTGGATCAGGTGCAATACGTACATCATCAGCTCGTACCGCTACTTCAACTTGATCACCAACATTCACAGGATGAGTTGACTGCAACAAACCAATCTCAGTTTGAACACCTTCGGCAGTCACTTCTCCAGGCAGGAAATCTGTTTCACCCATGAAAGTAGCTACAAAGCGAGTAGCAGGATTACCAAATACATCGCCAGGATTACCCACTTGCTGAATACTTCCTTGGTGCTGCACGGCAATGCGATCCCCCATAAACAAAGCCTCTTCTTGATGATGAGTTACAAATATTGCAGTAGCCCCACTCATTCTAAGAATAGCTCTCACTTCATTACGTACATGTACTCTCTGCCCACTATCGAGGTTAGAAAACGGTTCGTCCAAGAGTAATACATCCGGTCTAGGACCCATCGCGCGAGCAAGAGCAACACGCTGTTGCTCCCCGCCAGACAATTCATTAGGCATACGATCTGCATAACCACTTAATCCAACCAACTGTAACATAGCAGCTACCTGATCGTCTTTATCGGCACCGTGCAATCCGTAAGCAATATTAGCTGCTACACTTAGATGCGGGAACAAAGCATAATTTTGAAACACCATACCAACTCGACGAAATTCAGGTGGGACAAATCTCTCCGGGCTCACCATCACACGACCACCTACTTCAATCGATCCAGCATCAGGCTTGGCAACGCCTGTAATTAGACGCAAAAGCGTAGTCTTACCACATCCACTAGGACCGATAAGAGCAAGAATCTCCCCTTTAACAACATCAAGACTTAGGCCATTCAACGCACCAGTATCTGAAAATGTTTTCACTAAACCTTCACATCGGACTGCTATCTCACTCATTTAATTCAGACTCTCTCTTAAGATAATAGATGCCATCGGCACAGATGATAACAGAATTAATAACAATGCGGGAGCAGCAGCTGCTCCAAACATTGCTTCTTCAACAGCCGACCAAACTGATGTTGCTAAAGTACTGAAACCTAGAGGCCCCAAAATTAACGTAATGGGCAATTCCTTCATAACCGTAAGAAACACTAAGCCAATCCCAGCAGCTATGCCAGACCATGAGACAGGAACTGTAATAGTACGAAACACCATTAACGGATTCTTGCCTAAAGTCCGTGCTGCTTGCTCAATACTAGGAGATATTTGCAAGAAAGACGTTCGCAATGCCCCTACTGCCTGTGGAAGAAACATGATTAAGTATCCGAATAGTAACAAATATACAGTCTGATAGATAGGATTGGCGTAATTAGCACCAAAAAACACCAATGCTAAAGCAACGACTATGCCTGGTAAAGCAAAAGCAGAATAGGATATCCTTTCCAATAAGATAGCAAAGCGACCCTTTTTACGCACACTTAACCACGCAACAGGAATAGAAGCTAATAATACTAATCCTGATGCCAATCCAGATGCGAATAAAGAATTCCATGCTGACATCCACAATGATGAGTAAGACATGGTAATATTGATTTCTCTAAACAACCAGTAAGCTAATATGCTCGCAGGTAGTACTAGCGACAATACTACAATACCAGCACAAAAAAATAATGATGGCCAACGCCAATGCCCAAGCTTTATTTGTATTGGATTGCCAACAGCTCCCACATGTCCTCCATAATAATTCGCCCTACCTCGGGTTCTAATTTCGATGAATAGCACCAATAAAGTTAGTAATATCAGAACTAGTGCTAATACAGCTGCACCAGTACGATCAAAAGATGATTGATACTGAATATACAGTACACGCGTAAAAGTACTGTATCGCATAAATGATACTGCCCCAAAATCCCGCAAAACATATAGCGCAACCAACAAACCCCCTGCTGCAAGACCTGGCCTAAGCTGCGGGAGAGTGATACGCCAAAAAGTGCCCCATGGACCATCTCCCAGATTTCTAGAAGCTTCTTCTAAAACAGGATTCATTCGCATTAGAGCAGCCCTGGTAGTTGTAAGAATATAAGGATAACTAAGTAAAGTAAGAACCAAAAATGCTCCGGGGAAACCGTATAATTTGGGCAATTCTTTGACTCCTAAAGGCTCTAGCCACTGCTGCAATATTCCACGCGGTCCTAATACAGAAATAAACAAGTAGGCACCTACATAGCTTGGAACTACTAGAGGTAAAGTAGTTAGTATTGCCCACAAACGACGCATGGGTAAATCAGTTCGAACAGTCAGCCAAGCGATTGGAACAGCTACTAGTGCACTACCTAATGTAACTGCAACCGCCAGATAAACGGTTTTTAACAGAATACGAGCAGTACGATAACTAAATAGTATGCTCCATATTGAATCACCAGCTTCCGATGCGCGAAGAAGTAAATATCCAATTGGCAACAGAAGTAAACTTGCAACAAGAGCGCCTGTGAACCACAACACAACTTTCACCGGACTGGTATTACGAAAGAAAAAAATCACGCGACGCTCTCCTTTGCAAAGCACTAAATTCACACAAAAACAAATTTATACAAGCTTGCAATTATGCAATTTAGTCATCTATGACAACTATTCCAACGCACCTACTTCTGTAAGCAGATCAACTGTACCTTGTAAATCTACTAAATCACTAAGATCAATATCAATCTTAGGCAGCTCAGCAATTGGAGTCAACTCTCTATGAATCTTCACACCCTCTACCAATGGGTATTCATAAGTTTGTCCAGCAAAATACTGTTGTGCCACCGGAGACAAAAGGAAATTAATGAATTTCATTGCGTTGTCTTCATTTGCACCTGTATCGATCCTACCAACTCCTGCAACCATTACCAATGATCCAGGGCCACCTCCTGTCAAGAAATAGTTCCTAGCTTTGAAATTCTCACCTTCAGCAGCAATGAAACGATGCAAGTAATAATGATTCACAAACCCTACATCAATCTCACCTGCAGCTGCAGCAGCAACTTGCGGTGTATTCTTAGGATAAACACCAACATCATTGGCCATTATGCCTTGAAGCCATTCCTTGGTCTTATCTTCCCCCCAAGTCGATCTCAGAGCAGTAACCATTGCTTGGAAAGAACCATTAGTAGGTGCCCATCCAAGACGACCTTTCCACTCTGGCTCTACAAAACCCCATAGATCAGAAGGTAGATCTTTTTCAGGATCAATGGTTGCGGTATTGTAAACAATCACCCGCGCTCGACCCGAAACACCAACCCAGTTACCATTTTTCGATTGAAACTTTGAATCTACATTGGCTAATACATCAGCAGGTAAATCTGCAAACATACCAGCTTCGGCCACAGCACCAAGTCCGCCAGGATCTTGTGCCCAGAAAACATCGGCAGGGCTATTATTGCCCTCTTCCAGCAACACTGCTGCCATTTCAGCAGTTTTGCCATACTTAACTTCTACTTCTATACCTGAAGCAGCAGCAAACTGATCGATAATGGGCTGCACTAGCTTCTCTGAACGTCCAGAATACACTACCAGACTTCCTGGAGCAGAATCAACCTCAACAACCTTTTCTACCTCTACTACTTTTTCAACAGGAACCTCCTTGACAACCTCTACTACTTCGGGCTGACAAGATGCTACAAACAAACCAGACACTATCAATGAATACAATATCATTTTTGTACTACTAACAGTGTTATGAAATCTAATCTTACACATAGAACTATTCACCCCATAAAAATATTTTTCTGATAAAACACAACATTAAAACAACAAAATATAATAATTATTTACATGAACGCTCTCCTCATCAATATTGATATATATATATATATATATATAATATGTTGACTATGTAGTAATACCTAAGTGGATAATGCTTAAATCACAATGTCAAATTTTCTTCATCATTAACACAGCTAGCACAATAACCCTCAAAACACACACAAGCGTGAGTGAATTTTGCACCAGTTAATGCCGAAAATTCTTTTTGGACTTGAACAATCTTGGGGGTTTCAACTTCTATGATCTTACGACAGCCAAGACATGTAAAATGGTAATGCTCACCTTTATTGACAGATTCATAATACTCTACACTATGATCACGAGCAAAATAGCGCTGCTCAATTAATTCCATATCCTTAAGAATACTCAGCGTTCTATATACAGTAGCAATATTCAAATTGCCATTAATCTTCTTTGCTCTTCTGTACACCTCTTCCGCATCTAGATGATCGCCAGTTTCATCTAGGATAGAAAGAATAAGTTTGCGCTGAGGGGTCATCCTACGACCCGCAGCCTTTAACTGCGATTCGAGAGAAGTTTTTGTGTCCATTTTTTCACCTCTGATTATGCAATTACTGTACTGTCTAACTATTACATTAATCACACTAATACTGTAATATTCTTGCAATTGCAAATGATTCGCAATTGCAATTGCGAGAATATTAGCATAACTTATTGTAAAAAACAAATTAATTTACTGCACAATGCTTGCTTATTGCAGGTGTATGTTATTAGCAATAATATATTAAGTTTTTATCAAAAAGTGATGAACTTCACACAATTAGATGTTAGCGCTGAACAAAAATAGGTACATCTTCACTCCGAGTAATATTTCCAGCTGCGTCACCTGCACGCACATGAATAGTATGTGAACCCAATGTATCTATCTTCCAACGCGTAGCAAAAGGAGCAATCGTTCTAGTTTCGACTTGTTTGTCATCAACCCATATTTCCACAAAAGAAACTGAAAAATCATCGCTAACATCTGGTTGAATGACAATAGATTCTTCATCAATATCAACAATCTTTCCTGACCATGGAGAAGTAATACTGACAACAGGAGGCTCGTTGTCTACTGTCACCTGCACTATAGAGATGTCAAATTGTTGATCGTTCCGTATTACTAGTAACTGTAAAGTATAGAGTCCAGATAATCCAGTGGTATCCCACTGTTGTAAAACACCGTCATCTACTCTTTCATAATTGTCTTCTCCAAGCTGCGACCACTTATCTGGATTAAGGCCTTGTCCATACTGTAATCTATAATATTGAAAATCATCTCCTGTTGCATAGCCTTCTATAGCCACATTTCCTCTGACATAATCAAATGGTAGCGGTAAAATAATTTCGGCTGCTTGCATAGTTGCAGTTTGCTCATCGCCTTGAAAAGTATCATACTCATATGGCGGCTGTGGTATTCCTTCATTTGCGATCCAATCAGCAGCTCCTGAAGGCAGTATCTGAAAAATTCTATCTTCGATTAGTTCTGGCGGTGTATAAACAGTGGCTAATTTACCGGTATCTCTATTAATCTTAAACGACTTCCATATGTCGTCTAAGGAAACTGGCTCAGTTCCAATGACAAATACCTCACGAACAATATCCTGACAATCATCCGTTGGCAACAAACCGGACGGATAACATACTTTAGTCTCCTTAATTCCTATAGGACGATCCCATCCAATAGGTGCAAGACCCATAGAACGCACACCATAAGTCATGACGGCATTCCAAATAGGAGCAGCTCCATTAGACCCAGTGACTTCTAACATTCCTGTGGAGTCATTATTTCCTACCCAAACTCCAGCCACTAAATGAGGTGTATAACCCACGGTCCAGCTATCAACATAATTGTTTGTTGTGCCAGTTTTGGCCGCAGCGGGACGTCCCAACTCCAAGGAATTAGGATGGCCAAAAGCAGGAATACGAGCACGCTCATCCGAAAGCACGTGATTCATCAAGTAAGCTAGTTCAGGACTAAGTACGGCCCGGGTATCGGGTTCTATAAACTCACATGGTGATTCACCGTCCGTTCCGCAGTATGTCAATACACTACCATCCCTGTCTTTAATGTTAAGAATCGCAACCGGATCTAAGGATCGAAAACCAGTCCGAATCTGCGATTCATGTGAAGGTTTACCTGCCATAATTCCATTGTTAGCAAGCACACTATAAGCATAGGTTAGATCCATCAAGCTAACTTCACCTCCACCTAAAGTTAGAGCCGGACCAAACTTGTCAGTATCACCATCCAATGAATTAATCCCTAATTTATGCGCGGTACGAAGTACATTCTCTACACCCACCATGGTCATGACTTTTACTGCAGGTACATTGAGTGATTGAGAGAGTGCTGTACGAAAGCTAACGGGACCACGAAAAGAGCGGTCATAATTTTCGGGCACATACGAAACACCCGAATCTAATGGGAATGCTGTCCTTACATCAAGCACCATGCTAGCGGGCGTGTATCCTTGTGAAAATGCAGTTAGATAAGTGAAAGGCTTAATTGTAGAACCAGGTTGACGCAATCCGTCTGTAGCTACGTTATAACTACCATCTATGTCACTATTCCAATAATCATAAGAACCAAGCATAGAGAGTATCTCACCAGTTCCCGGTGCTTGTACAACAACCGCCACATTACTAGCTTTACGATCAACGCCTACATATTTGCTAGCTATGGGAGGTAAATATGCCGTCGCCTTACAATCAGTACTATCAGATGTTGATACAACTGTATTTGGATCTAACCCACGCAAACGTTCAATATGGGTACGAGCCACACACTCTACCTGCTTCTGTAAATCAAGATCTAATGTAGTAGTGATGCGCAAACCACCGCGCTGTACTAGATCCTCACCTAATAACAATTCAGCCTCATTCAATACATGGAAAACAAAATGTGGAGCATCAATGTTAAATCGACTACTGGCCGGTTGCAACCTAGCAAAAACATCATCAGCAAGAGCTGCACGCGCATCTTCATCAGAAATATATCCTTGCTCTACCATCGAATCTAAAACTAAAACTTGTCTCTTCCTTGCGGATTCAGGATTGTCAATTGGATTTAGACCTGGAGACTGCGGAATCGATGCTAGCAATGCACTTTCAGATAAACTCAGTTGTGCTGCGGGTTTTCCAAAATACACTCTTGATGCTGCATCTATTCCATAAGCAAGATTCCCATAGAAATTAGTATTTAGATACCACTCAAGTATTTGTGCTTTGTTGTATCTGGTTGTGGCTTCACGCGCAATTAGCACTTCACGCAACTTACGAGCGTAACTAGTATCTGCATACATACCGGGAGCAATAATCACATTTTTTACTAGTTGCTGGGTAATAGTACTCCCACCTTGAATAAGTCCGGGGCAATCCTCAGGACGTAATACACAAATTGGTCTACTTAGGTTGGCACTAAAAGCCCTCAGCATACCAAATAGGTCGTAACCTGCATTCTGATAAAAAGTTTTATCTTCTATGGATATAGTAGCTGTCTGGAAACGCACTGGTATCTGCTCAAGATCCAACCACTGTCTATCTCCAGCACGAGGATCAATCACTTCGTACAAAACATGCTGACCAGTTCGATCAAAAACCTTTGTTGTTTGAAAAAACTGATTGCTGGAAGTCTGGAATGCTAATTCTAGAGACTCAGCGCTCGGTAAATCCACAACAATTTCAGAATATACTCCAAGCACTATCACTGCTCCAGCAGTAATGGATGCAAATACAATCATGACAACCATTAGCAACAATCCAACAAACCACGGCCGCATACTACGTATACCACTTTTGGCACGACGACGACGTGCGCGCCTGTCGCGAACAATATGTATTGCGTTAGGCATTCTATGATTATAGTACTAGTAAACTAGAACCATCCCTAATATTTAGTCACCTAATTCTGGCAAACTCCTTTCTATCACAATCATATGCGATAGACCGAACCATCTTAAAGAAGTCCTCTCAAGAGACTGCAATCCATATCTGACCATCTTGCCAATCACACCGAATTTAGACACAAGGTTGTCATATCCCCCAAAAATTACAGTATGTGAAACTATTTTCGCCTGCATCCCACTAAATAGACTTCTAATCTCAGAAGGCAAGTAAGTGCGTACATGTGGTGCCAAAATATCGCGCAAAAAATTAGGTAGATAATTAATAAAAGGCACATTCCCAAAATGGTATTTGTCGCGCCAATAAATTCCGTGTGTTTCCACAGGATACCATCGGTTCGGAACAAAAATTATAGCTCTTCCACCGCTAACACCCTTTTCTTTGTCTGGTATCCGTAACACACGTACAATTTCATTGGCCGCCATATTGTCATCTTGAACATGCTCTAGAACTTCATGAGAAATAACATAATCGAAGCATCCGTCCGCATACGGCAGATATTCGCACTGACCAGCTACCAAAAGGCTTGAATCAACAATAGAAGATGATAAACGTGATATTTCAATATCAAGTCCATGTACACTTTCATAATATTGACTTAACTCACGGACATATATACCCAATCCGCAGCCATCTACTAAGATACGATTACCAGATTGTACAGGTAGTGCAGATAACATCATTTGCAAACGTCGCTGCTGACCTTGCCTCCACACATAGGAAGGTTCTCCTCTTGAAGCAGCTTCGGAAGAGTACTGGTTCATTTCGTGCCCCAATGAAACGCTACTGATCCGAACATCACCTTCCTAAAACCGACATTTCTGAAACCAATACTAGACATCAATTCTGCCAAATCCTCAGCTGACAAGAACTCAGCTGTTGATTCAGAAAGATATTTGTAAGCATCACCATGTCCAGATATTAATTGTCCCAACAATGGAATCACACCAAAAAAATATGGCTTAAGTGTCAATCTGAGCCATGTTTGTCTAAATGGGCTAGTATCCAAACATAACAAGTTTCCCCCTTTAGCTAATACACGATATTGTTCCTTTAGTGCTGATGTCACATTGCCCACATTACGCAATAGAAATGCCGACATGACTACATCAAAACTGTTGTTTTGGAACGATAAACTGAGCGAATCAGCAGCCAGCCAACAAACACTATCTGCATTACTGCGAGCACGCGCTACATTCAACATGCTCTCGGAAAAATCTGCGCCCACACACATTATGTCAATATTATCAGATACAATTTTTAATGAAAGATCTCCTGTGCCTGTACCGATATCCAAAACACGTCCATTGTTCGGCAAGCTAGTCTGATTTAGCAAAGTACTACGCCAATATTTGTCATATCCGAATGTAATCAGGCTATTCATAAGATTATAACGATGAGCAATAAGGTTAAACATAAACCTTATGTCATCAGGTTGTTTGCTCATATATTTACGCATTATATTTATCAGGGAGATAAGATTACTGAATTTATACTGCTAGAATAGTATAAAGCTTCTATCCATTTGTCATCCTTCGTAAGCCATCCATCATACTCTCTTCGCGCTGATACAACTTTCCAACCATCGAGATTAAATGGTACTTCCGGATCATCTGCTGCAATCCATACCCCATTATATTTCCTTGCAAAATGCAAGTGTGTGGCACTAGAATAACCTCCCTCACATGATGGGTGACCAATTAAGTCACCAGTTTTCAAGGTCTTCCCAACTTGTACTCTGTCATCATAATGGATATGCATATACAACAAGTTCCAGCCGGTTTGCTCATAACCATCACCATCAAAATCCTGAACCACTGCGCCCTCTGACGATCGTACTATTTGCCCATCAGCAGAAGCACGTATCCACGCTTGAGAAACTTGACATCCACTTGCACCGTCAGGTGGACCAAAATCGATCCCCGCCCAAGCACTACCAGAATCCCAACCCCCATGAGGTCCTCCTGTAAAATACCATACCTCATTTCTATCCCAAGGCCATTGCAAGTCCGGCTGCTCCAAATATGCAGGTAATAACGGTTCATAGGCATATCCAAACGCACTACCGAACATTTCAGTATAAAGTCTATCAAAACCACTCTCACCAACAATGTTGGGCCAGACATCAGCAGAGTACATCTTACTAAAATAAAATTGTACAGCTACTGTACCAGCATTAATACCGGGCGCAATTGCTAACTGCGATCCATCTATCAAATCTAGCACTTGCAAAGTATCGTCTCGCCATCCGTAAAAACCATAATTTAGAGTATCAGCCGCCCATGACAATTGTCTTAAGAGTCCTTTGTATCCTGATCTAACATATCCAAAGGGATATGTTAACGAAACATCACCCGCACTGGACCCCATCACCCAACCAGTTTGTTGCTCTAAAATAGCAATCAATAAACGAGGATTAACTGAGTAATTCTCAGATACATACTTAACAATTTCAGCCCCATTTCGAGTAATGCCACGATGATCTGTTTCACTAACTGTATTCAAATAACTGTCCCATTTGTTCAAATACTCTGTAATATCAAATCCTATCTGACCTGGACCATAGACTAGTTCAGAGTCAGGAATAAGTTTATGATTGGAGCCTAATGGGAGATAATTGTCTGGTATTTCCAAGGATTGCCCTAACACCAACATGTCGTTTGCCGGCAAACTGTTTGCTTCTCGCAGGGCTTGGACCGACACCTTATACATACGTGCTATTGCACTTAAAGTGTCGCCGGATTTCACCACATAATTCTTCACTGCCGGCACTACTTGAGCAGGACGCGTAGCATCCGGAGTAGGTGTACCACTGACAACCACAGTAGAATACACTATCTCACGTACCTCACCTGGCATATAAGTGCCAGGTAACACCCGGGGATTATCAGCAACATTTCCCACTGGGGTAACCCGCCCATCTATACCTTCCAACTTGCCAACGTCTTGTCGTACACAAGCAATGCTTGCTAATACCATTAAGAAAAACACAATTAATGGCCGATACTCTTCATAAATGATAGAAAGTTTTTTCTGAAATAGATTAACTGCTATCAATGTCTGCTTGTAATTCATTAAATAATATTCTACCGTAGTACTAAGTGTATAATTATACAAATACCACTCGAAATAATCTGATAGAATTTCCCTATTGTTCACGTGCGTAATCCAAAGTCTCATACGAATAATGTAAATCTACCATCAATGACATCAAACTGGTTCAAGATATGTATCACACTATTTGTATTGAAACTCACATCTTGCAGTCCACCCAATCTACAACGCAATGCAACACTCCGGCCTCCAGAAGTAAAATATGCTAGTGCCACATTTACAAGCACAGCTACTATTACAACCATAAGTCCCACCAACACTATTACTATGACAGCAACTTCAACTGCTACTAATACGTCTACATCCACACCAACTAATACTCCAACGCCTACTATGTTTCCCACTCGAGATCCTAGCGCCACAAGCACTATAGTTCCAGACTACTTGCCGATTTCTGACCTGCCTGCGCCTCATTTCTGGCTGGACCGCCCAATCTCAGATGAATACAATGACTACGTCATACCAACATATAGATATGGATCTACACAAGGAGGCACATTAAGAATACATCATGGCGTAGATTTCGTTAATCCATTAGGTACACCAATCAAGTCCACAATATCTGGAAAGGTTGTTTTTGCAGGCAGTGATTATTATGCTAAATTAGGTCCAACAAAAGATTTTTATGGCCGAGCCATTATTGTCCATACATTCAATCATTTTCTACATCAACCGGTTTTTGTCCTCTACGGTCATCTTGATACTATTCTAGTTTCGAAGGGACAAACCATAGAAACGGGAACAATTATAGGAACTGTAGGTGGAGCAGGAATAGCTAGAGGTGGTAGCCATTTGCACATGGAAATACGCGTTGGACATAATGATTATCTGTCAACAAGAAATCCAGAATTGTGGATCCGTCCATACCCCGACTGGGGTACACTAGCAGGAAGAATAACAGATAAAGATGGCAAACTTGTTCCACTAGTGAATATAACAGTGATTTCCAAGCAATTAGATGAGACAGATATTAGTCCTGTACGTCGCTACTTAACCACGTATGCTGAAGGTCCGGTCAACCCAGATGAAATTCTGGGCGAAAATTTTGCATTGGCTGATTTACCGCCAGGTATATATACTGTTGGTATAAACACAGGAGGAACTATCCAAAGACAGGACGTCACTATATTGCCAGACAGACTGAATTGGATAGAATTTGGAAATGTTAATCCACCCCTAACATGGACTCCTACACCAATTACAACCCCAACACCAAAACAATAAAAAGTCTTGTACAAAGGTGGAATAACACAGCATTATTTTGTTTAGTGATGCTAAATCTATTGTACGCGTGCAGTTACCAAGATCAGGATAAAAACACTGCAAACCACATTGAGACAGCTAAAACTGCTACTTTCGTGGCCTATCAAAAAACTCTACCGCCACCATTACCACCGCAACGTACTACTCCTACTGCTACTCCGATACCTACGGAGACCAAAAAACCAACGTTAACTCCTACTAATACCGCTACATATACACCTACAGTTACACCCACTCGTACTCCTATAGTACCTAAAGCACGTCCAGAGCAATTACCATTGCCAAGACAGGATTTTGCAAATGAAACACACTTGTTCTATGGACGTCCAATGTTGGAAGGTAACAATTATCCGGTATCACACTATCGTTATGGTATGACCTGGGATGGACTCTTAGCACCCCACTTAGGTGTAGATTTAGCTAATGATAAAGGCTCTATGGTAGTAGCTATTGGTAACGGTACAGTAATATATTCAGGAAATGATGATACTGAACTCTTTGGGTTCAGAAACGAATTCTATGGCAACCTCATAGTGTTAAGTCTGGATCAAAAATGGAATGACAGGCAAATTTATGCACTATATGCTCACTTAAGTGAAACTAATGTAGAAATTGGACAAAAAGTAACACAAGGGGACATTGTTGGAAAAGTAGGCGAATCAGGCGCAGCATTAGCACCTCATCTCCACCTCGAAATAAGAATTGACGATCCCAGAAATTACATGTCAACCCGTAATCCAGAATTGTGGTACTTGCCACTACCGGGTACCGGTGTTGTGGCTGGACGCATACTCGACAAAAATGGTCTATTTATACCTGGACACATGGTAAAAATTACCTGTGCCGACCAAGGTGTCCGATGGGTACAAACCTATTGGAATCAGTGGACTCCACCAGATGATAATTTCAGTGAAAATTTCGTTTTCAGTGACATTCCTGAAATGCAATGTACAGTGCAATCGGAATATTCTGGAGAGATAATTAGCCAATCCATTGACATACAGCCACAGGACGTAGTGTTTGTTGTATTACGACATTCATCTTAACAAACTGGACAATACAGATAACTATTATTGATTGTAAAATATATAGCATCTCATGACACGTATATATAAAATAGCAATCAGATTTTTACTCGGAGTTTTTGGCACTATATGTATTGTCGGATGCCAAATTAATCCGGAGAGTCAGTTTAATGAAGAATCCGTAAGAGAACCAACTCCCACACTTTTCGGAACAGCCATAATAACACCTGCCTCCTCAGAGGCGACACCAACCCCTTTACCCAAAAAAATCCCGGATGTATGTGTGTTTCCAGTATTCAATGAAGAAGTTGGGCAAAATGACGAGGCTGCCATCTATCGATTCAATTGGGTATCAGGAGAAGAAAATCTAGAAATTGAAACGCGTGGTGGCCCAATTACAATCCAGGGCCCTGTCAATCTCACAAGCGGTACGCGTCGCTTACTAATTGTCCATAGATATCCCCCACCAGAAATACTGAGTGTATCTTCCAAACTTAAATCAGAGAGTAACCTACTTTATGATACTAATACTGACGCTGCGGAGATTCGTACAAAAGATGGGAGCATATTAAGCCAAACCATATACGATGATGCTGGGGACATAGGTAACCTAAAACCAGCGCTCGATGTAATATCTGTTGAAAGACAATTTGCAGAAGATGGAGGTTACATAGTTCGGTTGACTACAAATGCTCCTAACGATGGTATATATGAAACATCATTTGAGAACATAGAGCTAAGAATTGGCTCCGAACGATATGCACACCGCATTCTAAATAACGGAAAAACAGTAAACCTGAAGTATGACTCTGAAGGCAACTATAATATGTGGGATGGTACCCTTATATCGCAAGGAAACACTATAACCTGGGTGCTTGATGAGGGATCAGATGTCAACTTCAGTGTGCGAACAGCAACTGACATTCGGTTAGCAGATGACACTTCGATTTTTCCAGCAGATAAGATGGACACACTTTGGAAAGCATCTCAAAGTGCTTGTAGATAATTCTGCAACTATCAGTCAAAGCAATTTCTGAAAAAAAGTCACATGTGACGTATACTAATGGTCTTATGAGCATAATTACTAGTAAAACCCGTAACTTTTTCTATATAGTAGTTCTAATAGCATGCTACCTCACTTACGTTACCATTCGCCCTTACCTTTCTAGTATAGTGCTCGCAGTATTGACCGCCATTATGTATCGCCCACTATACTTGCGATTCCTCCAATGGTGTCGTGGATATAAATTTCTCGCAATGACGATCACAATGATAGCCCTGTCTATAAGTTTACTAGCACCATTATGGCTAGTAGGCGATATTACAATCAAGCAATCTCTACAATTCACTCAAGATGTCAGCAGACTTGTTACCGGAAACAATCTCACATTGCTTAATGCAATCTCACAAACCAACACACTACTAAGCGCGATACCGCTGGTAGATTATCAAGTGACTGAGGAAGCGCTAATTGCTAGCGTCCAGAAAACGGTAGGTCCTATCAGCACATATATTGCAAACAATGCCCTTAGTATTGGGACCTCATCAATTCAGATAATCACTCAAGCAATAGTTTTTGTCTCTATTCTGATTACTTTGCTTCCTATCACACCAAAAGCTTTCCAAATAGTAAAAGATCTCAGTCCATTAGACGACCAACTTGATCAAAAATACATTCAACGTGTAACAGCAATGGCTCGTGCTATGGTAAGAGGCGTATTTGTAATTGCGTTAGCTCAAGGAGTTGCAGCAGGTATTTTTCTTGCGGTCGGAGGCGTACCATATGTGGCTTTTTGGACTCTGCTATGCATTGTGTTCGCACTATTACCATTAGGGGTAAATGTAATAACTATCCCAGCGGGCATTACACTAGTAGTTTTTGGTAGTGTGTGGCAAGGACTGCTAGTATTGTTAGGAGGTCTTTTAGTTGTAAGCAACATAGATACATTTCTACGACCAATGCTTGTACCCAAGGAAGCTAGCCTAAATCCTGCACTTGTATTAATTGGTGCCCTTGGAGGACTAAGACTTTTTGGATTCTTAGGGGTAATATATGGTCCAGTGGTTATGATTTTCTTGGTGACCACTATTGAAATATATTTGGAACATTATAGATACGAGAAAACATCAGCAGATACGCACTAAGTTTAGAATAATGAAAACCATAATGTCAAACGTGACAATAAGTATGCGCATATCAGTCTTAGTACTAATGTGCGCATACTTATTTATATTTCCAGAACAAACATCTGCTACCGGAGAAGTAGTACACGTAGTGCAACCTGGGGATAATCTATCGAGAATAGCAGCACGTTATGACACCACAGTCGCTATATTGACTGCGCACAACCAAATCACAGACGCAAATTTTATATGGGTAGGACAATCTATTAATATTCCTGACAAGAGCAAAAATGCTCCAAATGCAATAAGACCTGCGTCTTTATCTAATACCAGTTTAAGTAAATCCGTAAGTGAATTCTTAGACAAGCCTTTTATCCAGAAAATAATTGGGGACCGCGTATACTATTCATTCACTCCTGTAGCTGAAGGCCAACCAAGAACATATTGGTTTCAATCCATCCGAAATCATGCGCATGAAAATCTCGCTTCATTAGCATATGCTAGTTTGGGTAAATGCTCAGAAGCACAGGGCATGTTGCGCGCTTTTTATTACGCTCAGAATTCAGATGGTGGGTTTCCATATTTGGTCACTGCCGAAACTGGCCCCGGAGCTACAACAACTACCAACATAACCTTGCCAGTGCTCGCATGGGAAGCATTACAGATATATAGAAAGTGTGGAGATAAAGCGTTTTTAAAGGATTCATTCGAGGCTGGTGCTAAAAATGATGACTGGTGGTGGTTGCACTCCAATCGCCGTGACCACGACCGATGCCAAGGTATGTTCTTTTGGAAAAATCATTGGGAATCTGTAAGAGATGATGCTGAATTGATCACCTGGACATCTACAAATGGCGCACAAAACCAGTGTGCGGTGGACTTAAACGCTTACTTGGTAGCTAATGATCGAGCACTCTATCATATGGCAATAGAGCTAGGTGATGACCGTGCGGAGATTTTCAATACTCGTGCGTCCCACCTATCAAATCTGATGAATAATCTTATGTGGAATGAAGAAGATAGCTTCTATTACGGAATATCTCGACGTGGAGGCCAAGTACAAGTACGCGATATTGGGGGACTCATGCCACTCTATGCGGGAATACCTTCAACCAACCAGGCACATAGACTGGTGAACAGACACTTAGGTCCTAATGGAGATTTTCACTCTGGGTTTGGGTTACCTTCACTGGGAAAAAGAGAGAATGGCTATGGAAGCGCACGCCGTTGGCAAGGAGGAATGTGGCCAAGCCTTACTACTCTAGTAGTAAAAGGTCTGGTCGATTATAACTTTGTAAACGAAGCACAGCATATAACGCGTCCTCTTGTCAAAAAAATAATTGATGGGGGAACACAAAACTTCTGGGAATTTTATGATTCGGAGACAGGAACACCTAGTCATGCTCAAAATTACATCTGGGGTGCTACAGTATTACCTATGGCTGAATTTGCCAGAATCCAAAACTGAAGTTACTAATGCTGGGTATGCACGTCTGCACTTTGGACTCGCCAAATCCCAAACAGTATTAGCGACCCGCCAATTAACATAGAAAATGAAAAAATCTCCTGAAGTAATACACTGGCAACAACTACGGTTATTAGAGGCTCAGGATATTGCAATGATGCCACTAGAGTTCCAGACATATGTTTTAACGAATAATTGTAAAGTATCGAAGCCAGACCAGTACTACCCACTCCCAAAATGACTACTGAGATCCAGCCCGAATAACTAATTGTACTAAAATCTTTCCAGCCCCCACTATAAACAAATAGTGGTGTTAGCATCAACAAGCCTAACATCAGTATATTAAGAGTGGTCATTCCTAGATTGCTTTGATACATTAAGGTTTTAAGCATAATAGAATACAATGCCCATACAATTGCACTAGATAGGACCAACACCGTTCCTATTCCTCCAAACCTACCTTGAAATAAGCCTTGCCAACTGCCCGATACTACGAGCACTGCTCCTAGACCTGCTAACAACAGCCAAACTGCTTGAACAGCTACAAATTGCTCACGCAGCCATATCCAACTCATACAAGCAATGAGAATAGGTGCAAGTGCAGACAACCAAGATGATACTATAGCAGTTGTAGTAAGCATGCCCTGCGCTTGCAGCCATTGATGTAACACTATGCCAACAAAACTCGTAAGAAATATACGAGGAAGATTGCCTCTTGAGGGGATTTGCCATTCACCACGCAAACCAACAATAATAGCTACTGTTAGAGTGCCTAATAACTGCCTTAAGAAAATCATGGTCTCCAGTCTCATTTGCGGCAATGCGATTTTGATAGCAACGAACGAAACACCCCAGAAACACACCGCGAGAATGCCTGATGCTATCGGAAGCCATGTGATCATAATGGACTTATTATTACTTAATACTAAATGTTTGCATTTGTTCCCAATTCTGTCCCACATTAACATCAACCTTGAGTGGCACAGATAATCTATAAGCAGATTCCATAACCGGACGAACCAACTGAACTAACTCTTCTACTTCATCATCAAAACATTCAAAAAGTAGCTCATCATGAACTTGCAGCAATAGATGCACATTTGGCATACTCACATGAATAAGTCGACCAACTTCAATCATAGCCTTCTTAATTATGTCAGCAGCTGTGCCTTGGATTGGAGCATTGATCGCCTCCCTTTCAGCACGAGCGCGCGCAGCCTGATCTCCACCACTTTCCGATTTCAGTAATGGAAAATAGCGCCTGCGCCCCTCCAAAGTCTGCACAAAGCCATTTTGCTTTGCAAATTCCCGTATTTCATCTAAATATTTCTTCACACCTGGCAAGCGCTGGAAATATGTCTCTATAAACTCTTCCGCCTCACCTAAAGTGATGCCAGTAGACTGAGCCAATCTATATGGTCCCATTCCGTAAAGCAAGCCGAAATTCACTGCCTTCGCCTGTCTACGCTGTTCCGAGTTAACCTCATCTAAAGCGACATCAAAAACAGCTGATGCGGTGGACGAATGGATATCAACACCATTTTGAAATGCATTTGTTAGGAACTCATCACGAGAGAGATGGGCAGCAATTCGCAACTCAATTTGCGAATAATCCATTGCTACTAACTTTGACCCATTTGGGGCAACAAAAGCCCGCCGCACTTGCCGTCCCAACTCACTTCGAATAGGAATGTTCTGCAAATTAGGGCTAGATGAGGCTAATCTACCGGTGACTGTTCCTGTCTGATTGAAAGAGGTGTGCACCCGACCTGTATCAGAATGCACTGTCATAGGTAATGCATCAACATATGTGGATTTTAGTTTGGCTATCTCCCTGTACTCCAATATCTTGCGCACCACTATATAATCTTCGGATAAAGTAGATAGAACACTCGCTGCTGTAGAATAATGTCCGGAAGCAGTACGACGAGTACCTCGTGGCGGTGATATACCCATATGATCAAACAGAGCACTAGACAATTGCTGAGTAGAATTCAAGTTGAAATCATACCCTACAATATCCTTGATCTCACCAGTCAACAACCCTATCTTTGTATCCAAATCACTACTAAACTTATTTAAGTAACTTGTATCTAGCAACACTCCTGTCATTTCCATTTTAGCAAGCAAAGGAATCAATGATAGCTCCATATTTAGCACATTCATCGAATCACTTTCTTGTAGTTCTTCGCACAATATATGATAGAGACGCAAAGTAATATCCGCATCAGCCGCCGCATAGTCAGCTGCTTTAACAACCGGTACAAGCGACATATTTTTTTGTTTTTTACCCTTACCAATCAGCTCCTCAATATCCTGCATTGCAATTCCCAAACGTACTAGTGCCAAATTTTTTAATGACTTGTTTCGAGAATTTGGGTCAGAAAGCCATTCTGACAACATCGTGTCAGAATGGATAGGATCAACAACTAGTCCTAGTCTTTTCAATATTACATAATCATATTTAGCATTATGAGCCACCTTCCCAATCGATTGATTACATAATGACTCAGACAATGCTTCCAAAACCTGCTTTAATTTCAGTTGACCATTCGGAGCCATTTCAGACTCATGTCCCAGAGGGATATAAAAAGCTTTTCCAATTTCTGCAGACAAAGAAATTCCGACTAGTTCAGCATCCATGACATCGATTGATGTCGTTTCTGTATCAAAGGCAATTGTTTCAGCCTTAGCAAGGTATTCAGTTAGTTTTTCTAACCCTTCGATGGTGTCTACGACTATGGTTTTAGTAGAACTAGCTAAGTTCACATTATTACCAGAAGATTTTTCTGCGTCTGATCCAAACGATAAACTCAATTGATTACCATCTGATTCTACGTCAGCAATAGGATCTCTCGCCAACATTGCAACTCTATTGAGGTGCGTTCGAAAATCAAGATCGCGAAATAGTTGTTCTACTTTTTTGACATCAAAGTTGCCATGCGCAGGAGCACTACAAGCGGCCAGATCAAAATCTAGCTCTAAATCAGTAACTATGGCAGCAAGCTTTTTGGATAGAAAAGCGTTTTCTTTGTTGGCAGCAAGTTTTTTTTGGAAACGTGGTTCAATTTTATCTAAATTAGAATATATGTTATCTAAACTTAGATATTGCTGCAAAAGCCTTCTGGCAGTTTTGTCACCAACTCCTGCAACCCCAGGAATATTATCTGATTTATCACCAACCATTGACTTATAATCCACAAATTGGTCGGGAGTGACTCCAAATTTCTGTGCTACATCACTAGGACTATAGAGTTTTGCGTCAGCCAGGCTTTGTCCCGGAAGACTCACCGAGACATCCTCATTCACAAGCTGCAACAAGTCGCGGTCACCTGTCACTATGACTACATGCACGTTTTGCTTAGTAGCGATTCGACTAAGGGAACCCAAAACATCATCTGCCTCATAACCTTCTTTCACAAAAACCGGTATATTAAAAGCATCGACCACTTCCTGAATACGCTCAATCTGTGGCCTTAAATCGTCTGGCATCTTTTCCCTTGTAGCCTTGTAATCCGGGAACATTTCATCACGAAATGTCTTGCCAACATCAAAACTTACTGCAAGATAGTCAGGTGATTCTTTTTCAATTAAGCGTAACAAAACTGATGTAAATCCAAATACAGCAGCTGTGGGTTCTCCGCTACGCGAAGTACCTTGGAATCCTGACCCTGTTAGGGCAAAATAAGTACGATAGGCTAATGCATGACCATCAATTAGGTACAATCTCTCAGACATAGAGAACCATTTATTAGAATATTGTATTGGGCATTATATGCGGCGTGGTGACGTAGAGCAACCGATTGACACTACAATGCACAGCTGTTACACTCCGGCGAACGACAATTAATAACTGGGGAGTCTGAACAATCAGTCTGAGAGGCAGATGATATCCTGCGACCCACAGAACCTGATCCGGGTAATGCCGGCGAAGGGAAACATCGATTTTATACGCCTCTCAAACATAAGTATTGAGGCGTTATTGTTTTTAAGGCGGTTTTGTATGACAGAATTTGAACGAGCCATAATAATTGCTAATAGCAACCAATCTGTCCGGAATGATCTCACTTCAATTATCTCCTCAAAAGATTTACTCATAGCGGCAGATGGGGGGGGCAAACATTGTCTAGATGCCGGTTGGACTCCACAAATAATAATTGGTGATTTAGATTCAATTTCGAAGACCGAACTCAACAAATTGATTGATCTTGGAACCGAAGTATTAACATATCCGGTACGAAAAAACGAAACGGATCTAGAGCTTGCAATGACCCTTGCTATAAAAAAAGGCGTGAAAGAAGTGATTGTTTTGTCTGCACTTGGAGGACGATGGGATCATACTTTGGGAAACATCATGCTACTAGCGCACAATAAATTCGAATCGACCCGTATTCGTATAATAGAGAATAATCAAGAGATAAATCTAATTCGTGCTGAACATACATACTCTATCAATGGAACACCAGGAGATACTATCTCTTTAATCCCAATAAGTAATACTGCTGTTGGAGTAACTGCCTCTGGTCTGGAATACCAATTAGATAATAGCACACTGGCTTTCGGGGCAACATTAAGCCTTAGCAATAAACTCATTGCAAGACAAGCAACCATTAAAATGAAAAAAGGATTATTAATCTGTATAGTAATCAGGAGCACCAAATGAATATAGAAGCAAAAGTAGTTATTATATTAGCATCGTTTATAAGCACACTATCACTCACATCATGCAACAATACAACATCTGAACCACAAGATAGGCTAACTTTAACAATAATGACCCATGATTCTTTTGCAGTATCTGAGGAAGTGCTATCTAGTTTTCAAAACCAGCACAATGTGAAAGTAAATATATTGAATTCAGGTGATGCAAGCACAACTGTGAATTTAGCAATACTGAATAAGAGTGAACCTCTCGCGGATGTTATCTATGGCATTGACAACACCCTACTAACTAGAGTGCTCGATAACGATATTCTGGCAAAATATAAATCACCAAATGCATATAATGTAGAAAAGGAATTCTTGTTAGACACACAACAACGTGTAACCCCCATTAATTATGGGGACGTGTGTCTCAACTATGATAAGTCATACTTCAATTCTAATAACATAGAAATACCCGACTCTCTACAAAGTCTAACAAACCCTGATTATGCCAATCTACTAGTGGTACAAAATCCAGCTGCTTCTTCACCTGGCTTGGCATTTCTTCTGGCAACCATAGGCCATTTTGGTCCAGACAAATACCTAGATTATTGGTTAGATCTAAAAAACAATGGCGTGAAAATAGTGGAAAATTGGGAAACTGCTTACTACACTGAATTTAGTGGCAGCAGCGGCAAAGGCGATTATCCTCTAGTTGTATCTTATGCTTCGAGCCCTCCTGCCGAAGTCATATTTGCAACTGAGACAATTACAGAAGCACCGACTGGCAGCATAATAGCAGATGAAACTTGCTTTCGACAAATAGAATTCGTAGGTATATTGAAAGGTACTAAGAATCGTATTCTATCAGAAGCTTGGATTGATTTTATGCTAGATAAAGCTTTCCAAGAAGATATACCACTACAAATGTTTATGTTTCCTGTAAAAACTGAAGCTAAATTACCATTGGAATTCATTGAACATGCGCAACTAGCCAACAAGCCATCTATAGTATCTCCAGAAGACATCGACACTCACAGAGAGAATTGGATCAAATCCTGGAGTGCCCTAATGTTGAATTAATCAATGTGAACAATAAAACAAGTAAGTACCTTTACCCCCAATATGCTCTGTTGTGGATAGTACCACTAGCTTTCCTAACTCTATTTTATTTCTATCCACTGGCAACGATTCTCGGCAAAAGTTTCGTAGATCTAAGCAGTCTCGCGCAACTCCTGGAAATTGTCAGACAACCCTATGTAACTAAGACTCTGTGGTTTACCATATGGCAAGCAACACTTTCCACCATACTAACTCTAGCCATCGGACTCCCAGGCGCCTACATATTAGCACACTACAATTTCTGGGGCAAAAGCATTCTTAGAGCTATCACAGCAATCCCTTTTGTCTTACCCACGGTTGTTGTAGCTGCAAGTTTCACATCGACACTAGGTCCAAACGGATGGATGAATAGAACTCTAATGACCTGGCTGAACTTGGAAACAGCACCAATAGTTCTTAATCACACTCTATGGGCGATACTAATAGCACACGTCTTTTACAACACAACAATCATACTACGACTAGTTGGTGATTATTGGACTCTGATGGACCCAAAAATGGTCCAAGCCGCTCGATGTCTTGGTGCCACTCGCTTAAGAGCATTTTTAGGTATAACTTTGCCACTTCTTACACCAGCTATTGTTTCAGCTGCCCTCTTGGTATTCATATTTGACTTCACTTCTTTTGGTGTAATACTGATACTCGGAGGGCCGATGTTCTCAACACTCGAAGTAGCAATTTATCGTCAAACAATTAATTTCTTTGACTTAGAAATGGCAGCATGGTTATCTGTAATACAACTCATATGCACATTAGGATTAACTGTATTGTACGCACGTCTTTCCAGGAAAATACACCGACCTTTGAAAACAAATCGCTTGCGATCAATTAGAAGACAACAGCATAATTGGAAAACGCGCATGTCTGTTGGCATATTGATTACAATACTAATTATCGTATTGGTAATGCCTTTGGCAACTTTGGCTTTCAGTTCAGTATACAAGTTTGAACCTGATCGCGGAGAACGCGAAAATGTAAGTGCAGGTTTCACACTCAGCTATTATCGTGAACTTTTTGTGAACAGAAGAAATTCAATCTTCTTCGTCACTCCAATTGAAACAATCATGTTTTCATTAAGAAACGCTGTAATTACCACTATAAGTGCTTTGGCAATAGGACTACCTGCAACATGGGTACTAACACGTAAAACTAGACTAACACAATTGTTAGAACCTATACTAATGCTTCCATTAGGAACATCGGCAGTGACCTTAGGACTTGGATTATTGCTAGTATTTAGTCGCACCCCTTTCAATATGCGCACATCTTCATTACTGGTACCCTTAGCTCACACGCTAGTAGCTTTTCCTTTTGTAATACGTAGCCTACTTCCATCATGGACGATTATCAATCCGCAAATACGAAAAGCAGCTGCTATGCTAGGTGCCAACCCAATACAAGTATGGCGCGAAATAGACCTACCAATCATTGGTCGCGCCATACTTGTAGCTGGTGCTTTTGCATTTACAATTTCAATAGGTGAATTTGGAGCAACGATACTTTTGTCACGTCCTGAATTTACTACAGTGCCGATGGCTATATATCGCTATCTTTCGCTACCTGGAGCTTTAAATTATGGCCAAGCTATGGCTTTAAGCACAATTCTAATGATATTTTGTGGAATAAGCATATTTTGTATAGAAGCAATTCGGCCAAATGCAATATCAGAATTCTAATCACACGGTGTAAATGATGCTGGAAATAATTGATATTTCAAAATCATACGGCAGTATGGAAACGCTGAACAAAATATCATTCTCTGTAACAAAAGGGGAGATTATTTCAATATTAGGACCAAGTGGCTGTGGCAAATCTACACTGCTGAGCATAGTGGGTGGCCTGACGACACCTAACACAGGTATGATTCGATGGGATGGTATCTCATTAACAAGTGTGCCGCCACATCTACGCAATTTCGGTCTAATGTTCCAAGATAATGCGCTATTTCCTCACCGAAATGTATATGATAATGTAGCGTTCGGATTAAAACAGCTACGACTGGATCCGGCAGAAATTGATAAACAGGTTTCTGCAATTCTGAACATGGTAGGAATGAAAGATTTAGCAAATCGAGATGTACTCAGTCTTTCTGGTGGAGAACAACAACGAGTAGCACTTGCACGTACCATTGCACCGAAACCAAGATTGCTAATGCTAGATGAACCACTAGGATCACTTGACCGCAATTTACGCGAGCAATTATTGTATGAATTACGTCAAATACTGACTGAGCTTGAGCAGACTGTTATATATGTCACTCATGACCAAGACGAAGCTTTTGCAATAGCTGATCGTGTAGCAATAATGAATGCTGGACAACTCATACAAATAGGTCGTCCTAGGGATATTTATGCAAATCCAGCGTCTACATTCGTAGCACGTTTCCTTGGACTAACTAACATTTTGGAAACATCTGTAGTATCTGTTGATACTAACAATGGAGTAAGGATTTCGGAAAATAGCTTGATACCTGTCTCTCAACCACCACCTCAACATATGAAAAATCCACGGATACTTGTACGACCACGAGGAGCACAATTATCAGAACACGGCACATTATCAGGAATATTAGATAATGTATCATTTCGAGGTGCACTAGTAGATTTGAAGATAATAGTCGCAAACAGATTACAGCTTAGATTTGAAGTGCCAACCCCATCGCTCATACCCAAGGTAGGCACAAGGATAAAATTGGAACTACCTTCAGATGCTTCAATCTGGATTGAAGACGACTCATTGTGAACATTGTTGAGCCAATAAGAAGACGCTTGTTCCAGTATGCTCATCTAGCAATGATCATATAAGATAGATGATAGCGCATAGTTGCAGACACAATGGGATTCACTTGTAAAACAAGGGTATCCCATCAGAACTACCTAATTAAGCCTTGACATTGCGCTAATACGCCAGCTATAATCGCCAAGCATTCCTCGGTAGCTCAATTGGCAGAGCGATCGGCTGTTAACCGATTGGTTACAGGTTCAAGTCCTGTCCGAGGAGCTATATTTCGTAAACAGTATTTTCATAGAATGAGATTAAAACTTTATAATGCCCGAACTTCCAGAGGTAGAAACTCGAGTAAGGCAACTACAGGAACCCTGTGCAAGCCGTACAATACAAGAAGTGCATATTGGATGGCCGCGTCATATACATACTCCCAATCCAGTGGAATTCAGACAAAGAATTTGTGGACAGCGAATTACTAATTTGGATAGGCGTGGTAAATTTCTCATTTTCGAACTTAGTACAGATGTATTGATAATACACCTTCGAATGAGCGGTGACCTCTATGTAGCTACACCCGAAACACCAATAGATAAGTATGCTCACACAACACTCACTTTTGACAACCGCCATGAATTGCGCTTTACAGATGCACGCAAATTCGGACGAGTATATCTAGTTCAATCAGCCGATAAAATCACCTCAAAGCTTGGTCCAGAACCACTGTCCAAACAATTTACTCACTCAGTTTTTTACCAAATGTTAAGTAAACACAGGCGTATGTTAAAACCCCTTCTATTAGACCAACACTTCCTTGCGGGCATGGGAAACATCTATACTGATGAAGCTCTTCATCTATCAGGATTACACCCCACTACACTTAGTAATATGATATCCAAAACTCACTCGCACAATCTATGGAGAAACATACGAAAAGTCCTTCGTGATGGAATACGTCATAGTGGTTCTAGTATTGATTGGGTATATAAAGGTGGAAGCCACCAACACCACTTTACTGTATATGGCCAACATGGCAAGCCATGTCAAATATGCAACTCTATAATTGTTCGCACGACTGTGTCTCAAAGAGGAACTTACTATTGCCCAAAATGCCAACCTAGTCCCAAAACCATCTGAAATCCAACCCTAGTATTGCTACTTGATATCAGCAATTGCTGACTTTGCACGTTGTTGGGATTTGTTACCACTCCTATTAGATTTGTTCATGTGACAATTTTTGAATTTCTTGCCACTACCACACCAACAGGGATCGTTACGACGCAATGCCTTAGTATCAGCTTTGGAATCTTCTGCAATAGATTGGGTATTTACAGCATTAAGTTCTATGGGAGTGGATGTGAACATACGGGATACCAACGAAGACCTCATGTCAACAAGTAGCTGTCTGAATAAATCAAAAGCTCGGCTCTTGTATGCAGTCAAAGGGTCACGTTGCGCATAAGCTTCTAATCCAACTGACGTCCTAAGTGCTTCCATAGATGTAAGATAATCCACCCATAATTGGCCACTAATTGAAAGCAATATCTGACGATACAATCCAACCATTACGCCACGCCCAAGAGCTGAACACACTATATCTTTCAAGCCGCCAGAAAGAGAGCTCAAATCACTGGATTCCACAGAATTAAAATTCTCTTCTCCGAGCTCTTCTCGGACCATCAAAGATGTATGTTCATTAAGGTCTGACAATTTCTCAGACTGTAATCGTTGTATCTCCAACTCACCCCAACCAAGCTTAAGTTGTTCTGTCGCTGTCTGAAGATGTCGTAACACCTGCTCAATCACACTTTGCTCCGCTTCTCCATCAAGTAATTCTGCTGCATGATACACATAAGGAAATCGCTGCTCCATCCGCACCAAACGTTGTCGACTCTTTTCATGAAAAACAACATCTTTACTATAGGCCATATCCAGTATCAAACGCCCCATGTCGCTGCGCGACAGTTCTTCTGGTTTTGACAATTGTTTGTCTAGTACCAGTGTAATTTCGCTGATGTGATTATCTATGAGAGCATTTTGCGATTCCGACACAATCTCAAGAACTTCATCATGCCAGTCTTCCCAATTTAGTTCATTCCAGACTGGTACCTGTATCTCCATATCTAGACCAGTGCGTTTTTCTAATCTGCGTTGAAACTTTGTCAATAAGTCTGTGCCAATCTTGCCTTGAATACGAGTACGAACCGCATCTTTGACATTGTCGAATGACAATTTATCTAACTCTGAACGAGTAAAGTTGGCTGACACACCTGACATTTCGAACATGGTTTTAGTAACCTGCGCCAAATCGACTGATTTGCCATGTTCACGCGCCTCCATTTCTACACCTTCAAATGCCATTTCTGCTAGTTCACATTTTTCATTGATAAATCTTGGTATCTGATCCTGCAAATTGTTTATCTCAGCACTATAGGCTATAAGCATTCGTTCCAAAGCAAGATCTGCTGAACGGCGTGCCATCTTCAACAAAGATTCGATGATATTACTGCGTTCTTCTGCAACAATTCGCTTGCAGTCCTCCAAATCTGTTATCTCTTCTGATTCTTGCTGTGCTAACCATAAATCACCTAGGCTTGCAACAGTTTCACCAAGCGAATCTAATAATAACTCAATGCTAAATGAAAAGAACAGATCCCTATCGTTGCGCTCTATAGTCGGCTGTACATTGTCAAGCCATGCCAAAAGACGCCACCATCCCTCTTCATCTTGAGTGGATAAGGTAACCCTACGGTTAACTTCTGAGGTTAACATTTCAGCAACGTCGGCTGTCAAGTCTTCTTTACCAAATATACGATCGCGCTGATCATAAAACTTAGTACGTTGGACATTAAGTACATCATCATATTCTAACAAATGCTTACGAACATCAAAATTGGCTCCCTCAACTCGGGTCTGGGATTGTTCGATACTCTTGTTAACTATGCCATGCTCAATAGGCATAGCCTCGTCAATATTTAATTTCTCCATCAAACTGGATACATTAGCTCCGCCAAATCTTCGCATCAATTCATCTTCAAGTGACAGGTAAAATCTACTAGACCCTGGATCTCCTTGCCTAGAAGCACGCCCGCGTAGCTGATTATCTATACGACGTGCTTCATGCCGTTCAGATCCAACAACGTGCAAACCACCTAATTCTCTTACTAATTGCTCATCTTCCATATACTTCAAAAAAGCCTGTACTTCATCTACATATATTCCGTAATCATCATCGGATAACAATTGAAGAGCTTTTTTACGATCCTCATGAGTCATATCAAATACATCAGATTCCCCGAACCGTTTCAGTACTCTGTTAACATTTGCAAGAGTGTCCTCAGATATCTCTCCACCTAGCTTTATATCCACGCCACGTCCAGCCATGTTAGTCGCTATAGTAATTGAAGCTAGAGAACCAGCACGAGCTATAATCTGAGACTCTTCATCATGCTTTTTGGCATTCAATACTTGACAAGACATGCCAGCCTCTAACACAGTTTTCAAATCCATGGCTAGTCTATCTTCTAATCCCAGAATATTGCACAAACGCACCAGGTTTTCTTGGGTTGTAGGATTCAGTCGAACTTTGAGATCCTTAGCTAAAGATCGTAAATGGGATTTCTTCAACTTATCAAGAGGTAAGTTTAGGTCTGACAATTCCGGAACTGCTCGCCCGTCTTCCTCACGTTCATTTTGTTCAAACCAAACATCACGCAACAACCATACCAAGGCAATCTGCCTTAGATCAGTAGATCTAAAACGCATAGATAAACGTTCAGAAGACTCCACTGAAGTTGTACCAATTAGCATCGGTTGTCCAATGACATGCCGAGCAAGTACCTCCTGAGTAAGAGAGCGCAATTTGGCTTCTTCAGTCCGAAACACTAGATCATCATAGTCTTTACGTCGATACAGCAATGGATTGTCCGGATCTTTTACGTTAGCTATATATGAGAATTTCGAGCCATTTTCTCTGTAAGATATTTCGGTTAACTCGGGATCAACCCTAGCACGAAAATCCAGATGTGTAGGTATTGGAACAACATCAATCTGGTAGATTTTGTCAAACTCTTCTGCTTCAGTAACAGCGGTACCTGACATACCAGAAAGTGTGTTATACATCCTAAAATAGTTTTGTAAAGTTATAGTAGCATATGTTACGTTTTCAGCCTGAATTGTCACACCCTCTTTGGCCTCCACCGCTTGATGCAAACCATCAGACCAACGACGCCCAGGCATAACTCGACCGGTAAAATCATCTACTATTACTACTCTACCACCGCGAACCAAGTAATCTTTATTGCGTTTGAAAATGAATTCGGCACGTAGAGCTTGCTCAAGATGAGATTGAATTTGAGCTTGCTCCATCGTTATATCTTCAGGACTGTCTGGATCACGGAGTGTTTTACCCAAAATCTCTTCCACCCGATCGTAACCTTCATCAGTCATGGACATAGTGCGAGAGCGATCATCAATTTCATAATGTTCTGGTTTCAGCCTCCGCACCACCTTCGCTAACTCAACATACATTTCCGGATCATCTTGAGCAGGACCAGAAATAATCAATGGTGTGCGAGCACTATCAATTAGAACATTATCTACTTCATCAATGATAGAGTAGTGAAGTTCACGTTGACGACGATCCTCTATCCGATGGGCAATATTATCACGTAGATAGTCAAATCCAAATTCATTGTTGGTACCATAAGTAACATCAGCAGAATAAGCTTCATTACGCGGCACTAATCTAACCAAATTATTTTCCTCTTGAGGAGACTCCTGCGTTGGATCGAACAAGTAAGCCATTTGTGCATTATCTGTACGTGACGCATCCTGTAAGATACCAACGCTCATACCTAACATATGGAAAATAGGACCCATCCACTTTGCATCTCGACGCGCCAGATAGTCATTCACTGTAACTAAATGTGCACCTCTACCCGCTAACGCATTCAAATAAAGTGGTAATGTAGCTACTAGGGTCTTACCCTCACCGGTTCTCATTTCGGCAATACGACCATCATGAAGAACTTGACCACCCACTAACTGGACTGAATAGTGCCTTAATCCAATTGTTCTTACCGCAGCCTCCCGAACAGTCGCAAATGCATGCGTTAGAATATCTTGCATAACTTGAGATTCCGTCTCAAGCTGATCTTCCAAATCCACAATACCAGATATCGCAGATTGTAATTTTTCTCTAAAAAAGTCGGTTTTTGAGCTTAGTTCCGAATCGCTCAGAGCCTTATATTCAGGCTCTAGATAATCAATGTCTGCAGCAACTTGTTCATATAGCTTTAGGTCGCGTGCAGTAGGATTTCCACCAACAGCAGTAAGAATCTTTTTAAGCATTTAATTTAGCGGATTATTCGTTAAACATCTCACCAACACTACGACCTTCATGAGCACGCAATATTACCTCGGCCAAAAGCGGTGCAATGGATAATACAGTCATATTCGGAAGCATTTTTTCCTTTGGGATATGCACAGTATTTGTTGTAACTATGCTCTTATAATCTGCTTTGCTAAGTCTTTCAAAAGCAGGGTCTGAAAGGATTGCATGAACAAATGAAAGATAGACATCGCGAGCACCTTGTTTTTTGACAATTTCCAATGCCTGGGTAACTGACCCGGCTGTATCCACTTCATCATCAACTATGATGACGTCGCGATCACTTACATCACCTATAACACCCACAACCTCTGATTTAGGTTCATTACGCTTCCGACGTTTCTCAATAAAAGCAATTGGCATATCAAGCTTAGCGGCAAAGTTACGTCCTTTTTTTGCAAAACCCAAATCGGCTGTCACAACTACAGGGTCTTTCATGTCATCACGTAATTTCTGGAAATGAGCGATGAGAATATGAAAAGCAGTTAACACATCGCCTGGTATGTTGAAAAACCCCTGGATCTGACCTGCATGTAAATCTAAGGTCATATAACGGTCTGATCCAGCAACTTCTATCATATCAGCTACGAGTCGAGCAGCAATCGGTACACGTGGTTGATCCTTCTTGTCAGAACGCGAATAACATAAATAAGGTACCACCGATGTCAATCGGCCAACAGAATCAAGACGCAAAGTTTGCAACATAATGAGCAATTCCATCAAATTGTCATTAACAGGCGATGCCGTACTCTGTATTACATATACATCTTGTCCTCTAGCACTTGCATGTAATCTGCAAAATTGATTCTCATTAGGGAAACGAATTAAGTCTCGCCCACTAAGTGGCACCCCTAAATAATCACTTATCTCCTGAGCAAGCACAGGACAGGAAGATCCTGCATATAACCGGATCTCACCATACATATGTGTGTCTCGACCTTTTAATCGTGCCATATTTCAATCCTCATCACCGATATAATTTGTCTCGAAATGTTTGATACAATTTGTAGCTGCTGTATATGGATCAGTTTCTCCTTCCATAATCACTTCTAATTGTCGAAGCCAGTAATCCTCGGACAACATCTGCGACAACTTAGTATACAATTGTTTTCGCAACCGTGACTCAAATATTGCACGCAGCCGGCTACGATGACGTCTAATAATTTCTCCAGTAGATTTGATGTGATCATGATGAGCTAACAACCTCTCAAACAAGTCACCTATACCTTCTCCGGTAGTAGCAACAGTAGTGATTATAGGTACTTCCCATACACAATTATCTGTGTCTGACTTTTCATTAATATCACTAATGGCATTTTGTTCCCCTGCATCACTAGTTTGCGCTGCACTACCAATATCAATCATCTCGCGCAAATAACTCTTAGTAAGATTTACTTCAGGATAATCGGATTTGTTTATAACTATGATATCGGCTATCTCTAGAAGACCAGATTTAGCAGCTTGAATCGAATCGCCTAAACCTGGGCAAAGTACTACAATCGAAGTCTGTGCATTAGAAGCAATATCAACTTCTGACTGACCTACACCAACTGTTTCAACAATTACTCGATCAAAACCAGCGACATCAAGAATATCAACCGCAGCTGCTGTTGTAGACGACAGACCTCCAAGAACACCTCGGCTAGCCATACTCCTGATAAAGATGCCTTCATCACCCAATAAATCTTTCATGCGGATACGATCACCTAGAATAGCCCCTTTACTGAACTGACTACTAGGATCAATTGCCAGCAATCCTATCGTATCACCACATTTTCGCATCAATTTAGATAAAGAATTAATTAGGGTTGATTTTCCTACACCTGGAATACCTGTTATACCAATAAGATGAGCACAACCTGTATGCCTATAAACATTAGTAAGAATGTTTTGACTGCTGTGATCATCATTTTCAATTATAGTTAGTGCCTGAGCTAATGCCCGCCGGTCACCATCTATTATTTGTTTTATCAAAGACATGTTAGGCTGAATAATTGATTTTGTTCTTCTTTAGGTAATCACGTCTTGCACCAGTGCTACTACATCTGATGTACTAGTGCCTGGCCCAAACACACCAGTCACTCCCATCTGGAATAATTCATCAACTTCATTTTCAGGAATTATTCCGCCAACAAGCAATGGTACATGGCCCAAACCCTTTTCATGTAGCAGATTGATTATGCGCGGAACCAATACCTGATGAGCACCAGAGAGAATGGAAACACCGATTACCTGAACATCCTCCTGCATAGCTGCTTCAACAATCATCATGGGAGATTGCCTAAGACCTGTGTAAATTACTTCCAAACCTGCGTCGCGCAATGCGCGGGCAATAATCTTGGCACCTCGATCATGACCATCTAGACCGGGCTTGGCTATAAGAATACGAATAGGATTGTCCGACATAGCAAAACTCTAGCTCCTCAATGTTGGATTATACCCCGTTTCTTGACACTCTTAAAGCACACATGGTATGATTCATAGTAATGATTTAGCAGTCTGGTACTTAGAGTGCTAAATTAGCATGGTATGGAGACAAATGCAAGTAATAACTGATAGACAAGAAACAATCCTCAGTCTCATAGTACGTGAATACGTCGAAAACCCCAAAAATAGTGGGGTAAGTTCACAAATACTTGTGGACAACCATAGTCTAGATTGGAGTACTGCCACTGTCAGAAATGAAATGGCTCTACTATCTAATTTGGGTTTCCTACATCAGCCTCACACATCTGCTGGTCGAATACCTACAGAAATAGGTTATCGGTATTTTGTAAGATACCTAGTAAAAACATATGCTTTACCAGAATCTGAATGCCGCAAAATTAGTCATCAGTTCTATCAAGCACGAACTAGCGTTAATGAATGGGGTAAGCTTGCAGCCAATGTTCTAGCACGCCATACTCAAGTAGCTGGACTTGTAACAGCTTTACACAGTCATAAAGCTCAAGTTAAACATATAGAACTGATATCAACATATGGGCAAAATATTCTACTGGTCCTAGTCCTAATAGGAGGCGAAGTACTGCAAGAAATTTGTTCAGTTGACTATCCAATATCACAGACCGAATTGTCAGATTTAGCAGAACGATTAACTAAAAATTACAAAAATAGGAGTGCAAGCTACATTGAAAATCAACGTAATTTGATTGAGGACAATTTAGAAAACACTATACTTCAACAAGTCTCAGTCACAATGCAGAAAGCAGATTCCTTTGCTGCAGGAGAGTTATATTTGGATGGAGTTCAAAATGTACTATCGCAAAGAGAATTTACTGCTTCAGAACCAGCTAGAAATGCACTGCAATTACTAGAGAAACGTACCTACATGGAGAAGTTTTTAGAATCAGCATTAAATTCTCAATTTGATGGCGTTACAGTTGTTATTGCTGGCGAAGGTGATTGGCAAGAGCTAAAAGAATGTTCGATGGTTCTTGCAAGATATGGAACCCCAAACATTGCTACCGGAACTTTAGGGGTATTTGGACCCACACGCATGGCTTATGATCGGGCTATAGGTGCAGTTAGGCATGTAGCCAACTTAATGACACGACTAGTACATGATAGTTATGGATAAAACATTTCAAACAAATAGGATACTATGACGGATTTAAATCAAAATACAGACACTGATTGTTCAAACAATTCTGACAAAAAAGATAATCTAGATCAAAATGGCAATGTTACAGATAACATGATAGACGGAGCCTACAATAAAGAAAATAACAAAAAAGATGATGATATTGCTGTGGAAGATCTCACAATAGAGCAGTGGCTCGAGAAACTTTCTGTAGCCGAAACACTTGCAGCTGACCGACTCGAGGGACAACAACGTGCTTTGGCTGATTTTCAAAACTTTAAGCGTCGTAAATCTCAGGAGATGCAACTGGCTCATCAAAATGCTGCTGCAGAGTTACTATCGCAATTTTTTCCTATAGTTGACGATTTGCAATTAGCACTCGAATCACTACCCGCTACAGGAGATGGTGCAAAATGGAGCGAAGGCTTTAACATGATTCATCGAAAAATACTCTCTGTATTCGAAATGGAAAAAGTAGTCACAATTGAAGCCAAGCCAGGAGAACAATTCGATCCACACATACATGAAGCAATTGTGCAAGAAGCCCATGATGATTATGATAGTGATGTAATAATTGCTATGGTAAGACCAGGTTACTTGCTTGGCGAACGGATATTAAGACCTGCTCAAGTTCGTGTTGCTGAGTAGCGAATAATTTATAAGGCTAATTAAACATTATGGGAAAAATCATTGGAATAGATCTTGGTACAACTAATTCAGTAGTATCAGTAATGGAAGCTGGGGAAGCTAATGTTATTTCTAGTTCCGAAGGCGGACGACTTGTTCCGTCAGTTGTAGCAGTTAATCCGAAGACAGGCGAACGAATGGTAGGACAAGTAGCACGCAGACAGGCAATTACAAATCCAGACAATACTCTTTTTTCTGTAAAGCGATTTATGGGCCGTAAATTTGATGACCCCGAAGTACAAAGAGCTCTTAAACATATTCCTTACAAAGTAAGCAGTGATGAAAATGGAGAATTGCGCGTACATATGAATGCAAAGGAATACTCGCCGCAAGAAGTATCAGCAATGATACTAGCCAAACTAAAAAGCGACGCTGAATCCTACATTGGCGCATCAGTCACACAGGCAGTGATAACTGTACCTGCTTACTTTAATGACGCCCAACGTCAAGCAACCAAGGATGCTGGTCGCATAGCTGGTCTGGAGGTGCTACGAATCATCAATGAACCCACAGCTTCTGCACTAGCATATGGCCTTGAGAACCGATCTGAAGAAACTATAGCAGTATTTGATTTGGGAGGCGGAACATTTGATGTATCTATTCTTGAGGTGGGTGATGGAGTTTTTGAAGTGCAAGCAACCAATGGTAATACCCATCTAGGAGGCGACGATTTCGACGTGCGCGTTGTTGAGTGGATTATAGATAATTACAGTAAAGATCAAGGCATCAACCTTAACGAAGACAAACAAGCTCTACAACGGATAAGAGAAGCAGCAGAAAAAGCCAAGATTGAGCTAAGCACTGTTATGCAAACTGAAATAAATCTTCCGTTCATCACTGCGGACGCAAATGGTCCAAAACACCTTAACTACACACTGTCACGATCAAAACTAGAGGAGTTGACGGAGGATTTAATTGAACAATCCATCAAACCTGTAGAAACAGCTTTAGAGGACGCTCGACTATCTGTATCAGATGTAGATGAGGTTGTACTAGTGGGAGGCATGACCCGTATGCCTGGAGTTCAAGAGGCTGTACGCAAATTCTTCAATCGTGAACCGAACAAAAAAGTTAATCCAGATGAAGTTGTTGCCATTGGTGCAGCTATACAGGCTGGAGTTCTTGGAGGAGACATAAAAGATGTTCTATTACTTGATGTGACTCCACTTACGCTCAGCATTGAAACTCTTGGAGGAATATCCACTGCCCTAATTGAACGTAATACGACGGTTCCTACCACAAAAAGTCAAGTATTCTCCACGGCATCTGACAACCAATCGGCAGTTGAGATAAATGTGATCCAAGGTGAGAGGTCTATGGCTGCTGATAATAAAAGTCTTGGTAAATTTGTATTAGATGGAATACCGTCTGCACCTCGTGGTACACCACAAATAGAAGTTACTTTTGATATAGATGCGGACGGTATATTAAATGTGAGCGCAAAAGATAAAGCCAGCAATCGCAGCCAAAACGTAACTATTCAAGGTTCCTCAGGTATATCGGACAAAGATATAGCAAGTATGATTGCTGCCGCTGAACAATATAAAGAGGAAGATAAAAAACGCAAAGAACTCATCGAGATCCACAATGCTGGAAACTCAGTTTTACATAGAGCATCCCGCATGAAGAACGAACTGGACGATAAAATAGATGATGACACAAAACAAGGCTTGCAAGCAAAAATTGATAGTCTTCAAGAAAAATTGGCAGGTGAAGACATCGCAAGCATAAAAGATTCGACATCGCAATTACAGCAAGAAGTCGAAAAACTTTCTATCTTGGTCTCACAAACTGATCAAGGTGCAGATGATGAAGATACTAAAGAACCTAAAGCAAACACCGACTTTGATGGAACAGATGATAATATACCCGACTCAGACTCTGATGTAGTTGATGGCGATTTCAATGAGATATGATAAGTATAGTTGCTTACAGAAGATGATTAATCACACCATAAATAGTAAATACCGTGTCTAGCAAACAAGATTACTACGATATTCTCGGCGTGTCACGGGATGCAGACCCAGATACTCTTAAGAATGCATACCGCCAACTAGCCAAAAAACTACATCCTGATGTTAATTCTGATGAATCATCTGAGGCACAGTTCAAAGATCTTAACGAAGCTTATGGGGTGCTTTCCGACACTGAGAAACGCGCCGCATATGACCGTTATGGTCATGAAGGTCTTAGGGGAATGGGGGTCAATGATTTTTCAAGCGGATTCCCTTTTGACGACATCTTTGACCAATTTTTCGGAGGGTTTGGAGGTAATCGCCATGGCTCCCGAAGACAGCCACGACGAGGGTCGGACCTCCGATACGACCTTAACATCTCTTTTGACCAAGCTGTACATGGTGCAACTCAAGAAATTGAAATAACACGCCCAGAAATTTGCTCTCGATGCAATGGAAATCGTGCCGAACCTGAAACATCTATCAGTAAATGTGTTCAATGCGCTGGTAATGGAGAAATACAAGAAGTACGACAGACATTTTTGGGTTCAATGGTAAATGTAACGATTTGCCCAAACTGTCAAGGTAGTGGTGAGAAAATAACCTCCCCCTGCACTAAATGCAATGGTGATGGTCAACATAATGTAACAAGGAAACTTTCCGTTAGTATACCGGCTGGAGTAGACAACGAGACACAAATCCGTCTTACAGGTGAAGGTGGACCTGGTCAGCTTGGACAACACAATGGTGACCTTTATGTAGCACTAACTGTTGCACAACACAAATTCTTCCAACGCAGGAATAATGACATCATACTTGAATTAGAAATCAATATTACTGAAGCAGCTCTTGGAACTACTGTGATGATACCCACGATTGATGATGAACAAGAACTTCGCATACCATCTGGAACACAATCTGGTGACATCTTGCGACTCAGAGGTAGGGGAGTGCCAAACGTACGAAATGGTAAACGCGGAGATCAAATTGTGGTCACTACTGTTTCTATTCCTAAGCAAACCACTTCTGAACAGGAAAGCTTACTCCGTGAGTTAGGCAATACATTCCAAGATAGGGCCAAACCTAAAGAACAAACTGGCGAAAAGGGATTCTTCGATCAGGTACGACAAATTCTAGGTATGTGAATACTTTCTCAAAATACAATCCTCAACTGTTTACTAATAGCAGCAAATATATTTGGCTTGAGATTACTGTTAAAGTTGAACCTGATACTGTAGACGCAGTGGCTGAAGCACTGGGTCGTTGTAGTTACGGCGGGGTATCAATACAGCCATCTGAAAACCACAATGATGACTGCTATAGTACAAATGACAAAGAAATTATCAATCATACCTACAAATATTTCGAGGTTAGTGCCTACTTCGAAGTAGGCACTAACCTCAATTACAAAATCCAACAACTTGAAAGAGAACTCTTGCTGCTAGGAATGATTGCTCGCCAATCAGGACTCATGGTTCCCAAAACCCAGTATAGACCTATAGAAGATACCAATTGGTCAACCATATGGAGAAATCATTACAAACCTATAAGAATAGGTCATAAATTGATGATAATTCCTCCTTGGAATAAAGTTGAAATCGATTCGAGTGAAATACCTGTAATTATTGATCCAGGTCAAGCATTTGGAACTGGGGCTCATCCCTCAACCCAACTTTGTCTGCAAGCCATAGAACGACACCTAATTCCTGGCGATAGTGTGCTAGATATAGGATGCGGTTCTGGAATTCTAGCCATCGCTGCAGTCAAACTGGGAGCAGCCATGACTACCGGACTAGATACCGACAATGAGTCAATTCACTCAGCTCGTCAAAATGCAATGACAAACGGTGTGTTTGATAAATTTCAGTTAGTACAGGGTTCTTTGGATGCAATCAAGAAACAGCCGCTATACAGAATAGTTGTAGTCAACATTCTGTCACATACAATCATACAACTGGTAAACAACAGCTTGACGAATATGGTAGCAACTAATGGGATACTGATACTTTCTGGAATACTTGCAGAACAATCGCCTGAAATAGAACTAGAACTTGGTAAAGTTGGAATGACATTGGTGTCGAAAACCAATATGACAGAAGCAACTCCTACAACCTCCGAGTGGGTAGCATTGACATATAGTCACGCGATTTCATAGGAACGAGCACTTATAATTAAGTAACAGGTGTTCTTGTGTTACAATATACAGTACTCTGTATTTCAGAGTTAACTGCACCATAAATTTTATTTATATGATTAGATCATACAAATATGTGTAAACCAAACTAAATCCAAAACAATTCTTGGAATTATATAATGAGCGAACTTAATTTAATCATTCATCAACCAATTCGCCTGCAAATAATGTCTTTAGTAACGTCCTTAGACGATGAAACACAGATAGACTTCACTTACCTTCAAAAAATTCTAAAAGTAACAGCGGGTAATCTTGGAGCACATTTACGTAAACTTGAAGATGAAGGTTTCATCTCCATCCAAAAAACATTCTTGTCTCGTAAACCACGTACTTATATTGAAACCACGCCCTTAGGACATCAAGCATTTGCTGAACATGTAGCTGCTTTAGCTGACATATTGCAACAAACACCTACAACCAAACTAGACGAGTCAGACTGACTCGTTTACAGGTTCTGCTCAACAGAACCAACTCTCAGTCAATCCTGCAGGTATTGGGCGTTTCTGAGATACTATCCTAGTAAACGGGGGAGTCTTACTTGCCATAGCATATGCTAATTCCTCTATAACGGAAAATGTTTTGCTATGATCTATATCTTCATTTTGCGACTTTCGAACAGCCCTATTTATTTGCGACCACAATTGTTCCATACGAATGTCTGGATGGGACCATTTATAGGTAAAATTTGCTGCATCTAAATCACCTAGCCATTTTGCGTTGGCATTATGCTCTAAAAGTTCAGACCCAGGAGGAATTAACAACCTAAGACTAAATTGTACAGGATCTATATTTTGCACTAAATCATGGTTCCGCACAAAATTAAGTAAATCTAGATAATCATCTAATGTTGCCCATGGAGTAAACGGAAGTAGAGACGGCCGCCAAGGTATTTGAGCTTTCTTCATTATACCGATCACTTGTATTATATCTGCTTTAGTATGACCTTTATCAAGCACCTCGAGCACATCGTCATTGAGTGTCTCCATAGCAGAAATAACAAACGCGCATCCAGCACTTTTCATATCCGACAGCAAATGTTCATACCTTAGAAGATGCGGGATTCTAGCGGTAAAATCGAATGTGATTCCTGGAAACTCAGAATGCATAGCAGCAACAACTCTGTGTGCGTGGCCTGGACCATTGAGAAAATCAGGATCACTAAAGCTTATATGTCGTACTCCCTGGCCAACCTGATTCCGGATATCAGCAATCACAATATCCTCAGGGACCACAAAAAACTTGCCGTGGTATATAGATGTTACCGGACAATGCCTGCACACGTACTTGCATCCTCTAGTAGTCTCCGTACTACCAGCCAGATGTAATTGACCCTTATCATCTCTAAAGCGGGCATAACTATCAATATTGGGTAAATCAGCACGTGCAGGCACCAAAAATGATGTCCTCTGTAGTACAGGTTTGGCCACACTATGCAGAGTACTAACTCCCAAAGGAGGTACATTACTTTGAAAGGAATCATCGACCACTGCTCTGGCCAATTCAACTATCGTGGTCTCAAACTCACCAGAGATAGTACTGTCTGCATACTGTTCTTTACACAAGTAGTCAGAGTTTAAGCCAGCATAATCTCCGTAAAAACAAATGTGTGTCTGAGGATTTAATGCGCGAATACGTTTAGAGGCTGCTACACCCAATCTCAATGCATTATGCATTCGAACTGACACCAATACTAAGCGGGCCGATTTGATGTGTTCTTCATAATCATTGATATTTTCCACAGCCAAATCTATGCCGGAAGCATTCATTCCATCATTGCGCAAAAATCTTAATGGTGAAGCAAGGCTGAAGGGTTGATGACCAAGCTCGTAACACGAAATCAAAAGTACTTCGGGAAAATTAATGCCAAAACACATAATATAATTCTAGCACTTTGTATGACAAATGTCTCTTAGCATTCCAAGTTCAAACCTATTATCAATATCACATTTGGTGCAACAGTCTCTATATGGACTCAGATTTTACTTGTAAGAAATCAAGACATTACAATAATTTTGGTACAATAGATTGGGTAAACAACATTTCACCTCCAAGAAACTACAATTAGGTACAATGAAAACCTGCAAAAATACAAACAAACATGTGGCGCAAACCATTCCAGGATAATCTACTGTACTAACATAAGAAATCTATATTGATAACTGTTCTAACCATTACACTGCTAGTATTATTTAATGCTCTATATGTTGCAGCAGAATTTGCAACAGTAAGCGCTAGACGCACTCGCATAAACCAGATTGCTAAAGACGGAAATATGCTAGCGCGACAATTACTACCAATCATTAATGACATTAAGCGTCTCGATCGTTACGTTGCTGCTTGTCAGCTTGGAATTACAGCAACCTCACTACTTTTAGGTGCTTATGGACAAAATATTTTGGCAGTACGAATTGAGCCATTATTGTATAAATTAGGTTCACTTGCAGGCCCAACTGCACATTCATTATCTGTAACAACCACATTAATAGTGCTAACAGGACTACAAATGATACTTGGTGAATTACTGCCTAAATCCATCGCTCTCCAATATCCAGAAAAAGTATCTATAGCAACTCTGATACCTATGCGATGGTCACTACGCATATTCCAACCCCTAATATGGATATTTAATGGTAGTGGGAAGTTACTCCTTAAAACACTGGGGTTGGATACCGATAATCGACACAGCACAGCACATACTCTTCCAGAAATACAACTATTAGCAGCTGATAGTAAAGATGCTGGAATACTGACGTCCGGCGCCTATTTGATGCTTAGAAATACATTGCGCTTACGTAATCTCACTGCAAAACATATTATGACACCTCGTCATCTTTTAATGTCAGCGCCTGACACAATGCCTATCTCTAAATTACTGCCGATATTCACTGAGTCAGGCTTCAGTAGAATCCCAATATATAGTAACAACGTAGAAAACATAATAGGATTCCTGCATATCAAGGATTTGCTGCGAATGTATTGGCAAGGCCATGAGGATATCACAACAATATTGCGTGAAATCATATTCATAAATGAGACATTACCAGCTGCAGATATATGGGAAACCCTTGCAGCAAAACGACAGTACATATCCATCGTTTTAGATATGAATGAGCAAATCACTGGAATTATCACATATGAAGACCTTATTGAAGAGGTGTTTGGTGAACTTCAGGACGAATTTGATATAGAGACCATCAACATTTCAGCAGATTCTACAAATAGAATAGCATTACATGCTGACATGCTCATATCCGATGTCAATGAGTACTTGGGCATCGCTCTTCCAACCATACCATCAGGCACAATCGGTAGCTTAGTTCATAAGCAAGTGTTCCAATCACCACAAATTGGTGATGAAATTATAGTAAAGCCATCTACAATCACAATGCGAGTGGAAGATATGGAAGGCGCAAAGATCACAAAACTTTCCGTTCCGATTTCTGATGCTGCTCACATAATGAATCCTGAGAAAAACCAGACATGACACAGAATTCATTTTACTCTTTAGGAAGTTCAGCAGAACCCACCAGCCTTATATTACCAGTACTAGTCACTATATTACTAGTACTGATAAATGGTCTGTTCGTAGCTGCAGAATTCGCAATAATTGGAGTACGGCCTACTCAAGTGGAACCACTAGCAAAGGCAGGAAACAAACGCGCAAAGCTAGTTTTGAATATCCTTCAATCCCCAAATTCTACAAACAGATACATAGCAACTGCACAATTGGGCATTACTTTAGCGTCCCTAGGTCTTGGTATGTATGCCGAGCCACGTATTGCACATTTCATCGAGCCTTATATAAATAAATTTACTGGAACATCGCTCAACGATATTGTTGTACATTCCATCGCAATGCTGATTTCACTTGCTTCTTTAACCTACATGCACGTAGTATTAGGAGAAATGATTCCCAAATCATTAGCACTGAGCAATCCGAAACGTGCTTCTTTGACAATAATGAGCACAATGTATTGGGCTCAGAAATTTCTGTTCTTACCAGTATCAGGACTAAATTTTCTAGGAGATAGTTTACTAAGGCTACTAAGAGTTCGTCCACCTGAAAGTGATGCTCGGTTACATTCTACAAGGGAACTAGCACAAATCGTTAGTGAAAGTGCGTTGGGTGGCAAACTTCAGGATAACGAAAAAATGTTGCTACTAGGTGTATTCGGATTTGCTGACCAAAAAGTGCATCAAGTCATGACACCGCGCAACCGAATTCAAGCTATTTCATATGACACTCCATTAGACCAAATCATGACTCAGGTTACTAGTAGCCGCTATAGTCGTTTCCCAGTATATCGCAAAGATCTTGACCACATTATTGGAATTCTTCATGTTAAAGACGTAGCACGCCAACAATTGTCAGATGATCACGATTTATTTGACTTACGTCTTCTGATGAGACCAGCACCATATGTGCCAGAACATACTCCCATTACAAATATGATGGCGGCCTTTAAGCGCAACCACGTTCACATGGCGGTGGCTCTTGACGAATATGGGGGTACTGCTGGCATAGTAACATTGGAAGATTTAGTAGAAGAGATTGTAGGAGAAGTGCGCGATGAATTTGATTTGTATTCTGAACCAGTAGTAATCACATCCCCTACAATGGTAGAAACTTTAGGAAGTTGTCCAGTTAGTATGCTTGAGAAATATGTAGATTTAGGCTCCAGAGATGATCTTCCTGACGTAGAAACGGTCAGTGGCTTATTAATGACTTGGCTCGGCAGACCACCACAACCAAATGACCGCTATACACATAATGGCAATATACAGTTCACTGTACTGTCAGTCGAGGGATTAACTGCTACAAAAGTATGTGTAGAGTTTCCGGAACCATCAAACGAGTCAATCACTACCAAGCATTAGACCATTCTTCAATTATAAGAATAACAAGATTATAATAATAGTGATTGTATTTCAATATCGTCTTCTGAATTCACTACCTGCATAAGTTGCTGACGTAATTCCTCGCAATACCCGGTAGTATGGTTAGAAAAATCCAACTCAAAACATCTATCATCATTTTCATAAACGACCATAACAAATCTGTCGTCACCTGGAAAACTATTTAACATATTGAATGCCCACTTCACACGCAATTGATAATCGCTCTGCTTGTCCTCTGGGCGTAAAGTCACCACGATCCGCCTTGGGGACTCACACGATTGATTTTCAGGATGACTTTTAGATTCAGATAATGTTTCTAAAATAGGATTCTCATGAACAACTATTAAATCCTCGCTATTTAATGCAGCGGACTCATGGTCAGGAAACTGCGACTTATTAGTTGTTTGTATTTCAACCACTTTTTGCGCACCGCCCATTTGATCAGAATCGCGATAGTTTTCTTGAGACCAACTATTTTGCGGAGAGTTCCGTGGAATTACCTGTTCATCAGCAATCTCCACTACTTTTAGCTCACGGTCTATACTATTTACCAACAAATTTGCTTCACCACGTTTTGTGTCGACCTTGCCACTTACAGCAACAAGAGTATCAATTTCCAACCAGTCACTTACCTGCTTCCAAACATCAGGAAAAACAACAAGATCTGCAAATCCATGTAAATCTTCCAGAGAAATAAAAGCCATTGGGTAGCCTTTTTTAGTAATGTGAACTCTAATGTTAGCAATTGTACCGGCCAATGTAACTATTTTTCCGTCCATATCAGACAAATCAATGCTATATGCAGTGATTATATTTTCAATCTGCTCTATATTTGCCACCAATGGATGATCACTAATATAGACTCCCACCAAATCTTTCTCCCATTTACGTAATTGTTTCTGAGAAAAATCGTCTACATTATCAACTAAGTCAATTTTAGCAGTGCCAACATCATCAGGCATCATCTCAAACATACTAATTTGGCCTACTTCTTTAGCTTTATGAATAGCACTACTGACACCTACTAATTGTTCAATTGATGCAAGCAATTTACTTCTATCTTCAAACATGTCAAGTGCGCCGACTTTCACCAAACTGTCTAATGCTCTTTTACCTACTTTCCTAAGATCTACATGTGTACAAAACTCATCGAGATCACTGAAAACACCATACTCTGAACGTGCTCGCAAGATTTCTATAACTGCTCCTTCACCTACGTTTTTAACTGCGCCTAGACCAAAACGTACTGCATTTTTTCCATCATTGGCTTCCTGCACATGAAAGTCAAGTTCACTATCATTTACGTCTGGAGGAAGCACCTCTATACCCATACGACGGGCGTCAGCGACATAAGTAGAAAGCTTATCCGTATCATCTCTCTCTGCAGTAAGCATAGCCGTCATGTATTCGGATGGAAAGTTAGCCTTAAGAAAAGCTGTTTGTACAGATATAACGCCATAATCAGCAGCATGTGCTTTATTAAATCCATACCGAGCAAACTCCTCCCAATCATCGAAAATAGCATTTGCTGTTCTATCAGGAATCCCATTGTTGACTGCACCTTGAACGAACTTACCTCTATGCTTCATTAGTTTATCTCTAATCTTTTTACCTACAGCCTTTCGCAAATCATCAGCTTCCTCAGCCGTATACCCAGCTAAATCCATTGCAGCAAACATTAACTGTTCCTGATAAACCGGCCTACCATAGGTTTCCGAAAAAATAGGTTCTAAGGACGGATGCAAGTATGTAACTTTCTCTTCGCCATGCATTCGTCTAATATAATGAGGTATAAAATCCATCGGACCTGGACGATATAATGCTACCATTGCAATAACATGCTCTAAACGAGTAGGCTTCATTGCACGCAAAAATCGACGCATTCCAGCACCTTCCACCTGAAACACACCTGCCACATCTCCCCGCCCTAACAAATCAAAGCTTGCTACATCGTCTACTGGTATATTACGCAAATTATAGTCAACACCATGCCTTTCCTTAATCAACTCGCATGCACGTGCCATTACTGTCAAAGTACGAAGTCCTAAGAAATCTACCTTTAGAAGCCCTAAGTCATCAAGTATCTCCATTTCAAATTGAGTTGTTGAAGGAATAACAGACTGCTGAGCATTGTTTCGCGTAGCACGATGTAAAGGGATATACTCAACCAAAGATTTGTCTGCAATCACTACTCCTGCAGCATGAGTTCCAGCATTTCTATGAACACCTTCAAGACGATGAGCAAGATCTATCATTTTCCGAAGCTTTGTGTCAGACTTATGAACAGCAATAAAATCCGGCACATCTTTCAAAGCACCACCTATACTCACTGGATTTCCAGGTACATTTGGAACTAGTTTTGCGACTCGATCAACATCACTAAGGGGAATATCCATAACACGACCTACATCTCTAATTGCAGCCCTAGCCTTAAGTGTGCCAAAGGTGATAATCTGGGCCACTCTATCCTGACCATATTTATTAGATGTATACTCCAACACCTCATAACGACGGTCGTCCTGAAAATCTAGGTCAATATCAGGCATAGTAGCTCGTCCAGGATTTAAGAAACGTTCAAATATCAAACCATGCTCTAGAGGACAAACTAGAGTAATACCCAATGCATAGGCAACAATAGAGCCAGCTGCGGAACCACGTGCGTTATACCAAATACCTTTTTCAGAAGCAAAATTGCAAAGATCCCAAACTATCAAGAAATAGGCATCAAAATCCATGTCACCAATAACCCGCAATTCCATGTCAAGCCTGTCTTGAACCACAGATTCGGAGGCTGAATTACCATAACGTTCAATCAAACCTTGATTGCACAAATGGCGAAGATAGCTTGCATTGTCATGTCCATCAGGCACAGCGAAGTTTGGCAAATGTACACCATCAGTAGAAGGATTAACAGAGCAACGCTCTGCTACAAGCAATGTATTATCCAAAGCTCCAGGAATATGTCCGAACAGTTTCTCCATCTCATCTCGAGAACGCAGAAAGTATGAATCATTGTTCATGCGCATACGTTTTTTATCGGTAAGAAGAGCATTGGTCTGCACACACAACAAAACATCATGTAATTGTGCATCTACATTTTCTACATAGTGCACATCATTAGTAGCAACAAATTTCAGACCATATTGTGGACCAAAATCTAGCAGCACTTTGTTTACCTCGTTCAAGCTAGGTATGTCATGATCTTGCAGCTCTATAAAAAAGCTTTCAGTACCAAAAACCTGAATATAATAATCCATGAGTTCGTGAGCACGTTTTATATTCCCAGACAGTAAAGCCCTAGGAATTTCCCCTGACAAACATCCGGTTGTGCATATTATGCCTTCAGCATGCGAGGACAAAAAGTCATGGTCGATACGGGGTTTGTGGTAAAAACCCTGTAGTTGCGATGCAGTTGCTATCTTCAAAAGATTTTGATAGCCAGTCTGGTTCTCAGCAAGCAATAGAAGATGCGAACTCTTAGCATCATACTGCGACTCTCGGTCACTCATGTTACGAGCAGCCATATAAGTTTCCATACCCAAAATTGGATTTATATTGACTTCATTACATGCATGAAAAAATTCAACCACTCCGTACATTGCACCATGATCAGTAAGAGCAAGTGCTGGCATATTTAGTTCACTTGCCTTAGCAGCTAATGACCTTACGTTGCTTAGGCCATCTAATAGAGAATATGAAGAATGGGTATGAAGATGAACAAAAGACATTCAGTTGACTTTTAAAAACAGGCTACCAGGATATATAAAGTATGCACTAAGATCAATGCAATATACTGATTATAGCACGCAGGTCGACTTAGCAACATACTACAACAAGATATCGATAGGTGCGATCTGAGTAAACAAATCTGTATCTAACTAGACCCAAGTAATGCATTTGTACGAGCTACAAGTAGTACAGATGCCACAGTTTTAATATCAGTAAATTCACCAGCACATATTTGTTCTACTAATTTTTTAAACGGGATTATGTGCACAACGATATCCTCATCAACATCTTTAGGTAAAGGATCGGATTTTAGTCCCTTAGCTAGATAGACTTCCATGCTTTCTGAAGAATATCCTGGCGCCAAATAAAAAATACCTGTCGATATGAAGTAATCAGCAGACATTCCTATCTCTTCTCTCAGTTCACGCTTTGCGGTATCAATTGAGGTCTCGCCTTTTTCAAGAGTGCCTGCTGGTATTTCCATCAACACCTTAGCAACTGCATGCCTATACTGAGATACTAAATATACATTGTCATCATCATCTATTGCCACAATAGCAACACTACCTGGATGCTCCACAACCTCGCGGCACACTACCTGTTTACTTAATGACGTGTAAACATTATCAGTACGTAGATGCACTACTCTACCCTGATACACATGTTCACTGGAAACAACTTCGAACTTTGATTTCATCAAATTATAGTTACCAAAGACTATTAGTATAATAAAAATTGGTCATATGTTATCTAATCTTTGTCTAGGAAATATCTAACTACCAAACGAGCATCATCTAATATATCAGTTTCAATCGGAAGATCATGATCAATTGTAATACGCAAGATAAGATGTGAAGATGCATCACGAATACGTCCAGGAATAGATGAATCACTTGTCACATTTTGTAAATAAGAGAATGCGGACTTCCTTCTATTGCTATAACCTTGTCTTGTAGACCATGATCGTATCGCCCAACCAGCTGCCCTTCGAGCATGCACACGGGCTTTTCCTTCGTTACCATTAGATCGCGCAGCAACTGCTAATTTCAACTCTGACTCTATTTCTTTAGGCAAGTTAATATTCACAGAAATCTATTGTACCAGAGGGAAACTATAGAAATGTTAGCCCTGTGGCAATACCAAGAACAATCATGTATAGTTACTCTGTGAATATGTATGATGAACACTTGGATGAGCTTATGAATCTAGCCAAATCTGGTGATATGAAGGCTGCCAGAGAAGGGTTGCTCACATTTACCAAAAAACATCCTAACAAATTACTTGCTTGGAAATTACTAGCTGACTTAGCATCAAGTTCAAAAGAACGTTCAGACGCAATTAGAAGAGCACAACTCTTGGCCCCTGGAGACCCCTGGGTTATAGAAGCGAAGAAACACCACAAACCTCCAGGTTACAGCCAGGAAAACTATGGCAACATACAAAATAGTGCTGCATCAAAAGTTCAGAAAATTGATAAATCAGAGATTGTTGAAGATATTCAAGAGTCCACTGAAGCAGAGATAATGACTGATACAAACTCTGCTGCTCAAGACAAACCAAGCCCTGAATCTACCTATTCCCCAGATTTGGAAACATATGTGCAAAAAGAACAACTGATTGTAAAAACTAGTCAGAAATCAAGACAACCTGTTGGGCTCATTTGGATAGCATCAATAATGGGAGTAGCAGGTATCATCCTTTTATATATTGCCTGGAGTATGAGTTAGTTCCAACGTAATAAACGTACATCAACCAAGTGTTCATTTTCTTTCTAAATCAGTAAATTTTGCCACAGCATATAACTTAAGGAGTCCTAATGACAACTCGATCACGCAATGAGAAGGTGTTCATCAGTGCTTTAGTAGCCATAGTTTTAGTATCATATTTGGTAATAGCCTCCATAGGAAATACTGATATATATAGCCTTACTCGAGTTCTTACAGGCAAGAATATAAGCTGCAATTTGCAATGTATCAATTTTAGCAAAATTAACAAACCCGAAACCAGTTTAGCAGGTGCTGATCTCGAATATGCGATATTAACGGATGCGAATATGAGCAATTCTAATTTTACAGGAGCATTTATGCGACATGCTATTCTATCTGGAGCTAATCTGCAAAATTCTGTTTTTAGAAACGCTGTACTTAACAGCTCAGAACTTATCAACACAGATCTACGTGGTGCTGACCTGCGTGGCGCATATTTAGCCGACGCTAATCTCACTGGTGCCTTAGTTACTGAATCTCAACTTGAAAGCGCCCGCACACTCACAGGTGCAACACTCCCAAATGGACAAAAGCACGACTAAATCTAACTTGCAATATTACTGCTTAGGGGATAACCAACACTTGTCCTTCGAAAACATAATCAGCATTAGCGATATTGTTAGCAAGCACAAGGGATTGCACCGAGGTATTATGAAGTACAGCTATTTTAAACAAATAATCACCCGCTTGAACTATATATTTGTTTTCAGATACTTCCACTGCAACAGGAATAGGAGTAGATGTAGATTCAACAACTACAGTAGTAGCAACTTCGGCGACACCCTCGTAATGAAAATGTGAAGTCTCATCTAGTATTCCATCTGTAGTTGTTGTAGACACAACATAATCTCCAGAACCATTATAAGTAACTGTGATAGATTGAACACTGTCCACATAGTCATGCTCAAGGATAATACTGTTACCTGATCCTCCTGACACTAAGGCTTGTAACTCTAAAGTCGAAATGTGACCAACATGACCTTTTTTTCCCGACCAAAAATCAATGCCTGCGTCTATCTTAGTTACCTGTATAGGAGCCGTACTATACATACGGATAGATGAAACAGTATCATGACCAACTTGATTGTCCATAAAGTCAGAATCATCACGACCAAAGAATTCACTCGTTCCACCATAATTTGGCAAAGTATACAAATATACCGCTGTATGTGGTCCCACGCGGATAGATGATACAGTATCATCTCCGATTGCATTTCCAGCCAGTAGTACATCATCCACTCTAATCACTTCCTCAATCCCATTGTAATTAGAATGCTCATAAATTTTTGCCCAAACCTGATATATTTCAGAAATCCCTGAACCAGTCTCACAGGCATCACCTTCACTTGTGCCCCATGTATCTTCCTGATAAGGATTGTAAACAAGCGGACAATTATCCCCCTCATCTGGTATACCATCAAAATCTACTGTCAGATCAGGAGAGCATTTGTCACCTCTTCCATCTTTGTCTTCTAATACAATTAAACGAACCTCATCGTCCAATGTAGGGGCAGTGGTAAACTCAATTTTTTTGCCATCTGAACTCCATGTGTAGTCACTGCCTGATACCTGTATTGTGCCTCCGACATAAACTCTAGTAGTACTTTTATCAGCAGGAGCCCACAATGGCTCAAATGATGTTTTCCATTTATCTCCATGCCCCAATATGAATGCAGTAACATTATCTCGTTGGTCTGGGTTGCTTACATAGACACAATTATCCGAACTATCTGGAACTCCATCATCATCAGAGTCTACAGCAGCATAGACCGTATTAAACCACAAGCAAATGCTTAGAATACCCGACAGACAGACTGCCCAAGCCAGTCTGCTGACCCTACTATTTGAAACATGTGAATCAATCTTGCCAAAATTCATAATTTACACAAAAAATAAACTCTGCAAACCACTATATAACTATAAAAACAACTTATCATTCACTCTTATAACACAGTTTTGCCGAATAATGAAGAAAATTTATACTACACAAATACCTAAACTTGACGATTTACGCTCAATAACGCACATAGTCAGCAATATATATAACCCAACTTATAAAAAGGTCCATGCAACAATTTTGGTTATTAGATTAAAAACAAGAAGCTAATCGTAAGCCAAGCGTAAGGAAACTATCAAGTCATAAGTTGCACCTGTGGTTTAATAGTATTGTCCCATTTTGAAGAAAGTACCCTTTTCTCCTATTTTGAAGAAATTGAGAGCTAGCTGAGCTAGCTCTCACTTCATTTAAGTATCAGATGTCGGTTAAATAAGAAAAGTGTCGGTTAAATAAGAAAAGAATTTTTTGATTGACTATACAGACAACCTCTCTACGATATAATTTCAATCACACTTATTATACGGATAGCAAAACTATGCTTGGGAATGAATCTAAACATATCCATACAGCTAGATCAGCGAGCACAATTATGCTGGCATTTGTATTCGCAAACCTACTCGGATTGGTCCGACAAGTGATTATCAATCGCACATTTGGGACTAGTCCTGTTCTGGACGCTTATTTCACTGCATTCAGAGTACCTGACTTAATATTCCATGTAATTGCAGGAGGTGCTCTAGGATCTGCTTTCATACCAACATTTACAACTTTACTTGCAAAAGAAAGTAAAACAGAAGCTTGGAAACTTGCCAGCGCAATTGTTAATTGGCTGCTCATTGTATCAACTACTTTTGCTGGCATTTCTGGCCTATTTGCTCCATGGCTCATACAACAATTTTTAGCACCTGGATTCTCGAAAGAACAGATTTCAGTTGTAGCAACCCTCATGCAAATTATGTTAGGCGCTACGGTAATCTTTGGTTCTAGTGGTCTCTTAATGGGTATACACCATTCGCATCAACATTTCCTTAGTCCAGCTTTAGCCCCAGCACTATACAACGCTGGAATTACAGTAGGTGCCATACTATTGACACCAAAGTGGGGAATCTATGGGCTAGCATACGGAGTATTGATTGGAGCATTCTTACATCTAGCAATACAAATCCCTAGATTAATAAGATATTCTGGCCAATACACACTGACATTAGGTATACAAAATAAATTTGTTAAGACTGTCGGACGCTTAATGTTACCTAGGACTATCGGATTGTCTATATGGCAAATCAACTTTTGGATAAATACAATAATATGCTCTGGATTACCGCCCGGCAGTCTTTCTGCTTTAGTAATTGCCTTTCAAATTTTTACTTTCCCACAAGCTGCAATAGCTCAAGCAATTGCGACAGCAGTTTTTCCTACATTTTCCAAACAGGTAGCTCTAGGTCACACCGATAGAATGCGCCAATCTCTCAATTCTAGTTTGCGTGGAGCACTATATCTTTCCATTCCAGCTAGTGCTGGTTTATGCATAATTGGGCGCCCCATAATTGAAATTCTCTTCCAAAATGACACCTTTTCTGCAAACTCAACCAATATGGTAGTTTGGGCACTAAATTGGTATGCGCTTGGACTAGTGTCGCATTCAGTAGTCGAAATAGTCACAAGAGCATTTTACGCTTTCAAAGACACACGTACTCCAATGATTGTCGGGGGCATCTCCATGATATTAAACGTAATACTTAGCCTGGTGTTAGCAAGTGCTTTCCTAGCTAACAATTATTATCCACATGGTGGGTTAGCATTAGCTAATACCATAGCTACCACAGCTGAGATGATGGCGTTACTCTGGATAATCGGACCACGACTTGCAGGCCTACAAATTATTAAAATACTAAAAAGCGTTATAAAAACTATGATTGGCACAATAACGATGTCAATCTTTTTATACATTTGGTTACAAATAACGATTCTTCCTGTTATTGTAACGGTTCTAGGTGGAGTAACTATAGGAATAATAATATTTTGGGGAATCACTGCAGCTTGTGGTAGTCAGCAAGCAAACAAGATACCTATGATAATTGTGCGCCAAATCAAAAAATTAGGCGCGTGACAAAGTATATATTACTCATCCGAAGAGAATTGTTCATCAATCTGCAACTCGGCCTCATCAAGAAGTTGATTGCATCTTTTTGAAAGCAGCTCACCTCGTTTGTATAACTGCAATGATTCTTGAAGTGAAAGCTGATTATTTTCAAGCTTACTGACTATGGATTCCAATTCTGTAAGTGATGCTTCAAAGTCAAGCGATTCTGGCTCCCTAGATTTTCCCATTAACTCTGCTCCTCTGAAATAACTCTTCCGACTTCAACTTCGAATTTTCCTTTTTCTACAAGCACATCTAACACCTGGCCTTTCGATACAGCACTTGAATCAGATATTGTTTGCATTGTGCCAGCACGAGTCACAATAGCATAACCCCTATTCAAAGTCGCATTAGGTCCAAGACTATCTAAAAGATGGTCAAACTTTTCCAGTGTCAATCGCTTCCTATAAATACTATTGCCTATGCCAGATAAGCATGTACTATACAGGTAATTTAATTTCTGGCGCGCAGTCTGTATCGCATTTGTCGGTGACAAAGCTTGCATCATACTGTCAATTTCATCCAATTTTAGACTGCGCATTTGGATTTTATATGCAATTGCATCCGAAATCCTTTCCATATCTGAGTATATTTTCTGACGCAGCAAATTGTGATCCGGTGTGGAAATTTCCGCAGCGGCTGATGGAGTAGGTGCACGCAAATCGGATGCTAGATCAGCCAAAGTAAAATCTGTTTCATGACCAATTCCAGTTACTATAGGAGTTTCTGTGGCAAAAATAGCGCGTACCACATCTTCAGAATTGAATGCTGCTAAGTCCTCTACATCACCACCACCTCTGCCCAACAATATGACATCTGCATTCACATTGTCAGCAGCATTTAACGCATCAACTATTTCGGCAGGAGCTTCAGTACCCTGAACAGAAGTGGGTATCAGTTGAACTTTTGCAATAGGCCAACGTCTGTTGATCACATTCAGCATATCATGATATGCTGCACCAGATGGAGAAGTGACTATGGCTATTGTAACTGGAAGAGCTGGTAATATTTTCTTGTTATCCGAATCAAACAGCCCGTCAGCAGCAAGTTTATCCTTTAAAATCTCTGCCTGGAGCAATAAATCACCGGCTCCGACTGATTCGACCGTTCTAGCATAAAGTTGATATCGCCCCCCAGAAGGATAGATAGTTACATTACCATATACGATTACTCGATCACCATCATGAGGAAAATAAACTAACCGAGAAGCAACGCTACGCCACATGACGCATTGGATAGTAGACTCTTTGTCCTTAAGAGAAAAATAGACATGGCCCGACTGCGGACGTGAAACATTTGACAATTCACCAATTACCGCGACATCATGCATCTGACGGTCATTCTCAAACAAGTCTCGCACATAATCTGTTAGTTCGCTGACTGTCCAATGAACACCCGGTAAACGAAAAGGTATTTGCATACTCATATGCATAATTTATTGATATCTCTGCACATATGATAGTAAACCAACGCCTCCAAGCTGTCAATTGAGAGCTGTGTAAATGCTATAATGGACATATGATCAAATACATATACAATCACATTGTTGTTTGTTCTGAAAAATTGCTATGAGTATACAATTTGGTACTGACGGATGGCGAGCTGTGATTGGAGATACATTCACATTCGGCAACTTACGACTCGTGTCGCAAGCAATTGCCGATGCAGTTAACTCTCCAGACTGGCTTGACAAAGAACATCAAAGCCATGACCCGAATCTGATGGTGGTAGGATACGACACTCGTTTTCTGTCAGATCGTTTTGCCAGAGAGGTAGCTCGGGTCCTTGCCGGCAATGGAATAAAGGTATACCTTGCTCATGCTGACGCACCCACTCCAGCAATTTCGTATTCAGTGCAACACCTAAAAGCTGCAGGCGCGGTTATGATCACTGCTTCCCACAATGCTCCTCGCTACAACGGTGTCAAAATTAAAGCTGCCTATGGTGGAAGTGCGCAACCCAACCAATGCCGTAGAGTAGAAGTATGCCTAAATGACAATGAAAGACGGGCGCGAGGCCCTAACCTGGTTGATTTTGACCAAGCAGTCTCAAATGGAACAATTACACGTTTCAATCCTTACCAACCATATGCTAAACATCTTCACAATATTATAGACATCGACCGTATTGCAAATCATCCTAACAGATTACACGTTATATCAGATGCAATGTATGGGTCTGGAAGAAGTTATTTGAAAAGCATTTTGAGCGGTACTGGAATAGAAGTTATGGAAATTCGTGGTGAAATGAATCCAGGATTTGGAGGCATTCACCCTGAACCAATAATGAAATATTTAGGGGCGACAGCTAGCGCGATAGCAAATGGGAAAGGTGATGTAGGAATTATTACAGATGGAGATGCAGACCGCATTGGCATTATGGACAACCATGGTCAATTCATTGATCCTCATCGAATCATGGCCTTATGCCTCAAATATCTTGTTGAACATAAGAGTCTAACAGGCACAATAGTTAAAACTTTGTCCACCACACATATGCTAAATCGACAAGCATCTTTATACAATCTTGATGTCAAAGAAACTCCCGTTGGTTTTAATCACATATCTAACCTCATGCGTTCAGAAAACGTAATTATCGGGGGTGAAGAATCTGGAGGAATAAGTATTAACGGACATATACCAGAAGGGGATGGTATCCTAATAGGATTGCTGATATTGGAATTAATGGCTGAATTCATGACCCCAATTCATGAACTTGTGAGCGACTTGCTCAACACTTTTGGTCCTGTAGAATATATACGTAATGACCTAAGACTTTCTCATCCTGTCGAGAAAAATGATTTGGTTAACCATCTACACAAACATGCTCCAAATAAAATAGGTCATCTTCAAGTAAATAATGTACAGACCAATGACGGAATCAAATATCTAATGGAAAATGACAATTGGTTATTAATCCGGCCAAGTGGAACTGAACCAGTTCTACGCATTTATGCTGAGGGACGCAGTAAAGAGAACGTAGAATCTCTTATGGAATATGGCCGCAAAATTGCAGAAAATATCTGACAATTGTAGCAACCCGTCTGCTCATATACGCCGACGACAGTAATATATCTTCGCAACAAAATAGATGATCGCCGGCGCAACAATACAAAGACAACCTATCTATCCGTTAGCAAATCGCCTCACTGACCTTGTAACGATCACAACTGATATGAGCACCAACATTGCCAATACCAACACAGGCAATCCTACCTCATCAGCAAATCCAGTATCTGGAAGCGTCTCTGGAGATGCGACGCTCTCTGCCATATTAACTGATCCTGAAGATGCGTTCACATCATTAGTACTTGATGATGCAACCGCCTTGTTGTCAGTTTCAACAATGGATGATTCTGAACTTGTTGAAGAAACTGGTGCCTGCACAGCAATTGGTTCTGCCGGCAAAACCTCAATACTATCTATAGCAGACTCATTTGCATCGGACGACCCCAAGCTTGAACTTGATGCCACTCTTGCTTGTTGCTCAGTGTCGGACGCTACAACAGCAGCCACTTGAGCTACTGAAGTGGCCTCTTCATAAACAGCGACCTGAGTATTACTGATATTTATTTCTGCTATCTGGGTTGCACTAGCACTGGCCTGGGCAGGTTTGATTTTGAATGCGTACAATCCTAAAGACACCAAACCAGCAACAAAAAGACCACCTAGTGCCACGGACGCTACGATAAAAGGCCTATTTGAGGACTCTTCTTGATACTCCATGATACACCTCCCCTGAAGTGGATATCACAACCACCCTAATATACTTTTACAATTACAAAAAGACATTTATCTTTTTGTATGCCTTAGGATGACCATGCTAAGACAACTGCCGGGGAAGCAATACCGAATATTTTACATGGTAAAGACAATTTTGCACAGCCTTTAGATTGCGTCATACTAACAAACATTTTCCCCAGCAGACACACTAAGACCGTATTAGAGGATGCAATATTAATGCCAGGATCTAAAAATTTACTTATAATTATTCTATATGCACAAACTGCAATCCACATACTCGCAACATGACCTAGCGCTACTGAGAATGATTGCCTCGGCAGCAGGATTAGTGCTGCATGCTAGCAACAAAAGAAATGCAGCTATTGAGTTAGCTTCGGCAATGAAAGAACCTGACAATTTGACACTCAATTGTGCCGGATTAGGTGAAGAAGCACAAGATGTCTTGCTCAAACTGTTAGCGTCCGGGGGACAAATGACGGTATCGTCAATTAGTAGAAAATACGGCACTATTCGACCGTTAGGTCCAGCTGCACAACAACGGGAACGACCCCAACTAGAACCCGATAACCCAGTTGAAACATTATGGTATCACGGTCTTATAGGAAGAGCTTTTGACAATAAATCAGATGCGCAGGAATATTATTATATTCCATCTGACCTACTACCATTATTACCATTTCCAAAACCAAAGACTCTCAGTATTAGTGCATTGCAAAACCAATCTCCCACTGATAAAAATATCTTAGTAGCAAAACAGACTTTAGTGGATGATGCTTGCACAACACTTGCATTTCTGCGCACATACAAGGAAGACGCTCATGATTATCCCGAATCTGATTCCAATGTATGTCTTGATAAGCTACACGCACATCTCCATCAGCCAGAAAACTTGAACATGCTTCTTTCACTATTACAAGATATGGGGTGTATATCTAAATTAGGATTAACACCAATATCCAAAAATACCCGTGGATTTCTATCGAACAACCGCTCAGAACAACTAAGGTCCCTAGCCAACGCATGGCACAAATCTACCCGATGGGTAGATCTTTTTTCTGTGTCCACGATAGAATTCAATCATTCCGACTCAATTCGAATACGTCCAGAAAAAGTTCGCAATTCTATACTGGACCAACTCAACATGATTGGCAGTGACATATGGGTGGATTTAAACACATTTGTCAAAATAATCAAAACAAATTGTCCTGACTTCCAACGTGTATCTGGCGACTATAACTCGTGGTACATAATTAACAAAGCAACAGGCAAGCTACTGAAAGGTTTTAAGCACTGGAACCTAGTAGAAGGAGCTTTAGTCAAACAAATAGTAACAGGTCCGCTACACTCACTAGGTATGATAGATCTATCTCGTAATCACGAATCGTTTCGTCTCAACCAAATGTTCAATGCATTAATGCAAAATATACCTTGGAAAATTGCAGAAGAACAAAAGCCGCTGGCAATAAATGATAAGGGTCTTATAACAGCATTTAGGTCTAGTAATCGAGCTGACCGTTTTCTGGCAGCTAGACTGGGCGAATGGGAAATGACACGCAATCCTGATTTGTACCGTTATCGCATATGTGCAAGTAGTTTGGAACGAGCAAAAGAACAAGGATTCACTGCTAATCATGCAATCTCATTTTTGCAGCGCGCCACAGAACACAATCTGCCAAAGTCAATACTTAAAGCACTACAAAATTGGACCAATGAAGGAATCTCGGCCGAATTAACAAAGATGACTGTGATTACTTTTACTTCAAAATCAACATTGCAAATGCTATTAACTGACCCTCAGACCAAACAGTACCTTGAAGAACAGATAGGCCCATTAACTGTTCGGGTAAAATACAATAATCGCAAAAAACTGCGCGACCATATGATTAAATCAGGTTTGATACTTGAAATTAATGATTAGCAGTGTTGATGTAATATTGTAACCTTACATCAACACTGCTAAGTTGCCGGCAATTGATAAAAACACAATATATCCTAATGATTAACATGTGGGTTCTGTAGCACCCCTGCCGCGACTCGAACGCGGGACCTCTTGCTCCGGAGGCAAGCGCTCTATCCACTGAGCTACAGGGGCAAGTACCGAATGTAATTTACTAATAGTGATTATTCCTTATTCATTTTACTTACTAAGAAAGCCCAACGCGAAGACAAATGTACCAATGGGTTAGAACTGTTGGTATCAAGGATTGCAGTATTCAAATTAGCAACAAATGCATCGGAATCTACATAATCCTGCATATAGATAGTCGATTTACCTACCTCAGAATAAGAATGAGCATCAGATCCCACTGTAGTCATCAAGCCTAATTCATTAGCAAATAGAGATGCATTATTGTTCATTGATGCATTTAATGAACGTGAATTAAACACTTCAATTGCATCTACATGCGGAGCTATCATACGCAAATCTGATTCAGACCAAGAACCATGACGATGAATGTCAAATGGATGTGGCACCAAAATCACAGCTCCCTGATCTCGAAAACACTCGATGGTGTCTAAAGGGTCAAGTCCATATGAAACTTCCTTCTCAACAAATAGAGCTATTAGTTCGCCTTTGGTTGTCATAATCTCTACACCAGGAATTATCAGGTCTGGTGCAAGCGAGGCCATCTCAAAAGCACCTTTAGTAGTGTTGTGATCTGTCACACAGAGACGATTTATGCCGCGCTCATGACAAACTTCAATCAACCGTTTGGGATGCATCAAACAATCTGCAGAATAATGCGTGTGGCAATGAGTTTCAATCCTAATAGTATTTATCATGAATAAGACAAAGTATACCTCTTACATGATGGTAAAATTACTTTATTCATATACTAGATGTTTTATCAATTGTGACTGAAATAATCAAAAAATATCTACAATATCTATGTTAAATAGAAACAAAGAGCAAATATACCTTTATAGCAGCCTAATCATACTACCGCTTCTATCTGTAATAATATTGGCCTACGCTACCATGGGAGTGCCAACAGATATATCAGCGCTAGCGGATGGAATATTAGTATTATTACTAGTACCAATCATTATCTTTGCAGGACTTACATTAATATTCCTTCTAGTATTGTCCTACTATCTCGGACGATTATACAAATCCACAAACTCTCTATTAGATAATCTGCAAATATTCACTGAAAGAACTAATACTTCAGCTAAAAGATATGCTCAAAAAACCAGCGTCCAAATAAACCAGTTTAATCGAATAATACAAATCCCCTTAAATACTATGGGGTACTTGAGAAGACAATTCACCAATTTATTTTAGGAATATATAGTGAATAAGCTCAAAAAACAAACTGTGCTCCTGTCTGGTATAGTCGGCGCTTTAGTTGGAATTTGGCTAGTATCCTGTCTACACCACAATAAAGAAGCTGATAATGATACAGAATTTTCTGCCAGAGAAATAATATCATTAGCTATGGAAGCGCTTAAATTACTCCAAAACTTCTTCAACAAGACACGTTAGATACCATTACTAACTGATTTCCTACAACACCTTTGTTGACACAAACTTTGATCAATAGGTCATCTGACTGAATTTAATTAGTTGCAATCAATGATTCCAAGATTGCAGCCAACGAAGTCACTCTAGTACAGTATAATTTTGTTATGGATCATTGGAAAATAGCTCCACCTAAGCCATCGTCATTAGGGGATCATGATGTACAAATCGATGGGCATCACCTGAAAGATAAAAGAGTGGCGCTCGTGATAACTGGTGGAATAGCAGCAATGAAAGCTCCTTTTATTATTAGAGCTTTACGCAGTCAAGGGGCATCAGTAGTAGTATTTGCTTCCGAAGAATCTCTGCGATACACGACAATTGATGCACTGGAATGGAGTTCTAATAATAGGGTAGTTCACCGGCTTACTGCAGCCTCCGAACATCTAAGTGATAACAACCCATTTGATATATATCTCGTAGCGCCTGCTACTTACAACACTATTAACAAAATAGCTAATGGTATAGCTGACAATACAGTCACCACAGTATTGGCAGTAGCTATTGGACGCATGGAAAGAGGAAAGTCAAAGCTTGTGATTGCTCCTACCGCACATGGCATGTTACATAACTCGTTGCTTACAACTTCATTACACAAGCTAGAAAATATCGGTGTGCACATAATCCCACCACGGGAGGAACATGGTAAACACAAACTACCACATGAAGATAATATAGTAGCCGAAACCAGCCGTATGCTTAGCAATTCCTCTCTCAAGAATCTAGCAATTATTGTAACTGGTGGACCTATACCATCATCAGTCGATGATGTACGACAAATATCCAATATATTTACAGGTCGCCTGGGACTTACAATAGCAAAAGAGTTACATTTGAGAGGTGCGGATGTCTTGCTAATACAAGGCTCTAACGCCATCCAATCTCCAGCGTGGTTGCCTATTATTAGAGTAAACAATATAGTGGAATATGCTGATGTAATCACACATTCACTAACAACTAAACAATACGCTGCAGGAATTTTTACGGCAGCAGTTGCAGATTTTCGACCAAACACACCTCTAACAGGAAAGATTTCTAGTAACAATCCACTAGAGCTAAGTTTGGTGCCAACAGACAAGATAATAAATCAAGTAAAAACTAATTTTCCCGATGTTTACATGATTACATTTAAATATGAACATAATATGACTTATGATGAATTGCTATCAAAGGCACATAAGAGAATCGAGCAAGGATATCCGGTGGTGATAGCAAATTGCGGTAATGAAAAGGGCCCCGGTGGTGAACAAATAGCTCATCTAGTAAGTTCTAGCACTCAGCAACCACAAAAAGGCACCGGCAAACTAGAGATAGCCAAGATGATAATAAATCACCTTGAACAAATACTGGAAATAGCAGAGTAAAATTGATAAACTGAGGACAACAAAATAATGGCAAACCACATAGTGTGTTTGACTTTCGATTTCGATGTCATGTCGGGACACATTGCCCGAGGCAGGACTACACCTACTCCTATCTCACGAGGAGAATTTGGCATCGTTGGTGCAGGTCGCATTCTTTCCCTACTAAAATCCCAGGAAATATCATCTACTTGGTTTATCCCTGGTTTCACAATCGAAACTTACCCAGAAGCTTGCATACAAATTGTAGCAGGTGGCCACGAGGTTGCACATCATGGTTGGACACATGTTCCACCCGACTTGTTGAATTTAGAACAGGAAGAATATGAAATGATTCTTGCCAACGAAGCCATAGAAAAATTGTGCGGCAGAAAAGCACAGGGATACCGATCTCCAGCCTGGGATCTAAGTCCCAATACTTTAGACTTATTGGTCAAGCATGGTTTTTTCTATGAAAGCTCTATGATGGGACATGACTATTTACCTTACCGGGTACGCCAAAAAGACGTAATCAAATTGCATGAACCCATGAAATTTGGTAAAAAAACCCCATTAATAGAAATGCCTATTAGCTGGTCGCAGGATGACCACCCTCATTTTGAAATGCGCAACGATTTGCGACGGTCTGGGCATCGTAATGCCAATAGTGTCATGGAAAACTGGATTGATGACTTTGTCTACATGACCCGCTACACTAATTGGGGGATCATCACTTATACCTGTCATCCTTATGTAATTGGACGTGGGCATCGGATGCTAATGCTGGAACGTTTTGTCACAAAACTCCAATCCCTGGGAGCAGAATTCATGAGCATGGAAAGTGCGGCTCGCTTGTACGACAAGCATAACCCTTTCGGCTAATTGTTAATCAATTGAGATATTGCGATATCAACGTCATTAGGAACACTATATAAACCTTCTCTTTTTACCGAGTCAGAGGCTACATTAATTGCTAGCCGAGCAGCCAAGCTATAGTCTCTAGTATGATAATACAAAACGAAAAATACTGAGGCAAATATATCTCCAGCTCCTGTAGAATCTTTCATTACCACGTTAGGTGCTTGAAAGTGATGTCTTTTACCTCCACCAAATACAGTTGCTCCTTTGTCAGACTCAGTAATCACTAACACTTTTGAAACATCAGCACATCTTTCTATGTAGTCCCAATCCCCATCTACATCTTCAATACTAAACACTACAGCATCAACATTAGATACAACTTCTGTCAATTTTGGAAATGCACACCTTATTATTCTTCCATCATGATCCCATTTACGAAGCCACCCTTGTAGTGTTACACCAATAAATGCATCAGGAAATCGGTTGACTATGGACTGGTCTATATCGTTAGCCAAAGGACCTATATGTACGATTGGCGCTGTCAACCATCGCCCTGGTACACTATCATAAGACAATGATGAAGCCCGCTTTCGCAAATATTGTACTCTTCCAGTATCAGTATATATATTTTGATATTCTGTTGTCACGTCTGAATGCTGGCGCGCAACCAATATGCCATTTTTCTCCAAAGGCAGAAGATTCAAGTCTGTACTGATAGACGACACAATCCCAACTCGCAGCCCTAATGCGCTTGCCATGAGACTGCTATAAGATGCTGTACCTCCAAGAGAATATGCGCCACTAACACTCAAATCGCGAGTAATACTACCCAACATTAAATAATCAATTGATGTTGATACAGCTGAAGGGTTTTCACTAATCATTGTGAAAACATTTGATTGACTAAATTGATTTTGATTTGTTGCCCAACCAAATTTGTAATTGTCTGCAGCTAAGCACCCAAAATAAAGTCTTCCACCATTCTACGTGCCTCATCATCAGTATATTGAACTGGGGGAGATTTCATAAAATAGGCAGAGGCCTCATGCAAAGGTCCTGAAATATTACGATCCAAAGCCAGTTTGGCACAACGCACAGCATCAATTACTACACCTGCCGAATTTGGAGAATCCCACACTTCCAGTTTCAATTCTAAATTTATCGGTACGTCTCCGAATGAATTGCCTTCCATACGAATATGACACCATTTGCGATCTGTTAACCACGGTACATAATCGCTAGGACCCACATGTACATTATCATCTCCAAGATCATAAGGCAGTTGGCTAGTTACGGATTGTGTCTTAGAGATTTTCTTAGATTCAAGTCTTTCGCGCTCAAGCATATTATAGAAATCCATATTACCACCAAAATTAAGCTGGTAAGTACGATCCAGATGAACACCGCGCTCTCGAAACAAGTTTGCCAGGACGCGATGTGTAATGGTAGCTCCAACCTGGCTCTTGATATCATCGCCAATGATAGGAACACCATGCTCCCTAAAACGCTCCGGCCAATAATCTTGACTAGCAATAAACACAGGTACGCAGTTAACAAACGCACAACCACTTTCCAAAATATGCTCCACATACCATTTCGTTGCCATCTCAGAACCAACAGGCAAGTAACTTACTACCACATCAGTTCTAGTATCTTTAAGGATCTGTACTATGTTATCTGTTGGGCCAGGTGCTTTATCAACTACTCCACTTAGATATTTTCCTATGCCATCATGCGTCATACCCCTATGTACAGTAACACCCATGTTGTCCACATCAGCAAATTTAGTCGTATTGTTAGGGCTTGCCCAAATCGCTTTACTTAAATCCAGACCCACCTTACTATCAACAACATCGAAGGCTGCCGAAAATTCGATATCACTGATGTGATATCCACCTAGATTCACATGCATTAAACCAGGTACCTCAACATCATCGCTGGCATTCTTATAATATTCTACGCCTTGCACGAACGATGAGGCACAGTTGCCAACACCGATAATAGCAACCCGTACCTTATTGTGTTGATTTGTCATGACAATATAGCTCCTAGATATCTTTTGACCAATTAGATCATTTCAACGTCATTAACATATAACAATCCGCTGTTACGACTCAAATTGTAAATCTACATCTAAATCACTATAGATCTCATCAAATCTCAATAGTTCAACAATAAAACCAATGAGTATTCAATCCATCAACTAACTACGCCTTGACCTATTAGAAGGACCACCTCTACCCCGACGATCTCCACCACCACGACTATTCCTACCGGAAGAACGAGGTTTGCGAGGCTTGTCACGCTCCCGGGCTTCTTCCACACTCCAGCCCTCTAGAACAGCCTGTCGTGACAAACGAACCTTTCCATTTGCATCAACATCTGTCACCATAACAGTTAAATCTTCGCCTACCTTGGCAACATCCTCTACCTTTTCCACACGAAAATCAGCCAGCTGACTAATATGTACTAAACCATCAGTACCAGGTATGATCTGTACAAAAGCTCCAAATGGTTCAGTACGAACCACTTTACCGGTGTAAATCCGCCCAACCTCAGCACTTTCTGTTAAGGCTTCAACACGAGTACGGGCTTCCTCTGCAGCTGGCCCTTCGGGCGCAGCTATAAAGACACGACCATCGTCTTGAACATCAATCTTAGCACCAGTTTCCTCCTGCAGTGCACGAATTGTCTTACCACCTGGACCAATAACAGCGCCTATTTTGTCCTCTGGAACATTTACCACTATCATCCGTGGAGCATAAGGTGACATATCTTCACGGGGCATATCAATATGATCAGTCATTACGCCTAATATTTCCAAACGAGCCTCTCGTGCCTGTAACAACGCCTCCTCCATAATCTCTGCGGTAATTCCAGTAATTTTTATATCCATTTGTAGAGCAGTAATACCAACGTCAGTACCTGCCACCTTAAAATCCATATCGCCCAGATGATCTTCCATTCCTTGTATATCAGTTAGAATGACGTAACTTTCATCCTGTTTCACCAATCCCATTGCAATCCCTCCAACTGGCTTCTTGATTGGCACTCCAGCATCCATCAACGCTAATGTGGATCCACAAACTGATGCCATAGAAGTTGACCCATTGGAGGACAATACTTCAGAAACCACTCGCAATGTGTAAGCAAAATCATCTTCATCTGGTAAAACAGCTCTTAATGCTGTTTCAGCCAGAGCACCATGACCTATTTCACGTCGTTTGGGACCACGCAAAAACCAAGTCTCACCAGTACTGTATGGTGGAAAGTTATAATGATGCATGTAACGCTTTTCATTCAATGGAGACAGAGTATCGAGCATCTGTGCTTCCCGTGGGGTTCCCAAAGTCGCCAAGCTCAGTACCTGAGTTTCACCTCTAGTGAACAATCCCGAACCATGTGCTCTCGGGCTCAGACCAGTCTCAGCCGCAAGCAATCGAAGATCAGTGGATCCACGTCCATCGGGTCGCACACCATCTAAAATACGGTTGCGGACTTCCGTCTTCACTACATTACTGAATGAAGTCTTTACATCACCGAGTTCCACATCTTCATTACCATCATAATCTAGTAACAAATCATCCTTTAACGCATCTAGTGCTTGATCACGCATAGATTTTTCATCATTGTCTCGTATTGCAGAAACCACCTTGGCTTGAACTTTATCAACAATCTCTTGCTGTAGATTGTCATCTATAGAAAAACTCTCATAGTCATCCCGTTTTGGTTTTCCAACTTCGGCGGCCATTTTGTCTTGCATATCAATTAAAGGTATTAGAGACTCATGCCCAAAAGTAAGAGCTTCAACCATTTTTTCTTCTGGTACCTGATCAGCACCACACTCAACCATCAGTATTGCATCACGTGTGCCAGCAATACGTAAGTCAAGAGCGGATTCTGCCATTTGTTCAAAAGTCGGGTTCACAACAAAATCTCCCTCTATCATCCCAATGCGTACTGCTCCAATCGGACCCTCATATGGGGGTATACCATAGGGAATATCAGAAATAGCCAACGCTGCACTAGCACCAACAATAGCTAAGATGTCTGGCTGTATATTTCCATCCACAGAGAGAGCGGTAATAATAATTTGTACTTCATTGCGTAAATCTTTCGGAAAAAGTGGTCGTAATGGTCTATCGGTTAAACGACTGGTCAATATAGCACCTTCACTAGCACGACCCTCTCGTCTAAAGAATGATCCCGGTATACGACCAGCTGCATACAGTTTTTCCTCGAAATCAACGCTCAGCGGGAAGAAATCTATTCCAGGTCGAGCGTTTGAAGACATTGTAGCAGTAACCAGTAACATTGTATCACCCTGTCTAATCGTAACTGCACCACCAGCTAATCCAGCTAATTTACCGGTTTCGACAATTATCTCTTGTCCACCTACATTGCTCGTAAATTTTTTGTACTTAGACATTAAAAAAACCTCCATAATAGGACAGCAAATACTCCATACAAAAGCATAGAGTAAAACGAAACTTTGATTTTTCCGAAACGGAGGTCAGGGACTGGAAACAGGAGAGGAAGCATGCACAAAATATTGCTTCCTATTCTCTATCCAATGCCTCACCATGCAGTCCGGACTCTAACTTACATAAGTAACTGGCTAATTAAGTTGCCAGCATTTTCCATGTGAAACAATAACCTAATTAGCTGCGCAACCCAAGCTGCGCGACAATCTCTGCATATCTTTCAGGAAAATTGCGCTTCATATAATGTAGATGTCTTCTACGCTGACCAACCAACTTCAATAGTCCTCGTCGAGAATGCTCATCTTTCTTATGTTCTCGCAAGTGATCAGTTAGATACTCAATCCTTCTGGTCAAGATAGCAACTTGCACTTCTGGTGAACCAGTATCACTAGAATCGCGCTGAAATTCGCTAATTATGTCTGCTTTTGCATCTCTAGAAAGTGTCATGACATTTATCCTTTTGTCACCATTTGACCAGCTTTGCACTCAATCTACACGCCAATCAAAGGTCAAGTCAATAGGTCAAAATTATACCATACAGAATTAAGACAAATTGAATACTTTTTATCATCGGACTTTTGGATCGATAAGCAAGATATACTACAACCTAATATGATTTGGCAAAGTAAGCTTTATCTTTGGACATTTTTCCACAATAAATACATGCACCACCTTTGACTGGCAAGTCTATGTCAGGTATACATCGACTTGTTGCTTTTGTATCGCTCTTGATGGCAATCTCACATGTGTCTTCACCACACCACCATGCAAGAGCAAAACCGTCAGCCACTATTTCTTTAAAATGATCATAATCGCGTGGTTCACAAGTATTACCATCCCTAAATTTGATCGCGCGCTCCAAAAGAGAATCCTGTATAACAATCAACAAATCACTCACTTTAGATGTAATATTTTCCTGAGACACAATATTTTTACCTTCTTTGCCAACAATATCTCTACGTGCCAATGTTACTGATTGATTTGCAACATCCTTAGGGCCAATCTCCATTCTCAATGGCACTCCCCGCAATTCCCAATAGTTAAATTTGTGACCAGGTGTGAAACCTTCCCTATCATCAATATGTACTCGAATGTCATGGTCCAATAACTCAGTACTAATACGATCTACAGTCTCCATAACAATGGATTTTTGACCATCATCCTTGTGAATTGGTATTAAGACAACCTGATGCGGTGCAAGCCTAGGAGGCATAATAATACCTTGATCATCACCATGAGTCATTATCATCGCGCCTATAAATCTGGTAGATAATCCCCATGAGGTCGTCCAACAATACTGCATCTCGTTGTTATTATCAAGATATTGTATATCAAATGCTTTCGCAAAATTCTGCCCAAGATTGTGAGATGTGCCTGCCTGCAAAGCTTTTTTATCACCCATCATCGCTTCAATACTATAGGTGACATCTGCTCCAGGAAATTTCTCAGAATTGCTTTTGCGTCCGTAAAAAGGTGCTATAGCAGCTTCATTGCGTGCAAAGTCTATATATACTTCCAGCATCTGCAAAGTCTCTTCTTGCGCTTCTTCATAGGTAGCATGAGCTGTGTGACCCTCTTGCCACCAAAACTCCAGTGTTCGTAAAAAAAGCTTGGTCCTCAGTTCCCAACGTACAACACTATTCCATAAATTAATCAATACTGGTAAATCGCGATAGGACTTAATCCACTTAGAATACGTGTGACCAATAATTGTTTCTGAAGTTGGACGTACAACTAACGGCTCCTCCAATTGCTTGCCCCCACCTATTGTTACTACTGCCAACTCAGGGGAAAATCCTTCTACATGCGATGCCTCACGATCAATAAAACTCTTTGGTATAAACATAGGAAATCCAGCATTGACGTGACCAGTATCTTTGAAACGCCTATCTAAAGCCTGCTGCATATTTTCCCAAAGGGTCCATCCATAAGGTTTTACTATCATAGTGCCCCGTGCAGGCCCATAATCAGCCAAGTCTGCACGCATTACTACTGTGTTGTACCAATCGTTATAATCTTCAGTACGAGATGGCAATTTCTTTTTAGACATATTAATTATGAATTACTCCAATACAAACACTATGTATTATTATGGTTTTTCCAATCTCTTTACAGCATCAGCTGCTGTATCCACAGTCTTCAGCAACATTCTATGTGCATCATCAACATAATCACCGCGCTGCTCCACAAGAACATTAACAATATCTGACCATGGTCTGCCAACCACAATCAATTCCTTGCTAGGTATCTCTTCACACTGTAATAAACCCCATGTGTATGCAATTTCCAACAATGTTCCTATGCCTCCAGGCATAGCAATTGCTGCTTGTGATTCTACTACTAGATGATGTAAGCGTCCGCGCAAATCATTGTAACGTATTTCTTCTGTAACCCATTGGTTCACCTCTAAACCTGGCACCATTCTCTCAATTTGATCGCAACTTATACCTATTACATGACCACCAGCTTCACTAGCGCCTCGACTAACCGCCTCCATGACACCGCGATAAGCACCGGTAGAAACAATGTAACCAGCCTTAGCCAACAAACTGCCTAGTTCGAGTGCTTCACGATAAGTAGCAGTTCCTTCTCGTGGACGAGAAGACCCAAAAACAACGACTATTGGTAACATGTCTTTAGTGTACCATAGTGACTAGATAAAACATCAAATTGCTAATAAATGGAATTGAGTGAATGGTATAATGTATTTAAACTAAGAAACGTGTGTTGATTGATTGAAATCGGCCATGATTAAATGTAATAATTGAAAAGTAATTTGAGTAAAATTGTAATTGGCATACAATGAGTATTAAAAAATCTGAAGTATTTGAATATCATAGTGATAAACGACCTGGCAAAATAGAGGTCGTGGCTAGCAAGCCTCTGGAAACACAACGCCATCTCTCACTAGCCTATAGTCCTGGTGTAGCCGAAGTAGTAACTGCTATTGCTGAAAACAACGAGACAGCATACAGTTATACAGCAAAAGCCAATCTTGTTGCTGTAATTTCTAACGGTACCGCTATTTTAGGTTTGGGAAATCTAGGAGCACTCGCATCCAAAGCGGTTATGGAAGGTAAGGGTGTGCTTTTCAAACAATTCGCAGATATTGATGTATTTGACATTGAAGTAGATACTGAGAACACCGAAAAACTGATTGAAGTCGTACAAGCAATATCTCCAACTTTTGGTGGCATCAATTTAGAAGACATCAAATCACCTGAATGTTTCGAGATTGAACAGCGCTTAGTAGACTCGTTAGACATTCCTGTATTCCACGATGATCAACATGGTACAGCTATCATCTCTGGAGCTGCACTTCTCAATGCACTAGAAATAACTGGTAAATCAGCCACTGAATTGCGTGTTGTAGTCTCAGGTGCAGGTGCAAGTGCAATTTCATGTTCCGATTTTTATATAACACTCGGAGTCAAACGGGAAAATATCATGATGGTTGATTCTCGTGGAGTAATTTATAAGGGCAGAGACTCTGGAATGAACAAGTTCAAAGAGCGTTTTGCTATTGATACTGATTGTCGTACACTTGAAGATGCAGTGCGTGGTTCGGATCTTTTTCTGGGGCTTTCAGTAGCTGATTTATTAACACCAGATATGCTGCAGACCATGGCGGATCAGCCGATAATTTTTGCAATGGCCAACCCTGACCCAGAAATTAACTATGACTTAGCCAAGAAAGTTCGACCTGACGCTCTTGTTGCAACTGGCAGAAGCGACTTTCCTAATCAAGTAAACAATGTACTAGGATTTCCATTTATTTTTCGAGGAGCACTGGACGTAGGTGCACGTACTATCAATGACGAGATGAAAGTTGCGGCAGCTAAAGCTCTCGCAAACCTTACTCATGAAGATGTGCCCGACAGTGTATTAAAAGCTTACGGGCTTGATAGCCTAACCTTTGGTCCGGATTATCTGATTCCAAAACCCTTTGATCCTAGAGTGCTAATCTGGGAAAGTACAGCAGTTGCAGAAGCTGCTATACGCACAGGAGTAGCACGTCGAAATATAGATTTAGAGATATATCGAGAACAGCTTGCTTCAAGATTAGGTCATGGACGTCAAGTTCATCGACACATAATTAATGTGGCCCGCCAACAACCCAAGCGTATTGTATTTCCTGAAGGAGAGGAAAATAAAATATTGCGCGCGGCTGCACAGATAATTGAAAGAGGCATAGGACAGCCAATACTGCTAGGCAGACCTGAAATAATAGATAAAAAAATGGCTGATCTCGGATTAACATCAAAGGTGCAAATAGTTGATCCTAGTGCACATTCAAACCCTAAAGTCAATGAGGATCCCTCTAGATACCAAGTTTACACTGAAGCGTATTATCGACAACGAGAAAGACATGGTGTAACAATCGCACTTGCACGCGAACGTATGTCTACACCAAATATATACGGAATGATGATGGTACATGAAGGAGACGCTGACGCTTTTCTTTCAGGACTTACCTATGAATATCCCGACGTCATTCGTCCTGCCCTACAACTTTTTGGTACCCAGGCAGGCACCGAACGCGTGACAGGAGCATACCTAGTAATAGTAGAAGAGCGAGTTTTCATTTTTACTGATGCAACCGTAAATGTGGAACTTGATGAAAACACATTAGCTGAAGCTGCAATTCTCGCAGCAGATTTTGCTAAAACTCTTGAGATTGATCCACGAGTCGCAATGCTAAGTTTCTCCAACTTCGGAAGTTCACAACATCCTATTTCACAAAAGGTTCGTAGAGCTGTAAAGATTGTCCAAAAACGGCGTCCTGATTTGGATATTGATGGTGAAATGCAAGCAGATGTAGCGGTATCCCCAGAATTGATAGAAGAAAGGTTCCCATTCAGCCAAGTGAAAGATGCTAATGTATTAGTATTTCCAAGTCTCGCATCTGCAAATATCGCATACAAGTTATTGCAGCAACTAACAGGAGCATCTACCATAGGTCCTGTACTACTAGGGATGGGATCTCCAGTTCATGTCTTGCAAGCTGGAGATAGTGTAGACCAAATTGTCAACATGTCCGCAGTAGCGGTAATGGATGCACAAAGACGCTAAAAGAACCCTCTATCTCTGTTGTTTGTGTACCTACTCAAATCAATCCACATTGTGAATAGTTGTGAGGAAACAAGATCCAACAAAGACAATATTTTACAATCGGTCGGCAGATGCCTGTAAGGCATCTATTCTATCTGTTCGCTCCCAAGGTAAATCCAGATCATCTCGACCAAAATGTCCATAAGATGCCGTCTGACGATATATTGGCCTACGCAAATCCAAATCGCGGATAATTGCTCCTGGACGCAAATCAAACACTTCTGATATCAACTGGCCAATATGTTGATCTTCAATGGTTCCAGTACCAAAAGTCTCGACATTGATACTTAAAGGCATAGCAACACCAATCGCATAAGCCAACTGGATTTCGCATCTTGCTGCAAAACCAGCAGCTACAACGTTTTTAGCAACCCAACGTGCTGCATATGAAGCACTTCGATCTACTTTAGTGCAATCTTTTCCGCTAAATGCACCACCACCATGCCGACCCATACCACCATAAGTATCGACAATGATTTTACGTCCGGTGAGACCGGCATCACCCTTAGGACCACCTACCACAAATTTGCCAGTTGGATTAGTTATAACTTTCAAATCATCATCTATGAGATTAGAAGGCAATACTGGCATGATAACATTTTCAGTAATCTCATTTCTTATATCATCCTGTGAAACTTGCTGATCATGTTGCGTGCTAATAAGTACCGTATCAATTCTTTTGGGTTTTCCATAACTATATTCCACAGTAACCTGACTTTTACCGTCAGGACGTAACCAATCAAGCACACCATCACGTCTAACCTTAGATAGACGCCGCGTAAGCTTGTGAGCAAGATAGATCGGCATTGGCATCAATGTATCTGTCTCATTACATGCAAAACCAAACATCATTCCTTGATCTCCGGCGCCCACTGCTTCTATCTCAGCTTCCGTGTCGATGTTGCCAGATTTAGCTTCCAAAGATTGATCCACGCCAAGTGCTATGTCTGGACTCTGCGACGACACAGCAACTTGCACACCACAAGTATCAGCATCAAATCCAGTATCACTGCCATTGTAACCTATATCCTTTACTACTTCCCGAACTACTTTATTGAAATTAACGTAGCAACTCGTAGTAATCTCGCCAAGCAACATAACAAACCCAGTTTTCACTGCAGTTTCACATGCCACCCTACCGTACGGATCTTCAGCCATGATCGCATCTAGCACAGCATCGCTTATTTGATCACACATTTTGTCTGGATGTCCCTCTGTCACTGATTCAGAGGTGAATAATAATGTAGATGATTCCATAAAAGAGTTACTCATAAAATATTGTCTCCTAACTTAGACACACATTCATATAGAAAATAGTTGAACACATGAACAACGAAATAGCAATGTAGTGATATAACCTAACCAATCATTTAGTTGGGTTTATGAGGTCAATAATCGATGAATACACTTATCGCCCAATCTCTTTTCAAACCAAACTTAAATTACCTATTGTTGCCAATATACCATATGAGATTTAGGCTTGCAAGGATATAACAAAATTCGCACATCACTAACATAATTATTGGATGGAACACCCTAAAATTACTATGCGAAATGATCAACAGAGAAAAAGAATACCACAAAGGTGTCTCATTAACAAATCAATATGCAGTACCAGAAAGCACTTTAAAAACTGTGCGAATAATAATCTTGAAATCCAACCAAAGCGACCAGTTTTCTACATACCACAAATCATATCGGGTTCTATCCTCAATGGAGGTATCTCCACGCAATCCATTGACTTGTGCCCAACCAGTAATGCCTGCTTTCTCACGATGCCTTTCCATATATCTAGGAATACTTTCCTGAAATTTTTCAACAAACTGGGGTTGTTCCGGACGAGGACCCACAAGACTCATATCACCCAATACTACGTTGATCAATTGTGGCAATTCATCTATAGAAAAACGTCGAATAAATCTACCGAGACCTGTACGCCGTGAGTCTTCTGCAACTGTCCATTGACTCTCTTCACTCGCATTTGCTCTCATTGATCGAAACTTGAAAATCTTGAAATCTTTACCGTCTAATCCAACACGATCCTGAAAAAAGAATACTGGGCCACGAGATTCAAGTTTAATCAAAGCCGCAATTAACATCATTAACGGGGACAACAATACAAGACCGATTGAGCTCATAAGCAAATCAACCACTCGTTTAAGAGATAGTCGCCAACCTCTGAGAGCAACATCACGTACATTAAGCAAAGGCAAACCTCCTAAATCATCTACAGAAACTTCGCCCGCCATAATCTCATATACGTCTGGAATAACCTTGACGCTCACATGACCCCTCTGACACCTAACAATTAGACTCAAAAGTTCATCTCTAGTAGCATCTGGTCTAGCTATAATAACCTCATCAACTGCATAGTGATCAACTAAATCAGCTAAATCTTTCGAATGCCCTATTACGGGCACACCTAACAAATCTTGCATATCTTCTGACCCATCAACTAAACCTACCAATTGATATCCTAGATGTGGCATCCAAGTTGCTTTTTGAATTACTACAGCAGCTGCGTCTCCAGTACCAACTATTAGAAGTCTCTGCAGACCAATACCGCGTGCACGCAAACTTGTCAGTATGCCGCTATAACCACTACGCCCTAACAGCACTAGAGCAATAGTGAGGACCCATGCATAAACTACTATAGTTCTTGAATAATCTACTTCAAACACTGTATTTTTGAACAGTAAAGTAGAGAAAGCAATAGAAAATAAAGCCCCAATCGAAACAGCACTAAAGACAGCATAAGCTCTGTCCACACGTCCAATAGTACGCGTACCATGATATAGGCGATTAAGATAGAAAACTATTTGAATACATATAACTTGCACCACAATTACTCGACCATATGCAGTAACAGATTCGAGTCCTTGTGGCTCCGTAGGAAAAGCTATGGCAGTTCTCAATTGATAGGCAAGCAAATATGCCAATGATATTATCACCGCATCTAATAATACTAACAACAATGTAGTTATTGATTGAAAATGTTTGTTACTAATTGATGTTATTACCATAGCATATTAGTATTCTTAATTTTCACCATAGCTAGTAGGAAGTTTAGGCGGATCATCAACCCTCTTTCCCATCCGCTCCGCAACAGCTGCATACATTGCCACTCGATCATCCCATGGATACTCAATCACTCCAAAACACATAGACTGCTCATGAGCCTTACCACAAGCCAACACCATATCACCACTGACTGCCATATCTACCGCAAACCGTATAGCATCAGCCCGATCAGATATTTTACAATATGTCTGACCTTCTATACCTCCTCTCTTCTCACATCCTGATGCAATCTCTGACATTATGTCAGATAAAGACTCTGTACGAGGATCTTCAGCAGTAATGACAGTAAAATCTGCCAATTCAGCTGCGATGGAGCCCATCCAGCTACGCTTAGCCACATCCCGCAATCCAGCAGATCCAAACACCACAATAATACGACCGTTCGTTATATTCCTTACTGAAACCAATAATTTTCGCAAAGAATTTGGCGTATGCGCAAAATCGACTACAGCTTTAAAATCCTGACCAACATTAATATATTCCATCCTACCAGGAATACACTCAAGAGATGCAATACCTGCCTGTATATATTTACGATTAATAGACAGACCATTATAAGAAACAGCTATTGCTGCAAGACAATTGCTGATATTGTATTCTCCTACAAGGCCAGTTTCTATTGAAAAACAATCATTGTCTATGTTGACATCAAAACGAGTATTTTCTTCATCGATACTAACATTAGTTGCTTTAACAGTGGATTGTGATTCAATACCATAGTCCACTAAATTCGTCTTAAGTTTATTCTTTATGAAAGTATAACTGAGTCCATCATCATAATTAAGCACAGCTAGCTTATTGATTTTAGGTTTAGACACACTAGAGTCAACCCGCCTGAACAATAACGACTTTGCGTTCATATAAGATTCAAAAGTACCGTGATAATCCAAATGTTCATGAGTAATATTGGTCAAGACTGCAATATCAAAATCACATGCAGCCACCCTCTGCTGCACTAGACCATGTGATGTTACTTCAATCACACAGTGCGTCATTCCTGTATCCACCATCTGAGCCAACAAATCCTGTAAAGCCACAGCATCAGGAGTTGTTACATGGAATCCAGTATCCTTAGTTTCATCACCAATTACAGCATTGACAGTTGTAATAAGTCCGGCACGAATGCCAGCGGCACATAGTATGCTATGAATAATATTGCACGTAGTTGTCTTACCGTCTGTACCAGTAACACCTATCATGACTAAATTTCGTGATGGGAATTTTCGCAAGGTTGAAGCACACCATGATAGTGCCCTAGTACTATTATCAACCTGTATATATGGAACATCTAATTCGCCGAACCATTCACATACTCTTGCAAATGGACGTTCACCCATAACAGCAGAGGCTCCATTATTAAGAGCAGATGATATAAATTCATGGCCATCTGACACTAAGCCAGTACGGGCAACAAACAACGCTCCAGGAACAACATTATTTGAATCCTCCACCACAGAAATGATGTCTGGATCACTATTACAGGAGATATTGGATGGATGAATAACTGATAAAAGTTCTGAAAGATTCACAATGATCTATATAAGTTTTCGGTATACAGACTCCTGAATATATACTAAATTATACCCCGACAGGTTAACCAAAACAGTCCCGGATCTAATTTGTTGATTTGATCCAGGACTGCCATATTTATTAAGCTATAACTATCTTAAATCAAAGTCTGCTGCAAGGTTTCCAATGCACGACGTGCAGAGCCGTCTATCTCATGTTCACCCACACGAACTACTATGCCTCCCAAAATTCCTGGGTCTACTCGGAAAGCTATATCTATTGCTGAACCAAGCTTATCCTGCAGCTCACCTTCTATTTGTTTTTGCTCATCAGACGTCAAGGTTATTGCACTTGTAACTACTGCATTCTCACCTTGTAGGCTAGCACCATCCAAAACAGATACTTTACCAGCAGCAATACCAGAAAAGAACTCATCTACCAGTGCTTTCTGTCGAGCCTCATCAAGCTCACTACTAATTATCTTGTTTGCCGCTGCAATAGCCATTGCAGCTACCTGTGGCCGTATATCAAGCAGCACATTTTCTTTGTATTGCTCAGCTGCTTCTTGGGCCTGCTCCAATAGCTGGGCCCTTTCATTTTCTACAGACTTTTGTACCTCAGACGCAGAGCTTTCTGCACGTTGTGTAGCTTCTGCAATTATCTTTGCTCTTTCAGCCTGTGCATCAGAGATAATCTTCTCGGCTTCACTATTAGCATTATCTCTAGCCTCAGCCGCCTCACGTGCATCTTCTAGACTTTGTGCTATTTTTGCACTACGTTCGTCAAGTATTTTCACAATTGGTTTGTATGCCCACGCGGACAACAACAACATTACTATGAAAAAATTAAGTATCTGTACAACCAAATAGCTTAGATTAATTCCAAGGTTTCCTAAAGCTTCCATCTAAATTGCTCCTCTTAATCTTTTATCAATCCAGTAGTAATTAGCAATTCAACTTGCAAACAATATAATCAACGCGACAACCAAAGCATAAATAGCGACAGCTTCAGCAAATGCTATACCAAGGATCATATTAGTCTGAATCAATGGAGCTGCATCAGGATTACGACCCATAGCTTGCACTGCTCCACCTACAACGGTACCAATACCAATACCTGCTCCAATAAGACCTATCGCCGCAATACCTGCGCCAATAAGTTTAGCCGCTGCTACTATATCACCTTCCATACATATCCTCCGTCAAAATTGTATTACAACCTACAAATCAATGAGCATGAGCCTCAGTAGCTTGACTCATAAATACTAAAGTTAGCATAGAAAATACATATGCTTGAATCAAGCCAACAAACATTTCAAAAAGATACAAACCTGTTGGTATTATAAACGAAACTAACGAACCCATTATAAACAACAATAATTGGCCCGCAAAAATATTTCCAAATAATCTAAACGTAAACGACAGTATCTTAGCAAATTCACTTATCAATTCCAAAATTCCAACAGCAAAATCCATAAGACCCATACCCGGCTTGTTCACCAGAGCACTAAAATTAAGGAACTTTCCAACATGTCCCATCTTAAGAGCTGAAAATCCGAAAACCTGTGTCATAAATACAGATATCAAAGCTAATGCCAAAGTGAAATTTAAGTCGGTAGCAGCAGCTCTTACATACGGTGTAATAGTACATGAATGGCACAACTCATGATGACCATGATCACCTTCATCATGAGGAAGTTCATGCCTACCATCAAGCCAATATGCTGAACCTATAGGATGTGCCTCATAACCTGTAAATTTACCATGTGCTGGTTCTAGTACTCCGACACTATCAACACCAGGTATAAGCTCCATCCAATTAGCCACTAACACCATAATGAAAATAGTAGCCATATAGGGAATAAATTTGATAGCATTCTTACGTCCTGCTGTACTGACAGCTGTGTTCCACAAAAACTCAAACAATGCCTCAAACGCATTGTAGAATCCACTAGGGACTAAGTTTCCGCTAGACACCTTACGCCAAATATAAAATCCAAGTGATAAAACCACTATATCTGTTAGGAGTGTCGCAACCAATGTATTAGTTAATGGCTGATTAATAACTGGGACATTTATTGGAGGATGCCCTATTTTCTCTCCAGGCAAGAACACATTAGGAGCAATAGTTGGTAATGGACCAAACTGTAAATATGCTCCAAAAATAATACAGGCTAAAACAATCCAGCGTTTTACACCAAACCGCCTTCGATTAAGTGATTCTGTCGTCACTATTAAACTCCTCGTCCTCTTCTATTTCTGACACTATATTACTAGATAAACCACGTGTTGATCTCAAAGCCAAACGCATTGTAAGATACAATACAATTGGCACACTAAGAAGCAACAATCCTATGGTGAACCAAGAATTACCATCACCCACGCGGGCATCGAGCCACCTTCCAGTTACAATAGCCAAACCTATAAATAGTATGGCCACACAACCAACTTGTCCGGTGACTGATAGCAGTGTTACCTGCCATACTTTCTGGGGATCTCTACTTTTCAGAAGCTATATTCTCCCCATTTTGGACGTTTGCGCATTATATCACAAGCCAAACTGAGCGTCAAAACAAATCCTGAGCTGCCTTCATAGCCCAATTAAACCATGGGGATGAGGCAGTTCCCATCAATATGATTCCTAACGACAAAACCACAAGCGCTATTTTGCATGTTGCAGGAATATCGATCGACCCGGCTCCATCTGGGGCTGGACTAACATAAACAACCTTTAGCACAACCAAGTAGTAATATAATCCCACTATTGCATTTAATACACCAACAAAAGCTAGCCAAATCATGTCTGCTTTTACCGCAGCAGCAAACACATAGAATTTTGCAAAAAATCCAGCCAATGGCGGCATACCAGCTAGAGACAGAAAAGCTACTAACATTGCCAAGGCCAGATATGGAGAGCGACGACTCATACCAGCATATTGTTGAATATCGTCAGTACCAGCAGTATGAGCAAAAACGATGACCACACCAAAAGCAGCTAAGTTGGTAACCACATAAGCAATCAAGTAGAAAATAACAGACGCAACACCTAATTCAGAATAAGCAACGAAAGCAACCAATGCGTAACCAGCATGAGCTACAGATGAATATGCTAGTAAACGCTTAATATTAGTTTGAGCAAGAGCCACTAAATTGCCAAAGGTCATAGTAACCGCAGCTAAGACTGCCATAGCAGGTAACCAATACTCACTAGCAGCCAGACCATAAATAAAAATGCGCAGCAAAACTGCAAAACCAGCAGTCTTAGAGGCTGTTGATATAAAACCGGTGACTGGACTAGGAGCACCTTCATACACATCAGGTGCCCAAAAATGAAAAGGTACAACAGCAATCTTAAAACCAACACCTACCAAAATCAAAACTACAATTGCACATATAGCTGATACAGATACAGTACCAGATGCCAAAATAGGTGCTATAGCGCTGAGATTAGTCTCCCCTGTAAATCCATACAGTAAGCTAAAGCCATAAAGCATGACTGCAGAGGTAGCAGCCCCAAAGAGAAAATATTTTAGTCCAGCCTCTGCAGAACGATCATCTGTACGGACATAACCTGCTAACAAATACCCAGCTATACCTGTTGTTTCAATAGCCAAATATAGCATGATTAGATCTGCTGCTGAAGCCATGAAACACATACCAATCACAGCACCAAGCATTATGGCGTAATAGTCCCCTCGATGAGCTAAATCCTTAGAGCCTATACTAAACATTGCAGTAATCCCACCAGCAAAAATAAATGCCAAGCGGAATACAAATGCAAGCATATCATCACGCACCATTCCACCCCATATCAAATCACCGCTAGGCTGCGAATACATTAATGCAGCCAATATAATAAGTAGGCTTCCGACTGCTGTCGTAACAGCAATAAGATGCTTACGATTGTCTTTCAGTAGAACATCCATGGTCAAAACTACTCCAGCCAGCACTAAAAGGCCCACCTCAGGTAAAAGTGCAATCACAGATGACATCTGATAGTTAGATATACCCACTTATATTCCTCCTATCACTGCCATAACACTTTCTGCTCCGCTAGAAATGAGAGGAGCCATCCACCCGGGGAAAACACCTAACAATACAAGTACCGCCGCTAACAATACAATAGCAATCTTATCTTTACCACTTGAGTGCGTGATATGACCTTCGAATTCTGTTGGCATCTTACCAAAAAATACTTGCTGAACTACTCGCAAAATATAAGAAGCTGTAATTGCTATAGCTATAACCGAAATCATTACAATCCATGTGTAATAAGGAGCTATGAAATATTCGCTAGAAACTGTTCCTGCACTCCAAAGACCAAGCATGATAGGCAACTCTGCAACAAACCCAGAGAAACCTGGCATACCCATTGAAACAAATCCTCCAATAATGAAGGCAACAGTAACCCATGGCAATTTACCCGCAAACCCCCCTAAAGAAGGAATATCCCTTGTGTGAGCTCTATCGTATACAACTCCAACGCATGCAAAGAATAAAGCTGTCATTACTCCATGAGAAAACATTTGTAAGCCAGCTCCGGTAATGCCTTGAGGGTTTAATGTCGCTACTCCTAATGTAACTAATCCCATATGTGATACTGAAGAATAGCCAATGACATATTTCAAATCACGCTGTTTCATAGCAACAAATGCTCCATAAACCACATTAGTTAAAGCAAGAAAAACAATTAATGGCAACCAAAATCTTGCTCCGTCAGGCAATAACATTACTCCGACCCTAAGAGCTGCAAAAGCACCTAACTTCATTAACACACCCGCATGAAACATAGATACCGCGGTAGGTGCTGCCACATGACCGACAGGACTCCAATTATGAAACGGAAAAATTCCAGCAAGCACCGCAAAACCAAAGAATACAAATGGAAACCAAAGCTTCTGGAATTGCATAGAAAATTGCACTTCTTGTAAAGCTATCATGTCGAAAGTTCCCAATCCAGACACAAAGTACATTGCTAACATACCTACCAGAGCCAATACAGAGCCAATGAACAAATAGAGTGTCAATTTCATGGCCGCATACTCGCGTGTAACTTTCCAACCCCAAATAGCAATTAGCAAATACATCGGGAATACAGCTATTTCATAAAAGAAAAATAAGTGAAACAAATCTAGAGCTACAAAAACTCCAAACACACCGCTGGCCAGAAGGAACAGAAATGCAAAAAACTCGCGAGGCCTGTCATCAATACCCCATGATATCAACACGCCAGTAAAAATAACCATGCCGGTCAACAAAACCATCGGCAAACTTATTCCATCAACACCTACATAATAAGAGATGCCCAAACTTTCAACCCAATTGTATTTTTCCACAAACTGATATCCGGCTGTCTCCATATCATAACCAAAGTACGCAACAATAGTGAGTGCAAAAGTAATACTTGCAGCAACCAGAGCAGTCAATCTTATTTCTTTTTTCTTATGCGCAGGAAACAAAAACAATACTAAACTAAATGTTACGGGAGTAAGTGTTATAACTGACAAAATAGGAAAACCCATGTACATCACCCAATAAGTGTTGTTACTGTCTGATTAATCATAAATGTTATCCACCATGGCCAAATTCCAATAATTAGCATAAGAACTATTAGTGGAGCAACTACAATTTTTTCGCGAGTACTAATTTCCATGTTGTGATCAGACCATTCTGGATTGATCGGACCATGTAACACTTGTCGTATTGCTTTCAGTATGTACGCTCCGGTAAAAAATAAGCCAATCATACTAAGAGCTGTCATAGTAGAAAATACAGGCCATGAGCCTCTTACAATCGCAAATTCAGATACAAACCCACTTAATCCAGGTAACCCTAGCGAAGCCATGGAGGAAAAAATCAGTATGCCACCATAAACCGGTGCAAGTTGCCATATACCACCACCCAACTCATCTAAATTACGCGTATGCGCCCTGTCATATACCACACCTACCAAAAAGAACATCGCAGCCGCGGAAATACCATGGTTGAACATCTGTAGAACCACACCTGTTGTTGCAATTGTGCCACTTAGACGCATGGAAGGATCATTACTGCCGGTTACCATAGCTGCCGCTGCGATACCTAGTACAACAAAACCCATGTGGTTTACAGAAGAATACGCAACTAATCGTTTGAAATCAGTCTGTCCATAGGCGGAGAGTGCTCCTAAAACAATAGCTAGCATAGCCAGAAACGCAAGCACGGGAGCAGCAGCTTGTGCCTCAGCAGGAAATAAAGGTAAGACCAAACGCAAAAATCCATAGGCGCCTAGTTTTAGTAAAACCCCAGCAAGTATCATTGATCCCGCAGTCGGTGCTTCAGTATGTGCATCTGGTAGCCAGGTATGAAATGGCCACAAAGGAACCTTTATGGCAAACGCAATCACAAAAGCCCAAAACGCAACCGTCCGCACACTAGACGTGGAGAAATTAGCAAATATCTCTTTATCGAATCCTGGCCATACTTGCATCAAAGTGACCAAATCAAAACTGCCGGCGACCACACCTAATATCTGTATTGCTAACAACAATCCTAGCGATCCAACCAGTGTATAGACAAAGAATTTATATGAAGCATATTGTCGAGCTGGTACTTTCTTGCCACTTAAGAATTCTCGTTCACCTTTAGGACTTCCCCAAATATTTATGAGCAGATACATTGGCACTAAACCTATCTCCCAAAATAGGAAAAACACTATTAAATCCAGTGCCATGAAAACACCTAACATTCCAGTTTCAAGCATCAAGAAAAGCAACATATAACTCTTAACACGATCTTCTATACCAAAGGAAGCAAGTACACCTATAGGCATCAACAAAGCAGTCAAAAGAATCATAGGTACACTAATCCCATCTACCCCCACATGATATGATGAACTAATTGCCGTGTACCACTGTGATTGTTCCACAAACTGAAAACCATCGACCGACGTATCATATCCAAACCAAAGTATTATCGCCAAAGCAAAAGTGATTAAGCTTGACACTAATGCCACACGTCTCACTAACTGCTTCTGCTCACCAGGTACCAACATTACCGCTAACATACCTAAAACTGGCGAGAACAATATTAGTGTCAAAAGATTTTGGTTCAATAAATTCATCATCTGTTATTTACAATCTATCTAAGGATCACAAATAAAATTGCGCCGATAACCACCACGGCGCTCAACGTTATATTAAGATAATCCTGTACACGTCCACTCTGTATAACACGAAAAGACTGACCTGAAAACCGTACTCCATCCCCAAACTTGTCCGGAGCATAATCTATACCCCATTTTTCAAACCATACAGCCACCGATCCAATTTTCATTGTAAGATTGGCAAATGAATGCAAAGTTCCATCGATCAATACACGATCAATCCACTTAAAAGCGACAACTTCAGATATCCATTTAACCGGACGCACCAATGCAACATTGTATAGCTCGTCAAAGTAGTATTTATTAGCAAACACACCATATAATGGTCCTAATACTTTCACTAATGGATCTTGTTGACCTATCGCCAAAGGCCGTCTTCCATAAACAAGCCATCCCAACAACAGTCCAGATATACCAGCAACAACTGAAAATATCACGGGCGTCCATTGAAATTCGAACCCAGATATATGATGCGGAAGTGAACCTATAACAAAATGCTCGAATGGATTGCTACCAAACATAGATCCCAAAACCGGAAAGTCCATATGTACTCCAACATATCCAGCAAAAACAGCAAAGAACGATAGTACTACCAAAGGCAAAGTCATTGTCCAGTTACTCTCGTGAGCTTTTGCCGCACTTTCAGTTCGAGCATCACCTAGGAAAGTAAGTGAGATTTGGCGCATGGTATAAAACGCGGTTAAAAATGCAGAAATTAATAACACAACAAATACCCACCAATGTCCATGTGCAAATGCGTCTGCCAATATCTCATCCTTAGACCAAAATCCAGCCGTCACAAATGGAAATCCTGCTAATGAAAATCCGCCAATTACAAAAGTCCAGTATGTAGTGGGCATGCGTTTAGCCAGACCACCCATATTCAACATATCCTGTGGATCCAACTTTTCATTTGTATGATGCATTCCATGCTCAACACCATGAATAATTGATCCTGAACCCATAAATAATAACGCTTTGAAAAAAGCATGTGTCATGAGATGAAAAGCAGCAGCAACATAGGCACCTATACCAAGTGCCGCTATCATGTATCCAAGTTGACTTATTGTGGAATAAGCTAAAACTCTCTTGACATCATTCTGTGCTACAGCAATAGTCGCTGCGAATAAAGCAGTAAAAGCACCCACAAAAGCCATCACTGTAAGTGCTGGACTGCCGTGTCCCCCCGAATTAAGTAATGGGAACATTCGTATTACCATATAGACTCCCGCCGAAACCATGGCAGCAGCATGGATCATAGCGCTGACTGGAGTAGGACCTTCCATCGCGTCTGGAAGCCAAACATGTAATGGGAACTGAGCACTTTTACCTACTGTGCCAGCAAATATCAGCAAACCAATCAAATGAGCTGCAGCCATGCCGCCAATAAGAGACGGTGACTCGAGCAAATGCTTCATAATTTCTTCGTTAAAGAATATCTCTCGGAAATTTAGTGTTCCAGCCTCAAAGTACAGATATGCAATTCCAATAAGCATTATTACATCCGCTAAACGTGTTGTCATAAAAGCCTTTACAGCTGCTCCGCTTGGAGTAATCTGAAATTTGTCATCATAAGTGCGACCATACCAAAATCCAATCAAAAGATAAGAGCAAAGCCCCATAATCTCCCAACCAAAGAACAGCAAAAGCAAATTATCAGCCACGGTCAAAACCAGCATTGCACCAGCAAATAGCGACAAAAAGGCAAAAAAGCGCGAATACATTGGCTCAACACCATGATGCGGTGGACTGCCACTAACATCCCTTTGATCACGGCTTTTTCCGAAGTTAGAATAACCCACACTATATAAAATTATGAGAAAACAAGCTAATGGCACAAAGGTAAGCATCACTATAGTCAGTGGGTCGACAGCCACTCCCATCCTCAATACTGTGTCTCCAGCAGGAAACCAACCAACATCAGAAGCTATCGGATGCTCTCCAAAATGATCAGTAGACAAAGCATTGAACACTATGATCCAACTAAACAACAAAGAAAGTCCCATTGCAAATAATGCCACCAGGTGACTCATAGAACGATGTCTACTAGTGAAAAGAATTATTACAAAAAAAGATATTAAAGGAGGTGCTGGCACCAACCAAGTTAACATTTCTGACATTTCCATAATTACCATTTCATCATGTCAATTTCTTCTGCCATTACTGTTTCACGTCTTCTATAAATAGAAATTATTAAAGCTAATCCGACAGCTGCTTCTGCTGCAGCTACAGCAAAAACTATTATCGCAAATGCCTGACCAGACACATTCTCTGGTTCGTTATAACGCCAAAATGCAATTAGGTTAACTATCACTGCATTAAGCATTAACTCAATACCCATTAATATAGCTACTGCATTTTGGCGAGCCAGCACTGCATATAAACCTAAACAGAAGAGTGCAGCCGCAAAAGTAAGATACCAAGCTAAGGGTATCATCGTCTATTACCTATATAAACAAACCATTTATACATATACCACTTCCCTCATTCAGGTTGTTTAGATGGCAGTGCTACAGCAATCGAACCAATCAAAGCAACAATTAATAACACAGATGCAATCTCAAATGGAACAACGTATTTGCTTGGGTCGACAAGACTTTTCCCCAAAATGAGTACTGTATTACCTACATCTCCTTCGGGTAAAGTTGGCCACTTAGTGAGCCAAATCAACGCAGATGCTGACACAAAAAACAATGTTGCTAAAATTGCACCAAACCACCAAGTGTTGATCCTCTGAGGTCCAACATCCTCCATGACTCTTCTAGTCAACATTACTGCAAATACAATCAATATAGCAATCGCACCAATATAAAGCACAACCTCTACAGTAGCCATAAAACTGGCATCTAGCATTACAAAGATTGACGCTATACCTAATAGGGAAGCCACTAACCACAAGGCAGCATGTATGAGATTCCTAACCGTGACCACTAGATACGCAGCTACTAATGTGGCCGAGGCAAATAAAATAAAAAAGATTTGAGAAGCTGTCACTTGTATATCATCACTTCAGCAAGTTATACTGAATTCACTTCAGCTTGCAATTCACTTTGGGCTGCCTGTTCCTTGCGAGAAACTCTACGCAACACAAACAATGTAGCCACAACAATTAACATATTGGCCAAAAACAATATCAATGAACGAGATCCTATACTGAAATCTACAGGTATAGATTTATCTACCAATGCAGTCACCACAAGAGCCACAAGTGAAAGGGGAACTAAGAATTTCCAGTTTAAGTCATTCATTTGATCAATTCTCACTCGAGGTACTGTGACACGAATCCACAACATTATCATACTAACAAAATATGTTTTAATAAGGAAGTAAACAACTCCAAGCAAAGGATATTGATCAACCCATGGCCCTCGCCAACCACCCAGAAACACTACAGCTGTAAGAGCACATATAGTGAATGCATGCAAAAATTCTGCAAGCATCCATACACCAAACTTCATGCCAGTATATTCAACGTGAAAACCTGCTACTATTTCACTTTCCGCTTCGAGAAGATCAAATGGAGCCCTGCCAACCTCGGCGATGCTGGATATCAGAAACAGCAAAGCCGCTATAGGAGCTGCCACAACAAACCAGACTTGCTGCTCTTGCACTATCGTGTTCATACTCATCGAACCTGCTAGAAGTGTGGGAATCAGAAGTGCGATAATCATAGGTACTTCATAAGATACTAGCTGTGCAACAGTCCTGAATGACCCCAATAAGGCATATTTGTTGTTGCTCGCCCATCCCCCCATCATAATCGCCAAGGTCCCAATAGCACCTACAGCAACACTATAAAGAATACCCACATTAATATCCGTGCCTACCATAGTCGATGTAAAGGGTATGACAGCCCATATACCTACCACCGATGCAACAGCTATTACTGGCCCAATGTTGAAAACCGTTTTATCAGCCCCAGCAGGCGTAATATCCTCTTTAGTTATCAGCTTAACTATGTCTGCAAAACCTTGAAAAAGACCAAAAGGTCCAACTCGATTCGGGCCCAATCTGTCCTGAAATCGCGCAGACACCTTGCGTTCCAACCAAATTGTAAGAAGTGGAGTCAGTAAACAAAAGTTTGTCAAAATAAACGCAGCAACTAACTTCTGTAATATTGAGACTGCGCTAGGATTCAAGCCTATCTCACTAAGACCCCATCCAAACAAATCGTATAAAGAAACTAGAAGATCACCTAATCTTACTTCTGGCATATTACCTTTCCTAACCTAAATCACACCCAATCGAGTGCTCCCTTCCGCCATGCATACAACAGTCCTCCTGCAAGAATAACTATAAAAATGACGCCTTCTACTACCGCGAAAAATGGCAATTGCTTGTATGCCACAGCCCAAGGGAAAAGAAAGACAATCTCTACATCAAATATGACAAACACCAATGAAAATATATAGTATTGAACTTTAAACTGAATCCATGTGTCACCAACTGTCTCCATACCACACTCGTATGTTTCATTCTTCAAAACATTCGGCTTTTTGGGCGCAACTATGGTGTTTACTACCAAAGGAACTGCTGCAAAAATAGTCCCGAAGAGGAGAATAATACCAATAAAGATCCATTCATGTGCCATAAAATTATTTTACAAATCTTACCTCATTATGGGGTAAACCCGAATTTGTACTTCCAACTAATTACAGCATTTGTGACAATTAGTGCAAATAATAGCATGAGTGCAATAGCGTGTCAACGAACCTTATACAAACCCTAGTGTTTTGTACAAATTTATATACAAAATAATTTGTGAGTGCAAGCCTGGTAAGTATCTGATGTTCCTTTTATTATATAAAAGATATAACCATCGAAAATGTGGTCACGCTTTGCTGGAAGTATAACCAATGCCAGCAAGACACAGAGCTCCACCTACAATATGTAACCACGAAAGACCTTCGTGTAAAATCATCCAAGCTAGAGCTGTAGCTGCAACAGGCTCTCCAATCACAGCTACAGTCACATAGGATACGGGCAAGTAACCTAGTGCCCAATTAAAGCTGCTATGTCCAATCAATTGTGGCACAATTGCCAATAGCAAAAACCACAAATAAGTCTCTTTCCCATAACCCAATATAGGTGATCCTGTAATCCATACTATCAAAAGCATAATTAATGCAGCCATACCGTATACAACAAAAATATAAGTCAAAAGAGGAAGCCTAACACGCATGTGCCTTCCAATCATAAAATATCCAGCACCAAAAATTGCCCCTAATACCGCCAAACCATTGCCATACATAGCCGAACCCTGAAAAAAACTTCGCCATGACGGACATGAGACCGTAATACCTGTTACTACACAGGTATCACTTAAAGCCATAATAGCTCCGCCAATAATTGCAAGCGTCATGCCAAAGTATAGAACCGAGGCAGGCTTTTCATTTAGAAAAAGCGGGGATAACAAAGCCACAAATATAGGTAAGCTGCTCACTAATATTGTGGAAGAAGCCACTGTAGTATATTCAAGCGAAGTAATCCAAGTCACAAAGTGAAGCCCAAGAAACCCTCCGGAAGCCATAGCCAACATCCATTCCTTACTTCCCATACCTATCAGTACCCGTCGCTGACGAATATATACAACAGGCGACAACATTACAGTTGCTATTGCAACCCTATAGGCAGCTATGACAATAGAAGAAGCATCGCTTTGTGCATTTCGAACAAATATACTAGCTGTTGAAGATGCAATTACTCCGATAAGTAGAACAAACAATGGACGCATTATGCTCTTTTATCAATTAGTGACTGAAAAGAAACCATGAACTGCCAGTATATCTTAACTAGATTACAGCATACTAGTAGTAATCATAAAAACTTGTCATTATAGTTCCCTGACGATGTTTATATTCCTTGACAAAGCGATACAAATAAGGATACAATTCACTACTTCAGTTCAGATGAAATGATTGAAAAAATCACAACTTTTTTTCGCATAACTACTGACATATAAAACACAAAATGGAGAGCCATTTATGACACATGAACTTCCAGCATTACCCTACGAATTTAGTGACCTTGAGCCTCATATAGATGCTCGAACAATGGAAATCCATCATGGAAAACACCATAATGCATATGTAACAAATCTCAATGCTGCTCTAGAAGGTCATCCTGAACTACAGGATAAATCGATTGAAGACTTACTCAAGGATCTCGAAGCGGTCCCAAGTGACATTAGGGGTGCAGTCCAAAACAATGGAGGTGGTCACTACAATCACACATTGTTTTGGCCAAGCATGAGTAGTAACGGAGGTGGTATTCCTAGTGGCAATCTAGCAGCTGCCATAGATAGCACATTCAATGATTTCGAATCTTTCAAAGCCAAATTCTCAGCAGCCGCAGCAACTCGATTTGGCAGTGGATGGGCATGGCTTAGCATAGACGGGAACAATAATCTGATAGTAAGCTCAACAGCAAATCAGGACAATCCCATATCAGAAGGAATGTCGCCAATTTTAGGACTTGACGTTTGGGAGCATGCATACTATCTGAACTATCAAAATCTCAGACCTGATTACATATCCGCTTGGTGGAACATAGTGGACTGGAACAAAGTAGCTGAACGTTTTGACCAGTAACCGGTATGATTCATGCACTTTCAATTGATTAAGCAAACCAAATCTGAGGAGGATAATAAGTAACATGACTTACATTATTACGGCATTATGCCTGCGTGATAGCTCTTGCGTAGATGTATGTCCAGTGGAGTGTATCATTCCAGGCGAGCCAAAAACAGAATGGCCCTGGTTTTACATCGATCCTGACACATGCATAGACTGTGGTGCATGTGTACCAGAATGTCCGTATGAAGCAATTTTCGAAGAAGATGAAGTGCCTTCTGATTACACTGCTAAAGGAGGAGAATACATAGCTAGGGTAGGACTTGAAGGACATTATGAAGGCGAGAACGAACAAGGCGAACAAGTAACACTTGATTGCACAAGGCAACTAGAAGCTGGAGAGGTATTAGATCTCACAGAAGACATCCAGCCTAATTATGATTACTTCACTGACGGTCCAGGCTATGACGCGCTGGACATGTAGTCGGCAAACATAATCAAGTTTCTACGTAGAATCCAGCGAGAGAGCTCTAATAAGCTCTCTCGCTTTCTATATCAAAGGAGATAGATCATAACAATGCGAACTGAACGGGATTCTTTGGGAGAAAAGTCCCTCCAAACTGACTGTTATTTCGGTATTCAAACTGCTAGAGCTATTGAAAATTTCCCAGTTAGCGGACTACGACCATGGCGTGCTTTCATTTGGTCTATGGCTCTCATCAAGCGATCAGCAGCCAATGTCAATCATGCTTTGGGACTCCTGGACAAAAAGAAATCCAAAGCTATCGTACAAGCATCTTCAGAAGTAATGGAAGGAGATTTTGATACAGAATTCCGAGTAGACCCGTTCCAAGCTGGAGCTGGAACATCGCACAACATGAACATTAATGAAGTTATCGCGAACAGAGCCATCGAGATATTGGGTGGCAATAAAGGCGACTACAGCATTGTTAATCCAAACGACCACGTAAATATGGCACAGAGCACAAACGACACAATTCCAACTGCTATTCGACTGGGATGCTTATGGAGACTGGATGAGTTATTGAAATCTATAGACGGATTGTCTGACACGCTACAGACCAAATCTATTGAGTTTGACGACGTATTGAAATCAGGTCGCACGCATCTACAAGACGCGGTTCCAGTTAGACTAGGGCAAGAATTTGGTGCCTATGCCAAGGCCTTGCAACGAGACAGCGAACGTATACTACGTAGTGCCAACGGACTGCGCCGCTTAGGTATTGGTGGTACAGCAACTGGAACAGGACTGAACGCACACCCTGAGTATCATGCCAGAATGGTTCAAGATCTGAGCAAAATCACCGGATTAAAGCTATCAGAGTCCGACAATCTATTTGAGAGCATGCAATCACTCTCTGATGCGGCCGATTTCTCGTCTAGCATCCGTATAACAGCGATGACACTAACTCGTATAGCCAATGATGTACGACTACTATCCTCTGGACCTTCAACTGGCCTAGATGAAATAAGACTGCCCGCAGTCCAACCAGGGTCCTCAATCATGCCTGGTAAAGTAAATCCTGTACTAGCTGAAATGCTCAATCAAGCTATGTTCCACATACAAGGATGTGATCATACTGTAGCGCTAGCATCACAGGCTGGACAACTCGAACTTAACGTGATGATGCCCATCATCGCACACAATCTTTTCGAGATGATGCAAGTAATGATTGGAGCGGTACAAGCATTTGACGAAAAATGTGCACAGGGTATCACAGCCAATAGCGTTAAGGCTGAAAGTTGGCTAAACAAAAACGCTATTGTAGCAACTGCACTGAATCCACTAATCGGGTACTTAAAAGCTGGTGAGTTGGTAAAAGATGCAATGAAACAAAACGTCTCTATTCGCCAAATAGCTATGGAATATATCAATGATGGAACCTTGAAACACAAAGATGAGGATCGCCTAATCACTCTAGACGAAGTCGACAAAACTATAGGGGATCTACGAAATCTGACAGATGGCGGTATTCATTAAAAAGTAATGGTTACTAAGAGTGGTCCTTACCTGATATTTGACCATCCTTAGTGGGAATTGGCTCGCCATGTGGGTCAACAACAGGATTGCCTAAGAATACAGCTATGCGATCCTCTAGCTCCTCTGATATTACATGCTCTAACTTCTCTGCTTCATCATGTACTTGATCAGATTTATATCCTAAAGCTTCTATCAAGTACAATTCTATCAGTCTATGATGCCGTATGATTTCAAGGGCAATCTTCTCTCCGGTAGATGTTAACACTACCCCCTTATGTGACGTATACTTCACCAAAACAGGAGAATTAACAGACATTTTTTTGAGCATTTCAGTAACCGATGCAGGAGCATAGCCCATTCTTTTTGCTAAAACAGAAGTAGTAACTGGACTATCTCTTTGCTGTAATTCGTAAATAGTTTTTAGATAGTCTTCAATTGCATGTGAAAATTTACCAGTTTGATTCATTCAAACTCCTCAATTTAAGCCATGGAATTATAGGAGTGTATAATCACCTAGTCAAGATTGGTATAATAGCAATCTCAAATATAATAAATAATGCGATCATCATTAACAATTACTGAATCTCAGGCAAAGAGCATGATAGCTCATGCTCAACATGGTTTGCCCAACGAAGCCTGTGGACTACTTGGGGGAAAATCAGGACATGTAAGCACTGTATATCCTGGCACTAATGCTGAGCATAGTCCAATAAGTTATCTCCTGGATCCAATTGATCAATTTAACGCAATGCAAATGATTGATAAAAATGGTGAAGATCTGATTGGAATATTTCATTCGCACCCAAAAGGTGTAGCAATCCCATCAGAAATCGATATTACTCAAGCATATTACCCCAAGGCTGCCTATGTAATTTTGGCACGCCACAACAAAAACGATTGGTATATGCGCGCCTATTATCTTGTTGAATGTCAAATCAATGAGGTCAGAATACGTATAATAGATACTCAACACACTATATTAGAAAGCGATAAGAGAACTAATTAATATGCTAACTCCACTTGCTTTTGGTCTGATTATTGTAGGGTATCTTATTGGAGCGGTACCAGTGGGTTTACTAATAGTCAAACGCATAACGGGCAAAGATGTACGAATGGTAGGAAGTGGCCGTATAGGTGCCACGAACGTGATGCGAGCTGCAGGAATGTGGGCAGGCGTTACAACAGCAATACTAGACTTGGTAAAAGGAGCATTGCCAATTCTTATAGCCAAATTAATAATGCCATCAGACGAATTTGCATGGGTTCATGTATTAGTAGGTGTATCAGCTGTACTAGGACATAACCATTCCATATTCCTCAGAGAATCGATAATTAACCCTAAGACGGGTCGCAAGAAAACTATATTACGAGGCGGAGCCGGTGGGGTAACGACGGTAGGTGGTGCAATTGGGTTATGGGTATGGACTGGATCCATAGTTATACCAGCAGGAGCTGCGATTTTGTTCGGAATAGGGTATGCTTCAGTCGCCACTATGTCAGGCGCAATAATGACAACAATAATTATGATAGTTCGATCCAATCAGGGTTTACTACCAAGCGCCTACATCTATTATGGCGTGATGTGTTTGTTACTACAACTATGGGCTCTACGTCCTAATATTAAACGCCTAATGAACGGGACAGAAAGATTAATAGGATGGCGAGCCAAACGTATGACTGGCAACATGACTGCAGACCCGACTTCAATCAACCAGGACTAAAATCACAATGGCAAAAAAACGTAATACCAAACGCAAGACAAGTTCGTCCAACATAGTTTTAGTGGTTTTCGGCGTAATGGTAGTGATCGCAATGGTATTGGGCCCGCTCCTAACATTACTAGAATAATTTTCCAGCTTGCTAGACTATTTGTAACATTACAAGCGCACTAATCACAAGTATAGTAATAAGACTATACTCAACTATGGAATGTGTATGACTCACCATCTCTGATATATTCCTAATTATACCAATAGAAATGTGAAGTACTAAAAGCAATGATATGGCCACAACAATTGGCGGCAAAGACAAATATCCTACCACCCACACAAGCTCACCAATAATTAAACCTATTACAAAGGCATTCTTAGCAGACCTTGAATCTGACAAGCCATAAGCATACAAAAAACGAAAACTTAATAGCCCCATTATGACCATTGCAGCTGTTGCCGATATAGCAGCTCTAACCTGAATGTTTACCAACCAAAACAACCATAGTAACCCTATTGGATAATAAAGAGCATACAACCTAATACGATCCGAATAAAATACCGGCAATTCTATCGCACTATATTCTGTTATCAATACTAATGTCAAAAATCCCATACCGCATAGTAAGCCCACCAACCATGCAATCCCCATTGGCCAACTATCGAGAACTAGCCCCATTATTACAACTACTAATATAGGACCAATACAATGGTAATATGGCCTAATATTACTATGATCATCTTTAAACAACACATGACTCCTTATCATCATGTCTGTTCCAGAAATTGCAGAGGCTGTCACTACTAGTATCATTATTGTTTGACTATCAACCAAAAAGTGCAACGGTGACCCAAACAACATTAACTTCACCATACGTGACTGAGTTTCCAAAAACTGAGCAACTACATACCCGAGTGCCACGACTGATGTCAGCAAACTCAGCTTATCCATTTCTAGGGTGTTTTTGCTATATTTCTTCTCCATGTGTATATTCTAGCAAGAGCGTATGACCATGTCAAAACAGGCCCGACAATAATTTATATATGTTATCACTAGTAAAACAACTCTTTCTAATATCACTTGGGATCACGATAGGAGGATTAGTTAATTACCTAGCTGATCAATTACCTTCAAGGAAAAATTTTTCATACCCATTATGTCGTCACTGTTGCAAAACAATATCGCCTATACGATGGATTTCTTTAATGAATTTTGTAGTAGGCAACTGTGAGTGTGACAATAAGATATCACTCAGGCCAGTTTTGGTAGAGTTATTTTTTGGCGTATGTCTTCCATTGATTGATGAGTCTATCTCAACAAATACTCATTTCGTTGTATCTCTTTTACTCTTAGTATGTTTCAGCCTCATCATTGTAATTGATATAGAACATAAACTAATACTGAATTCAGTAATTGTTCCTACCGCATGCGTCGCACTGTTATATGGTATGCAAACAAACAATCAAAACTTATTCATAATTTTGGCATCAGGAATAGCTGGATACCTAATAATGCTAATGATATTTTTTGGTGGCAAACTTTATTGGAAATTATTTCTTAAGCATAAAGGTCTACCTGATGACTTAGTCGTGTTTGGGATGGGAGACGTAAGACTCGGAGGATTAATAGGATTAGCGACCGGATGGTCAGAGCTACCTCAAACAATGGTAGTATCCTTCATCGGCATTGGTATTGTAGCTATAGCTATCAAATCAAATAGCAGTTATAAACCTTTTACTATGTTGCCAGTCGGCCCATTTTTGATAGTAGGTGCTCTAATTGTCTTATTCTTTATATGATTTAAATAATGTTACCAGGACTTTATAGCAAATAAGAAAGTATTTTGATGGACAGATTATGAAATCATATATAGTAGTGCTCTTTTCTGGCTCTTGACGCTGAGATATAATCATTTGTAATGGCTAGAGTAAGAATATCGGATCGTGTCACAGAAGTATATCTAGCAGCAAGCACACTAATGTTTGTTGGTTGGGGAGGACTGTTAGCACTGCTTTTGTTCACAGTACCCACTGTGGACGCAAGATGGATGTTTTTCCTGCTTGCTCTATCAGCTCTAACCGGTACAGCAATACCATTTATCATATTCCTTGCAAGACGGTTTGGCAAAACTCCAATCAGCGTTAATGTCCTGATTAGAAGAGCAATATGGGTTGGAGTTATCGGATGCATTCTTGCATGGCTACAATTAGGACGTGCTCTCACCTGGACTATTAGTCTGCTGATAGTTAGTGTTATAGTAGGAATTGAATGGCTTATAGAAATACGTGAGCGCAGCCTATGGAATCCCGACAATGTCAATGAAGAATGAGCATTTACGGTCACTTCCATCAGTAGATAAACTGCTAAATACAAGAGACATACAAGTTCTTGAAGATTCATTTGGTCGTTCACTTTTGACTGAAGCAGTACAAATTGTTCTTAACAAAGAACGAGAAAGTATCCTCGAACACAATAATATACAGGTGTCAAACTATAGTGAATTGACAAATAAAATAGAAAATTGGCTGCAAACAGAAACTTCCTTAATGCTCCAACCTATCATCAATGCAACTGGGGTTATTCTTCATACAAACTTGGGTCGCGCACCACTATCGAAAGAAGCTCAAGAAGCAATTATTGCGATATCCAAAGACTACAACACATTAGAATATGATCTTGATTTAGGACAGCGTGGATCACGTGGTGCAGATGTTGAGAATCTAATTTGTCGAACCACAGGCTCCGAAGATGCTTTAGTAGTAAACAATAATGCAGCGGCCGTTATGTTAGCACTGAAATCCTTGGCAGACCAGCGAGGTGTAGTGATTTCACGGGGACAACTGGTAGAAATAGGAGGAGGATTTAGAATTCCAGATGTAATCAAACAATCAGAAGTAAGTTTAGTGGAGGTAGGTACCACTAACAGAACTCATGCGCACGATTATCATCAAGCCATAACAGAACCGCACAACGACATCGCATTAATCATGCGAGCTCACCATAGCAACTACAATATTATAGGATTCGCAACTGAGCCCAATCTACAAGAGCTTGTATCAATAGGATTAGAGCATAACATACCAATATTAGACGATCTTGGATCAGGTACATTACTTGATACTTCCAATTTTGGTATCACACATGAGCCGACGGTACAAGATAGTTTGAATGATGGTGCAAGTCTCGTCTGCTTTTCAGCCGACAAGCTGTTAGGAGGACCACAAGCAGGCATAATAATTGGAAAAAAACAGCTTATTAACAGACTCAGAAACCATCCGCTTGCCAGGGCTATGAGGGCAGATAAGCTCTGTATAGCAGCTCTTTCAGCTACATTACTTCATTACATAAAAGATGAGGCCACAGAAAAAATACCTGTCTGGCAAATGATAGCCATGGATATTAGTACAATCAAAACGCGGGCTCAGCGAGTAATCGATCAGGTGGGTGGAACACTTGTGTCTGGATTATCAACTATTGGCGGCGGAAGCCTACCAGGAGAGACCTTGCCAACAATTTTGGTCAGCTTACAAGTCGAATCGACTGCACGATTTGCCCAGGATATGCGCAATCATAAAATAATAGCTCGTATCCAAGATAAGCAAGTTGTGCTAGATCTTCGCACAGTACTACCACATCATGATGATACACTAATATCTATACTAAGCAATTTACTCAGTATACGTATATAGAAACATGAAAACAGATATAGATCATCTAATGCAGGAACGTAAACTTGACGCTATTTTTGTCAGTGGTAGTACACGAGACAATCCAGCCATGTACTATTTGACTAATGGAGCCAAAATTGGAGAATACAGTCTCTTAGTAAAGAAAACTAACGAAGATGCCATTTTAATTGTAATAGGAATGGAACGAGATGAAGCCAGTGCTTCCGGATTGCAGATTATTGAGCGCAGTCATTTTAATCTTTCTCAACTATTACAGCAAGAATCGGGGAACAAACTAGTAGCTCATGCACGAATGCTTGAATCGATCTTTCAAGAATTAGAGATTGATGGCAGAATTGGAGTCTATGGACGAGAAGAACAAGGGTTCACTTTAGCACTCTTCCAAGAGTTAGAATCACGATTGCCAAACTTAACTTTTGTAGGGGAATCTACTCCCAATTTATTGCAAACTGCCCAAATCACTAAAGATGTGCAAGAGATGGCACGAATTCGCAACCTATCTAAAAGAGCCCTTAATGTTGTCAGTGAGACACGAAACTATATTAGCACTCATACTGTCAATGATGGACAAATTGTGACCAAGAAAGGCACTCCATTAACCATAGGGGATGTAAGAAGTCGTATTCTTCGATGGAGTGTAGAACACAATCTTGAAAACCCCGAAGGGTTAATATTTGCAACAGGACGAGATGCAGCCATTCCTCACTCACGGGGACAGGATGTAAAACCGCTACGTGTTGGTGAAACCATTGTATTCGATTACTTCCCTTGTGAATATGGCGGAGGATACTTCTACGATTTTACACGTACTTGGTGTATAGGACATGCATCTCCTAGAATCGAACAGTTGTACAAGGAAGTGATAACAGCATATGATATGTCTTTGTCTAATCTTCATGTAGGACAACATTGCTCTACATCACAGAAGCTAGTAAATGATTACCTCGAAAATCAAGGACATAACACTACACGAAGTCATCCAGGGACAAATAGCGGATATGTGCACACCCTCGGTCATGGTATCGGTCTCAGCGTTCACGAACACCCACGCCTCTCCGAAACAGCTTCTGATAACGATATAATACAAGCAGGCATGGCCCTAACTATAGAACCAGGGTTATACTATCCAGAGTACAATATTGGTATTAGAGTTGAAAATTATGTTTGGCTTAATCCTGCAACAGGATATCCAGAACATATTGGAACATTTGACAGAGAATTAGTCATCCCTATATAAATCATAGGACGGTAACTGTGACTGTACGAATTCTTGGAATTGAAACCTCATGTGATGAAACCGCTGCTGCCGTAGTAGAGGAAGGCTCAACAATTATCTCGAATGTTGTAGCATCACAGAACGAAATACATGCACAATATGGCGGAATATACCCTGAAATCGCTTCTCGTGTCCACATAGAAACAATTCACAATATAGTCACGACCGCACTATCTGAAGCACATGTCAGCCTAGATGATATATCAGCAGTAGCAGTCACACGAGGACCAGGACTAATTGGATCTTTACTTGTTGGTATAAATACTGCCAAGGGTATTGCATTAGGCCGACAAATACCATTACTAGGTATAAACCATCTAGAAGGACACATATATTCGCTGTGGTTAAGTGAACACGCTGATAAAGTAGAGTTCCCAGTTCTAGCACTAATTGTATCAGGTGGACACACAGAAATGTTACTCATTAAAGATCATATGCAATATAAACGATTGGGTGGCACCTTAGATGACGCAGCCGGTGAAGCATTTGACAAAGTTGGTAGATTATTAGGCTTACCCTACCCTGGTGGACCTAACCTAGAAAAGGCATCGCTAATGGGAAACCCTTCTATTTTCGATTTCCCTCGCGTTTGGCTAGACAACAGTTGGGATTTCTCATTCAGCGGACTGAAAACAGCTGTTGTGCGAGAAGTTCAGCAACGTTGCCCAGAAATAGATTTGGGACGTAGTGCCTCTTCAGTAGATTTGCCTGTCGCTGATTTAGCTGCAAGTTTTCAGGCAGCTGTAGTAGACGTACTAAAGGAAAAATCAGTGCAAGCAGCTGAGAAATACAACGCTAAATGTATATTTGTCAGCGGTGGTGTATCAGCAAACACAACTTTGCGCGAAGCAATCAGCGATCGAGCAGGTGATTTGCCAGTTTATTTTCCACCAAAATTTTTGTGCACTGACAACGCATCTATGATTGCTGCTGCAGGTCATCAACGTTTTGAAGCCGGTCAACGTGATGATTGGAATATGGATGCTAAACCTTCCTGGCCACTAGGTCTCTAATAACTAAACTTCATTAACCAGCACACAAATAATAGGTCTGCGCCGTATCTCATTATAGAAAAATTTGGAGAGAGCTTTTTCCAATCGAGATACGATGCCATCGTTATGCTTGTCCTTTACTATAGATGCGACCTTCTCTTGAGCCCTAAGAAACAATTGTTCCGAATCCCGTACGTATACAAAGCCCCTCGATGTAATAACCGGCTCATCTAACAGTTCGCGTGTTTCGACATCAATCATCATGTTGACAATCACGAATCCATCACTGGCTAAACGATCACGCTCACGCAGCACCTGAGGACCAATATCTCCGACACCAGTCCCATCTACATAAACATACCCGCCAGGAATCCGATCGCCGATGGTTAATGATTCGGTTGTCAATTCAAGTATTGTACCGTTTTCAATTACAGCTACATTGTCCGCAGGCACACCTACCTGGTGAGCTAAATCAGCATGGGCATGTAGCATGCGCAATTCTCCATGCACCGGTATAAAGAATTTGGGTTTTACCATTCTAATTAGTTGTTTCTGTTCCTCGGACTTTGCATGTCCGGAAACATGTACGGGAAGTAAAGGGTCATAAATCACTTTAGCACCACGCTGAATAATTTTATTAATGGTGCGAGAAACCACCTCCTCGTTGCCTGGAATCGGATGGGCAGATAAAATGACAGTGTCACCTTTTTCTAAATCAAACTGGCGATTACGTCCAACCGACAATCTACCTAGAATGGATGAGGGTTCACCTTGAGAACCAGTCATCATCAATGTTACTTTGCTATTAGGTAAACCTAGTGCCTGATCCAGCGGCAATAGCACATCATGCGGATCCTGCAAATACCCTAGCTTTATTGCAAGCTTAGAATTTACCACCATAGATGTACCAACCAACGCAACACGCCGCCCATTCCTATAAGATGCATTGATGACCTGCTGAACACGAGAAATTAGTGATGCAAAAGTTGCCACCAATACACGACCATTAGCAGCACGAAATGCTTCGTCAAAAGCACCATCGATGATTGCCTCTGAACTCGTCCAGCCAGGCTGATCAGCATTTGTAGAATCTGACAAAAGTGCCAGGACACCTCGACCAGCAAAATCACCAATTTTAGTGAAATCAGTTGGCCAGTCATCAGTAGGAGTTTGATCAAGCTTAAAGTCTCCGGAGTGAACCACTAATCCTACTGGCGTGGTGATACCTAGCCCAACAGCGTCTGGAATGCTATGACATACATGGAAAAACTCCACTTCAAATGGGCCAATATTAATACTATCACCAGCATTAATTTCTATGATTCTGTCTACATCGTATAATTTAGCAGCCCGCAGTTTAGCTTCAATCAAACCACATGTTAAGGGCGTACCATATATTGGTGCATCAATTTTATCTGCAATATGCCGTATGGCTCCAGTATGGTCTTCATGACCATGAGTTATCACAATACCGCGCACACGATCAAATTTATCTTCTAGATATGTCATATCAGGAATAATATAATCTACGCCCCACATATGATTTTCCGGAAACATCAAACCCGAATCAATAACAAGTATGTTTTTTCCATACTCAAAGAGCATCATATTCTTTCCAACTTCCCCTAAACCTCCTAGGGGAATTATTCTAAGTGTTTTTTTACTCATTCATTCTTACTCCAACAAAAAACCCGCCGGCACTTATTGCCCGTCGGGTTACATTCTTCACAGTTATCCAGTTGTCACACATAACCAACCAGCTTACTCTTATCCTAACAACGCCCCCTTTGAGACAAACTACGTAGTAGTCTCCCTTAACTCTATCACATAGAGGACAGCCTGTCAAAGACAGGTATTACCTAAGCGAATGCAGGAATTATTGTGAAGTAAAGAGTATATACGGACAAAATAGCCATAGTTGGTATATATACAACTGGGATCCAACACCAGACATAACTGTAATTTGGCCAATGTTTCTCCAAATACCTTGACCATCCGCGTAGTCCAGCCACATAAAACAAAGCAAATGGCAAGAGGGCTGGGAATAGATAACGACCTTGATGCTGGACAAACTCTAAGTTGTACTGAAGATATTGCAAAATCACGATTGACAACGTCGACAGAATAACTAACCAATACAGTTTGTCTACACTGGAGTTCAAAACTCTTACTTTAAGAAGTAAATAATTGCCAATGACAATCACAATCAACAGGAAAGTTAGCAAACGTAAAAGAATCGGCTTCATAGGTACAGCCATCCATCCAAACTGACCCCAGAAACTATTAAAGGTGGTTTGCACAAATCGCAAACTCAACCCAAGCACGCCAAACTTGTCTAGCCAATCCACTGTACGAGGCTGCCCCACTACAACTTCGGAATGATTTATCAATCCTAACAAATCTGGCCAGTCATAAACTAATATATTGCGTAACCACCACACTGCACCAATAAGCAGAGAAGGAACTAACAGTTGCAACAAAGAAGACAATCTGACCTCTCGCTCTTTGATTCGATATATAGCTGCCACAATAGCCACTACTACTAGAGCATATACTGTTACCTTTGTCAGGAACGCAAAACCAACTACTATTCCAATTACCCATGGTTTCGTACGACGCATAATCAACCATAATCCCAATACCATACATACTTCAGCCATACTATCGTTATTAACCGAAGACATCATTGCCAAATGCTGAGGTACAAAAGCAACAAATCCGGAAACTGATAATGTAATAGGTAAATTCCTTGAAAAAATAAGATTGGTTGCCATTGAAGACAGTACAACAACACATGCACCTAGAATCAACGAAAACAAACGTAGTGCTAACAACGAACCATCAAAAGCAACAAAAATTGGTGTAGCCAAAAGATAGTACAAAGGTGGCTGGTGTGCTTCATATTTCAGCAAATCAATGCTCATGCCATGTGGAAAACCACGCCGAATCAAGTCGGTAATATATTTTTGGTCATAATCACCCAACTCTAAAATAGGCAAAGATCGATGCTCAACAATATGTTTTATATAATTGTAATGAGCAGGTTCATCTGGAGCTTGCCATGCAGGTGTATTGACAGCATAGAGCGTACCTATAGCCAAATACACAAGTAAAATTAGACTAACACCGACAATATATGTATTAGACAATTTGTTCATATTGTCTAATCTCCCAGACGATTCATCTCCTGTGTCACAATTTCTTTGTCAAGTTTTTTGAAAAGAGGAGAAGGTTTGCGAAGAGATTGTCCTTGGGATAATACACTCGGCTCCCATTTTCCTATAGCATTTTCACTGACATATTCAAGAACATCATAAGAGAATTCCTCGCCTACAACATTTCTCGTAGATTGATTGCCAAAAATTGTGCCATCATACCCCATATAATTGTGTAATTTTTCTGAGCTAAATGGCAAGAAGGGCGAAAAAATAATTTTAAGTGAATCGATGGCATGTAAAGCGGTATATATGGACCTGGATGCTTTATCTGGGTCTGATTTTATTGTAGACCAAGGCTCTTGTTCCTCAAGATATTTGTTGACCTCAGCGGCCAATCGCATAGCTTCTTGAAGAGCTGCTCGGAACTTTATTTCTTCTAACAAACCACCAACATCATCAAAACCTGATTTTATGACATCAAGCAATTTATAATCCTCAGGGCACAAATCACCTGGCATAGGTACTCTACCGTCAAAATTTTTGTATGTAAAGCTCAATACTCGATTGACAAGATTGCCCCAAGTTGCAACCAATTGATCATTGTTACGCTGCTGAAACTCAGCCCAGGACCAATCTGTATCTTTAGTTTCTGGCATATTAATAGTAAGATAATAACGCACTGGATCAGGCCCATAACGTTCTACGACATCTTGCCCCCAAACCGCCCAATTCCTACTCCCTGATATCTTCTCGCCCTCAAGATTCATAAATTCATTTGCTGGAACATCATATGGCATATTTAGCGAACCTGCTGGATCATCAGGAAAAACTCGCCCTACACCTGCTAATTCTGCCGGCCAAATAACAGCATGGAACGGTATGTTGTCTTTACCAATAAAATAATAAGTACGTGCTTCCTGTTGATACCACCAATTGTGCCACAGTGAAGGATCACCTTTATTTAATGCCCATTCAATCGAAGCAGATAAATATCCTATAACTGCCTCAAACCATACATAAAGACATTTGCCATCCCATTCGCGCAAAGGCACAGGAATACCCCAATCTAAATCTCGAGTAATCGCACGGCCATGCAAACCAATTTCATTGACTGTGTAGCGCGATGGCTTAATCACATTAGAACGCCAATGATCCTTGTCTTTTTCCAGATACTCACTGATTTGAGGAGCCAATTTAGCCAAGTCTAGAAAAAAATGTTCAGTATCACGCAATTCCAATGATAGGTTTCCTGTCCTAGATCTCGGATCTACTAGTTGCTTACCATCAAGAATACTGCCACAACCATCACACTGATCCCCCCGAGCATTTTCATATCCACATAAATAACACGTACCTTCTACATAACGATCCGGTAAAAATCGATTTTCGTTTGGAGAGTACCACTGTTTTTCCGTCTCTCTGTATAGATAGCCATTATCTAAAAGCCGCTTGAAGATAGTCTGAGATACTTCAAAGTGATTCCCAGATCGAGTGGTGGTAAATAGATCATACGTAATACCCAACTGCATGAATAGATTTAGAAAACCATTGTGAAAATTCTTGTATATTTCACTAGCGCTCTTACCTTCCGCATCGGCCCGCACGGTAATTGGAGTACCATGAGCATCTGAACCTGATACCATCAAGACCTGATTTCCACAAAGTCTATGATAACGAGCAAAAATATCTGCGGGCAAATAAGCTCCCGTAATATTTCCTACATGAATCTCTGCATTAGCATAAGGCCAAGCAACAGCTACTAGTATATGTTTTGACATAATATATAAATTATAAAGAAAATTTGCCAGTTAAGGCTATGGAAAGAGATAAATAAATCTTTAACGAATAAAGTGTTAAATTGAACTTAGTACTTTATTGACAATGTTTGATAGAGGCCAGGACCTCCTCGCCATGATTAGCAGGCTTGACTTTAGGCCATACTTTCGAAATCTTACCCGACTCATCAACAATATACGTAATCCGATACATTCCCATATATTTACGTCCATTCCATTCTTTTTCTCCCCATGCATAATATGATGAAGACATAACATTATCAATATCGGATAATAACAAAAACGGGAGATTGTATTTGGCAATAAAGTTGTTATGGGATTTTATACTATCTGCACTAATGCCTAATAAAACAACCCCTTCATCTTGTATTTCGCTGTAAACATCGCGCAAACTACAGACTTCCTTTATACAGCCGGGAGTATTATCCTTAGGATAAAAAAATAGCACAACTTTCTTGCCAGCAAAATCTTTTAAAGATACAGTTGCACCATTAGATGCAGGAAGCGAGAAATCTGGGGCAATGGCACCTTCTTTAAGAACCGTCATATGCTCACCTACGCCAAATGACTATAGAAACTGTTTGGCATAATTGCTGTGTAAATTTTTCTAAACCACACATCATACTCAATCTGAGTATTCTTTTAGCATCCGAGCTCGCCTAGGATGACGCAAACGACGCAGCGCTTTACCTTCAATTTGCCGTATACGCTCACGAGTAAGACCAAACTTACGACCAACTTGCTCAAGAGTATGTGCATGACCATTAGGCAATCCAAAACGCATTCGCAAGATACAGGCTTCTCTAGGAGACAAAGTTGATAACACTTCTTCGACTTTCTCCTGTAGTAAATTTTCTTGAGCAGATTCGCCTGGAGCTGGCAAACGGTCATCTTCAATAAATTGTCCTAACTCAGTTTCACCGTCTTCTCCTGATGGCTGTTCCAATGACATTGGTTGCCATGACACCTTGAACATCCAACGTACATATTCTGGATCAAGATCTAAATGGACGGCAAGCTCCTCAGGGCTTGGCTGACGACCATTTTTTTGTTCTAGCTTGTAAGCAGTTTTATACAATGTACGAATTCGATCATTCATGTGTACCGGAACACGTATTGTACGACTTTGGTCCGCGACGGCACGAGTTATAGTCTGTCGTATCCACCAAGTTGCATAAGTACTAAAACGAAAACCTCTTCGATAATCGAATTTCTCAACAGCTTTCATTAGACCCAAATTGCCTTCCTGAATAAGATCAAGGAATGGAACTCCCTGACCAACATATTTCTTTGCTACTGATACAACTAGCCGAGTATTAGCTTTGATAAGATGAGCACGTGCTAAGTGTCCATCCTCAACTGAATATTGCAATTCTTCTATAATATCAATAGGCAAATCATCTTCATTTATTATTTTTTTAGAAGCCTTTTTGCCACGCTCATAACGCTTAGCCAAATCAACTTCTTCATCAGTAGTCAATAAAGGTACACTAGCCATTTCCTTTAGATACAAACCTACACTATCATCTACTGATATGTGTGACAGATCAAACATAGCCTGAGCAGACTTGAATAAATTCTCTTTACTATCATCATCAGTTGAGTCTACACCCTCATCACCATCATTAATTTGAATGTCAACCCCAGCATCATGCAAAAATGTGAATAGCTCCTCTAACAGAGTGGGAGAATCTTCAGCTTGTGGAAAAAGCTGCACAATATCCTCAGTAGTTAGATAGCCAAACTCATTGGCTCGCTCCACAAGCTCCGTTAATATATCTGCAGACTCATCAATTACTGTTTCAATCATAAGAACTCCTCTTTAATAAATTCTGTTACAAAACTATCGACAAAATTTTGCTAATACTATCTTCGTGACATTCACACTGAGATTGATTTAAATTAGAGCCACAATTCGCGCACAACCCTTTGCACTCTGTGCAACATAACGCTTGTATTGGTTCTGATACTAACAACAATTCTCTAAACAATGGTCCTAAATCCAATTCACAATTACCACCAATCGTAAACTGGGACTGCTCATTATCATGCTCACTGTACAACTCTGATATACTGGCACTTGTCGTACTCAAGTGATTGACAAGACATCGACCACATTCCGTAGAACTCGTTGCTTCAATATCCCCTGCCACTAAAATACCTAAATGGATTCTAGTCAGACTAATGTTCCCAGACAAACTATTGGCGTACACATCCGAAGCAATATAAAATTCTTGCTCTTTAATCTGTACGTCACTCACGAAACCAACAGATTTATTAAGAATATGACCTACTTTAAGCCTAAGTATATCCGAGCAATTGCTTGTCAAAACTTATCCGCTATTATTCAACTATTTTATGATCCTGCTAAATTACTAGGCCCGAGGATACCCAATTGCAAGTATAGCATGACCAATTATTCAAGTCAACACCTTTTCAATTTTTACCCATATATATAGTGTAAAAGCTAGGGTGAAACGTTATATGTAGGATATTTTGTGTGTATACAAAAATGTTAAAAATAGTGATTGCAACACATAATAATCATAAAGCTATTGAACTATCAAAATTAATGGCCAGTTTACCGATAACATGGATTACCCTTAAAGACTTGGAAATAGATACCATGGTAGAAGAGACTGGAACAACTTTTCAAGAGAATGCCACTCTCAAAGCTAGAGAGTACGCTCGCCTTACAAGAATGCACACCTTAGCGGACGATTCTGGACTCACCGTCGAAGCTCTAGATGGACGTCCCGGAGTGTATAGCGCTAGATATGGTGGAAATGATATCACTAGCAAACAACAACGTGAACTATTGTTAAAAGAATTATATTCTATACCTTGGAAGGATAGACAAGCACAATTCAAATGCACATTAGCACTGTCTAACCCAAATAGCACTGATATTACAGTAGTTAATGGAGTGTGTGAAGGCCTAATCACTATTGGCGATAGAGGTGCAAACGGTTTTGGGTACGACCCGATTTTCTATGTACCACATCAGAGTTGTACAATGGCTGAAATGGATGCGGACACCAAGAATATCGTAGGGCATAGGGGTAAAGCTACACACAAAATGAAGGATCGGATTTCCAAATTGATTTAATAAGAACAAAATATAGACCGTAAATCGCTCAGGCAAGATATCCCCCTACCATCACTTAACGGCAATCTTAATCCAGCACTTATAAATACTCAGTAGCAAGTGATTTGTGAATATTATCGAAAATACAAACCTCTTCACTCAACACATTCTTTGGAATAACACAAAGTACATTAAATGTAGTTCCGACCATACCACCAATACGGATCTTACAAGTTTGACTCACTAATTGATGTGCGTCTGGCAATTCCATAGTGGTAATACTTGCAACCCAACGTACTAGTTCAGTAGCTGCTATACGAACTGCATCATCCAATGGACGCGCACATCCAATAACACCAATATGAGTGTTGTTCTCAAACCTAGGCCAGTGAATCTCGTCTTGCAATAAAAGTTTGTCAACAACCAAAGTGCTATTGAATGATCCTTCTATAGCAGTACCAGTAATTTCGCCGTCACCCTGTGAATAATGACCATCACCAACATACAGGTGCCCTCCATCTACATTCGAGCGAAGATATATTGTGGATTCAGGTCCAATGTCAGTTATATCTAAATTGCCTCCAAACTCTCCAGCAACTAGACCCATCCGAATTTCTCCATAAGCAGGAGCAACTCCTATAGTACCGTGAAAAGGTTGATATGGTGCCCTAAGCGTAACACCGTTACTAGACTTGGTTACCAATGACTGTCTATCAGAACTAAATTCCCATATCCATACATTTTCATCCTGATCAGGCTGAAGATTAGGTGACAAAGGACTACTAGACAACAACCCAAAATTTGGCGATATAGTAGCAACACCCCAATTACGCGCAGGATCCATTGCGATGATATGAATAGCAATAATATCGCCTGCACTAATACCATCTATAGCAATAGGACCGGTCAGAGGGTTTATTTTCGGAAACGGTGCTATCTCACGAGGTTTATCATCTTTGGAAGTAATTTGACCACAAAAAGCATCTTCTGTATAAATCTCAAAAGGCTCGCCTAACCCTACGCTTGCTATAGGAACATTGCCACCATATTGGAAAGCAAATTTGTCTGTTTTAATCATCAGCTAAACCAAGTACCATTTGCAAGTTGTTCAACTATGTCAACAAACATCTCTGTATCATCTCGATGCACACTGTGACCTACATTTGGAACCACATTGACCGCACGATCACCTGCTTCTTTGCGAAGATTTGCCTTGTCCTCAATGGAAACAAAACGACTCTCTTCTGGCAAAACCCAAACAGTGGGTACTTTTGCTACAAGTTCAGATACATCACTCCGAAGATCCCAAGGAGCATTTCCTGCAAAAGCTGCACGTGCATCGTCAAAATCCACCTGTTCGAGTGACAAAAGCTTCCAGGTTGCATCTCGTCGCGACCATTTGGGATTGAGCTCGATTAGACCTTCTATATCATGTGGTAAATTTTCTTCATCCCATGCCAGCATTTCCATAGGTGTATTTTGGTCGGGAAAGTATGACACTGGATCTTCCAACAACAAAGTTTTAGGATTAAAAATGCCCTTAAGGACACCGATCTGAGCAAGGGTTCCACCAAATGAATGTCCTATTAGGAGATCAGGCTCAAGAGGTATGTTTTCAGCAAAATCCTCGAGTAGACTATCAAACGAGAAATCTCCATTAGCCCTAGTACTTTCACCATGTCCGCGCATATCAGGCGCAATAAATTGCCATCCGCGCTCTGCTAATATTCTTGCCGGCTCGGTCATAGCCCCCGCATTGGCAGTAATGCCATGTAGACCCACTATAGTCTTGGTGCTATCATGCGCACCCCACTGCATCACATTCAAAGTAGCCATCTTATTTACCTGATGCCCAACCGACAATTTGTTGCCACAATTTTGCATAGCCTGACCACTCCACAAAGGCTGGAGGAGCCCAGTGTGGACCACAATCTGAAGTAAAAGCCACTGACCTACCTTTACCAATTGATCCCGCAACAATTAGTGGGTCTTCACCCACTTGGACGATTACTGTGCTATCTGTCTTCGGTGCCACTCGATTATATCCTAACAGGATTGGCCAATCAGCTCCAACACCACTTACAATAGGATGATTTTCATCACTAACCAAAGGTTTTATACCTTGAGGTTGTTCAGACCTATCATCACCAGATTCAAGTACAACCGGCAGCACGGCCTCTACTGCAGTTCCCTGATATCTAGCCTTTGCATCAATACCTTGAAAAGTTAGATATCCTCCTATCATAACTAATCCTCCCCCATTCATCACATACTCTTCAATCAATTCTAAACGATTTGGAAGAGCACGTGATGCGCTAAACGTTTCTGGGTGGAGCAGTAAAGTATTAGTACCAATATCACTCAATATTACGCAATCATATTTATTTATTTCATCTAATTCACAGGGAAAGTCAGTTGCCGCAACATGTGCAGGCTGATAGGTAATATCATATCCAGCAAGATCTAATGCATCTCGAAGCCACTGAACACCTTCAGCATACTCAGTTGTGGTAAAACTATCAAAACCCTTCTGGTGTATAGAGTGAACAGTCCATGATTCACCTGCTATTAGAATATTTCCTTTTTTTGTCATTTTTACCCCTAATTATCTAAGTTTGTTATTGAGTTTAAAAAGGCGTTCTCTAACTCTTTGATATTTATTGAAATGGCAACATCAACATTTGCTTCTTTCCCATCCCTAAACAAAAAATCTACAACTGTTCTTCCATAAGTATGATTGCCTGACAATTCCACATCGACCCTAGCTTTTTCTGTTGTTACTAGAGCAGGCTCAGCTGCAACTAGTGCTGCAATAGGATCATTCAGAGGCATCAATTGCGGTCCTAATATTGATGGCTTAAAAGTTGAAACTAAAGATTCTAAAAGTTCAACGACAAACATTGAAATTGGTGAGGAGATTTTTCGCACATCTTTTATTAGCTCATCGCTTATCCCAACATGCAAAGATGTATCTATTGGTATAAGGGTTATAGGCACTCCAGAATTGAACACCACAGAAGCCGCTTCAGGGTCACACAAAATATTCCACTCGGAAGATGCCGTTTTATTTCCAAGGCCTATAGAACCTGCTAAAGAAAAGATTCTTTCTATACTGTTTTTCAAACTTGGGAATAAGTTAAACAAAATTGCCAAATTAGTTAAAGGCCCAGTTGTAACAATTGTAATTCCAGGGTTATCAATAATAGTGTCATACATTAATTGAACTGAATTTCTATTGTCTGGTTCAATTGAATTCAAATCATTACGGTCTGAATCAAGACCTGAATTCAAATCTAAAACTTTAGCTATCAATCTATCCCTAACCAACGGATTTTCTGCACCTTTAGATACAGGAATGTTCAATTTTCCAATCTGAGCAATTGTTATACAAGCATTCTTAAAGGTTCTATCATTTGCCAAATGTCCTGCACCAGTAGTAACTGCTTGGAGCGAAAGGTTATCACTTCCCAAAGCAACAATAATTCCCAAAGCGTCATCATTACCTGGATCACAGTCCAAAATTATTTTTTTAACCATCATGATTACTCCAATATATTGTGTGAACGATGATTATTGTGTTCTATCCAGATAGAAAATGTTAACCCAGCATCGTAGCCAAGCATGGAATCATCAAAACAAATTGTGCCGGTAAATCAAAAACCTGAAGTATATCAACTGATGCAACAAAAAAACCGAATGAAAATATTCTGTAGAACGATTTGTCAAATCATTATTTTGACCAACACCTTAGCGTAAACTAATTTCAAAATATTCCCTGTATCGATTTCTCCAACAAACCCATTACCGGACCTGGCAAAACACCAAACAGTAAAGTTGTGACTGCAGCCAACACAACCACAAAATTCAACGGTACTGGAGACGAATCTATCTCATTTCCATCCTTCATCCACATGAGTACAATAATTCGCAGATAATAATAAGCAGAAATTAGAACAGTTGCAACGGAAGCAATCACAAGCCATGTATAACCTACATTAACAGCAGCTCGGAACACATAGAACTTTGCTACAAAACCCATTGTCGGAGGAAGACCAGTCAATGAAAGTACAAATATTGTCATTGCCACGCCCAATCCGGGGTTGGATCTTGCTAGACCAGCAAAATCACCAATAGCAGTACCTATATCATCTGTCTTCTCCAATGCTATAACAATTGCCCAAGCCCCAATATTAGCGCATGCATAAGCAAACAAATAAAATACCACAGCACTCGCAGCAAAATCAGAGAAATCACCTTGACCACCTGCCACTATAGCTACAAACAAATAACCCGCATGAGCTATGGATGAATAGGCAAGCAGACGTTTAATAGATTTTTGAGAAATGGCAGTAATATTACCAACTATAGTCGATAGTATGGCAAAAATAGCCATAAGAGGCGCCCATTCCACAGCTACCAATTCAAATCCTTCAAAAAATACACGGACTAATGCTGCAAAACCGGCGGCTTTGGCACCAACCGACATGAACGTAGTAACAATTGAAGGTGCTCCTTCATAAACATCAGGCGTCCACATATGAAATGGAACTGCTCCAACCTTGAAGCAAAAACCTACAAGTACAAGTCCAATTCCAGACAACAGTAATGGTGTCGACCCATGCACTGCAATAGATGCAGTGATACTTGCTAAACTAGTTGACTGTGTTGCACCATATACTAGCGCAATACCGTAAACCTGAAACGCAGAGGCAAAAGCGCCCAGTAAAAAATATTTCAGCGCAGACTCTTGCGAACCAGTTCGAGTGCGTGCTAAGCCAGCCAGCACATATAATGGAATCGAAAGTAATTCGAGAGACAAAAATACAACTATTAAATCTTTAGCCATCGCCATGCTCATCATGCCAACTACTGAGAACAACAATAGCGGATAAAACTCGCTACGCTCAATATCATGTTGTTTTAGGTAGTTTAGAGATAGCAAAGTCACCAACAGTCCACTCCCCAAAAACAACAAATGCAAAAGGTTAGAAAAACCATCAATTGCCAACATTCCACCAAACGCTTCTTGTGATACCTCAGGTGCGGACACGACCAATACAATAGTTACAATCAATCCCAAACAAGTGAGCCATCCTGAAACATGAGTTCTATCTTTAGAAATCCAAAGACCAACTATAAGGAGTACACAAGCCCAAGCCGAAAGAAACAATAAAGGCAATGTAGCTACTAAATTAAGATCTGGTATTATCATTACATACCCAAAGTATTATGCTGAATTACTGCAACACTAATGTATTTCCGAAATCAAGAGCCGCTGTTAACTGTTCTACAGAGGCACTCATCAAGTTGAAAAACGGACTTGGATACAAACCTATCCAAAAGATCAGTATTAGTAGTGGTACTAACACCACAATTTCCCGCCAATTCAAATCCTGCAGAAGCGCGTTTTTTTCATTACTTACAGCGCCTAGGAACATCTTCTGAAACATCCATAGCATATATATTGCCGCCAGAATTACACCGAGAGCAGCAACAATGCTGTAATAATATGATCCTAAAGCTTCTGATCCAAAAGCCCCTAATAGAATAGTAAATTCTCCTACAAATCCATTGAGCCCGGGTAAGCCCATAGACGATAGTACTACTATTAATGTTAGACTTCCATACAAAGGCATAACAGTCCAAAGACCACCAAATTCATCTAGTGAGCGTGTATGCCTTCGTTCATAAATCATGCCTACAATAAGAAACAAGGCGCCAGTAGAGATACCATGGTTAACCATTTGCAATATAGCACCTTGAATACCACGGTCATTTAGAGCGAACAATCCCAACATTACAAATCCCAGATGACTTACTGAAGAATATGCCACTAATTTCTTGACATCTTTCTGTGGATAAGACACTATCGCACCATAAATAATTCCAACGACAGCCAAGAATGCAATACTTGGAGCAAAGTAGTGTGAAGCATCAGGGAACAAACCTAAATTAAATCGCAAGAAACCATAGGTGCCTAATTTGAGCAAAACACCAGCCAGAATTACCGACCCAGCTGTTGGTGCTTCCACATGAGCGTCTGGCAGCCAAGAATGTAAAGGCCACATAGGAACCTTAATTGCAAAAGCTGCTGCAAATGCTAAGAACAACCAACGTTGCGTCCCCGGAGGTATGTTACCCATTGAGGCAAGTGCCGTATAAGAGAAAGTACCCTGAACTGTACCGATCCACAACACAGCCACCAACATTAGTATTGACCCAGCCATGGTATATAGAAAGAATTTTATAGAGGCATAAATACGATTTTCACCACCCCAAATGCCAATAAGAAAATACATTGGAACAAGTGTAAATTCCCAGAATATATAAAATAAGAACAGATCAAGAGCCAAGAACACACCAGTCATTCCAACTTCTAACAATAAAAAGAAAATCATGTATTCTTTAACGCGTTCCTCAATGGCTGTCCAACTAGCAAACATAGCAATAGGAGTTAATAATGTAGCCAGTAGGACCAACAGCACGCTTAGACCATCGACTCCAAGATGATAATCAATACTCCAGTTACTACCAATTTGAATCCAAGACTCTGATACAACCAGTTGCATACCGGCATCTTGACTATCAAATTGACCTAGCATGACTAGAGAAAATACAAAGGTCAGCAAAGCAGTACCTACGCCAACCCAACGTAAAAGATCTTTTTTCTCTTTGTTTATCAACAAAAGCACAAAAACACCTACTAGCGGAAAAAATGTAACCACAGTAAGAGTCGATGTTATATGTAAAATAAATTCATACATAATATTCCCCTGCCTATAATAATCTAATCGCCAAATACCAAATTTGCGATAGACAACGTCACCTAATCAACATAATACCAAGCACCATCACTACTCCCAACATTACCCCCAATGCATAATTCCGAACATATCCAGTCTGAACTGGCCGCAATACCTTGACAGCAATATTATGAACCGAGTAGGCTAATCCATCAAAAAACTTGTTGATACCAAGCCTATCAACTGGTCCAGAAAGTGTTCCCGATACATTTTTAAAAGACTTAAGAATTATTTGGTTATGTACAAAATCATGCCAAAAATCCCGATCTACCTTGAAGGCAAGAAAACGTGCTTTCCATTCATATAATCTAACAAATGTAGTGCCATATAACTCATCTATATACCATTTGTTATAAAAAAACTTTAGGCTAGGACCCAAAACAGACATTAACGGATCTGGAGCTGTAGAACTTTCTAAAGGTCTTCTATAATAAACAATGAATCCTACAAAAATGGATGCAACGGCTAGAGCCGTAGAGGTCAACGCAACCGTAAGATTAAAATCTATTCCATGGAAAAAATGGTGAGTATGTTCTAACCATGAACCAAGCGTATGAGACCATGGTAGATTAATCCCACCGCCTACTATAGACAATATAGCTAGACCAATTAATGGCACAGTCATGGTAGGTGGATTTTCAGCAGCATGATTAGCAGCAGCAGATCGTGAGGAACCAAAAAACACTAGGATAATCTGACGTGTCATATAGAATGCTGTAATTACTGCAGCAAGAGCTAACAATATATATACTGTCATACCATGCCAGTGCCCTTCAACCATACCCACATGCCAAGCATCAGCCAATATTTCATCCTTGGACCAGAAACCAGACAAAGGGAATATACCCGCTAAAGCGATAGCTCCAACGACATACACACCGAAGGTTATTTTCATCTTATCCTTTAGACCACCCATATTACGCATATCTTGCGGATCACAATGGTCATCCGACTTGTGTGCCCCATGTTCAACACCATGAATAACAGAACCTGCAGATAGAAATAGTAGCGCCTTAAAAAAGGCATGCGTAATCAAATGAAACATAGCGGCCACATGTGCTCCTAGACCCACAGCAGCGACCATAAAACCCAGCTGACTAATAGTAGAGTATGCTAAAACACGCTTAATGTCCCACTGTGCTAAAGCAATAGTACCTGCCATTAATGCAGTACCGGCACCTAATAATGCTACTGTCATCTGAGATGAAGGAGCTATAGCATATATAGGAGCTGAGCGAACCATCATATAAATTCCAGCAGTTACCATTGTGGCTGCATGTATCAAAGCAGAAACTGGAGTCGGTCCAGCCATAGCATCTGGTAACCAAACAAAAAGAGGAATTTGAGCAGATTTACCTGCAGCACCCACCAACAACAGTAAGGTTATTGTAGTAGCCAATTGGCCAACTTCCATCCCATGATTTTCAAAGTAATATAAAACAGCATCAAATTGCAAAGAACCCACAGCTCCGAAGATCATGAACATAGCAATTAGAAAACCAAAGTCACCTATCCGATTTACCACAAAAGCCTTGCGACCTGCACGAGCGTTTCCTAGATTGTCATCACCTTTATCGTACCAAAATCCTATCAACAAGTAGGAGCATATACCTACGCCTTCCCAACCAACAAATAACATCAAATAATTGTCGGCTGCTACAAGAACCAACATCATAACCACAAACAAATTCAGATACACAAAAAATCGTGCAAACCGTTTGTCTCCATGCATGTAGCCAACCGCGTAAATATGTATTAATGTTCCTACCCCAGTCACTAGCACCATCATAGTTACCGAGAGAGTATCCACACGAATCTGCCAGGGAAGATACATCTTCCCAATAGTTATCCAATCGGCCACAAGAACGGTCTCTACGTGAAAATTATTGTTAACTAAAGCAAACACCTGAATGACAGATACAATAAATGAGGCAGCTACTGCACCACTAGCGATAATACCAACAAATCTTTCACCTAAGTAGCGACCAAAAACCAAGTTGGTCAACAGGCCAAGTACAGGAAACAACAGTATAAAGGGTACCAATTCGAACACTATAATCTTCTATCCTTTTAACATACTTATATCATCCACATCAATAGATGCTTTGGAACGAAATATCGTCACAATTAAGGCAAGTCCCACCGCTACCTCAGCAGCAGCTACAGTCATCACAAAAAACACCAATATCTGCCCATCTAGTGCTCCGAACTGGCGTGAATAAGCTACAAAAACCAGATTAGCTGAGTTGAGCATCAGTTCTATTGCCATAAAAAGAATTATCGCATTGCGACGTAATAGCACACCAGCTACACCTATAGCAAACAATATTACAGAAAGAGCAAGATAGTAAGAAGTTGGTATCATAAGCGCCTAGATTTTCTAATCCGTCTACGTTGTCTACGTACACCAGTCAAAACAACTGCGCCTACCATCGCAGCTAAAAGCAGAATTGAAGTAGCTTCAAATGGAAATAGGTATTTTTGAAACAACAAGGTTCCAATAGCAGAAGGACTCCCATAACCAGATGCATTTTGCATTAGATCCGACCCCACACTAACTCCTTGTCCTAATACCACATAAAACGAAATCGACAACAATAATACGATCAACACTATGCTAAGTGGCTTCTGCCACAATAAATTGTGACTGGTTTGTTTCATTTTTTCCGCACCCAATAGCATAATCACAAATAAGAACAACACCATGATTGCCCCAGCATAAACAGTCACTTGAGCCATTGCAATAAATGGCGCGCCCAACAACAAATAAAATGTTGCGACGACACCAAAATTGACCACAAGAAAAAGTGCCGAGTAAATCGCGTTAGAGCTGGCCAGCATTCCCAATGCTGCTGCAACAGCAATTACAGCCAACACCAAGAAAATCACCAACTCAGGTATGTTTGGTAACATCAATTTAAGATGGGTCCTCCATATCTGGAATAGCACGGTCAAATTCACCTTGTTCAACTTCCATTGGTGTAATATCTGATCCTTTTACTGACGGTACGAGAAGTCTATCTTTTACATAGATTGCACTCTCACGATCGTAATAAGACAATTCATAATCATGCTCTAGCACTATAGCCTCTGTCGGACAAGCATCTTCACAGTAACCACAAAAAATACACCTTAGCATGTTAATCTCATATACAGAAGCATAACGCTCACCTGGAGAAAACCGTACTGCATCGGTATTCTCTGACGCTTCAACAAATATTGCATCAGCTGGACATGCAGCTGCACACAGTGAACAACCAATGCATTTTTCTAAACCATTTTCATAACGCTTAAGTACATGACGCCCCTTAAAACGGGGTCTTACGGTCCGCTTTTCCTCTGGATATTCAATGGTAATCCTAGGCTGAAAAACATGCTTTAAAGTTGTTGCTAGACCTTTCATAATTTCGGTTACCATATCAATAACCTCCTAACCAACAAAAACTATCACCACTGCAGTAATGACAACATTGAAAAGCGCTAATGGGAGCAACACTTTCCAGCCAAAAGCCATAAGCTGATCATAACGCAACCTAGGTAATGTTAATCGTATCCATATCATCAAAAATAAAAAAGCACCTGTTTTTATTGCGAAATACAAGATACCAAGCCATGGAAGTTTGTCCACAAATGGACCTAAATAACCTCCAAAAAAAAGTGTAGTAGCAATTGCACTGACTGCAACCATTTTAATATATTCACCCATAAAAAATAGAGAGAACTTCATCCCAGAATATTCAGTAAAATAACCAGCAGTCAACTCTTGTTCCGCTTCAGGCATGTCAAAAGGAGCCCTATTTAACTCTGCCAACCCAGCAATCAGGAAAATCATCGCTCCCAAAGGCTGCCAAATCACATACCATGTACTAGATTGTTGAGCTTGAACAATCCCCTGAAGACTTAATGTACCAGCTAACATGATCGGCCCAATAATAGAAAGGCCTAAGGCTATCTCATAGCTTATCATTTGAGCAGATGCGCGCAGACCGCCCAGCAATGCATATTTATTAGCTGATGACCAACCTGCTAACACAATTCCATACACGGCCACTGAAGCTATAGCCAGAATATATAAAAGTCCTACATTCAAATCACTAATGCCAAGCCGTATAGTTCTTCCAAATAGCTCTACATCCGGACCTACTGGTATAACCGCCACAATCACTATAGCTGGTATCATCGTCAGTATAGGAGCCAAAAAAAATAGTACTTTATCTGCTCCAGCAGGCATCACCTCTTCCTTAAATATAAGCTTGATACCATCCGCTGCTGGCTGCAGCAATCCCCAAGGCCCTACTCTGTTTGGCCCCTTACGCACCTGCATCAAGGCCGCAATCTTTCGCTCCGCAAAGGTAAGATAAGCAAATGCAGTTAGCAATACAAATGCAATGAGTGCACTTTTGATAAGGGCTTCAATTGCAATACCAATCATTCTTTTAAGCCGTTGTCAATTGTATTTATATTTACAGGTACAACACCTCGCAACATTGGTCCATCCATGCTACGAGGAATTAGGACTACTCCCTGCGGAGCATCATTGCTAACACGGGCTATTAATTCCCACTCTTTGCCATTTACAATTAGTGATACCATGTCCCCGTTTGCGACGTTATATGTCAACGCATCGCCAAAATTTATTTCAATGTAAGGGTCTGATACCCTAGAATTCATAATTTCGGATTTGACAAATGTGCTACCACGATCATACAAAACAGTCACTGGAACCCCTAACAATTCTCCAGTCGCTAACCCAATGGGCTCTACATCTCCCGGATTAACAGCAACCCCATTCTCAGTCAAAGAATGAATTTGCATACCAAGACCACCTGCATTCTGAAATCCCGTACCACCATAATAACTATCGTCTCCACCAATGTCCGGCCATTGCTCTTCTACAGCTGCGAGATTTTCATAACTTATATCCCGATACCGTGGTACTTCAAAGGATATCTGACGCATAATTGCAGCAGGGCCAGCCGACACATCTCCCATATTCATTTCATTAGCAATTCTCTGGAATATTTCCCAGTCTGGTAGAACGTTCTCAGAAGAAGGAAGAGCTGGATAGAACCGTTGTACTCGCCGATCACCAGTTGTGTAACTACCTTCGCGTTCAACAAACGCTTGTGCGGGTAGTACTACATCAGCGTTCATGGTAGTCTTGGTTTTGAAAAGTTCACTAACTACTACAAACGAATGTTCTGACAAAGCCTCTCCATCACCAACCGGATCTGCACCTGCAAGCAAAACCACATCTGCATCTGCAACAAACTCAGCCGCGCTTACACCTGATGGTTTCACACCCATATCCCACGCACCTTGCGTATTGCAGTGTGACCAAACTGGTATCAAACCGTTGTCTTTCTTACCGACATTACCCTTAGCTATCAAAAGATTGGAGCAAGCTTGCGCTAATGAATTGGATGCAGCATAATTTTGGCCTTCACCACCGTAGATGATAATCAGATTATTGGCTTCTGATATAGCTTCAGCCGCAGCAATCACATCGTCATTATCGTTTGCAGCTATGTTTGCCATTATTCCAGTTTGGCCATCAGTAACGGCATGACTTAGAGCCAATATAGTCCGCACCTCATCACCATAGTTGTATCGCACGCAATGTCTTGCAATTTTATCAAGCTTGGTATCACGGGCATTTGCCACTATTAGAGCAGCTCTGCTTTTATCTAATGATGCGCCCAGCTTAGTTGCCGCTTGTCGTACCTTAAACCACCACAGTGGAGCTTCTTCAGATAAGTCGCTGGCTATCACCAATATGGCAGTGTCTGCTCCTAATTTTGCTATATCAGTATCAACACCTACTCCCACCTGCTGCACCAAATCTCCACCGCCCAAAAGACCAGGCCACTGTGACACACGACCACCATTCGCCTGAATTAGATTTCGAAATACAAAGAGATCCTCATTAGAAAGTCGTTCGCCTGCAATTCCAGCTATAGATCCATTGGCTGACTGCATTTTTTCAGATACTAGACCCAACGCAATATCCCAAGAAGTCTCCACCAATTCTCCATGCCTACGCACCATAGGGGTAGTTAGACGATCTGGGCTACTAACAAAGTGATGACCAAATCGGCCTTTATCACAAATCCATATTTCATTTACTTGTTCATTTTGTCTTGGCATAACACGCTTAATTGACCAATTACCATCTTGACCGCTACGACGAGTATTAATGTGTAAGTTGCATCCTACAGGACAATGTGGACATATAGAGGGGGTATGCGACAACTCCCATGGCCGTGCCCCAAAACGAAAGTCAGTTGTTGTAAGTGCACCTACAGGACATATATCTGTTGTATTTCCCGAGAAATAACTATCAAATCCTGGGTCTGAATGAGTGATAATCTGCAATGATCTTCCACGCTCATCAAAACCAATAACAGAATCGCCTACTAGCTCATCCTGAAAACGTGTGCATCTAGCACATTGTATACACCGCTCTCGATCAAGAAAGATGAGGTCACCCAAAGGAACATGCTTTTCAATATTCATCTTCTCTTTAAGAAGAAACCGAGACTCACTGGAACCATGACTCATAGTAAGATTCTGTAGCGGGCACTCGCCGCCCTTGTCACAAACTGGACAATCAAGCGGATGGGAAGTCAGCAGAAATTCAACCACATCTTTGCGAGCACGTGTTACTTGCGAAGTAGTTGTACGAATGCGCATACCATCTGACACAACCATGGTACACGCAGTTTGAAGATTCGGCATCCAATTGATTGTTGGTTGCCCGTTTTCCTCTAGCATCATATCTCCAGTTTCGCTGTCACGAAGAGGCGTACCAACCTCTACCAGACACATCCGACACATGCCTACCGGATCCAATTTAGGGTGATAACAAAAAACTGGAATGTCATTATCAACTCTTTTAGCTGCGTCAACAACTAAAGTACCTTTAGGTACAGCAACTTCTTTATCATCAATGTTCACCAGAATAGTTTCAGTCATGAGAGTCACTTATTTTTGTTGAGGTTATCTGCGCCATTAGCTGCATCAGGTATATGTGAATTAAAATCTTGCTGAAACAATTCGATGCCAGAGAAAACTGCACTAGTGGCAAAATCACCTAATGGACAAAGACACTTTCCAACAACCTGTTGTGCTACTTCCCCTAATAAATCTACATCGGCTTGCTCAGCTTGGTCGCTATTAATACGGCCAAGCAAATGATGCATCCAATAAGTACCCTCGCGACAAGGCGTACATTTACCACACGATTCATGCTCAAAAAATTTCATAGTCTTCAATGCCGCCCAACTTATATCTACAGTTTCATCAAGCAAAATGATTGAAGCAGAACCGAGTTGGGAACCAATCTTAGGTATATCTTCATACGTCAATGGAGTATCAAGCACCTCATCGCTTGCAGGTAGAAATGGAGCAGATGCTCCAGATGGCATGATAGCTTTTAGAGTTTTGTCATCTCGTATACCACCAGCTAAGTCAAAAATCAGTTCTCGGAAGGTAATCCCTAATGGCGTTTCATAATTACCTGGGTGTTTAGCATGTCCCGAAAGGCACATTATCTTTGGTCCACAGCTTTTTTCAGTGCCAATCGATTTATACCATTCAGGCCCACGAGAAATTATAAGAGGAACATTTGTCAATGTCTCAGTATTATTAACCACAGTAGGTAATTGATACAAACCACGATCAGCTGGAAACGGTGGTTTAAGACGGGGTTGTCCCAATTTACCTTCAATTGACTCCAACAAAGCAGATTCCTCTCCACAAATGTAAGCTCCAGCTCCAAGATGATTGTTTATCTGCAATGAATAATCAGTATTAAAAACCCGTCTACCTAATAAACCTCTATCATTCAACTGCCGAACTTTAGATTCTAGAACCTGAGTAAGCTCCCAAAACTCCCCCCTACAATAGTTATATGCTACTTCCGCTTGAGCAGCATAAGCACAAATCATTAGTCCTTCTAAAAACTGAAACGGATTATGCTCCATTATCTCTCTATCCTTAAATGTGCCAGGTTCTGACTCATCTGAATTAGCAACAACATAACGCGGGAATCGGTCTGAGAGAAAAGACCATTTTAGTCCAGTAGGAAAACCTGCTCCACCCCTACCACGTAGACCAGAAGCTTTTACAATATCGATAACTTCCTGTGGAGTCATCGTAGTTACTACTTTCTCATACGCTTCAAATCCACCCAAACTCAGATAGGTATCTAAATCTGCAATGTTTTCTTCACCACGATTGCGATGACGTAACAATAAGTACTCAGTCATTCAGAACCTTCTGGACTTTTATCAATCTCAGCATTTCCTAATTGTTCAATTACCGCCTGTACATCGGAAATAGTCTGACGCTCGTGGTAACTGATACCATCTCTATTTTGCACTTGGAACATTGGTGCTTTGTCACAAGCCGCCAAACACATAACCGACTCAACAGTAAACTCACCATCCTCAGTTGTTTCACCTAACTTCACACCCAATTTTTCACACACTTTGTCAGCAAAATCATCTGCACCCCGCAAAGCGCATGGAAGATCAGTGCAGATCTGTATTCTGTTTTTCCCTCCAGAGTGTGCATAGTAAAGTGTATAAAATCCAACAATGGAAGCCACTTGAGTAATTGAAATCTCTAAGATTTGGGCAATTTCACTCATTACAGACACAGTTGCCTGCAAACCTTCCTTCTGCGCAAGAAAAAGAAGCGGCATCACTGCTGACCGCTTTTGATCATCTGGATAACGCTGCAGTATATCTTTTACTTCAGCAGAATATCTAGTGCGAAGTGTCTGATTTGCTGTATTAGAACTCACCGGTCTACATCTCCTAGCACTATATCTATGGAACCAATCATTGCCACAAGGTCAGCAACTAGATACCCTTCAGACATAAACGATAAAGATTGTAGATTATGAAATGATGGAGTACGAAAGTGAACTCTACCAGGCTTCGGACTACCATCACCAACTAGACAACAACCTAGTTCTCCTCTCGGTGACTCAGTCGCTACATACACCTCACCTTTCGGAGCCGAGAAACCTTCCGTCCAGTATTTAAAATGATGAATCACAGCTTCCATGCTATTACCTAGCTCTGAACGCGGGGGTGGACTATATTTACGATCATCCGTAATAACTGGGCCAGGCTCTAATTTATCTAAAGCTTGCTTTATAATCCTCATAGACTCGTGAAATTCGCGCATCCTCACTCGATAACGAGCATACACATCACAACCATCTTCTAGAGGAACATCAAAATCATATTCGTCGTACCCACTGTATGGCATAGCTCTACGAACATCGTAGTTAATACCAGAACCACGCAATGAAGAACCTGTCATACCACGTTCCAAAGCATCAGACGGATCAATAATACCAATATCAATCGTGCGTCTCATAAACAAAGGATTACGTGTCAACATTCGCTCATAGTCTGCCAGTTTTTCCGGCAAATAGTCGAGAAAACGATTTACAGCAGGAACAAATTCGTCCGGAACATCCCTCCACACCCCACCAGGACGAATATATGAAGTCATCATACGCTGGCCGCCAATCATCTCGAAAATATCTAATAAGTTTTCTCGATCACGGAAGCAGTATATGAGAACACTACTGGCATTAAGATCCATCGCAGAAGTGCCCAACCATACCAAATGAGATGCAATACGTTGTAACTCTGCACAAATTACTCTGATTACTTGGGCTCGTTTAGGCACTTCAATATTACAAAGCTTCTCAATTGCTAAACAATATGTAAGGTTATTACCTAAATTGTTTAGATAATCCATACGGTCTGTCATAACAAGAGCTTTGAGATATGTTTTCGCCTCCATGTTCTTCTCTATGCCAGTGTGCAAAAAACCCACGTCAGGCACACAACGTACTACCTCTTCACCATCCAACTCTAAAATTAGACGCAACACACCATGAGTGCTAGGATGCTGCGGTCCAAGATTGAGCACCATCGTCTCGCCTGTTTGAGCCTTATCACTAAACAGTGTTTTAAGTTCATCCAAAGTCGTTTCTAATTTTCGAACCTGACTCATATCATTCCTTGGCATAATCTTTCTTGCTGTCAATCTCTTCCCAGTTGAATGAAAATTGAACTTCCTCATAACCAAGTGGGTAATCTTTACGTAAAGGATGCCCATCCCAATCTGCCGGCATAAGAATGCGGCGTAGGTCAGGATGACCTACGAAATTAATGCCCATCATGTCAAACGCCTCTCTCTCTGGCCATTCGGCAGACTTCCAACACTCAGTTACACTCGACACTTCAGGAGACTTCCCAGGAAGCTTAACTTGCAAGCGTATACGTGCGTTTTTTTCTAACGCATGCAGTATGTACGACAATGAAAAACGAGGTTCATTTGGATAGTGGTCTACAGCCGCAATATCTACAAGCAATGAGTAATCTAAACTGGAGTCAAAGCGCAGTAAATTACATACATCCAATAAATAAGTGGCAGCCACAATAAGAGTCGGCTCTTCACGAAAATGCACCACACTTTCAATAGCTTCTGGATGCGATGCTCGCACTTGATCTATAGTAGTTTCTATATGGTTATTCAATATATTATGCCCAGTGAGTGATACTTTCCTCACGTACCTTGTCATGCAATTTCATTATCCCGTCAATCAATGCCTCCGGTCGTGGCGGACACCCAGCCACATATACATCTACTGGAACAATTTCGTCTACACCTTGCACAAGAGCGTAATTGTTAAATACACCGCTGCACGATGCACAATCACCCATAGCAATAACCCATTTTGGATCCGGCATTTGATCATATAGACGACGAAGCACTGGAGCCATCTTTCGGCTGACACGTCCAGCTACAATCATCAAATCACTCTGTCGAGGAGAAGCACGCATCAATTCCATTCCAAACCGACTGACATCATAATTCGCAGCTTGAGTAGCAATCATCTCCATTGCACAGCACGCTAAACCAAAAAGCATAGGCCACATAGCACCAGTTCGACCCCAATTCACTACCGCTTCCAGCGTTGTAGTAACGATTCCAAGATTACCCAACTTATTTTCAGCGCCCATAACAATTAGCCTCTCTCACATGTTCCTCTAGAATTAAGTGTCCATCATTCCCATTCTAAAGCACCTTTTTTCCATACATATACGTACCCTACCAACAAAATCATCACGAACACCAGCATCTCAATAAGTCCAAATAGTCCAAGTTTCCTTAGGACAACAGCATATGGCAACAAGAAGATCACTTCTATATCAAATAAAACAAACAGAACAGCTATAAGATAATACCGTACCGGCATACGTCGCACTGCTGTCCCTATTGGTGTCATGCCCGACTCATATGGCATGAGTTTTTCAGGAGTATCCCTACGAGGACCAAGTATCTGACCAAGCACGACCATAGCAATAGCTAGCCCTGTTGACACTGCAAGCAATATGGCGATGGGTAAGTAATCCCTCAACAATTCTTGTAGTGGCATTGGTTACTCCCTAACTTAATCAGACTGTTAATGATCTATCTTGATGATCTAATTGTGGCTTTTGTCACAATGTTAAAACGAGTTTATCACACGTAATAAAAGGAGTCAACAACGGTTTTATTTTCAGACTATATTAGCTTAAAGTAAGCGTGACATTCGCGTTACTAGTTGGTGCCTAGTGCACTCAACGGGTTTGAATAATCACGCAATAAACTTTGCAATCCTCTAAGAGCACGAGTGTATTCCAATGTAAGGTCCTGATAATTTTGTGCCTGCTCTAAATCACCTTGACCTCGCATACCAGTTTCAAGATGCTGCAACTCAATAAGCCAATGACGTAAATTACGGCTACGCAATCTTATTGCAGAACTAATAACATCCTGAATACGACGTTCATCTTCTAATACTAGCTCATTTCCAGCATAGCACAGTTCTTGCCAACTCTCATGCAGACCAACATCCATATTGTTTTCTATGTATTCTTTTGGAGTAGTCACAGCCTGATTTATACTAGCCTTAATTATTTCGAATAGCCTTTGATATTCAGTAATACCAAAATCGCGGGAAGACAGTACTTCTGAACCCGCTTCTCGCAATGCGCGGTCGACTCTTGCGACTACCTCAGGTTTACGTAAGAAAGCCACCACAAGATAATTCTCAAGTTCATCAATCACTTCTAAATGCTTTTGTGGCTCATTGCTATCCGAAATAGCTCGATTGTAATTATCTCTACTACCAAATCCAGTCTTTTTACCCATATGTATCATCCGTTCATCAACACGAAGGACACGTGCTAGTTTTTGCATATAATCCGCTCTTTCTGCCGGATGACTCACGTCAGAAATTATAGGGACAATATCATCGATTATTTCAGCTTTGACCTTAGAATCCTGCAAATCACGACCTGTAGTAAACACATTCATAACATAATCAACAATCGATGGTGCTTTCGATATTAAAGATCGCCAAGATTCTGGATCAGATGCTATAAGCTCATCTGGGTCCATTTCATTTGGCATAGTTGCTACACGAATGTCAAGTTCTAGATGACCTTCATCACGGAGCAAACCTCGTGGATCAAAAATAGGCGCTGACTCCCGTTCCAAATTTTGCCTGGCGACGCTCAGGCTACGAAGAGTTGCACGATCACCAGCAACATCAGGATCCAATGCTAACACAACACGTGGAGCATACCTTTTTAACAAACGTAGCTGTTTTTCTGTTAATGCGGTACCCATTGCAGATACCACATTTGTAAAACCGTCCTGATGTGCTGCGATTACATCCATGTAACCTTCAACCAGTACAGCCGCACGTTCTTCGCGAATACGCATATAAGCTTTATCAATACCATAAAGAAGAGATCCTTTGTCAAAAAATGTGGTTTGTGGAGAATTAATGAACTTGGGTTGATCATCTGAGCCAACTACGCGAGCACCAAAACCTACAACCTGTCCCTGCTGCAGACAAATCGGCATCATAATACGGTCACGAAATCTATCATAGACCCTACCATTATCTTTTTTTACTAACAAACCTACAGATACAAGATCATCATCAGAGTAACCTTGCCCTAAACAAAACTTGCGCAATTCGTCCCAACTAGAAAGAGCATATCCAAGCCTGAATATGCCCCATGTTTCCTCTGACAAACCTCGCTGTAACAGTAGCTTACGAGCCCTATCTGCAGCTTCATTATCAATCAATAATTTATGGTAGTATTCGCTTACCATAGTAAGCAAGTGGTGCATTCTCCGACGCTCTTGCCGTTCATTTTCCTGTTGCGGAGATTGATGCTCCAGCTCTACTCCAGTACGATGACTAAGGTACTGTAAAGCTTCCAAAAACTCCCACCCTTCTTTTTTCATCAGAAAACTAAAAACATCACCCCCTTCATTACAAGCACCAAAACATTTCCAACTTCCGGTATCCGGCCAAACTACAAAAGCTGGTGTATTCTTGTTGTCATGAAATGGACAAAATCCAGTATATGCATTCCCGGTTCGACGGAGCTTTACAGTTTCTCCAATGATTTCTATAATGTCAAGTCGTGATTTAATCTCTTCAGTAGCTTTCATATTGATGTCACTAAGGTTGCACGAACAATATAAACACAATTGTGCTTGTCACACAATATGTGCATTAATATTGGTACTCTAGAACCCATCCAATTTAGACATGTCCACTACACCATCTGCCATCTGAGTAACAGACCGGAGCAAAGCAATACGATTTGAACGAACATCCAAATCATCATCCATAACTAGAACTTCATCAAAAAAAGATGTAACAGCAGGAATAATACTAGCAAAGTCATTAAGAAAATCGTCCGCAGTATCACTAGGTCCAATGCTAGACAATGCTTCCCAGAGGTCTGTCTCGGCTTCAGAAGAAAACAATCCCTTGTCAACCAATTCTAATTCCTCATTCTCTGGCAATATTCGCACACATCTCGCAAATGAATCAAGGATTGTAGACCAATCTTCTCGTGCAACCCATGTGGTCAAATCATCTATTGACTGCAATGCTCGATATGGATTAGAGCCTTGGACTGACAGTACAGCTTCTAAGACATCATGTCGATAACCACGATCACGTAGAACACTTTGAAAACGCTTCTGTATAAAAATTGATGCTTGCTTCACAACACCTTCTGTATTTACTGGCTGTGTCTGAGCAGCAATTTCTAATGCAACACAAAGATCAAGATCAAGCTTCTTTCCCAAAAGCAATTGCACACACCCTAATGCCATTTTTCGCTGACCAAAAGGGTCTGTAGCAGAAGTAGGCTTAAGACCAACTGACAACAATCCTACAAGTGAGTCCAACCTATCGGCTATACCAACAATAACCGCGGGCATACTTTCTGGTAAATCTCCATCTATCTGCAAAGGCCAATAATGTTGCTCAATAACCTTAGCCACATCATCTGATTCTCCAGATCGGACTGCATATTCACGCCCAATCACCCCCTGTAATGCTGTCATCTCTATTACCATCTGAGTCGCCAAATCAGCTTTTGCCAAATGAGCTGCCCTTGCAATTGTCGCAATTTGTTGGGTTTCTATGCCAAAAACTTTTGCTAATTCCACAGCGATTTTCTCTATCCGGTCAGATTTGTCCATCATGGAACCAAGCTGTTCCTGAAACACTAGTCTATCAAGGTCTTGCCGAAATTCCTGCAGATTACGCTTGCTGTCCGCTTCAACAAAATAACTTGCATCCGCAAATCGTGCACTTATTACCTTTTCATTTCCTTGAATAACAAGCTCAGAATCCTCAATATCAGCATTATGAACACCCACAAAATATGGTAACAAATTACCATCATCTAAAACAGGAAAATACCGTTGATGTTTCTTCATCACTGCCATTAATACTTCTTGTGGAATATCCAAGTGATAGCGATCAAATTCGCCTAGAAAAACCTTGGGGCTTTCAACAAGATTAGCAACTTCCAACAACAAATCTGCGTCATCCAGAATGTTACCCCCAACACCTGAAGCTAGTTCACGACCATTAGCCAATATAATATTGCTACGCTCTGATTCATCTATAACAATCTTGTGATCTAACATAATAGATAAATATGCAGCAGCTTCAGGAACGCAAATCGGACTGGACGATAACGATCTTAATCCACGTGATTCGCGTCCAGCCACAACCCCAGCAAAAGAAAACGGTAGCACATCGCTACCTAGTAATGACACTATCCAGCGTATTGGACGAGAAAATGATATTGAATTCTCTCCTGACATCCACCGCATTGTCCTCTGAAAATTCAGCTTGCCAATGATTTCTTGAGCCACCCGAACCATCACAACAGGTATTTCTACCTTTTCTTCCAGTAGGTTTGCTACAACATACTCTCCATCATCTATATTACGAATCTCCAATTCATCAATTGCAACACCTTGACTACGAGCAAAACCTTTGGCTGCTTTTGTTGGTTTGCCATCAACGTCATATGCATGTTTTACGGCTGGCCCACGCACTATCCTTACATTATCTGTGTTATCTGATAACAGATTATTAATGATGACAACCAATCTTCTAGGTGTACCATTAACATCCAAACTAGAATATGACAATCGAGATTGAATTAATAATTCAGGAACTAACTCTTTCAACTGTTTAATTGCATAATCTAAATCAGCTACTGGTAATTCCTCTACACCGATCTCAAGCAGATATTCAATCGGACCTTTAGGATCCTTAGGAAAATCCACATTATCAATCTCTGATTCTGCAACAGTACTATCTGTCATAAGAGGAAATTCTAAGTTCTGACGTTGCTCTATATAAGTTTGTGCTATTTTTCTGACTAATCCTCGCATTTCCCTAAAAAACACTGCTCTTTCAGTAGTACCTATAGAGCCTCGAGTATCTAAAACATTAAAAGTGTGAGAACACTTTAGAGCATAATCATATGCTGGTAAAACTAATCCGACATTTAGTGCGGATTCGGCTTCCGACTTGTACAACTCATACAGTTTACGTAGTCGATCTACACCTGCCACTTCAAAATAGTAACGACTATGTTCCTTCTCAGACTGTAGGTTGACATCTCCATAAGTTATATTGTCAACCCACTGAATGTCACGAAAACTTGTTACGTTCTGAGTAGCAATAAGAATACGCTCGAGACCATATGTAATCTCCACTGCAATAGATTCTAGTGGTACACCACCTACCTGCTGGAAATAGGTGAATTGGGTAATTTCTTGCCCATCAAGCCATACCTCCCACCCTAGACCCCATGCTCCAATCGCAGGTTGTTCCCAATTGTCTTCTACAAATCTAATATCATGATATCTCATGTCTATACCCAAAACTGCCAGGGATTCCAAATATACTTCCTGAGGATCTGATGGTGCTGGTTGCATAATAACTTGGTACTGATAATGTTGCTGAAGACGATTAGGATTTACTCCATACCGACCATCATCAGGACGTATTGAGGGTTCAACATAAGCAACATTCCAAGGTTCCGGCCCGAGAACTCGAAGTGCAGTAGCAGGATTCATTGTTCCAGCACCTACCTGACTATTATATGGATGCCATATTAGACACCCACGATCAGACCAGAATTTCTCTAACAACATTATTACTTTTTGAAAACTAAACATGGTTCTCATTCATGTACCTACATGTTCTACTGATCAAATCCATTAACAGCCCCGACCGCTCTGGTAATATTATTAAAACTGACATTATTAAGCCTACGAACACGATCTAAAAAATCTACTGACTTCAATTGTCTTTCTAACTGCACAGAAATGTAATGTAATTGTACATTCTCTATTTCAGCCAATATTCTTGATCGTACACTTAAATTTTTGACAGAAGAATATTCATTCCTTTGCAAAAAACGCATCAATTTAAGTGCGTCCACACTAACTGGCAGAATATTGCGTCTGCCAACCCCACAATTAGGGCATAGAACGCCCCCTGCCAAAGCATCAAAATATTGGTTTTCGGGCTGTATAGGTTTGTTATCACCTAAGCAAAACTCCAATTCCGGACGAAACCCGACCATTGCCAACAAATGCAATTCATAATGGCGCATAACAATTGATAGATTATCGCTAGCACTAACCCTCGACAACATTTTCCCCAAAAGATAATATAAATCTATGTTTGGCTCTCCATCAGGTGTAAAACTATCAAGCAATTCTATTGAACAACTAGCATAGCTACTTCTAACCAAATCTTCGCGCAATTGCCTATATGCATCAATGGTCTGTGCCTGAGTAATAACATACAGATTACGACCACTTACAAGAAGTACATCCGAACGCATATAAAGATCAAGATGGCCAGTTTTACGACTTGATGGTCTACGTACACCCTTAGCAATCGCTCTTACTTTACCATGATTAGGTGTCAACAAAGTGAGCAGCCTATCCGCTTCACCAAAAACTTGATGCCGAAGGACAATCGTTTCAGTACGTATTGTCCGTGTACGCGCCATTTTTCGATTATACCATTCTGAAATATTGCAATGTTGATACAAAGATACTGGTCCTACACGCCATGGTAATAACTAGCAACAATTCTAGGAGCGATTTGTTGAATAAAAAAATCTAAACAATATTACTAGGATGCGCTATCAAACAAATTAGATTGATTTTTTTTAGATTTGTCAAATATTAATTTTTGCTTTTTGCAACAAATTTGATAATTAGGTCCGATGTAATACACGAACCCATCTAATCTGACGCTCAACTACCTGATGCACTTCTAGCATAAAACCATTAACTTCTATGCTCTCTCCTAATACTGGAACCCTACCAAGCTTCTCAAAAATGTAGCCTGCAAGCGTATCTGAATCTCCACCGTCTATGTCAGTTTGTAGCTTACGGTTTAAATCATCAATATCGATGCGACCCTGCACCAAATATTCATGTTCACCAGTTTGCTTAAATGGAATATCTTCCTCCAAATCATATTCATCCTGGACCTCACCTATAAGCTCCTCCACTAAATCTTCGAGAGTCACTACTCCTGCCATTCCACCATATTCATCAACTACTATTGCCATATGCATCCGTTGACCCTGTAACTCAGGCAATAAAGCATCGATTTTTTTTGTTTCCGGAACAAAAAATGGCTTGCGGAGCATATCTCTTAATACAGGACTTTCTTCACTGTTATTTTGAGCTGCGAGTAAATCCTTAGCATAAAGCAAACCAATTATGTTATCAACTGTTTGATCATAAATAGGTATTCTACTGTATCCATTTTCTACAACTGCCATATGAGCTTCCGATAATGTAGTTTCAACATCAAGAGCCAAAACATCAATGCGCGGTATCATAACCTCTCGCACCAGAGTATCACTAAACTGAAAAACGGAGTGGATCATTTGACGTTCGTCCTGCTCAATAGAGCCACCCTCCTCACCAGCATCTACTAAATCCTTTATCTCGTCTGGGGTTACTAACAAACGCTCACGCTCACTTAAAGGTGCACCTAAACGTTTGGCAACGAATTGGAGCAAACTAGTGATTGGACTAAACATCCAAGTCAAACCCAACATTGCTGGAGCTAACCGAATTGCCCATAATGCAGGTATATTCACCACCAAAGACTGTGGAACCATCTCCGCTAGAACTAATAACGACAAAGAAGATATGAATGCCAGTAACAAAATCTGTGCATGACCTACCGTTACAAATACAGGAATCAATGCCCACAACAAATATCCAGTAAACAATGCGTTGGCAAGGCCATGTAATAATCGCAAAGTAATATGCAGACGAGTAGCATCATCTAGTACCATTCGAGCAATTCTAGCTCCAGTATCACCACTCTCAAGAGCATCCTCAAAATCATTAGCTGAAACACTAAGAAATACAGTCCTTATGACTGACAGAAACACGCTCACTAAAAATATTGCTAGTACGAAAATGAAATTATTCATCCCTTGATGAGATGTGATCATCAACCTCTCTTGAAATAATACGTGCCGGTACACCTGCTGCCAAACTGCCATCTGGTAAATCCTTGGTAACAACTGACCCAGCACCAGTTCTAGCCTTAGAACCTATCCGTAATGGCGCTACTAACATGGTATCACTTCCTATGAAAACATCCTCTCCAATTTCAGTTCGATGTTTGTTTCTGTCCATACCATAATTACACGTAATAGATCCTGCTCCTATATTAGTACGTGCACCTATAGTAGCATCACCAACATATGAAAAGTGACCCATTTTCACATCTGGACCAAGATATGAGTTCTTTACCTCTCCAAAATTGCCTATATGCACACCGCTGTCCAGATGTGTACCAGCCCTTAGATGCCCAAATGGCCCTACATCAACATCATTTTCTAGTTTAGCTCGGTCAAGTACCGAAGACGCGATTTGGCAGCGATCACCAATTACAGAGTTTTGAATTGTACTATTAGGACCTATTGTACATTCCGACCCAATAACAGTATTTCCTTGCAAGTGTGTGTTGGGCAACACAACAGTATCCAAGCCAATTTTCACACTCGCCTCTATATAAGTATTGGCAGGATCAATTAATGTTACACCGCGCTCCATCCAGCTATTATTTATGCGAGTTCTTATAGCGGTCTCGGCTTCTGCTAAATGTATCCGTGTGTTAATACCTATTATTTCATCTACAGCAGTAGTTGTAACAACTCCAATATTCTGATTCTGTAAGGATGCTGATTTGATCAAATCAGTCAAATAGTATTCCCCATTGGAAGAAGGTTTTAGAGCAGATAATTCATCCCATAACCAAGATGACTGAAAACAATAAACGCCAACATTAAGCTCATTTATAGAAAGCTGCTCTGCGGTTGCATCTGATTTTTCTACAATCGCTTGTACTTCACCTAGCTGGGATCGAATGACCCTGCCAAATCCACGATCATCATTTGATATAGCCGTAATAATAGAAATAGGACCTTCATTTTCAGCCTGGACATTTATTACAGATTCCAGCATCTCTTTAGTAAGCAAAGGCATATCAGCAGCCCATACCAAAACCATGTCCGCCCGTTCACGAAGCACTTCTGCTGTCTCATTCAAAGCGTGACCCGTGCCTAACTGTTCTTCTTGAATAACCACTGTAGCGCGATCCCCAATACATTCTTGCACCTTCTCAGACTCAAATCCTACGACTACGATTGGCGTCATATTACAAATACCCAGGCCTAAATCCAAAGCATATTCCATTAGTGGTCGACCTGCCAAAGTATGCAAAACTTTTGGAACATTCGAACACATACGCGTACCCTTACCCGCAGCTAATATCACAGATGCAGTTTTTATAGACATATTTGAGAGTACATCGAACATGAAATCCAGCAGCATAACAGCCTACTAGAAACAATAAATTCTGGATAATCTCTATAACTACTTGGGGGATCGTCGTTCACAATTAGTGGGTTTGGAATATAGTTTAGGCTGGGCCGCCTGGATTCGAACCAGGATCTACGGTTCCAAAGACCGATGTGCTACCATTGCACCACGGCCCAAAGGCTAACAGCTAACATTATAATATTGTATCATAGCACTAACAATATAGTGTATTACACTAGCATCCTGATGGTCATATACCAATAAATCAATGTATCTTGACAATGACGTTAGTCTAGCTTCTTCGAAGCCGGTTAAGCTCTTCCCAAAGAGACCTTTCCTTATCGGATAATTGAGTTGGTATCTGCAGCTGCAAACGTACATATAAATCACCAAATTCACTAGAATTCCTAAGATTAGGCATACCTTTACCTTTCAAACGTATGGTTTGACCACCTTGACTGCCCGCGGGAACTGACAGCGACAAATTTCCGTCTAAAGTAGGCACTACAACTTCTCCACCCAGCACTGCCACAAACAAATCTACAGGAAGCCTCAAATACAAATCATCATTCTTTCTCTCAAATCGTTTGTCAGGTCGTACTCGTACTCTTAGATACAGATCGCCTTTATAGCCATCTTGCCTACTAGGACCTTGACCAGATATACGTACACGCGTTCCAGTTTTGGCACCTGGAGGTATCTTAACATCAATTGATCGGTTACCTTTTGACAACCTGCGAACAGCACCTGTGTATGCCTCCGCCAACGTTATTGTTGCTTCACTAACCATATCCTTAGAAGTATTCATGTCCATCCCCGGAACATTAGCCTGTGATCCGGTTGCCCCAAATATGGTATTAAAAAAATCCGAGAAGCCTCCTTGAGGTACACCTTGACCAAACAAATCGCCATAATTAAATGAACCTTGTCTGGGTTGTCCCTGCGACGCCCAATTTGACCAATCAAATCCCCCAGGTCGCCCCCCTCGAGATTGATGATGATACCAACTAGCACCAAGACGATCATATTTAGAACGCTTTTCAGGATTACCTAACACATCATAAGCTTCATTAATCGTCTTTAGTGTCTGTTCAGCAGATTTATCATCAGGTCGAAGGTCTGGATGATATTTGCGTGCCAACTGCCGATAGGCTTTCTTAATATCCTTATTGCTTGCAGACCGAGAAACGCCCAAGGTCTTATAGTAATCTTGATATTCCACTTTAGTTACTCACCATATATATCTGTAATCACCAAGTATCCACTACATTGTCAACCAATTTCATTTGAATTACATATGAATATTAATTCAATTACTCATATAATCAGCCATTTTTGAGCTTTCATACCGGCAAATCGATTTGCATCCATCTTAAAGTTCGTGTCGATTCAAAGAAGTGTTGATGAAGAAATTTGTTAGCCTCACCATCAGGATGTTCGATCCAAACATGACTACTTGAATTACCCAACCTATTAAGTGCGTATTTAAGCAATTCATGTTCTAAGTCAGAACGCCATTGCGGAGATATAACCCACCTAATCTGGTCCGCAACACCTGGTCCAGACAGTATATAGATCCATCCTATTAACTCTCCAAAACGCAAGATAAGCCACCGTTCTTCTTGATTGCCAGTGATCAAATGGCCAATATCCCTAAATATTGAAGGTCGCAAATGTTCTATCTGTAATGGTGCAGTCCATGTAAGACCTTCAGGACTATATTTGTTTAGAAGCGAATATTCCAACGGCCAATCATCACGCAAAGCCTGTCGTATTCTCATTGGATCCTGGAAAGGCCTGTAATCTGTTAAGTGTTTACCTTGGCGCTGCCAAAGCGTACGAACAGTCAGAGTCTCAAACCCAATTTTTGTATAAAGGTTAGCAGCGTCATTATTGTCAATATCTACCTGCAATATAACACGTGTAGCACCCTTGCTAGCGACAGACTCCAGCGCTGCTTCAACTAATTGTTGAGCAATACCTTGCCTACGATAATCCGGATGCACAGCCACATTGGCAATCAGCCAAGTGTCCATTGCACTACTAATTGGTTGTGCGCCAATATTACCAACTACAAGACCTGAACTTACGTAGACAAATCCATGTTGCCATGAAGGATTACCTATCGGAAACCAAGACATCAGCCAAAGAAAAGGACCTGCTTTACTCATAGTGCGCATTTCACGTATAGCAGCACGGCCACTTTCATCTAATACGTCTCCAAAGCACAACTCAATTAATTTAGCTATTTCGGGTAAATCATGTTGCACATTTACCGACCGCAATCCATCTTGCATAATAAAATTTAACCCTGTGACCATTATACTGGTTTTGACAGAAGACCAATTATTTTGGATGCTACAGTACTTGCAGATCTTGTAACAAGTGACTTGTCTATCACTCCGGACACACTATCGACACCTTTTGTATTCTTTCCATGCAATAGCCTCAATCTAGCAAGTATGTCTTGCGGATATGGGGTCCACCATCCTAAATTGTTTTCCACAACATAATTTACGTTGCCATCTTCCTGACCAGGAATAGCTCCACATAACAATAGTGGTCTGCCACAGTTTAGAACTTCAATTACAGTAGACGGACCAGCTTTTGTAATGACAGCATCTGCACCTCTAATAATTACGGACATATTGTCCACAAACCCATATAAATGAGTATCAAAAGGCCAATCCAGATTTTTTAATTCTGCCAATATTCGTTCATTTCTGCCACATACTATTACCAGTTGCAAAGACATATTACTAATTCGCAAAGCGTTAGCAATACTCCATAAAGGTTCCATACCCTCTGCACCGGTCATCAAGACGACTGTAAAAGCAGTCGAGTCCCAACCCAACTTTTCGCGTGCCAGTTTCTTTTTCAATGTCCTACTGAAAGACTCAGATACTGGAAGTCCTACTACTTGCACTAATTCAGGTGCAATCCCACATTCCAACGCTTTAACCCTTGCTGCTTCAGTCGGAACCAAGGTCAAATCTGCTCGTTTATCAAACCACCAAGCATGCGCTGTTACCAAATCTGTGACCACAGTAACAAATGGTGGACGCATCACATCGAGACCATCCAATATTGAGGTCACTAACATAGGATGTGTGCTAACCAACAAATCACACTTATGCTGTTGTACAAATCTATGAACTGAAGAACGAAAAAATGGTCGGATTAGAAGATTTACAAAACGCGCTCGTAGTGGGTCATCGCTCAGCCAATAACCATACCGCCACAAACCAATAAAACGCGCTATGATAGTAGGATACCAATCTGGTAGGCGATTAAAGGGAAACGGTGCGTAATCCAACAAGCCATCAACCAATTCCACACTTATTTCTGGATTCTCAGTCACAAGTGCCGATTCAACCGCAGTAGCTACGGAACGGTGGCCACCACCTGTGTCCGACATAAGAATAGTCACCTTCATAGCATGGCTCTCACAATCATTCCTCAATCCGTTTAATTTGCTTAGCCAATGCGCGGCGCGACAGCAACACTCTACGCTGACAAGTGAGACATCTCAATCCAATGTCTGCGCCTAATCGTACAATCTGCCACTTGTAACCACCACATGGATGAGGTTTTCGTAGGTGTACGTTTTGGTCAAGTTTTAATGCTATGTCAGGTTTCATGATTAGGTATAAGCTGATTATAACTTAGCAATGACTGATATAATTCATTCTCGAGGTATAAAACTAATGCTGCTAGATAATTTTGACCCTATCCTATACTTGTCAAGAATCATAATATTGATTTTAGCTATTAGCGTTCACGAATTTGCCCATGCGCTAGCAGCAGATTGGTTGGGAGACCCTACACCTCGATCCCAAGGACGGCTCACACTTGATCCTCGCAAACATTTGGATGCATTCGGCTCAATTATGTTTCTAATTGCAGGTTTCGGATGGGGAAAACCTGTGTATACTGATCCTCGCAATTTTAAAGGTGACCCACGGACGGGGATGGCCGTTGTAGCTGCAGCTGGTCCGGCATCAAATCTTCTATTAGCTTATATCGGTTCCATACTTTATCGCTTAGGGCTTGTCCAAACTGAAATATCTTACTATTTCTTGTTTTTGTTTGTCAGCCTAAACATACTATTAATGCTATTTAACCTTATTCCCATTTCACCTCTTGATGGATATCAAGTCACCGTAGGGCTGTTACCATATGAAATAGCCACAGTGATAGCACGCTATCAAGGACAAGGCCCCTTAATGCTTATGCTTCTAATTGTAGCGGGTTCAATTTTCAACTTCAACTTACTGGGATTAATATTAGGACCACCATACCAGCTGATTTTAGGTCTACTTTTAAATTAATTATGGGTAAGACAGCTGTAAATGCATATGTATATATTCTCCGATGCAATGATGATAGTCTTTACACAGGTTGGACCACTGATTTAGAACGACGCTTGTCAGAACATACTGCTGGACGCGGTGGAAAATACACACGTATGCACAGACCAGTGGAGATGGTCTTTACAGAAGAACATCCTACTAAATCAGCAGCTATGCAGCGCGAAGCTGCTATCAAACGCTGGAAACGGTCTCGAAAGTTAGCTTTAATTGAAAGTCATCAAAAGAATTTGCATTGACAATTGCTAAGTATTAAAGTATAAAAAGAACCACAATTTACAATAAAAGACACTGAAGAGAAATAGTAAGTGCTATACAAATGGTACAGAGAGCGGGTGATAGCTGAAAAACCCGACCAAATGTAAGCACCGAATGGGTCTCTGAGTCGCTGAGTGAACGGATGTGCGTGGCCTCTCCGCTACGCCGGTACATAAACACCGTAACATCCTAGTAGCTTTAGCCGGAGTCGCCACCGTTATCTAGGCTGAGGGTATCATCAGGTTGGAGTCTCCAACTCTCTAACAAGATCGTACCTGCAAATAAGTGAGGCTGGCTAGTGAACCCCCGTTGTCTGATAGTGGGGGTTTTTATGTTAATTTGAGTAGAGCAGATGAATAGAGAAACCAGTCTCAATAGGGACTATATCGGTATCAGATTTACATAATTTGAATATATATACTATAAAACCTGGTTGCCACAATGCTAAAAGCGATAACACGCGAAATAATTGCTGACCTGGAAACTCCAGTCTCAACTTATCTTAAGTTGTCTGGTGAAGGGCCAACATTCTTGTTAGAAAGCGTAACTGGTGGAGAAAACGTAGCCCGTTATTCCTTCATCGGATTACAGCCTAGCACTGCATTTGTGATTCGTGATCAGACTACTACTGTTCACTCGGGACCAGACTTAAAATCAACAACTACGCATACTGGTGACCCTTTCTCTACATTAAGAAATGCGCTTGCATCATACAGTAAAGATCCACCCCCTGGTTTACCTCGTTTAGTAGGTGGTTTAGTTGGATATTTGAGCTATGATGCAGTGCGATACTTCGAACCAAATGTTGATTTACCTCTACACGAATTACCCGATGGCATTTTTCTGCTTTGTGACACGTTGTTAGCATTTGACCATACTCGTGGTCGACTATTGGCGATTACATATGCTGAGGAAAACTCCACCTCTGAAAAAAAGGTAGCCAATGAACGTCTCAACGCTATCGAACACAAACTGACCATGCCTTTGCCTAAAACTTCAGATATATTTGAGTCCGAATCAGCCAGCCAGCAGTCTCACACAAAAACCAGTTTCCAGGATATGGTCCTCAAAGCCAAAGAGCATATAATGGCTGGTGATATCTTGCAGGTAGTTTTATCTCAGAAATTTACCAACAAAACTAGGGCAAATCCTTTCTCAATTTATCGCACGTTAAGACGTATAAATCCTTCGCCATACATGTTCTTTTTTGATTTTGGTGATCTAAACGAGAAACCGTTTCAGCTAATTGGTGCCTCACCCGAGGTTCATGTGCGCATGGAAAATGACCGCGCTATTCTGAGACCGATAGCAGGAACACGTCCTCGGGGAAGTACTGAGGAGAAAGACATTGCTTTAGCAACTGAGTTGCTAGAAGACGAAAAGGAACGAGCAGAACACGTGATGTTAATAGACCTGGCTAGAAACGACTTGGGTCGAGTGTGCAATTACGGTTCAGTTGAATTGACTGACATGATGCAGGTAGAACGTTACAGCCACGTAATGCATATCGTTAGCCAAGTTGAGGGTGATCTACGAGCTGAGATGGATGCATTTGATCTCCTGGCTGCTACATTTCCAGCGGGCACAGTGAGTGGAGCACCGAAAGTAAGAGCTATGCAGATCATAGCCGAGCTAGAGCAAAATCCGCGTGGTCCATATGCTGGCATAGTAGGTTATGTCGGTTTCGATGGTTCCATGGATACATGCATAGCACTACGAACACTCTATGTCCAAGATCAATGGGTGACTGCCCAAGCCGGTGCTGGTATAGTTGCAGACTCTAATCCAGACAATGAATACAAAGAAACATTAGACAAAGTTAAAGCCATTTCACTTGCAGTGGAACAAGCGGAGGATAAAGACCGCACATGATAGTTGTCATCGATAATTATGATAGTTTCACATATAACTTAGTACAGTACCTAGGTGAAATGGGTGCAGAGTTACAGGTTTATCGTAACGACAGCATCACTGTAAAGAAATTGGACAAATTGGCGCCTACACACCTACTTATTTCACCTGGCCCTGGAGATCCCAGTGATAGTGGGGTCTCTACAAACGCTATTATAGAACTGGGTAAAACAATACCAACTCTAGGAGTTTGTTTGGGTCACCAAGCAATTGGAGTAGCTTTTGATGGAACAATTGAGCGAGCACCCTCGTTGATGCATGGTAAAACCTCAGTTGTACACCATAGTGGTACTGACCTTTTTCTAAATTTGCCTAATCCATTTAATGCCACAAGATATCATTCACTGATAGTTAGCGAGCCATTACCTGATTGTCTTGAGGATCAAGCACGAACAAGTGACGGCGTGTTAATGGGAATGAGACACCGCGAATATCCAATCTACGGAGTACAATTCCATCCAGAAAGCATACTAACCGAAGGTGGGAAAATACTATTACATAATTTCCTCTCGTTAAGCTCATAAAAAGAGATGTCTACAGGAGACGACCATGATTGTTAGCGCATTACCAAAACTAATCAACCGTAAAAACCTATCTCAATCGGAAGCAGAAAGTGTTATGAACCAGATTATGTCAGGCGATGCAACACCGGCACAAATTGGGGCCTATCTCATAGCACTCCGCATGAAAGGTGAAACAGTTGATGAAATCACAGGTAGTGCCCGAGCTATGCGCACCCATTCATTAAAAGTAACTCTTCCTGAAAACAATGAGGACATTCTTGATATTGTTGGTACCGGAGGAGACGGATCGAATAGCTTTAACATTTCTACTGCAGCAGCATTTGTAATAGCCGCTACAGGACGTAAGGTAGCAAAACATGGTAACCGAGCAGCTAGCAGCAAATGTGGGAGTGCTGATGTGCTTGAAGCAGCTGGTGTAGCCATTGAGTTAGGACCCGAGCAAGTAGCAAAATGTATTGAGAAGGTTGGTATAGGATTCATGTTTGCACCGATATACCATCCAGCCATGAAGCATGCTATAGTGCCCCGTCGAGAACTGAAACAACGTACTATATTCAATATACTAGGACCTCTCACCAACCCTGCGGGGGCCACCCGTCAGTTAACTGGAGTATATGATGCTGAATTGACAGAACCTATAGCACACGTTCTCGGGGAATTAGGATGTAAATCAGCGATGGTAATACATAGTCATGACGGCCTAGATGAATTAACTACTATTGGTCCAAATCGCATAAGTCACCTGAAAAAAGATGGGACCGTACATACATTTGAGTTGGAAGCAAAGGGTTTGGGCATACACAGCAAACAACCAGAATCTATAACCGGTGGCTCTATAGATAAAAATCTAGAAATGCTTCGAAACATCCTAGAAGGAAAAACTGAAGGATCACAAACAGATACAGTACTGCTAAATGCAGCTGCTGCAATGGCAACAGAAGATGGGGACATAGCAACAAAACTTACTGAAGCGCGTACTACACTTAGTAGCGGAGCAGCACTAAGAACTCTAAACAACCTAGTACAAGTTAGCCAAGAACTGGCATCAAAAAAGTGACTATTCTGACAGATATTCTTGCACGTAAGCAAGAGGAGGTAGAACAAGAACGTAAATCCACACCTTTGCAAGAACTGGAGACATTAGCAAAAGATATGTCTCCATCTCCTGACTTTATTGCTGCTATAACCGACAAAACAAAACAGGCTCCGAGACTTATTGCTGAAATAAAACAACGCTCACCTAGCAAAGGGTTACTTTGTGAAGACTTTGATCCAATTACACTAGCAAAAACCTATGCTACTAATGGAGCATCCGCAATTTCAGTCTTAACTGATAAATATTTCTTTGGAGGCTCTATAAATCATCTTGAATCAATATCGAAATTGGATGCGGGCTTGCCATTGCTTCGAAAAGATTTCATATTCGATCGATACCAACTTCTACAAGCTCGTATTGCAGGAGCAAGTGCAGCATTGTTAATAGTTGCAATGCTAGACGCCACAGTTCTAAGTGAATTAATCGCTGCAGCAGCAGAACTAGGACTAAGTGCATTAGTAGAAGTCCATAACTTAAGTGAATTAGAAATTGCATTGTCCACTGACACAAAAATTATAGGAATTAACAACCGCAATCTGCACACATTTGAGACATCACTCGATGTGACAACTGCACTCCGCTCCCGTATACCTCCTGAAATATGCATAATAGCTGAGAGTGGAATACATACCATTGCTGATGTAAACCGACTAACAGAATTACAAATTGATGCCATGCTTATAGGAGAAGGACTTGTTACAGCTCCAGATATTGGTTCCAAAGTTCGTGAGCTCACACAAGGTTAGGTCACATCAATAGAACTATGAAAATAAAGATATGTGGACTTACTAAAATAGAGGATGCTATTTTAGCAGTTTCGCTCGGTGCTACACACATAGGACTAAATTTTTTTCCTGCCAGTCCACGCTATGTAGACAAACAAACAGCATTCTCTATAACAAACACTCTCAGTAAACTTGAAAATCCGCCCATTGTCGTAGGAGTATTCGTGAATGAATCAGAACTTAAAATTCGTCAAGCTATCAAAGAAGTTGGTCTCCAACTAGCACAATTGCATGGCGACGAGTCACCTGATCTTATTGATCAACTAGGACCAGTTGCATTCAAAGCATATCGACTCGGCAAGACCACATTGCCAAACAACCTTCCAAGTTTATGTCTTGTAGATGCATATGTGAAGGGCCAGTATGGTGGAGCTGGGCAAACTACTGACTGGACGAAAGCAGCCTCAATTGCTAGAGACACTCATATTTTCTTGGCAGGAGGATTAACACCAGAAAATGTCATACCAGCTATCAGACAAGTACAACCATGGGGTGTCGATGTAGCTTCAGGCATAGAAATAGAACCAGGCATTAAAGATCCACAGCTTATGCGGAAATTCATATCAAATGCACTCTCCATTAATAAAAACAGTAATTAGTGTGATGGAACCTGTATAATGAGAATAATATAATATGGAAACAAAATCTACACTACCTAAAAAGTTTGGTCAATACGGTGGGCAGTTTGTGCCAGAAGTACTTATGCCCGCTCTTGAAGACCTAGAAAAAGCCTATATCAGTGCCCAACAAGATCGGGCTTTCCAAGAAGAATTACATAATTTACTTGATTCGTATGTTGGTCGTCCAACACCACTCACTTTTGCCCAACGCCTTAGTACACACTGTGGAGGCGCAAAAATATATCTAAAGCGTGAGGATTTAGCTCATTCTGGTGCTCATAAAATCAATAATGCGCTTGGGCAAGCATTGTTGGCAAAACGCATGGGTAAATCTAGGATTATCGCAGAAACAGGAGCAGGACAGCATGGTGTCGCAACAGCAACTGCATGTGCATTATTAGGATTGAAATGTGTAGTATATATGGGTACTGTAGATATGAATCGGCAAGCTCCGAACGTAGCCCGTATGAAATTGCTTGGCACAGAAGTTAGAGCTGTAGCTGGAGGGTCTCAGACCTTAAAAGATGCAATTAATGAAGCTATACGAGACTGGGTAACCAATGTGGATGACACATATTATCTGCTAGGTTCAGCACTAGGACCACACCCATATCCCACCATGGTGCGAGATTTTCAGTCAGTCATCGGCCAAGAAACACGAAGTCAAATTTTAGATGCGGAAAATATGCTACCAGATGTAATTATTGCATGCGTCGGTGGAGGATCAAATGCGATTGGTATTTTTTATGAATTTATTAATGAAAAAAACGTATCACTTATCGGTGTAGAAGCGGGAGGTCTAGATATTTCAGGAGGAAAACATGCAGCTCGGTTTGCAGACTCATCAATTGGAAGACCAGGTGTATTACATGGATGCTACACTTATGTACTACAAAATGAAGATGGTCAAATAGCACTTACACACAGCGTGAGCGCAGGTTTGGACTATGCAGCAATTGGTCCCGAACACACTTATTTGCGCGAAAAGAAAAGAGCAACATACACTCACGCTTCTGATGCAGAAGCACTCCATGCTTTTCAATTATTATGTGAGTTGGAGGGAATAATACCTGCGCTAGAATCATCACATGCAATAGCAGAAGCAATCAAGCTAGCTCCTAGCATGAGCCCAGAAACGACTATAGTAGTCAATTTGTCAGGTCGTGGAGACAAAGATTTAGACACTGTATTAGATGAAATAGATTTAAAAGAATAATGACCATACCAATAGAAGAAGTTACAAAAGCTTTCAATAATGAGCATACAGCCTTTATGCCTTACTTTACTTTAGGGTATCCTGACTATGAGACTTCGCTTGACATAATACAATCCTGTGCTGAAGCTGGTGCAGATTTAATGGAATTAGGCATGCCTTTCTCAGACCCACTAGCTGATGGTCCGACCATACAAAATAGCACCCAAGTTGCTCTCAATAATGGCGTTGATATAGAGCAATGTCTACAAGCTGTTAGTGACCTGCGCAAACGTGGGATTACTATACCACTTATGTTGATGGGTTATTACAACCCTATCCTCAACTATGGTGAGCAACGATTTGTAGAGAAAGCCGAAGCATCTGGAGCAAATGGCTTCATAATTCCTGATTTACCACCTGAGGAAGGTGCTTCATTTGAATACCATTGTATAAATAACAAATTAGCGCTCTCCTATCTACTAGCACCAACCAGTACAGAAGAACGAATAAAATTAGTGTCAGAAAAAGCAAGTGGGTTTGTATATTTAGTTTCGTTAACAGGGGTTACTGGTGCTCGAATCGCCCTACCAAATTATTTACAAGACTTTGTTGATCTAGTACGTCGGCATGTGACAAACCCATTAGCTATTGGTTTCGGAATCAGCACTCCTGACCAAGCACAAGAAGTGGGTAAATTAGTAGAAGGGGTAATTGTAGGCAGCAAACTGATAAACATCGCTGGTGATTCTGCTAATCCTGCTGAAGCATGTGGTCAATTTGTTGCTGATATGGTTTTAGCACTTAAGCAAGATAGTTGATGTCTATTAATCTAATATTGTCATATATTTCGACAAAGAACCAATCCTCAAAAATATTAGTTTCCGGCCAAATCCGCGTCAATCTCTGTAGTCAATTCCCGAAACACATCAGTTCCAATTATGCCATCATGACGCAAGGTGCGTAGAGTTGCTCGTTTAACTTGCATAATCTCCTTGCGCGCAATTTCTAATTCATCATCACGAATATCAGGCAATACAGTAAGAGCCTCCTCAACTTCTCCAGAAAACTGAGAAATCTCTGCTTGTACCTCCGGTAGTACCACATCATAGTTTTCTTTAGTCAGTAAACCTTGCTTATACTGAGATTGCAGAAACTGATTAGCTGCTTTAGCCGCAGCTAATTTAGCACGTCTTCTTTCATACTCCATAAGATTTGTTCCACTACTCAACAGACCCAATCTCCTAAGTAATGCAGGAAGAGTTGTAGCTTGTACTCCAAGTGTAAAAAGCACCACACCAAATGTCATAACTAACACCTCATCATGTCCAACCAGACTCGACGGTAAGGTCAATGCCAATGCTAAAGCAATGCCTCCACGCAATCCACCCCAAACTAGTACAGCCTGCCAAGAAAATGGAGTCCGGTTGGCAGCAAATCTGTTAACTAGTGGGCTAAAACCAAACACTGTGATCATACGAGCAAGCAAAGTGACGAGGATCGCAGCTCCAATCAGTAAAACACTATCAGACAACCTGTCCAAATCAACTTGCAAACCTATCAATAGAAATACAAATGTGTTTGCTAGAAAAGCTACAAATTCCCATATGTGTATTAAGACATTTCGAGTAGTATGACTCATTCCATAACGTCGCCCACTATTGCCAATTAACAAACCCGAAGCTAATACAGCTAATACTCCACTGGCATGAACCTGCTCCGCTAACAAATAGGAACCATACGCTAGCACAGCACTCAGTACAGTTTCCACAAGATAATCATCAATTTGCCTGATCAAGTGATAAGCAACATAACCTAGAGCAAATCCTACAAACAACCCTACTCCTGATACACGCGCAAACTCTATAGCCCCATCAGAAAAACTGAAGCTTACAGGATCTAAAGCAAACTCTAATAACAAGGTGAAAACCACTATTGCAGTTGCATCATTAAGAAGACTCTCTCCTTCCGTAAGCAAACCAAGACGCTTTGGTAATCCTAATTCTCTGAAAATAGCAGTTACTGCAACAGGATCTGTAGCGGCAATAAGTGCACCAAACACTAGCATGGTAGGAAATGGCAAACCAGTTATTGTGGCAAGCAACCATCCCACAAGTAATGTTGTTACCAAGACACCTGGAATTGCAAATACAAGCATAGATGACAGATTGTCCCTAAATTCAGAAAACTCGATATGTAAGGCTGCTTCAAATATCAAAGGTGGTAACAATATCAGTAGGATTAATTCTCTTGCTAATGCTGGAGTTAACTCTGGTTTATGAGGCATCAACATTGTAATCAAAACTCCAACAATAACCAGACCTACCGTATAAGGAAATCGCACAAGTTTTGTGAACCATGAAACTAACGCAGCAATCAACAACAATGCAGCAATAATTAATTCGGTGGTTATCAATTCAGTTTGCATATGGATAATATTGTAAAGCCTGATTCATCGTACATCAATGTTTTATTATATCGGTCACATCTATTATGAAAGTACTGTTTCCCTCAGCATAGAAGCAACCATCGTACTACGTCGTTTCACAATCAATACCGGACAATGAGCTTTATCTGCAATTTGCTCAGACACATTACCTACAAGGATATTACGGAACAAACGCTCTCTTGTAGCCCCCATCACAATCATATCGCAATCCACAGCGGCTTCCAAAATACCTGCTGATGGGCTATCGGACAATATGATACGTTTTTCAATAGATTCATACCTACGGCCTTCCGTAGCCCTTCGAAAAGCGTTTTGAGCACGAGCCTCGGCATCCTTAGGATTGGTTCTGGACAAAGAGACATGTAATAAGACAATTTTCGTAGACTCTGGTGTGTTTCGAGCCAATGCAATAGCTAAACTAACAGCCAATCTACCATTTGGTCCACCTGCTACTGGAACCAAAATAGATTGTAATTCATCGTAAGGACGATGCCGCAAAATCGCAATATCAGTTGGAGGATTAGAAGCAATACGATCAATTACAGAACCAAACATCTGGTCACGAGAACCAGTAAATCCCGGCCATCCAAATAGTGCTACATCGCTCTTGTTCTCATGCACAGTTTTCAGGATTGCATCAGATATAGACCGCCCTAGTCTTATCATAGAATGAACAGGTACATCTAGTACTCTGGCCTGCTCAATTACTTTATCAATATAGGGTCGGCGCTCACGCAAAAACAGCCGACCATCATTCAACTGAAGTTGTCTAGGAACTTTAACAACATGTAACGCCAGCACTTCTCCGTCATGTTCTTTAGCCAATATACTACCCAATCTACCTAGTATCTGTGCTTGATGCAAATCAGACACTGGGAGAAGTACAGAATAATCTACTGAAGTTAGCGCTTCCTCATGCAGAACATCATTAGGTCGCTCCTCCTCCTCTTTCTTACTAAAGTATCCCCAATACAACAGTAGTCCAACACCTATCCAAGCAACACTTAACAATCCTACTTGACCTAACTTAAATGCTAGAAATACTGCCATGGCCAAATTACTAATAATACCAATCACAGCTGGCCAGGGAAACAAGGGTACTTTAAATCCTCGCTCCAAATTTGGACGACGACGTCGTAAAGTCATAACTGCAATATTCACTTGAGTAAACAATAGTAAAAACATTACGTTAGCAGCAGCAGCTATCTGATCTATAGGCAAAGTAAATCCCATTACTACAACTAGTATGGAAGATAAAAATATTGCCCAATATGGTGTGTGCATACGAGGATGAATAAATGCAAAAGCTGATGGTAAATTCCGCTCTCTACCCATAGCAAAAGATACTCTTGAAGATGAATAAATGGTCGCATTTAAGGCAGACATTGTTGACGCAAGACCACTAATCAAAATAAGCATTCCTCCCATTGGTATAAATTGCTCTGCAGCGCGCACTATAGCCACCTCTTTGGCCTGTGCTAGATATTGCCAGACTGCAGAACCAGAAGGTGGGGTTACCGCTCCAATTACTACAAAACCTATCAAAATATAGATGATAACCACGGCACCTATTGAATAAAAGATAGCACGCGGTATATTGTGTGCCGGATTTTTTACCTCTTCGCCACTTTGAGCAATAATTTCATAACCTTCGAACGCAATAAATGTCATGCCCATCGCTACAAACACACCACCAATCCCATTGGGAAGCATGCCTGCTGAAAAATTGTCAGACCAACTAGGATTATTAAGCATTGCATACAATCCAAAACCAATAAAAACTGATAGGATTACTACTTTAGCAATTGTAACTATACTACCGGCTAATCCAGCTTCGCTTGCGCCACGCGAGTTAATATAGGCAAAGAGACCAACAACTATAATCATAAACACTAAAGATAGTTGATGTTCAGACAAAGGAAGTGGTACACCTGTTATTATCCACAGTTCAGTTGCCAATCTACCAAAACCCAAGCCATATAAAGCACATGCAACAATGTAAGCAAACCAATTCATCCAACCTGCCAAGAATCCTTGAGTGCCGCCTAAACCCTCCTTTACCCACAGGAATCCTCCACCAGCTGCTGGAATTGATGAACCTAACTCAGCATATGACAAAGCTGTAAATGTTGTGACAATACCATTTAAGAGAAATGCTATTGGCAATGAAGGGCCTGCGTACCCAGCCGCTATTCCGATTAATACAAAAATCCCGGCACCAATCATGGCTCCAATACCAATCATGGTAATGTCCATAAGACCAAGGGTACGACTCAGAGTTATCTCTCGAGAATTAGAATTTGAGTTATCCATACAATCATCTCCCATTCCACATAAAACTT
>MDTE01080013.1_pt1 | contig 193753 bp, 131 predicted proteins | sample 811231 | NCBI WGS metagenome assembly MDTE01 (sample SAMN05326651, study PRJNA326480) | marine metagenome | isolation source: seawater | place: Indian Ocean: Red Sea | collected 2010 | reverse complement strand
GCGGCGGAGGCGTTCGCGCGCGCCGGCGTCGCGCACGCCGTGGAAACCGTGGCCAAGACATTTGTAGATTTAAACGCGCGAGATGCGCTGTACGCGTACGTCGAGGGACGTCTGCGAGGATTACCGATCGACGACGCGCCGAGACGTCTGATCCTCGCCACGTGGTTATTCGAAGAGTACGTGAAGATTGCGAGTTTCGCAAAGTCGGCGACAAACGACGCGCGCGTGCGCGCCTTCGTGCGCGACCATCACGACGCGTTGGACGAGCGCGAGACCCTGCGCGTGCTGAGCGATGCGAAACGGTTAGACGACGAGATGTATTTCGCCGAACTCTGCGGAGATTACGATCGAGTGTTGGATCACTTTTTACGCGCGGGCGACGCGCGGCGCGCGGTCGAGGTGGCGTTCGGGTCCGGCGTCCCGCGGTCGACGCTCAATCGCGTCTTGCCCGAACTCGTGCGAGCGTCTCCGCGAGAGACGATCGACGCGATGTTGGCGACGGAGACGACGGCTGATGATGTCGCGATCATCGACCGCGTGTGTCGAGACGATTCGCCGCTCGAGGCGTCGACGTCGGAAGTGTTCGCGCACGCGACGAGGTACTTGGAGACGATTACGGCGGCGGAGGGCGGCGACGCGCGCGGAGACGGCGTCGCGCACGACGCCTTGTTGCGTTTGTACGTCGGGCAACTCGATGCGTCGCCCACCGTGGCGTCGACGCTGAGTAAATACATACTCGACGCCGTGGACGAGAAGACGAAGACGCCGTATTACGACGTGCACGCGGCGATTCGTTTGTGCGAGAAACACGGCGCGCATCGGAGCGCGGCGTACGCGTACTGCGTGGCGAGAGATTACGACATGGCCATGCACGTCGCGCTCTCCACGCTTCAGGACGTTGAGTTAGCGAAGAAGGTGACGCAAAAAGCCGCGGAGTCGCCGTCGGGCGACGTTAACGAGGATGAAATCGTGCAGAAAAAGTTGTGGTTGGAAATCGCAAAGTGGTCGATTCGCAAATCCGGCGCGTTGGATCCGGCGCGCGTGGAATCCATGAACGAGGAAGAGAAGCGCGTGGCGATTCGCGATGCCCTGAGTTTCTTGAAAGGGACGAACGGTGCGCTTCGCATCGAGGACATTTTGCCGCTACTTCCGGATTTCACCATCATCGACGACGTCAAGGATTTGGTATTGCAGTCGCTCACGGATCATCGCAATGAAATCGAAGAGTTAAGACAAGGTTTGGAGAAACTCACGACGTTCACGCAGGACGTGGAGGATGACATCGAGGATCTCGAACAAAAAACGATCGTCATCTCCAAGGATGAAAAGTGCGCCGAGTGTCGAAAACCGGTCGTCCGCTTGCGGTTGATGGAGTCGGCGGACGATCCAAAACTCCTCGCGCCGTTTTACGTCTTTCCGTGCGAGATGGCGTATCACACCGAATGCTTGATCAGACGCGTCTTACCGCTCATGCTCATCGACGATCGGCGGCGCGCGTTGGCGTTGATGCGCACTCTTAAAGTGCCGTTACCTCGCCAACTCAAGCCCGAGACCAAGTACTGGGGCGCGCCGCCGAAATCCGCCGTCGGGCTCACCACGGAGGAAGCCGTCGCCGAACTCGAGGACTTGCTCTGCGCCGATTGCCCGGACTGCGGTGGGCTCGATTACCGCATCATGAACGAACCCATACTCACGCCCGAAGAACAAGCGCTGGACGACGAATTCGCCAAAAACTTGCCCGAAAATTGGGAGCAAGTCATCTACGAAGAAATCGACTGCAGCGCTCCGCCGGGCAGCGTCATCGATATCGACGATGCCCCGACGCTCGTGCGTCCGAGAGATTGGCCCGACGCGAGTTATTTCACCCCGGGCGATTGTTAGCGCGGTGTCGTCTCCGTAGCTCGCGACACCGCACCTCGTCCATCGTTGTACACGCGAACGCGCTCGAGCGAACGCCTCCCCTCTCCTCGACCCCACTTCCCAGCCGGGCGATGCACCGCGCGTTGGCGAGGTCACCCATCGTTCGCGCCGTCTCGCGCGACGTCGCATCCACAGCCGGTCGTCGCGTCACCGCGCGAACCCGACGCGCCATGACGTCGACATCCTCCGCGAGCCGCGACGACGCGCGCGCGAAAGATGCCGGGCCCGCCTCCTCCGCGACCAAAACGCCGCGGTTTCGCTTCGGCATCCTCGCCGACATTCAGTACTGCGATCAGGAGGATAGAAAAAACATCACCGGGACGCAGATGCGTCGGTACCGAAACTCGCTCAACGTCGCGTCGCGCGCGGTGACGTACTTTAACTCGCACGAGTGTGACTTTTTGGTGCACAACGGGGACATCACCGACCACCAGTGCGCGTTTGATTTCGCCAAGGATGATTTCAAGCCCGTGGCGAGCGGAAGGGAAAATCTGGGGTCGGTGATGCGCATTCTGAGCGAGGCCAGGTGCGCGGATTGGGTGTTTACGATCGGAAATCACGAGTTGTATAATTTCACGAGGGAGGAACTGCGAGAAGGGGTGCCGAGTCCCGGGAGCGCGTTGGATTTTAAATGCTCGAACGCGGATGGAGATTTCTATTACTCGTTCGCCCCGGGGCCGGGGTGGCGTGTGATGGTGTTGGACCCGTACGCGGTGAGCATATACAGAAAAGGTCGTCAGCGGGGGTTGTGCGAGGACGCGGTGGAGCTCTTGCGAAGACATAATCCAAACGTGGATAAATTCGTGAGCGAAAATCCGCAAGTGATCGAGACGGAACGCATGAGCGGGACGTTCTCGTACTTCAAGGACATAGAGGGTCTCGATGGAAGGTGGGTGCCGTTCAACGGGGGACTGGGAAAAGAACAGCTCGCGTGGGCTCGAGAGACCATTCAAGCGGCGAGCGCCGCGGGAGAAAAGGTATTGATTTTCTCGCACTTGCTTATTCATCCGCATTCGACGGCGAATCGTTCGGGAAAGACGTTGATGTGGGACTACGACGAAATGCTCGAGATTATCGAGTCCGAAGACGTGCGAGGAGTCGTGAAGTGCGTCGTGAGCGGTCATCAACACGAGGGCGCGAAATGGCAGTGCGAAAAGACTGGCGTTCACTACATCGGCATGGAGAGTCCTATGTTAGCCATGGACCTTTCGCCTGGCCCGTTCGCGGTCGTCGAGGTGTTTGACGATGAAATTGTGCTCCGAGGGTACGGACGAAACGAAGCTTCTTTGATGTTTCCTTTTGAAAAGGAGTCGCCGCCGACGACTCCGCTCTCGTGTAGCCTTCGCGTCGATTGAGCGCCGGCTAAGAGCACCGTAGATAGCACTTGGAATGATTAAAGTTTAGAGTTCGTTACTACAATACAAGCTCGCTGGAATGCTTTCGATGTCTCATGGCGTCCGCGGCGCGGTTTATCGGACGTAGACGAAGGCGTAGCCTTTTTTGTCTCCGTCGTCACCCTCGCGCGCGCGGCGTCTCCGTGGACATCGATCGCTCTATGAGGTCACCACTCACCAACCAAATCTCGAGGCGCGAGGTTTGCAATAGTACTTTTGATGATATTCTTCCGCGTCCCACCACGAGACGCTGTGGGAAACTTCCGGCGGATAAATATCCGTGAACATCTTCCTCCCCACGCGCTTCTCGGCGGCATCCTTGCTCGCCAAAGCCATCTCGTACTGTTCCGGCGTCTGCGCCCAGATCGCAGACTTATACTGCGCCTTGGACTCGTACGTCGGCTGATGCTCGGACCAAAACTGTTCGAGAAGTTTGTCGTAGCCGATGACCCCCGCGTCGGCGCACACGTAGTACGCCTCCGTGTGCCCCGTCCCACCCGCGCACACCTGCGAGTACGTCGGAAAATCGGTATCACCGCCAGTGTAACCGACGCGCGTTTTCTTCACCCCCTTGAGGGCGCTGAACGCGGCGTCGGGGCCCCAAAATCACCCGGACGCGAACACCGCGAGCTGACAACCTTCTGGGACGACGAAACCGTCACCCTTGGCGATTTCGGCGCCGGTCGAGCTCGCGCGCGCGAGGGGACCGTTCGAGTTCGTTCTTGAAGACGCGCGTCCGCTGCCGGCGCGCTGCAACGCGCTTCCAACCGTCGTCGATGCGCGCATGATCGGCGAAGAATGAAGTCGGTGACGTGGCACATTTTCGTGTTCTCGTTCGTCGACGCCCGCCGGGACGCGGGGACGAGGTCGAGACACGAACGACGAGACGCGCGCGGGATGCAAAATGAGAAATCGCATACATCGTTACAACGCTCCTTCGCGTTCGTCGCGCGGTGCGCTCACCGTAAAATCGTGAGCGGCCACGACTCGAATTTCTCGTTCCAGTACCGCACGCCCGACTGCGCCAACGTCTTGGCGTGATCGTCGAGCTTCTTCCCGGCGTACGCCAATCGAATGATTCCAGGAAGAATATTCACGCGTTCCCCGATGAGCTTTTTCACCTCGGAGATTCTCGCATCGTCCGCGACGTCGATCCAAAACGGTCCGCCGTACTCGGCGTCGACGTGCAACCTGCTCGTCACGAGCAATCGAAGCATCTTTCTCGGTCGCACATTCGCCGCCACTCGCTCCTCGATCACCGTCCCGATCGGCACTCCTCTCTCTTTCGCCTTCTCCACGTCTCGCAGGTACTCATCCCTCGTCGGATCATACATCGTTCGATACTCCGAGTACACCGCGCCACTTCGCGTCACCACGGGGACGCACCGTTCATCATCCTCGGCGTAAAAGTCGTACCCGGTGTTCGGCGGCGCCGTGGGACACTCCCCGGACCCGAGTCCGGACCCGGGATTTTCATTGTATCGGCTGAACGCGCGCTCGGTGGAGCGATAGGTGGGCATGGCGCGCGAATAACTGCCGGTACGTTGCCGTTTCTGGGGCGTTTCCGAAAACAACCAATTGTTACACCGATGGGATCGCGAAACGTCATTCCGAGACGCGTCGATCGATCGCGCGCGCTCGACGAGGAAAACGCGCGCGAGGAGACCCGCGCGAGGAGACGCGTCGTCATGCCCGTCGCCGTGCCCGTCGCGTTCGCGAGGCTTACGCGCGTCGCGCACCGCGCCCGCCGATGGGACGCGCGTGAAAAAGTGACGTCGACGTCGATGGTGCCGCGCGCGTCGGCGTCGAGCGACGCGACGGCGTGCGACGCGCCGAATCCGAGCGCCATCTATGACGTGTGCGATGAACGCGAGATGCTGTACGGCGCGAGCAACGCGTTCGCGATCGGTCCGGATGAACTCATCCTTCGCTGTAAAGCCGTCCTGCGCGCCGGTTTCGCCGAAATCGCCGACGATTTGAGCGAGGATTTTCAATTCGTCGGTCCGGTCGTCGGTCCGCTCGGGCCCGAGGCATTCGTCAAGGCGGTCGGTGGGTTCGATCTCACCACCGGGTTCCCGGACATGAAGAGTAACTATTATCACTTTCGCGTCGACCCGTACGAGACGAATCGCGTGTGGTTCACGTCCCGCACGACGGGAACGCACACCGGTACGTTGGCGGGACGCTTCGAAGCCACGGGGACGCGCGTTGAATGTCCTCCACAAGCGCTGTCGATGACATTCAACGAGAAGGGGCAGGTGACGAAAGTGACGGTCGGCGTCGTGATGGACCGCACGCTCGGCAACACCGGCGGATTGGGCGGCGTGTTCGGCTTATTCTACGCCATCGGTTCACCGCTTCCGTTCCCGGAGGCACAGCCGTGGAAGATGAGCAAGAGATATAAATTCTTCCAATTCTTGGGTCGTCTCGCGAATCGTCGTCGCGGTTCGGACGACTAGTCCGTGTGTAATCGTTCGCGCGCCGTCGACGCGCGCCAAGCGAAAAATCTTCACCTTGTGGATAAGACTCTTCATCGCCCCACTCGACGACGCGTCCTTCGCCCGCGTCGAACGCTCGATCGGTCCGCGAACGACCTAACGCGACCGTGCGTCCTCTCATGAGTCTCCTCGCGCGCGAGCTCACCGCCGTCGCCGTCGCGCCTCGCGCGCGTCGTGCGAGCGGTAATCGTGCCTCCAAGTTCCGTCGCGCGTCCACGGCGGCGGTGACCTCCACGTCCACGCCCTCGTCGACGTCCGAGAAGGATTTCCCATCCTTCTTCCCTCCCGAGGTTCGCGAGCTCACGGAACCGGCGGCGATCGACATGGCGAAGCGGTGCGAGTTGGTGGAGGTGGCGGTGCCGGGACGCGCCGACGCCGTGTTGACGTCGTGCGTCGGGGATGCGGGTCCGGAGGGGTCCAAACTCGCGCCGTTCGTGCTGTTGCACGGTTTCGATTCGTCCTGTCTCGAGTATCGACGGTTGTTCCCGAAACTCGCGGCGAAGACGGAGACGTGGGCGGTGGACTTGCTCGGGTGGGGATTCACCGACGCGCGGGACGGCGGCGTCGGCGATTACTCTCCCGAGGCGAAGAGAGCGCATTTGTACGCGTTTTGGAAGGAGAAAATCGGTCGTCCGATGGTGCTGTGCGGCGCGTCTCTCGGAGGCGCGGCGGCGATCGATTTCGCGACGAATCATCCCGAGGCGGTGGAGAAGCTCGTGCTCGTCGACGCGCAAGGCTTCATCGAAGGTCTCGGTCCCATGGGCGCGTTGCCGCGACCGATCGCCAAGGTTGGCGTGAACGTGTTGCGCACGACGGCGTTGCGCAACGCCGCGAATCAGATGGCGTATTTCGATAAGGCGACGTTCGCCACGGAGGATGCGTTGCGCGTCGGGCGTTTGCACACCTTCGCCCCGCAGTGGTGCGACGCGACGTTGTCCTTCATGAAGTCGGGTGGATTCAAGGTTCGTAACTCCATTCCGAAGGTTCCCGTGGACACGCTCGTCATGTGGGGTCGCAAAGATCAAATCTTAGAGCCGAGCTACGCGGATAAGTTTATGGATGAACTTCCCAACGCGCGAATGGTGTGGGTGGAGCGCTGCGGCCACGTCGCGCACTTGGAACAACCCGATTTCATGTGCGAGACGCTGTTAGAGTTTGCCCAAGAATAGATTTTTTATTTCATTTCAAAAGAGTCATAATAACGTGAACTCGTGCGACGATCTTGGGTTTTGGATGTGCGATGCGATTTACGACGTCAGGACGTTCGCGTCGCCGACCAACAGGAAGTTGACGGTGAACACGGGAGAGGCGCCGATTGGAACTTGCAGCGCGCCGCCGAACATGGACATCCCGGGCATGGCGTACATTTTACCGACGTACACGCCCGGATAAATCGGTCGTAATTCGTCCCTGAAAAATTGGAAATCGTGCTCAAAGCTCGAGTAATCGACGACGATGGCTGACCCTTCCGGCTGAAACTGAGACGACGAGACTTCGGCGCGACCGGGGTATAATTCGATCGGTTCTCGAAGCCGAGGGAAGATGCCCTCCACGAGCAACCCGTAGTTGAGCTTGATGAGGTTGGTCACGCTCGAGGGGTCCATCTCGTCGAAGCATTTGCCTCGCCACGAGTCGAAGGCGAAGGTTCGTCGGATGCCGTAGGTTCGCGCGATGGCTTCGTACGTTCCCGAACCCAAAATGCATCCGTGGTAGCACCCAGACTGGGGAATGTCGGCCGACGTGAACCCAGAGGCTTGCCAGTACGCGTCGTCGAGCATCGTATCGTTGAGTCCGCCTCGCAAAAAATCAGAACCGCAGACATCGTCTTCGACGAATCGCGTCGCGTTCAACGCGTCGACGCCAAAGACTTCTCCCGGAACGCTCGTTCGATCGAACAGCGCTCTCGCGAAGTCAGACTCCGTCGTCGTCAGCTCCAGGCTCGCGCGTCTCCCGCCCGCGTCGATCCGTTCGACGGTTTCCGTCATGTTAAATCGTAAGAGTTCGGAAAAGAAAAACGTGGCGACGCGATTCGTAAATCGTTGCGCAAACGACGTCGGTCCAAACAGAGCAGAATTTTGCGTCGACCCGAGATTTAAAAACCAATCCAACACCGGCGTCGACGATTCCCCACCGCTTTGACGCTCGAGAATCCAATCCAACACCGGCGTACCCTCGCCCTGCGATCCCAATAATTTTCTCTGGGTCGGCGTCGCCGCGACGCCGTCTCTCGGCGGTTCCCTCGCGTGCGCGCACACCACCAACGCACACAGCACCAACACCGCGCCTCGCGCGCGAATCGACATCTTCATATTTCTCCCAATCGTCTCACCTCTCTCTCGCGTCCTCGCGCCCTCGCGTCGACGCGCAGTGACGCGAAAACGCTCGACATGTCGGTTTTTCGAGACACGTCTCGAAAATCACGCGCGTCAGTTGACGTCGCCGTCCGCCTCGAACGCGTCGACGGCGGTCTCGAGACGCGCGCGACGAGAGGACATGTGTGTCGCGCGTCTTCAGGCGGCGACCCTCGCGCGCGCGGCGACGACGTCGACGCGAGACGGGCGCGGGACGGTGTGCGGTGTCGAGCCGCCGGGACGACCGAGGCGTCGCGGTGACGTCGCGGGCGTCGCGCGCGCGCACCCGCGCGCGTCGAGACGCGCCCGTCGGCGTCGTCAACCGGACGCGTCGCACCCGAAGCGCAGGTTCACGGTGGAGGAGCGACTTCGGCGCAAGGGGGTGGACGTCGACGCGGCCAAGTCGCCGACGCGGGACGACGAGGACGCCGACGCCGACGAGTACGCGGCGACGAGCGCGTTCGTGACGCGAGGCGACGTGCCGAGGGGGGAAGACGCGTGCGACCGCGTGGCCGAGCTGGTGTTTCGACAGGATGCGGAGGGATGGCCCGCGCAAAAGACGGAGGCGTGGAAATTCGCGAGAGCGAGCGCGTTGACGGCGTCCGACGTGGCGCGCGTGCTCGAAGGCGGCGACGCGCGAGGGAAAGTGTTGAGGCAAAAACAGAGGGTGCGGAAAGAAGAGGAATCGATGAGGCAAAAACAGATAGTGCGGAAACAAGAGGAATCATCGATGACTCCGTCGACGGAGACGAAACGCGACGCGAGACGTGAGAGAAGGCGGCGCGCGCCGACGTCTGCGGCTATTCGACACGGAAACGAGTTCGAAGCCGAAGCCCTGGCGCACTACGAACGAACGCACGGCACGACCTGTCTCACGTTTGGACTCAAGATTCATGACGACCACTACTGGCTCGGTGCCTCTCCCGACGGCGTGCACCCGAGCGGTCGCGTCGTCGAAATCAAGTGCCCGTACTCGCGCGCCGTCGTCCCTCGCGCGCGCGCCATGGAGCACTACGCCCAGATTCAAACCTCGCTCGAGGTATTCGACCTCTAATTTTGCGACTTCGTCCAATACAAACCGCCCGGTCGAGGCAAAGGTCGCTCCGGCGATCCCGACCGCGCGGAGTACCTCGTGGAAACCGTGCCCAGAAACCGCGAATGGTTCGCCCGCGCGTTCGACGAGCTTCGCGCGTTCGCCCTCGCCCTCCCATCACCGTGACCCCCGCGCGCACCGCGCGCACCACCACCACTAGCACTATTTTTTCTAACCTCTCCTCATCACCCATCGATTCCATCGCTCACCGAACGCGCGCTCTCTCTCTCTCTCTCTCTCGCGTTCCCGTCCCGTCGCGCCGCCGCCGCGATTTCAAATTTTCAAAGTCAAAACGCCTCGACATCATCATCGCCACCACCGACGACACACCTCGGCGCGCGTCGCCCCACCGCGCGGACGACGCGATGGATTGGGCGTGTCTGAACCGCGGTCAAGACGGCGCGGACGACGCCGCGCGTCTCGCGCGACGCACGGCCGAGGCGGAGGAATCCAAACTCATCGCCGCGTACGAACAGGCGGTCCGTCGAGCCGCGGCCGGTGCCTCCGCGGACGCGATCGACGCGCTTCGACGGGTGCTGGGACACGCGCTGACGAATCGCGCGGATATCTCCGCGCGTTTGAGTCGCGTCAAGTTTCTCGCGCTTAAAAATCTCGGGCGATTGCTGGACGACCGCGCGCGGGACGGCGGCGGCGGCGGCGGCGACGACGACGGGGATCGAGACGAGGCGTTGCGGTGTTACGCGCGCGCGGTGGAGCTGGATGATGAGGATGGGGTGTTGTGGGGACGTTTGGGGGGGTTGGCGGTGGCGTGTGGACGCGCGGCGACGGCGAGGATGGCGTACGAGAGAGCGGCGACGGTGTGTCCGGGGAATCAATTGTTTTTGGAGGCGCTGAGCGAGCTGTGTCTGCGCGCCGGGGATTTTGAGAGCGCGAGAGCGATCGCGGGAGTGGTGGTGAGGATGGATCCGGCGAACGCGCGAGCGCGAGCGATGAAGCGGGCGCCGGAGACGTTGGAACCGACGAGGGCGGTCAAGGCGGCGAGGGCGGCGGCGGCGACGCCCGAGCGAGACGCCGAGGTGAAGATTCGATTGGGCGCCGATGTGGAGAAGAGTTGGGGAGTGATCGCCGCCGTGCTCGCGCGGTTGGGAGGATTGACGTCGCCGGAATCGAACGAGGCGGACGCGGAGGAGGAGACGGAGGATGGGGCGGCGAAGGAGGCGAAGGAGGACGCGGCGCCGGCGCCGAACGAGACGCCCGAGGACGACGGCGCGTCCACGCCCAAGCAAACGAAAGAGAAAGCGCCGTCGTCCGCGATGTCGCCGAACGGTGACGACGAAGAGGGTGAAAACGATGCGTTGATGGCGTCGTTCACGCCGTTCATGCGTGCGGTCGAGGGCGTGGACATTCCGCGAGATAACATGGGGAAGAAGATTCGGTTCGTGTTCGATGAACCGCAGGAGAGCACGCGAATGGCCGCACCGGGGGAATCGACGGTCGTGGACGTGCGAATGCACGATGCGCCGACGGTGGAAGACGAAGACACGCCGATGGCTGTCGACGCGCCGTTCTCACCCACGCAAGAACCCGAGTGTTCGCAGCACGAGCCGTCGCAACCCAACAAATCGTCGGATGAGGCTTCGACAGCGACTGAACAGGAAGAACCCGCAAAGGCTGGGAGGAAAGAGAAGAGGGCCGCGGCACCGGTGAGAAAGTCTCGCCGTCAGCTGGAACTCGACGAGAAGAAAGCCATCGAGGATGAAAAAGCTCGTAAGATTGCCGAACACGAGGCTGAACTCAAGGCGTTGGAAAAAGCCGCCAAGAAAGCCGCCGCGGAGGATAAGAAATGGAAACCAGAAGTCAACGTCAGTCGCGCGTTATTGACTCTTATCGGTGCCGAGGATCCCGTCGTTTTGGCGGTGAGAAAGGCGACGAAAGACGTCGCGGGCGCCGTCGATCGAGCGACGAGTCTGAAGAAGAAGCACGCGCGGGAAATGAAGGAAGCCGCCGCGAAGAAGGCTGAAGAAGAACGAAATATGAAGACGCTCCGACGAGTTTCCGCTTTCGTCGATGGTGTTCAAGACGTAAACGGGGGCGCGGCTCACGTCGCGTGGCGTTTGCTTTCCACCACAGCCGCGCGCTGGCGACCGGATGCCGAAGACGAGTGCGCGCCGACGCCGTCGACGCTTTTATCGCTGTATCTCGTCTTCGGTGTCGGGCCGAGCGATGATTTGGCGACCAAGGCTCGAGTATTGCTCTGTCTCGCAGATTCGTGCATTCTCGCGGCTCGAGGTTGCGCGCTCGGTCAACCATCGCGTAAGCTGTTCAGAGAGATGGCGGAGGATGTCTTGCAAAGTGCCGCCATCGAGATGGACCGCGATGTCACGCAAGATTATCAAGCGGAAAGTTTGTTCCTGTATCATAAACTCGCAGAGCTCGACGGCGAGGAACCGAGCGTGAGTGCGTTCTATCTTGAGCGAGCGCAAGAAGTGGCACTGGACGACGCCGATATTTCTTCGACGCCTCGCAACATTGAAGACGCCGCACCAGAGCGTTTTAGCAAGCAAGCGCTACGAGCAGCCATGGATGCGATGAAAGTTAAAGAAGTCGTCACGGGCGCCGCTTCAAGATTCGCGAAGGGTCAAACGGCAGAGCTCGTGGCGACGCTCACACCTCTGCTCTTGCCTGATGAAGACCAGGAATCGACTGAAAATCTAGATGTTTTGTCTCTGACGCAATCAGAAAAGCAAGACGCTCTTAAAGTTCTCGCCGCGGCGGCAAAAAAAGAGGGTTCTGCGTGCGTGGTCATCCAACTTCGAGCGTTGAAGATGGTATATGATCTGACGAAAGATCACACGATGCTGCGACTGATGGCGGAGGCGATCGAATCAGCGAATCGAAATCACGTGAAACAAGCGTACACGAAACAAGCGTTAGACTGCGTCGACGCGCTTGGATTACAAGGAATCGCAGCTTCTCTCTTTGAGGTGCACTACAATGAATTGGCGCAACAGCCGGGAGTGGTGAAAAAGAGCAAAACGTCGCGATACGGCGCCGCGAACATGGAGGCTTCAGCGCAGTTGATCTCGGCGATCCAACAGGCTTCAAAGGCGAAGGATGTAGAGGTGATCGAGTTGCACGAAAAACTTCACGATAGACTCGCGGATTGTCGATGTTGCTGTGGCGAAGGACGTAAAGGCGCGTTCCTGAAGTCATCTCTCATACAATTGGCGAATTGCAGAAATAGAATCACAAAGGCACGCGAGTTGCGTCACGCCGCGGAGCCGGCGAAGAAGCGCACCACGAAACTTCATGTTTCGAATCGCGCGGGTTCGGACGAAGAAAACGACACGAAGAAGAAGACACCGGACGCGGATGAAGACGAAGGCCGCCGCCGGCGCGTGCGTCGACAGCGCGCTAGTATTAGTTCCATTGACGACGAGGACCGAACGCCGCAAGATAAAGCCGACCGCAAGCTTTTGGATCGTCTCGATAAATTGATTGTTCAACTCAGCTATTGCGTGTATGGATTTGAATTGGAGAAACCGAAACGAAAGTGCCGAGAAGAAGGAGGCGCGTGTGATTCGACGCTAAAAATCACGAGTGAAAAAGATGCGGGCGATCTTTGGTTGTCCATTCAGCCGTACGTGATGGCCACCGACGAGGAAGAGCGCGAAAAGCTTTCGTCAGTGATCAAAGCGATTCGCGAGAAAATTGTGGATCCTCCGCGCACCGAACAAAGCGAGCTCCTCACGAGATACCTCGTCATTAGAGAAGAAGACGTTCCAACCGCTTCCAAATTGGGAGAAATCACGGAAGAAGACCGTCGCCTCGCGCGAGAACTCATCTCGCAGTCGACGCCCGACGAGCAAATCGTTTCGAGTCGACAAAACCAAGCAACACCGAAGAAGAGCGCCGATGCCACACCAGCGCAACCAAGCACTCCCATCAGTTGTTTGGCCGGCTCACACCTCAAATCGGCGGAAGACAAAATCGTTTCTTTCGCCAGCGTGTACAAGACTCTCTTTCACTTTTGCACAGACATTGATAACGTGGCGCTGTGTGGTTTTCTCGAGGAGGAGCAAACTGAATACGACAAACTGTTCGCTTTACTTCAAGGCGTGGTATCTCCAGACATTTCCATCGGCAATGAGCCAGAACCTACCGATGATGATCCGGATGGGAAGAGCATTGCGAAGCGAACCGCAGAGTTGACCAAGTTGCATAAATTTGACGTTGAATACAACATGAAGAGTCCACAGGCCTGGATCAAGCTTGCGGATCATTTGGACAACATCAAGGACATCGTGCTCAACGACGCAGCAAAGGCGTTATCCGTCGAGACGTACCGCAACTCAGCCATGTTCAAGATGGTGAAGATCGTCCAAGTGTCGATTCGACGAGCACTCATCGCCGCGGAGGAAGCTTTGATCATGACTCACTACGCTGGACACGCGGAGACGGAATGGGTACGAGCTAAGATTTACGAACGTCTCGGTCAAACGGGCTACGAGCTCTTGCAAGATGCTCCGCCAATCCACGACGCGCGCAAGTACGTTCTCGACAAGACGTCTCCGGAATTCATTTCCACTCTTTCCATGACAAACGCTGCTTTCGAGCTCGCGGCTCGACAAGATCCGGATAACTGGATGAATCCCTACTTCATGGCTAAAATCGCCAAGAAGAGTCGTCAACCTCTGAAGGACGTGCTCGAGTTGCACGCGTCCGCGCTCGAAAAAATGCCAGGTTGCCTCGAGGCCATCTACCAAGTGGCGAACATTCGACTGCGAATGTTGTTGTCCATCGAGGCGTCTGGTCGCAAAAAGATGACCCCCGAATCCCAAGCGTTGACGTTGAGCGTTCTCAAGCACCCTTTCATCGTAGAGGACATGCAAAACAGTTGGATCGGCGCGTACAGAGACGCTGTCGAGGCATTGCTCTTCCTCCACAAGAATCATCCAAAGTTCCACAAGGCGAATTATCGTCTCGCATGGTCGAGGTTGAAGAAATCTCCGGGAGAAATCGGTCACTGCAAAAAGGCACTCGACTACCTCTCACCGCTCTTCAAAGTACCGAGAACCGGAACCTTTAAAGTGTGCATGGTGGAAATCGACGACACGAATTTACGCCTCAGGGTGCCCGCGACTACGCCACGAGATGCGGATGGCAACGAGAAAATCATCTACCTGAGCGGTATCGAAGAATCGCGACGTCGTTTCATGGCGAACACTCGTCGAGCGCTCCGTCTCTATCTTTCTCTTCTGTACGCCGTCGAAGATGTCGGCACCATTTCGAGCGCGGTGTCTTACATTTCTGATTACAAGCTGACGGCCAAGTCTCGCTTCCCCGTGATTGGGAACTCGAAAGACATCAGATTCTTCGCGCTGGGTCTGTTGTTGCGCGCGGTGGCGTCGGGTATCTCACAGCCGGACGTCAAGTCCGCGCCGTGCGAAGACGACGTCGAGCCGCACTCCAGAGAATCCCTGCTCGAGTTGGCGTACAACACGTGGTTTGAATTCGCCATTCCCGCACGCGGGAACACGTTTTCTTGGGAAGAAAACGTGGAGGAGGCGTTCGCGCAGCTCGCCGTAGAGGAAAATCGCACCGATTCGGGTCCTGATCTCGTCAAAGCTCCGTACTTGTCGGCCTTCTTCTTCGCGAGCAAGCTCGAGAAGGACGCGCCGTCGCTGGACTTTGAGGCGTACGCACTCGAACACGTGCGCGTCATGGAGCAGAAAGAAGATATCAACGCTCTCGCCGCGCAACTGTCGCTGTGTCAAAACCGCATCAAAGAGTTTGAAGCGGACGCGAGCGAGCGCGTGATCGAAATCGGAACGGCGCGTTTGAAAAAGCTCGTCATCGCGCACGTCGACGCGTTCGTGCGGTGCTCCAACAAGACGATTGAACGTCTGGCAAGCGGTGAAATCAAGTTGCAACCAGGCGTCGTCGGAGAGATTGAGGAGCAGGCTGCGAAAGAAAAAGCGGAAGAAGACGCCAAGGCGGAGGGTGACGCCAAGGAGGGCGCTGAGATCGTGCAATCGCCGCCAAAGCAAGCATCGCAGATCAACCACAGCGAAATCGTCCTCGTCACGACGCGTCGTCTCCATCTCGCCGCCAAGCAGGAATCCACGCAACGCGTCAACGAATTCATCGCCGAGCGTCGAGCCAGGCTCACCGCGCTCACCGAGAACCCTTCACCCGGTGATTTGGACGCTCCGGACGTCCCCGCGGCGGCGAAGATTCACGCCGAGCTCAGAGAGACGGAGATCGTCGTCGAACGTCTCAAAAAGGCGCACGGCCAACTCGTGGAAAAGGCGCTCGTCGCCGAAAGTCAAACGACCGATCCGGAACAGTTGAAACTCATCCGGGAGGCGTACGACGCCCTCAACGCCGAGAACGAAAAGCTCGAGCGCCTCCGAACCGAGAGCGCAGCGAGCGTCGTCAAGTATCGCGAAGAGACGACGCGTCTCGCGCAAGACATGGCGAAGAACGACATCGCCAACGCCGAGTCCACCGAGTACTTGCTTCGCGTCATGAGCGCCGTCACGGGACGAGAAATCACCGACGTCGACGAAGCCGAACGCGAGATCGACATATCCGCCGCCAATCTCCGTAAAGAGGCGGCCGAATTACGCAAAAAGACTGGTCGCTCTCGCAAAAAGACCGCCGCCGCCGCGGACGCCGCCGACGCCGAACCCGCGGCGGAGCCCGACGCGCGAGACGCGCCACAGGCGCAGGACGTCCCCGAAGACCCGCCCACGGTCACCTCGTGATCACAGTAGACTCGCATGTATCATCACACGCACACTCACACGCGCGCGCGATCGCTTCGCGCGCTCTCGAGCTCGACACCGCGAAACCCGGGGTTCGCGATGAATGGATAATCCCCACATTCCGTCGTTCGACCACCCTCGAAGACGGCCTCGCGACTCTCGCAAGATACCACCTCTCTCTCGCGCGCTTCCCGCGCTCGACCGGCTCCTTCGCGCGCGCGTCACCGCCCGCCCGTCGCTCGATCGTCGTCGCGCCGCCGTCGTCATGTTTCACGCGGGAAATCCCCCACCCGCGCCCGAGGGAGGACGCGGTGGCGGAGCCGCTCGAAAGCGTCGACGAAGCGGACGCGGAAACGGTGGCGCGCCTCGACCGCGAGATGACGGCGATCGGGCGCGCCCGATCGGTGAGCGCTTGGAGTTTACGGACGGACGAGACGACCGCCGCGCGCCGGCGCCGCCTCGACCGAATCTGATGAAAAACACGGGTGGGGCGCTCGCGCGAGCGCAGCGCGTCGAGGCGCAGACGGGGAACGCACCGTCGAGCACGGCGGCGTTCGAGAACATGGGACTCACGGAGGCGTCGTCGAGGGCGATTCGAGACGTGTTGAGATTCACGCACGCCACGGCGGTGCAAGACGCGACGCTGCCGCACATCATGGCGGGTTTGGACGTTCTCGCGCGCGCCAAGACGGGGAGCGGGAAGACGGTCGGGTTTTTGCTTCCCGCGATCGAGCGATTGGCGCGGAGTGGACGTCCGAGACGCGGAGAGGTGTCGTGTTTGGTCGTCTCACCGACGCGCGAGTTGGCGTCGCAAATCGGCGAAGAGGCGAAGAGCTTATTGACCTATCACGATTTCGGGTGTCAAGTCGTCTTTGGTGGGACGAACATCAACAGCGAACGAAAGCGTTTGACATCGCAGGGGGTGGAGTTTCTCATCGCGACGCCGGGGAGATTGATTGATCACTTTGAGTCGAGCAACTTGTCTCGCGCCGTGCAAAACTTGGACGTCTTGGTGCTCGACGAGGCGGATCAGCTCTTGGACATGGGGTTCAGACCGAGCTTGGAAAAGATTTTATCCTATCTGCCCGTCCAGCGTCAGACACTGTTGTTCTCCGCCACCGTTCCCAAGACGGTGCATCAAATCGCGGCGAACGCGTTGCGTCCGGGACATCAATACATCGATTGCGTCGGCGACGACGCGCCGGCGACCAACTTGCAGGTGAAACAATCCTTGGTCGTCGCCCCGTTCCACGACCACCTCACGCTTCTTACCCAAGCCATCGAGGCGCACCAAGCGGAGGAACCGAATCACAAAATTATGGTCTTCTTCCCGACGGCGCGTTCCACGCAGCTCGCCTCCGAGATGTTTGAAGCCATCGGTAAACCGGTGTTCGAAATCCACAGCAGAAAATCGCAATCCGTGCGCACCAAGGCTGCGGATAAATTCCGAGAGGCGCGCGCCGCCGTGATGATGTCCTCCGACGTCACCGCTCGCGGTATGGATTTCCCGGACGTCACCTACGTCATCCAAGTCGGCGTCCCGTCCAACCGCGAGCAATACATTCACCGACTCGGTCGAACCGGTCGCGCCGGTAAGACGGGTCAGGGTTTGCTTATGCTCGATCCCGCCGAGAAGTTTTTCCTCAACGGCGTGCGCGACCTCCCCATCGAGACGCTCACCGCCCCCGTCGACGCGCAGGTTGATTTACGCGTTCGCCGAGGCATCGCGCGCATCAGTCCCGAGACCAAGTCGCAGGCGTACAGCGCGTGGTTGGGTTTCTACAACGGCTCGAGCTCGAAGATGAAGTGGAGCAAGGACGATTTGATTTTCGCGGCGAATAACTACGCGCTCGAGACGTTGCAGTGCAACGGGTTGCCGGGTCTATTGAAAAAGACAGTCGGTAAAATGGGTCTCAAGGGGTTCACGCAAAACTTGAACATCGTCTCCGAGTTGGGCGGCGGCGGCGGCGGCGGCGGCGGTCGCGGCAGTGGTGGCGGCGGTCGCGGCGGTGGTCGCGGTGGTGGTGGCGGTAATCGCGGCGGCGGCGGCGGTCGAAGTCGCTGGTAAGTTATACATCTCGTGCGACGTTAGATGATTCAGTTCCTCCAACGGGAACCTCTAGTTCCACATTCCATTTCCCATGTCTTGTGTATCATTTCTAGAGCCAACAAATTGTTAATAAAATGCCTACAGTATCACCTACAGCCTTCCGTTCTACTATCACACTAAGCGTTTTAAATGTCTCAAGACGTCGCCGACGAGGTAAAGACTCCCCGTGACGAGAACGTTGACGCGCGCCGGCGCGACGTCCCTCGCGCGCTTGCGAATCAACGTGAGCGCTTGACTTATGCTCGGAACGACGATGCCTCGGGTATCATCGGTGACAGCGTCGCGCTGAGACTTCTCGAGGATAGCATCCCACGTTCGCGCGCATTTCTCTTGCCATTCCGTCGCCTTGGCGTTGCCGCACTTGTCGAGTCGACTCGTCGCGCTATCCGGCGGGCTAAAAATAGCTCGTTCCAGCGTCGTGTTCGGCGCCGTCAAAACATCCGTCACGGGCTCGAGGAGCTCATTCGGGTTACGGTCTTCCATACAATTGAAGAGCATGACGTTTCGATCCATGGACGTCATCGCGTGCGTGCTGTTGGCGAACCACTCGGCGCTGTGACGCATCGACTCGACGGTGTGCGCGCCGTCCAAATAAAACGTCAGATTCGTCTCCTCGGGATCTTTCATCACCTGCGACCGTCCCGGCCACGTGGTGTTCTCCAAACCCTCACGAACAAAGTCCGGAAGGACGTTTCTCTCGAGCGAGGCCTCCATGTCTGCCGCCCAGGGCTGACGCGTCTCGTTGGCCCATGCGCGCACCAACTCCACCGCCAAACCGGCGTTGACTCGTTGGTGCGGTCCAGCGAGACCGACGTCGACGTCGCCACCGCCCTCGTACGAATCGAGCGATTTTGCGACGCGAAGCGGCGCCCCGACCTCCGACGCGCGACGCTCGAGCGACGCCATCGCTTCTGGTTTCTGCGGCGACGTAAACGTCGGCGCGCCCGGCTTCATGATGCCCGCCTTTTCCGTCGCGATTTTCTCCAAAGTATCCCCTAAAATGTCCACGTGATCCATCCCGAGCGATGATATTCCGCACACGCTCGGCTTCTCCACCACGTTCGTCGCGTCCAACCGCCCACCGAGCCCGACCTCGAGCACGCACGCCTCGACGCCCGCCGCCGCGAAGATGCGCAAACCCAACAGCGTTAAAAATCGAAAATACGCCGGCATCCCCAGATCCCCGCACGTCTTCCTCACCGCGTCGTGCGTCCACCAAAACTCTCTCGCGAACGTCTCCTCGTCCACTTTCTCCCCGTCTATGCGAAACCGCTCGCGAACGTCCATCAAGTGCGGGCTCGTAAACGTCCCCACCCGCGTCCCTCGCGCCCGCAGGATGCCCTCCACCAGCGCGCACGTGCTCCCCTTCCCTTTCGTCCCCGCGACGTGAATGACCTTCAGCGCGTCCATCTGCGACTTGAGACCCGTTCGACGGACGTACGTCTCCAACTGCGCGAACTGTTCCTCCCACGTCACCGCCCCCGGGTCGCTGCGCTTTTTCCCACTAATCGTCTTTCCGAGCTCACGCACGGCGGCGTCGTACGATTCATCGCGCGTCGACGACGCCGAGGCGTCATCCGAGACGTCCATCGCGCGATTCGTCTCCTTCTCCGCGCGCGCGCGCGCTCGAGTGACGCCGCGCGCGCGCGCGGGTCGCGTCAGGGGCCCTTCGCCTCGGACGCCCCTCTCCGTAGTGGAAGGAAAATTCAACCATCAAACCCACAAAATACTGTTTTGTTGGTATTCAAAACCGCAATGTATGAGAACACCCATCGCTCAACACTAATGCCGCGGATCGCGCGGCCGTGCCCATCCGCACACCCGGGCGCGGACCGCACGTCGACGCGCGCGCGACGACCGCCGTCTCGCGCGACTCCGAGCGCGAGCGCGATCGTCGTTCGTCGCGCGGCGCTCGTCTCGCGTCGTCTCGCGAGATGTCGGCGCGTCGAGAGTACGATGAGAAGGCGGTGCGCACCATGGGCGGCGATCGAAACGTCTTCGCCTCTCGCGCGTGCGATACGTGTCGCGCGCTCGGGTCGTTCATGGTGCTGGTCGTCATCGGTGTGGTGAGTCTGACGTATTACGCCACGGTGGTGGTGGTGTACTGGCCGATCGTGCGAGACGGCGGGGAGGATCAACGATTGGCGACGGGGGCGCTGACGGCGTATCACGTCGTGGTGTTCATGTTGTTGTGGTCGTACTTTGCGTGCGTGCTCACCGAGCCCGGTGGGGTGCCGGAGAGATGGACGCCGCATCCCGAGGATCCCGAGGAGGCGGTGATCGAGGCGAAGAAGTCCAACAGCGAGCGACGACGACGATTTTGTAAGAAGTGCGTGGCGTGGAAGCCGATTCGGACGCATCACTGCAGCGTGTGCAAGCGATGCGTGTTGAAGATGGATCATCACTGCGTGTGGGTGGCGAATTGCGTCGGGGCGTATAATTACAAGTTTTTCTTGCAATTTCTCTTGTACACGTTTCTGGCGACGGTGTTGGATGCGATATTGCTTTTATCAAACTTTATAGACTTTTTCAAAGACGTCGAGGAGAGTCAGGCGGCGGGATCGACGGGGGCGGAGGCGAGGGGGGACCCGGCGGAGGGCACGGAGTTATCGGTGGTGTTCGTGACGTTCATAGTCAACGTCGCGTTCGCGGCGTCTCTCTTAGGGTTCATAGTCATGCATAGCAACTTGATTTTGAACAACTTGACGACGATCGAGTTGTACGAAAAGAAAAAGACGCTTCCGTGGAAGTACGATTTGGGGTGGTATAGAAACTTTAAGCAAGTCTTCGGAGAGAATATCTTTTTGTGGTTCTTTCCCGTGCATTCGAGCTCGCATCTGGAAAAGATGCGCGTGCACACGGGGATCTCCGACGGGGAGATTTTAGAGAGCGACATGTACGCGCGCGCGTGCGAACCAGTGAGGAGTTCCCGAGAGATAGGTAACAGATTCCCGAGAGATAGGTAACAGAGGCTATATAGAGGAAACAATGCGTCGTGAGATTATCCATCGCACATAGACTATTGTTTTTAATCAAACGCGAGTTATAGATGCATAACACGAATGAGAGACGAGACGAACGAGCGCGTTCGCGACGATCGTCGAGCTAGTAGTACAAATACATCAAACCGAGCGGCTACGACGACGCCACGTCCCTCCCCTCTCGCTCGGACGCGTCCGTCTTACGCATGACATCCTTGAGCGTCTGTCGCCTCGCCTGTTCTCTCGGCGCCGTCGCCGCGTCAATCTTTTTCTCCAACGCCAGTTTCCTCCGGCTTAAATCCTCCAACAACTCGTATCGCAACTGCGGCAACGCCCTCGAGCGTTCATCGTAATTATCCAACGCCTTTTGCGCGTTGGCGCTGCGCGGAAGACGTTCACAAAAACCCATCCGTCAGTCACACTCTCTTCGTTCGCGTCGTCATCGATCGATCGTCGAGATCCGAGCGTCGCTCTCGTCGTCTCGTCGTCTCGTCGTCTCGTCGTCTCACCTCATCGCCGTCACCGCGCGCTCGAACGTCGGCAGATCGCTCGTCGCGCTCGCCTCGCTCCTGATCGCGGCGTTCAGCGTCGTCGTCTTCAAAATCTCCCCCGCGTCTCGCACGTTGGCCCGCGTCGCCTCGACGCACGTCTTTGAGAATCCATCCACGAATTGCGCGCTTCGCCTTCCCACGAACCCGGCGAGCTCACCCGCGGACGCGTGCGCGCTCCCACCGACGATATCCCACTCGCTCGTCCCACCGACGAGTCCCGTGGCCGTGTCCACCGCCTGCGCCGCCGCCGTGGACAGTTTCGTCGACAGGGCATCCATGCGGGGCCGATGACGACGCGTCAGTGAGTGTCGCACCGCGCCGCGCCGTCGTCGTCGTCATGCGCGGCGCGTCGACGCGCGCGCGGGCGTCGTGTTCGACGCGCCCGTCGTCGTCGTCGCGCGCCGCGGGTCGCCCGCGCGCGACGACGGGACGCGCGAGTTCTCGGCTCGAGGCGCGCGCGTCCCGAGTCCTCGTCGTCGACGCGCGCGAGGGCGCGCGAGGGAGGGCGCGAACGCGCGCGCGCGCGCGTCGCGGCGGCGTCGACCCGTTCGAGGACCCGTTCGCCGCGCTCGAGCGCGAGACGCGAACGATGTTCGAGACGATGGAGCGAGAGACGGCGGCGGCGCGACGGGACGCCGAGGAACGCGCGCGCGCGCGTAGACGCGACGCCGCGCGTCTCGATGGACGCGGGGATGAATACAGTCGAGAGGAATCCGGTGAACGCGTGCTTCCGGGCGGGGGGGTGCACAGGTACTACGTGAGCGAACGGGTGACGACGTACGGGACGCCGCGGCCGCCGGCGGCGGCGGCGCGCGGCGCGGCGAACGCGGCGGCGACGCTGGTCGTCATCGCCGCGACGGCGGCGTACGCGACGATGACGCGACGGTTTCTTCGAGGGTACGATCGCACGTCGTACAAGGACGAGGTCAAGACGAGCGTGGCGACGCGTTGGCCGTTGTTATGGGCGGCGTCGCCGAAATTTCGCGAAGAGTTTCGCCGAGCGACGCGCGACGACGACGCGCGCGGAGAAGCCGACGCCGAATCCGAATCCGAAGCCGCCCAAGAGGACGTACCGAGTGTACCGCGAGACATAGATAGATAGCCGATCGTAGCCGAGCGATTGTGAGACGCTCCGAACCCCCCGCGCGCCGTCCCCGACGTTTCGTCCCGAGCTTTGAGAACCGACCCACCTCTTCTTCTTCGACGACACACGCGCGCGCGCGCGCACGTCTCGCGCGGTACACGCGCGACGATGGACGCCGGTGGGGCGCTCGACGCGCGCGCGGGCGCGCACGCGCGCGATCGGTGCCTCGCGACGACCGGTCGACGTCTTCGTCCTCGTCGTCCTCATCAATTTAAATGTGCATTCGCGCGTCTTCCGCGCCGCGCGGCGTCTCTCGCGCGATCGAGCGCGTCGGGCGAGGACGACGACGAGGGAGATGGATTGATCGAGATGATCGTCACGGACGTCGACGGGACGCTGTTGAATTCGAAACAAAAGTTGAGCGTGAAGACGGCGTCCGCGTTGCAGCGCGCGGCGCGACTGGGCGTGCGCACCGTGGTGGCGACGGGAAAGACGCGAGGGCCGTGGGCGAGAGATTTGTACGGTAAGTTGGGGAGGGAGAATAGACAGATGCCCGGTCTTTTTATTCAGGGATTGGTGACGTGCGATGGACGAGGACAGGTTTTGGAGAGTCGAACGCTGGAGAGGGGATGCGTCAAGGAGATTTTGCGTTTCGCCGGGGTGCGAGGGTGCGTCGTCGTCGCGTTTTGCGGCGATGAGATTATCTGTTCGTCGCGAAATGCGTCCACGGACAGAGTTTTGGATTACGGTGAACCGACACCGATCGAGTGCGGCGACCTGTTGGAGAAGAGCGACGAGTACGAGGTGAACAAGTTGCTCATGTTTGGCGACGAAGGCGAGGTGGCCGCGTATCGCGCCGAGGCTGAAAATCTCCTCGAGGAGATTTGCGACGTCACTGTGGCGGTGCCGGGAATGCTCGAGTTCTTACCGAAAGGCGCGAGTAAAGGCGCGGCGGTTCGCGCGCTGTGTGAATCGCTGGACGTGGACCCGGCGTACGTTCTCGCGCTCGGCGACGGCGACAACGACAAGGAGATGTTGAGCTATGCCGGTTTGGGAATCGCCGTCGGTAACGCGAGCGAAGCGACGAAAGCGATCGCCGACGTCGTGCTCGACGAAACCAACGATGAAGACGCCGTGGCCGCCGCCGTCGAGAAGTATGTATTGGAGCCGCGCAATCGCATCAAAGACGCTCGGGCACGTCGACGATTCGTCAGTCAACCGAAGGACAAAGTCTCGTCGACCAAGGTTGAGAGGACGGAAGCAAAGGTGAAGCAAGTCACGACGGAGGATGCGATCTCGGACACCGAAACTGATTCAGAAACCGAGAGTGCGAGGGTTGAGGAAGAGCTCTTCAAGAAGAAGGCGACGGAGAAGAAGCTTCTGAACATTGCGCGCGCCGTCGCTCAAGGAACTCAACGCGTGAGCGAAGCGCTCGTCAGCGGCGATGAAGACGACCAGAGTAGCATCAACGAAACTAAAGCGCGTAGAGAAACGGTTCGAATGGCGGAGTATGACATCGATTCGGAGCAAGCTTCGGAAGAATCAGAAGAATTACTCGAACGCCAACGAGCGAATCTAGCGCGTTTGGAAAAGCTGATGCTTGAATTAGAAACGGCAAAAGCAGAGCTCGACAAGCGACAAGAAAAACTTGCGAGCCAAAGCGTGGATGGTGACGACGCCGATGAACACGAACGGATTCGCTCGGAGACGAACAAAATCAAAGCGCGGACGTCGCTTAAACAAGCCGTGGAGAAGGCGAACGAAGACGCGAAGCAATCGCAATTAGTGGCTGACGAAGCTGCAATCGATCAAGACGAAGAGAGTTTCGAGCAGCAAACGGACTCAGGCGACATATTTGGTTTTGTGAAGACTGCATTCGAGAGAATGGCGTCTCTCAGCATGACGGACGCTGGCAGAAAACAAAACGAAGCCAATCGCGACAAGACCAAGTCGTTTCTCCTCACGGAACTCATCGACGCGAAAGGCGGTCGAAGTTGCTCGCCAGACTCGCTTTCGCGCATCAGCGGTCTCGTCGAGATTCTTGAAGAGTTAAATCCGACCAAGAAGCCGGCGCAGAACCCGTTGATGCTCGGATTGTGGAACTGCGTCTTCACCGACTGTCCGCAGCTTCTCGGTACAATGAGAGACGCGACCACGTTCTTCGTGTACGATCTCGAGACCGGGCGTTGCGAGATCGATCGCGGCTGGCCACTGCGAAGGCTTCGAGCGGACGTCGTGTACACGAGCGACACGTCGTTTGAACTCGACATTCCCCAGGCGAAACTGCTCGGGATCTCCTCCCCTCTATCCGCGCAAGAAAGAAATTATTCAACCCTCACGGTGACCTATCTCGACGCGGACATTCAGGTGTGTCGAGGCGGTGAAGATAACATATATGTCTTCGTCCAGAATGACCCAGATCATCGATTAGGGTGAGAGCTCTACCGCGCCGCCGTAGAATCATCGAGAGTTGTAGTAAAGTTCACAGTATATTACAAGTACACCCGTGGGCGCTCAGAGTAAACCGGCGCGCGTGATGTCGTACATTTCGTCACCATGCGCCGAACGCACATGAAAATTCACGAGCGTCGGTTGCATGTACGCGATTGAAATAGACATCGCAAAGGGATACACGGGATGGAAGACGTATTGCACGCGTCGTTTGCTCCTGGCGTTATTCGCCATCGAGTTACTCACCATCAATTTGAAGCTGACGCGACGGCGCGTGCCTCGTCGCACGTTGATGAATTTTATTCCGAAATCGACGTGCGGCTGCAGACGATCGATGGCGGTGATCGTTCTCTCGTCGTAGGAAAACAGCTTCTTGTCAAAGTACGGCGACAGCGATCGAAATTGCGGCGGATAATCTTGCGTTCTGAATAAACGCGCGGCGGCGGAATTGAACCCATCGTCATCATCCGCATCTATATCCGCCGTGGACGTGTTGCACAGCGCGAGCGCCTCGCCCTGACTCCCGGCAAAACGTTCCCACGTCGATACACCGCGCGGCGGCGCGTTCAAGTTCTCATCCAAAATGTTATTCGTGTCGCTCACGCTCGTCGCCACCTGCGAGAACGCGTTCCGACGCATGTCGTAAATCGCGTACATCATCGGTCCGATGACGTTATCGCCTCGTCGCGCAAACGCGTACTCGGGCGTCCCGAACTTGACGAGCAGTAAATCCGCGTCGATGAGTCGCACGCGAAGCATCACCAACGACGCGTATTTTTCAAAGTTGCGATGCAACAGACGCAACGCGTCCGCGCTCGGCGTTTTCTTCCGTGCGTCTCGATACAAAAACGTCAACAGACGTTGCGTCAACCCCGTCAACATCGGCCGTCCCGACGTCGCCGCCGCCGCCGCCCTTCGTCTCACCGCCTCGGCGGCGTCTCCCGCGGTGGCGTTCCACGCGTCCTCGCGCGACTCTTGTTCTGAGATGACCGTCTCGTCCTCGCGTTCGATATGCTTACCGATCGTTTGCACCTCCTCGAATCGACCCTCGCGATGAATGCGCAGGAAAATCACGCGCTGATGCTTCATCGAGAGCACCGCCAACGTATCGCCTCGAAGACTCACCGCGCCGTTTCTCGGCAAGTGCATAAAATCGTCTCGAAACGTAAACACGTCCACCTTCTCCCCAGTTTTCGACCGCACGAGATGAAACGCGATGCGCGACATCGACGGCGCGCCCAGAATCCCGTTCGACGTCTCCCGCGTCGCCGCGCTTCGCCGCCCGCTTCGCGTCCCCGCGCCCGTCGCCGCGCCCTCCTCGTCTTCGATCACCGCCCCACCCGCCGCCATGGACGCCCCATCCAACGGCGTCGCGCTCGCCGCCACGACAAATTCCCCATCACACACCTCGAGCATAAAATCCTTCACGATCATGTCGTCGCCCTCGCTCAATCGCGTCGTCCACGCCTCGTCGAAGTACGAAGAAAACGAGCTCGTCGCCCGAGACGCCTCCGCGTCCTCCACCACCTCCCCCCTCGCGTTCCTCTTCAGGCACCTCCGCAGATCCTTAAACCTATACCCGACCAATTCCTGTTGATGTCGAGACACGCACAGCAACAGCTCCCCACCGCTCGTGAATTTCCGCGGGGCGACGTCCGGAAAGTCGCGCACCCGCGTCGTCGCGTTCGGCGTCACCCCGCCCGCGTACACCGTTCTCTGTCCCGCGACGTCCGCCCCCGCCCCCGCGCCCGTGGCGGCGCGATCGCGCGTCCACTCGTACACGCCGACGCACCGCGCGCGTCGTCCTGGTCGTCCTCGCGTCGCGCGCGTCGTCGTCGTCGCCGCCGCCGTTCTCGTTCGTTCGGTCGTCGTCATGGATGACCGCGAGCGCGCGCGTCTCGCGCGTCGCGCGTCCGCGTCGACGTCGACGGCGGACGACGACGCGCGCGTTCGGTCGTCGGCGCGCGCGACGTCGGCGCGCGCGTCCATGACGACGCGCGCGCGCCGTTCGCGCGCGCGGGAAGGAATGACGTCGACGGCAGTCATGCGCGCGTCGACGCGCCTGCGCGCGCGGACGGCGCGCGCGTGGGCGTCGCGCGGTCGGGCGTGTTGGCGCGCGTCGTCTCGCGCGTGTGGGCGCGCGTGGGCGTCGACGGGGGCGAGCGACGCGCGCGAAGACGCGAACGCGCGCTCGGTCGTGTTTCTCGGTTGGGAATGGATCGACGTCGATGCCTCGGCGGCGGGCGCGCGGAGCGATGCGCTCGTGCGAGGGGCGTTGGAGAGGTCGTGGCGCGTCACGTGCGTCGGGTGCGCGCGCGAGAATGAGGCGACGGCGCGATTGCGGGCGATGGGGGTGACGACGGCGCGGGTGCGGGCGAATCGCGGCGACGCGCTTCGGGACGCGTTGACGATGGCGGCGCCGGACGTCGTCGTGTTCGATCGGTTTTTGGCGGAGGAGGCGTTCGGGGCGCGGGTTCGGGAGTGTGCGCCGGGAGTGGCGAGGGTGTTGGACATGCAGGACGCGCACGCGTTGCGACGGGCGAGGGAACGGGCGGCGAAGCGAGGCGCGGACGCGGGAGAGGCGACGAGGACGACGCCCGCGGCGAGGGATGAGGATTTGATGCGGGAAATCGCGAGCGTGGAGCGGAGTGATTTGACGTTGGTGTGCTCGCCCGTGGAGAAAAGGTGGCTCGAACGCGGGTGCGGGATTTCGGAGAAGAAGTTGCGCGTGGCGTCCTTTTTTAACCGAGACGTCGAGCACGACGCGCGCGAGATGGATTTCAACGCGCGAAGCGATTTCATCACCGTGGGAACGTTTTTACACAAACCCAACGTTGATTCCGTGCGATGGTTGTGCGAAGAGGTCTGGCCTTTGGTGCGCGAGCGTTTGCCGAAGGCGACTATGCGCGTGTACGGCTCGTACGCGAGCGAGTCGATTCGACAACAGTTTCACAGACCAAAGATGGGATTTCACGTCGAAGGATTCGCCGAGGATTTAGCGACGACGATGCGCTCGGCGCGCGTGTTGCTCGCGCCTCTTCGATTCGGCGCCGGGATTAAGGGAAAGGTGCTCGACGCTTGGACGTACGGGTTGCCCGTATGCACGACGCCCATCGGTTCCGAGGGCACCGTGCCGGGCGTCGATGAGTTTTGGTCGTCGAAAAGCGATGCGATCGATCCAGAGCACGGGTGGGGTGGATTCGGTGATTGCGTCGCGGCGAGTGATTTGGCTGACGCCGCCGTGCGACTTCACGAGGACGAGGCGTTGTGGCAACGCGCGCGAGAGAACGGCGCCGACATCGTCAATGAAATTTTCTCCGCAAAATTAAACATTCCGGACGTTTTCGACGCCATCGAAGACGTCGTGAATAATCTTCAAGACGTTAGAGACGCGGACTTTCACGGTCAATCGCTCTGGCATCACACGGATCGATCGACGTTGTATTTTTCCAAGTGGATAGAGCTCAAGGAGACGGGCGAAAATACGTAGATAGTTTCGGAGCGAAAGAGCGTGTGCTAGTATGTTATTTGTTGTATTACCGATAGAATCTGCTCAACAGAGACCCGTCTCGCAATTCTCAACTCTCAAATAGTGCAAATAGGATTGTTCTTCACCGAGGTGATTTGCATCTTGCTTCCGAAGAGGTCGCGAATGTTGTCGATGCCGTACATGATCATCGTCGGGCGCTCGAGAGACAATCCCCAGGCGATGACGTTGACGTCTTCGGGGAGACCCATGGGCTCGAGCATTTCGGGGCGGAACATGCCAGAGTTACCGACCTCGACCCACTTGTTCAACATCGGGTGGAAGGCGAAAATTTCCATGGACGGTTCGGTGTACGGGTTGAACGCCGGCTTGAATCGAAGCTGTGTCATCCCGAGGCGTTCAAAGAATTGGTACAAGACGCCGATGAGATCACCGAGGGTGAGACCCTTGTCGCAAATGACGCCTTCCACTTGGTGGAACTCGGCGAGGTGCGTACGATCGACCGCTTCGTTACGGAAGACGCGATCGATGGAGAACATGCGCGCCGGCTTGAAACCGTTTTGTGCGATGTCGTACAACATTCGCGCGCTCACCGCGGTGGTGTGCGTGCGAAGGATGTTCTTATCCGCCTCGGCGCGCTTCCACGCGTACTGATGACCGATGGAACCGTTACCTCCCGTCTCGTGCATCTTACGCACGCGTTGGACGTACTCCTCCGGAGCGAAATTCATCTTCTCCGGCGTCTTCATAAAAAACGTATCGTGCGCATCTCTCGCCGGGTGTTGCTGCGGCTGAATGAGCGTGTCAAAGTTCCAGAAACCACTCTCGACGAAGTTATTCGTCGGCATCTCCGAGAATCCCAACGAGAAGAAAATTTCGCGAAACGCCTGTCGAACCTTGAGAAGCGGGTGCACGTGTCCGCTCGGCGGCTGCGCCCCCGCCCCCGGCACCAAGTTGTACGCCTTGAACGCCTGTCCCTTCCACGTCCCCTCATTCATCATCTCCTTGGTCAAATCCGCGGGCAACACCTTGCGTTCGAGCGCAAACTCCGGCCCTTTTGTCAACTCGTACTCTTTCCACTTTTCCTCTCGCACGAGTTTCCGCTTCTTCACCAACGGTTCCAACGTCTTCGCGTCCACGGGCTCCCCGGCTTTCACCCTGGCCAACGTCTCCCTCACCACATCAACGATGGAATCAACCTTCCTCTCCACCCTCGGCGTCTCTCCCTTCACCATCGCCAACCATTTACACTGCATCGCCTGCTTAAATCCCACGTCGGCCACCCCCGCGCCCGCCGTCGCCTTAAACGTCGCTAAATCCACCCCCTCCGCGGGTACACGCGCAAACGCGCGCGCCTCGGGCGAACCAAGTTCAACGCACGACTCACCCTCCTTCGTCAGCGTGAATTTCGATCGATCGATCGCGGTGGAGACCACCATGTTCGCCGCCGACAGCCGCTTCATCGTCCCCACCGTCGCCTGCGGATCCACGTCGAGTCTCTCCGCCGCGCGCGCCGTGTTGACGACACCGTCCGCATCGATGGCGCGGAGAATCTCTCGCTCGATCGCGTCCGCGTCGCTCATCCCGCCGGCGTCGTCGACGCGGCGTCGTCGTCGCGCGATGAATGACGACGAGGGAAGGTTTATCATCCACGTCGGGACGCGCCTCCATGCGATGGACTCACCGGCGAGTCATGACCCGTGTCACAGTGGAGGTCTATGACTCACCGAGGAGTCCCTCGGCCCGGCGCCCTCGGGACGCGCCCATCGGCGCGCGCGCCGCGGAGCGCGACGCGATGGCGTCTCGCGAGCGCGCGTCTCGGCGCTCGGTCGCGACGATCGGTCTTCTTCTCGTCGTCGTCGTCGTCTATGCGTCGTCGCGCGCGTCGTCGACGCCTCGCGCGACGGGACGAGATGATTACGTGGACGACGACGCGCATCGCGCGGCGTTCGAACGCGCGCGAACGCGCGCGAGGGCCCCGTCGGCGTCGCGCGCGGGAGGCGTGTACGCGGATATTCTCGCGGACCCGCGCGCGAGGTTTGAGTTCGCGAGCGATCGAGGCGAGCACGCGGTCGTCACGGGGGGGGCGGGGTTCATCGGCGCGCACTGCGTCGAGCGGTTGCTCGCCGCCGGGTACGCGGTGACGACGATCGATAATATGAGTCGAGGGAACGGTGGTGCGATACGAACGTTGCGTGAGATGGCGCCCGAGGGGAGTTTTCGAGCGGTGTACGGGGATTTAGGACGTCGAGACGACGTGGTGGAGGCGTTCGGGAATACGAATAAACGCGTCGACGTGGTGTTTCACTTCGCCGCCATCGCGTACGTGGGGGAATCGATGGTGGATCCGTTGAGGTATTACTCGAACATCACGGCGAATACGGTGACGTTGTTGTCGGTGATGAATGAAAAGGGGGTGCAAAAGATGATTTATAGTTCGACGTGCGCGACGTACGGAAACGTGGAGAAGTTGCCAATCACCGAGTTGACGCCGACGAAGCCCATCAATCCGTACGGGAAATCAAAGTTTTACGCCGAAAATGCGATTAAGGATTACGCGCGGGCGAATCCCAAGTTTCATTCGGCGATTTTAAGGTACTTTAACGTGTTCGGGAGCGATCCCGAGGGTAAGATTGGTGAGTTGCCTCGCGCCGACTTGCGTCGACACGGGAGAATCTCGGGCGCGTGCTTCGACGCGGCGATGAAGAATATCGATAAACTCACCGTCATGGGCACGAAACACCCGACGAGAGATGGAACGACGATTCGAGATTTCATCCACGTCGTCGATTTAGTGGACGCGCACATCGCCGTGGCGAAAAAGAAGAAGTTTGACAATCCGCCCGCGCTGTACAACGTCGGCACGGGTAAAGGCGTGAGCATGCGCGAATTTGTCGAGACGTGCAAAAAGGTCACGGGCGTGGATATCAAGGTGCATTACCAAAACGAACCGCGACCGGGAGATTACGCCGAGGTGTACGCCAACGTGGATAAGATTGAGCACGAGTTGGGATGGAAGGCCAAGTACACGGATTTGTACGAGAGTTTGTCTCACGCGTGGGCGTTCCGAAAAAACATAGTCGATAACCGCTGGGATTAGGATTAGCCTCGCATTGCGTTGTTGAATTGTTTGTACTTTAGCTCCGATGAATGCGTGGGTCCTAAGGAGGCTAGTCTAAATCTCTAAAACGTCTACACGCACGCGGCGTCGGCGAATCGACGCTCCAATAACGCCAATTCTTCGAAAACGTCGTCGCGGGTGCGATCGATCGCTCGAGCGTCGCGTAACAAATCGCGTCGAGCGTCGTTGACGCGCTTGGCGACGCGCGCGACGCGAGATGAGTCGTTGGAATCGGCGGCGACGGCGGCGACGGCGGCGGCGACGGCGGCTCTCGCGCGCACGTCGAGAGCGTGCAGAGCGGAATTCGCAGTCTCCGCCCGCGCGATCTCGCGCTCGGCCTCGCGCTCGGCCTCGGTCACGGGGATCGCCGGCGGCGGTCCCCAGTGTTCCAGAATCGTCGTCCACACCTTATCCACGTCGACGACGTCGTCCGCCTCGACGACGAACGCCGGAAACGCCGCGGCGTCGCCCGGACTCGTCACCACCGGCGCCTCGAATGCGCGCGCCATCCGATCGAACACCTCATCCGATACGATTTCGTCCCTCTCCCGCCCCGCGTTCCTCGCGCGCGTCGTCTCCACCTCTCGAGTCAACACGTGCGCCGTCGCGCAACACGCGCGTGCGTCCCTCGCGTCCCGAAACATCTTCCACCGCATGCCGTGATAATACATGTTATCGTCCACAATCACCAGCGTCATCGACTTTCCACTCGTCGACGCGTCTCCGCTCGACTCGCACCTCGCGTTCGCGCGCTCGATCGCGCGTCGAACGTCCTCCGCCGCGCGTTCGCGCGACTCTTTCCAAACCGCCGGGTCGAACGTCCCCGCGCCCTCTTCGCCCGACCTCGTCGTCTCCGCCCGCGCCTCGCGCTCGTACGCGTCGTAACACGCGTGCACGACCTCACACGTCGGTTCGAGCTCGATCACACGCGCCCTTAAACGCGTCGCGAGCGTCGTTTTCCCCGACCCCGGTAATCCACTCAGCACGAGCACGAACGCGTTCGCGCGCTCGGACGCCATCGCGGCGTCGCGAGTCCGCGCGCGTCTTCTCGCGCGTCTTCTCGCGCGTCTTCTCGCGCGTCTTCTCGCGAACGATCACGACGCGCGCGCGCGCGGCGCTCGCCACAGAGTGCCGCGATGCCGCGAGGTGGAAAGAAGACGCACCTGTTCGCCGACCAATACGGCGACGCCGGCGTCGGCGACGATCGGTTCGACGGCGGCGGCGCGGGCGGCGGTACCGGCGGCGGCGGCACCGGCGGCGGCGGCGCGGGAAAACGCACGGGGGCCAAGGGAAACGTGTCGTACACGCGCCGACTGCCAAAATTTCTGCAAGCGCACGCCGCGCTCTTGGGCGTCGAGACCGGCGATGGCGGTGGCGACGGCGGCGCCGCGCGCGCGTCCGCGTTCACGGGCGATGCGTCGACGCAGGGGGGTGAGGATTACGGCGTGGACGCGCGCGCGCGGGCGTACGGAGACGAGGAAGATGTGGAGGGCTCGAGACGCGCGGGACTCGGCGCGGGGGCGAATAGAAAAGCGAATTTGATGGCGTTGGCGTTCGACGACGACGATTCTATCGCGGAGATGGCGGCTCGACACAAAGGGGACGGGAACAGGGCGTTTCAGGAGAAGCGGTACGACGATGCGGTGGCGTGTTTCAGTCGCGCGGCGGCGTTGGAGCCGACGAACTGGGTGTATTTCTCAAACAGGTCCGCCGCGTACGGGGCGCTCGGACGGTGGAACGACGCGCTGACGGATGCGAAGGAGACCGTGCGATTGAATTCGGAGTGGGCAAAGGGATACGTGCGTTTGGCGACCGCGTGCGCGGCTTTGGATAAATTGTCAGAGTCGGTGGACGCGTGGCGCAAAGCGGTTGAATTCGACGAGGAGAACGAACAATATAAGGAGTCGCTCGCCAAGGCGGAGACGGCGGAAGAATTGAGTTTAAAGGAAGGAAAGTTTACGTTTCAAGCGTCGTCGGCGAAGCGCAAAGAGTCGCAGGAGGGCGGCGACGCCAAGACTAAAAAGAAAAAGAAGCTCGGCGGCTTATCCTTCGACGAGGAAGAAGAATGAGCTCGCTAGAGCCATTGAAAGGAGATGGATGTAGCAGACTAGACGTGTAGAGAGATTCAGTCCAGATCAACCAAAGATTTAGGCGCCTTGCCTCGATCGTCGTGCGATTGCGCCATGGATAAGGCTTCGAGTTTGTTCTTCATCTCTCGAATTTTTTTCGCTTGCTCCTCGGCGCGCTTTTGCTTGATGCGTTTCTGCAATCGCCCAACTTTGTATAAATCTTCGTAATTCGACACGACGGGAACGTTTGGATTTTCGCGAATGTATTTGTCGTCGGGCGTCTCGTCGTCCTCGGATTCGGTGTCCCAGCCGAAATCATCGCCGTCGAGCTCGAAATCAGACTTTGCGATGATTTCCCAATCCCTGGCGAGATCCGGCGGTACGGGCGCGATGGAACCTTCGGGCGCGTCAGGCATTACATCGCTCACTTCGTTTTCACCGTCTCTCACTCTGAGCGCGTACGGACTCTCACCGATGAGTGTGTCTTTACATGAGATGACGAGACGGTAAAATCCAGTTGCCTCTGGTTGATACGAAACGACGAGTCGCCCGTCGCCGTCGTCTTCGATGGAAATTCCTGACGTCGTCCGCATCTGTCCTCCGCTCACGTCAGTAATCGTAATCTGTAACGGTAACTGCTCTTTCAAATCCTCCATGACATCGTTGTCGAATTCGTCTCTCGCCTTGATCGTAAACTCGGTGCGCTCGGCGATGCGCGCGCGTCTCGTCCCCTCGCCCTCGACGACGCAATTCTTCGGACTCACCCTCGACGGCGATACGAACACGTCGTACGGCGAATGTCCACACTGTTCATCGTTCCCGATCAACACCTCGCACGAGTACGCCCCCGCGACCGTGCACGTGTAGTACGCCACGTACGTCCCGTCGCCGTTATCCGTCACGGTGCCCAATTCCACGAGCGGTTCATCCTCCGCGTCGTTCACCGTGTCCAAGTGCGTGAGTCTCACGGTGAAGATGTCACCACCGCTCAATCGTTTATTTTTCAATTCATCGCGAGCCTCGATGCCGAGCATGGTGGCCGCGCCTGCGGTCGCTCGCACCGCGCCCGGGCCGAACACCTTGGTGAAGACGGGATCCGCCGTGCTCTGACACCAGCAATCTCGTTCCCATTCACCGCGAAATTTCGTCCCGTCCGCGAAGACGCACACGCCGTACCCGTGGCGCTCGTCGTTCGACCACTCGCCCTGGTACTCGTCGCCGTTGGCGTAGGCGCACGCGCCCTTGCCGTGACGTTTCCCGTCTCGCCACTCACCGCGATAAATGGCGCCGTCGGCGTACAGGCGTTTCCCTTTACCGTTTTCCAAATCTTTGTCGAACGCGCCGCGGTACTCGCCGCCGAGCTCGAGGAATTTCATGACACCGTCGCCCGTTTTCTTCCCGCTCTCAAACCCACCGACGTACTCGAACGTTGACGTTTTCAGTTCGCCCTCGCCGTGAAACGCGTCGTCCCGCCATTCGCCGTCGTACGACGCGCCCGTCGCGAACTCACACTTCCCACGTCCGTGTCGCAGATCCCGTCGCCACTGTCCGATATACTTGAACGATCCCACTTCCACGTATTTCCCTCGTCCGTGTCGCTCGTCGCCGTCCCACTCACCGTCGTACTCCACCGATCCATCCTTGGCGGCGTATCTTCCTCGCACGCGTCGTCCCGACAGCGTCGTGCCGTTAAAACTCGCCCCATCCGCGTACGTGTACAGACCTCGTCCCTCAATGACGTCATCAACCCACTCCCCTTCGTATGAATCCCCATTCGCGAACGTTTGCGTCCCCCATCCCCATCGATGATCATTTTTCCACTCGCCGTCGTACGCGTCGCCGCCGACGTACCGGCACCGTCCTCGCCCGCACGTCTTATCGTCCACCCATTCCCCCTCATACGTCAACCCCGACGCGAACGTCATCGTCCCCACGCCGTGTCGCTTATCATCTTTCCACCCTCCGTCGTACACGTCTCCCGTGCTGCACACGTGTCGTCCGCGTCCGTGTCTCGTCTCGTCCACGCACTCGCCCCGGTACGCGTCCCCGTTGGTGTACTCGAGCTCTCTCGACTCGTAATACTTGGGTTCCGCCCGCATCATCGCCTCGGCCTCCTCCCCGTTCCCATCCTCGCCTTCATCCATCACCATCCGACGCATCGCGCGCAATCGACGCAATTCCTCTCGCATCTCCGCCGTCGTTCGTCGTCGTCTTCGCGAGGTCTCATCGGCCTCCGCGTCCCCGGCGAGACGCGCGGGACGCGTCGTCTCCGTCATCTCCGTCGTCGTCGTCACCGCCTCCTCACCGACGGACCCATCATCGAGCTCTTCGATGCGCATCGATCGCGACCCTTCGCGCGCGCGGTACTCTCTCGCGCGTCCTCCACCGTCCGTCGTCGTCGCCGATCGATCCCATCCATCTCGACCGCCGGAGGGACGAAAACGCTCGAAAACGCTCGCGACGCCTCCATACATGGGGTTCACACGCGTACACTATGATACGACGAGTCAGCATTCGACGAGTACCCCCCCACCCCCCGCGCGGCCCATCCATCGGCCGCGCGGTCGTCGCGCGCGCACTCGAGCGCGCGCGCGATGCTCGGTCGACGTCGACCGCGCGTCGGCGGCGACGGCGCGCGCGGCGGTGCGCGCGTCGCGCTCGAGTGCGAGGCGTACGTCAACTGTCGCGTGCATAAGAGTTGCGGGGACGCGTTTTGTGAATTTAGACGATTACCGTGGGAACTGCGCGCGCTGCGCGAGCGCGACGACGCGCGAGGGGCGAGCGCGCGATTGCCGCCCGAGGCGTGGGTGGAGGCGTCTCGACGAGAGTCGGAGGCGTGGAACGGGCGCGCGGAGCGAGAGCGAAAACGGGCGAGGATGGAGGAGGGGAGGATCGCGAAGGCGGCGGCGGCGGCGGCGGCGAGAGGACGAGACGGGGGACGCGCGAGGGAGCGGGTGAAGGGTGGTGCGGAGGCGAAGAGGGAACAGACGCCGGAGGTGGAGGCGGAGGAGACGTGTGCGATGCGTGCGGCGAGAAAGGTGTACGATGAACGGATGGAGAGGGTGCGGAGAGTGACGAGACGGAGGGCGACGACGTTGGCGCGCGCGGCGACGGTGGTGGTGGATCCGGAGACGTGTAAGGTGATGGGACGGCTGAATGCGGAGGAATTGCGGGTGTTGCTCAAGTTAGATTCGAAAAAACAAGCGTTCGTGGACGAGAAGAGACGCGCGAACGCCCAGACGCCGCTCAAGGGGCCGATGTTGGGTGACATTTACAGAATGCCTCGACTCTACGAAGAGGTGTGGCTCTTCAAAGACAGCGATACGGGGGTCCCGACGGCGTCTGAACTCATACACATGATGGTGCGCATGTGATGTATTACTGTATAATCGTAATAGGTAGCTCATTGTTTTCTTGCAAGACATTCAATCAATCTCTCTTCCCGCCGTCCCGTTCGACGAGTTCGTCAATCTTACGAAACTGCCACGGCCAACGCACGTTGTATAAGAACTGACGCTGATCGAATCTGTTGTCGTCGGGTGAATAATTTTCAGCGTGATACGACGGCGTGAGCGTGGTCATCTTGTGCCTGTTGCACGAATAATAAAAGAAGAATTTCTTCACCTTTTCCGCGATTTCCGCCGCCGAGAGTCCTCTGTTCGCCCACTCGACGGTTCGCAACCGCTTGAACATGGCGACTGGTCCCAATCGCATGATCTTACGAAGTCGACCGTACGTGCCGAGTTCGTCGTAACTCATTCCCATGTCCTCTTCGTCCGTTTGCACGTAGTTTTCGCGAATGGGTTCGAGCTCCGCCGTAGGCGGCGCCTTCTCCACCTCGGCCAGCGTGGGGTACCCTAAATGCGTCGCCCCCCAACGCAAAAACGCCCGTAAATCCGCCTTACTGATGCCTCCGATCGGATTGACGTCCGCGCTGGAGCAATCGTACTTTGTCATGTACCCACGCAGACCCTCGTCCACGTTCGCGCTGCCCAAAACCAACAAGAAGCCGGATTTCCCTCGCACCCACGGCAAGAGTTGCGCGAAGAGAAAGGATAACACCATGCGCACGCGCGCTTGAATGTTTTGGAGCGCCAAATTTTCTGCGTGCGAACCACCGTCGATTTTGAATTTCGGTGTCTTACTCGTCACCGTCGTGAAAAAGGTCACCACGGCGGCGACGACGATGTCGATGGCGACGCTCAGGTGCGACGCGCCGATATCCTTCGCGAGCGCCGTCGCGCGCGCGCGCGTCTCGGAGCTACTGTTTTCCGTGCCCAGATACACCGTCGTAAAAATCATCTCTGCGAGTTCCTTCGCGCTGGGAATGGGTGCGTCGTCGCTGAGTTGCGCGATGCGACGAATGTCCTTGGCTACGATTTCGTCGCCGCCGCGCGCCGCCGCAGTGACGAGTTGACACATGTTACCGACGATGGCGGCGGTGCTCGCTGAATCCGCGCCGCCGGAGAGCGGAAGGAAATAGCCACTCGCGCCGGAGCGTCTCAAATAATCCCACAACCAACACGCCGGACCGAGCGCGATCTCTTCCTCCGGCGCGTGGAACGCGATTTCGCGCTTCCCGTCAACCGTCGGACGCTTCCCTCCGACGTCATCCGTCGAGCACAATTTTCTGGGCAAGCGTACGATCGGAATTCGTGCGGCGCGCGCCGATTGCGCGCTCATCGATTGAAAAGAACCTCTGTGCGACTGAACGTCGTCTAAATCCACCGTCGCCGTCACGACTTCGACGTCGTTCACGTCGAATTGCTTACCCTGCGCGACAATCTCCCCATTCACCGCTATGCACGCGCACCCATCGTAATACAAGCGTCCACCGTCGCACCCACGCTGATTCGAATACAGATACACCCCTCCCGCTTTCCCGCTCGCGCTCTTGATCAAGTCCATTCTCGTGTCCAATTTTCTCAACTGATGGTGCGAACCGCTCCCGTTGCTCACGATTTCAATCCCATTCAGCGCGAGCACGATGTGCGGCGCGTCCGGCGTCCACAACTCTTCGCACGTCTCGCTCCCTAAACCCGCGTCATCGAACGCCAACGCGCCGTCCCCGAACGGTACCGTCGTCCCTCCCCCCGCGACGTGCGCTCGACAACACTCGGGCACCGCGAACGCCTCCGTCTCATTTTCCCTCGTCCACGCCGTGAACCATCGCGATTCGCGGTAATTTCCATCATCCGCCAACGCTCGCTTCGGCCGCACGAACGTAATCTTCCCGTCCACGATGAAGACGCGACAATTGTATCGAACGCCTCGGTGCGTCGCCGGAGCGCCGACGTCGGCGACGATGCCCGCCGTCGTCTCCTCGTCTTCGCACAGCCTCGCGATCACCTCCCACGCGTGCACCTCCGTATCGCGCTCGTGGAAGTGATCCTCGCATCCGTACCCGCACGTCTCGAGCTCGGGACCGACGCGATAGGACGCGCCCGCGGCTTTCGCGCGACGAATGGATTCGACGATTCGTCGATGGTTTCCCTCGAAGTCGAGCGCCCACTGATTGAGCGCGCACGCGGCGAGCGTCACGAGACGCATCGCGCGCGACGCGACGCGCTCGTTCGTTCGACGCGGTCGCGGTCGCGGTCGCGGTCGCGGTCGCGCGCTCGGTCCGCGTCGCGGAATGGCTCGGCGTTCATTCGCGCGATTCGACGATGACGCGTCATTCGTCGCCGCGCGACCGCACCGCGCGTCTCACGTCCGCGCGCGCGAGAGAGACCCTCTTCACGTTCGTCCATGCGTCGCGCGTGAATCGTCCGCGCGCGATGCGAGACGTTCGCGCGCGCGATTCCGCGCGGGCCGCGGGTCGCATTCGGCTCGATGCGATGGCGAGCGTCGTCCTCGTCCTCGCGCTCGCCGCGCCGACGCGCGCGTCCGACGCGGGAGGTCCCGGTCATCCCCCGTTCGCCGCCGCCGTGTTCCCGAGCGCGGTGTTCGCGCAGAGAGAGGCGTCGGTGCGCGTGCACGGTTTAAACTTTTTGCCGGGCCGGGACGGGACGTGCGCGGATTGTAACGCGGGAGGCGCCACGACGACGCGGTGCGCGTTCGGCGGAGCGAGGGATAACGGGGAGACGTCGATGTTTTCGAATTCCGACCCGACGTCGTACGCGTGCGCGGTGAACGGCGTGACTGGGGCGACGGGGACGAAGCAGATGGGATTCGCGACGGGAAGCTGGAGCGCCAACGGCGGGTACGATTGGGCCGTGTTCGGAGGCGATCGAAAACAGACGGAGGACGGGGTGGTGCATTTCATGAAATCACCGACGGTGCGCGAGGTGGTGGCGAGCGCGGGACCGATGGGAATACCGACGTACGCCGCGGGGGAGGATTTCGCGCGCGGGACGTTGGGTTGTTACTACGAGTCGAAGAGCACCGCGGGGACGTGGGTCACGCGCGCGGTCGGGACGTTCGCGGAGTCGGCGAAACACGGTGGGATGTTCATAAGTTCGGCGCTGTATCGGTGCGAACCGCCGACGTACGACGTGACGACCCCGTCGAAGGCGACGTTGGCGCGGTTCGCGGTGGGCGTGTTGGGAGACGACGGAAGCGTGCTCACGAATTTCATCAGTTACAAGGAGAATTATTGGCTCACGCCGGCGAACGCGTCGGTGAGCAGTGGTATGTATAGCACGGAGGGTGGGGAGGCGATCAGCGTCGTCGTCAGCGATTCAGACGGTGATCTGTTAGATGTGGGGTGTCTCGTGGGGACGACGCGCGTGAGCGCGCGCGCGACGACGACGACATCCGTGGATTGCGTCGCACCGGCGCGCGAGGCGGGATCTTTAGCGAGCGTACCGCTCAAAGTAGGCGTGAGATACGCCGAGCTCGCCGTGTCGAGCATCGCTCAATCGACGGAAACCACGGTGTACACGGGAGGTACGCCGCTTCCTTCGAATCCTTACGAATTGTACGACGACGAATTGTTTTACTTTGGTCGCGGTGGACAAGTCATGCATCTGTCCTCGGACGAGGAATTCACGTGTAGTCTCACGACGGTGATCGATGCCAAGACGTCTGTGCTCAAATCGACGGTTGCGAACCCGAGTCCGTTTGATTCTGTCATCAACTGTCTGCTTCCGCTCAACGTCGAAGTCGGATTCGTCGCGCTCGGCGTCACCGGAGGACAGTACGAAGGGCTCGTGCAGGTGATGTTCATCGACCCACCTCGCGCCACGAGTGCGTCGCCTCGACGGAGTCCGAGCGAGGGCGGCGGTTTGGCGTGGGTGTACGGAAGTAACCTCGACGTCGGCACCAAACCGTACATGTCGTGCGTCTTCACCGCGGACGAATCGTCCAGTTACGTGTCCAAGGTGGGCGCGGGCGCGCGCGTGAGCTCGGCGCTCATCGCGTGTGAATTACCTCCCGCAAAGTCGGTGGTGATTCGCAACAACCAGCGCACCGCGGCGGTGGCGATCGTCATGCGTCCGGCTTCAACGGCAAACGTCAACGCGTTGGATTCGGGCGCGTCCATAGAGTACGCCGTCAACGTCGCCTCGGCATCCATCACTCCGGTGAGAGGTTCGATCGACGGCGGCACCCCAGTGCGCCTGGGCCCATCGATGTCGTGGGTGGTTTCTTCGGGATCGACCGCGACGCCGGACACGGATGATTTCGGTACGGGAGGGTGTCGATTCAGCGCCGTGAGCGTCGCCGCTCGAGTCGCGGACACCGGCGCCATCGAGTGCGTGTCGCCGTCGCTCAGCAGGATTCCGTACATGAACGTCCCCGTCGCCATTGCGGTGGATTGGCGCACGAGCTCCGCGCCGCTCGTCTTCTTCACTAGTACGAATTCCTTTCTCAACTTTAGCTACGTGCGCTTTTAGAAGCGCGCGTCGGTGTAATATTCGCAGCGTAATCGTAGCATCAATCGACGCGTCGTCGTCGTCGATGGACTTTTTACAACTCAATATTCGCTATCGCTCGAGCTCAGCGCGCCCTTGGTGGTGATGGCGATCGCCAAGGCGCGCTTGAGCGTCGCGACCTCGGTGTATCCGGCTTCGTCGCCGTAATCGTGCAGCAAAGATAAAAAGTCATCCGTCTTCATGGACATGATGAATTGTTCAGACAGAGGTTCCTTGACGTTCAGGCGCGGGTCGTTAAACGTGCGTTGACTGCGCTTTTGAGAGACCAACTCGATGAAATCGACGATGACTTCGTCGAGGGTGACGTACGGCACGTTGAGAAGATTCATCTCGGATCGAAACTCGGAGACGTACATCTGCCCGACGTACTTGAGCATCGCCGACGTCGTTCCCGGAGTGCCGACGACTCTGTTCGGATCGATGCCGCTCTTGCGAATCGCCGCGGTCTCGATATCGTCCGACATGAATTGGCTGTATTTGCCCTCGAACGTTTCGGTAGTTGTCGTTGTCGTGCTGGTCGTGGCGGCCGTCGCCGTCGTCGTCGCGTTGGCGGATCGCGGCGACGCTCTCGTCTTGCCCTGGAACGTGCCCGGCGTGGATGCGTCGAAGAACGAATCGTCCTCGCCCGAACTTGCGAAATCCCAGTAATCACTCATGCCCGGCGTCGTTTCTCCGGTCGTCGTCGCCGGCGTGTCTTCGAACGGATTTCTCGCGCGCGTCGACGCGGATTTCTTCGTCGTCGACGCGAATCGCCACGACTCGTCTCGAACGGCGGCGATTTCCTCATCCGTCGGCGACGGGTACTCGTTGAACACGTGTCTCCCGCGCCAACTTCCGATAGCACCCTCGGGCGTGGACAGATGCACCGCGTTCGATCGTCTCTGCAGACTCGGAAGCGGATCGAGCTCGACGACGTGCGATTCCGGCGACGTCGCCGCCGGAGACGCGCGTTCGAAAGGATTCGCCGTCGGCGAGAACGGATTCTCCACTCTCGGCGACAATTCGACGTCATCACCGATGACGACGCGTTTCCCGTACTGCGTTCGCCCCGCGTCGATGATCTCCGCCTCGATCGCGCGCAATTCCTTTTTAAACCCCTCGGCGAGCTTTTCGAGCACGTCGCCGCACTCGCGCGCCGCCGTCTTCTGATACTCCTCCTCTCTCTCCAACGCCTTCTCGTACCGCATCCACGCCCCGAACGCCGCGTTCGTCGTGTACCTCCCACCGATCGTCCCCTCCAACACCACATCTCTCCTCGCGCACGACCGTAATCGCACGAATCCATCCGCGCGACTCTCCGTCGCCTCCCACTGCGCGTCTCGCGTCAACGCTCTACTCTCGAATCGAATCACCGGCGTCTCCTCCCGCACCACCGCGTACTTCCCGTACTCATCCGCGTCGTAATCACCGTCTTCACTCGCGACGAACGCGTACCGCGCGCGTCCTCGTGCTCCTCGTCCCGTCGTCGCGTCTTCGGTTTCGATTCGAATCGCCGACAGCCTCGGCGGTTCCCTCCCCACCCTCCCGAACGCCTCCTCCATCGTCGTCCCTCCTCGCGCGCGTCGCGCGACGACGACATCACCGTCGGATAACGGTCGCGCGCGCGCCTCCTCGCGCGCGCGCGTCGCGAGCGACGCGTACGTCGCGTCGATGTCGTCTCGGACGCCGCGGTCACCGATCGCGAGCGTCTCGACGCCGTTCGCGCGCGACGCGACCATGACGCGCGCGTTCGAGCGCGCGCACCCGGCGGTGGGATTTTTTTTGACGCCCGAAGCGACGAGTTTCGAGCGCGAACGCGGCGTCGCGCGCGCGTCAGCGTCGGGGAATGGGGTGAAGATTTGAATCGCGATTGGACGCGGAAACGTCACCCGTCGACGGATGCCGCGCGCGCGGCGCGACGCGCGTCCGCCGCGTCGACGCGTCGAGACGGCATCGCGCGATGTCGACGTCGACATCGACGCGGACGCGCGCGCGGCGCGCGCGAGACGACGCGCGGTGGTGCAGAGGGACGACGCGCCGCCCGCGGTGAAAACGACGCGGACGCGAACGCGGACGCGAACGCGCGCGTCGACGGCGGCGTCGAAGGCACGGTCGCCGCGCGCGTCGTCCACATCGTCCGCGTCGCGTCCGTCGACGTCGCGGTGGACGATCGCGCGTCGCTTCGCGGTGGTCTCGGTCGTCTCTCTCGTCGCGGCGTTTCTCGCCGGCGCGAAGACGCCGACGACGTCTCGAGACCATCGCGACGCGTTCGCGTCGGTGTCTTCGCGCCGAGGGCTCGCGGAAGCGCGCGCGCGCGCGCTTCGGGAGGCGCTTCGCGGCGTGGCCGCGCCGTGGGCGTCGAACGCGATTGATTTTTTCATCGACGACGTCGCGAGAACGCCGTCGACCAAGGCGCCGACGGTGTTGCTCGCGGCGAGGACGACCGAGGCCGCGCGGGCGGTGCGCGCGCGTTTGGACGCGTCGTTCGCGTCCGATGCGTGCGCGCTGACGGTGGAGTGTGCGTCGAGGCGATTGCGCGAGATGGACGCGGACGAGGCGCGCGGGGAGTTGCAGCGCGCGCTGACGAGACATTTTCGTCGGTGCGCCGACGCGCGCGAGGGCGCGACGGTGGTGCTGTACGACGTCGCCAATATGGTTCCCGCGCACGTGCCCGCGCTTCTTCCGGCGCTGAGCGAACACGGGGCGTACGCGCGCGATGGGGAATCGGTGCGCACGTCGCACGCGGTGTTCGTGCTCGTCGCGCGACTGCCCGCGATCGACGTCTCGCCCGGCGCGAATGAAAAAACATTCACCAACGCGGCGAAACGCGCGTTACTTCGCGCGATGCGCGTGCGTGAAGACGTGGACGACGAAGACGCGACATCGCTCGCGTTCAGACGACGCGTGGACGTCGCCGTGGAGGTATAGACTGTAGAGTTGTATTCGTAACTGTAAAACGTATTGAACCGCCGGGTAAGAGTAAAAACGAACGAGCGACATCCCTGGACCCACCCGATGCGCCGCGGATTTCATTTTACTTCCCACACCACCGCACCGTGGACACACCGTCGCGAGCGAACGCGCGCGAGAGAGTCTCGTCGTCGACTCGGCGTTTCGCGCGTCCCTCGACGCGCGTCCTTTACGCCGAGCGAGTCACACCCATCCCTCGCGCGCGTTCGACGCGACGCGACGCGTTCGGTCGACGCTCACCCACTCCGCCCGAGCGCCGACGCCACCGCGTCCAAGATGCGCTCGATCTTTTCCGGGGAATCCACGTACCCGTCCCCTCGAGAGAGTTTGGAGTGAATCAATTCGTTCGCCACCGACACCTCGAGCGCGCCCGTGGTCGTCGGCGTGGGTTCCATGCGCACGGTGCAGCTCGGGAACCTGGCCGCGATCGCGCGTTCGATGGCGGTGGCGAAGCGGAGGTAGCCTCAGCCGCCTCAGTAGATTATGGACACGAGGGCGCTCATGATGTGATTCGAGTCGAGTCGCGAAGTGGGGACGGGACGAAAGGTGTGAATGGTCGGTGGTGGGGGGATTTCAGATGAAAGAAAATGTGCGTGGTGGGTGGACGTATGATACAAGAGCGCGGGTGTCACGCGAAGGCGACGCGTTTGGTGGATTTGGTGGATTTTTTTCTGGCGCGCGGCGGCGGCGGCGGCGCCGACGCCGAGGCGCACGAGGAGGCGAACATCTCGACGACCTCTTCGATGGATTTGGTCGCCGTCTCGGGGATGGAGGTGTAGATGAATGCGGCGCCGAGGGCGCAGACGGTGGCGTAGAAGATGTGGATGGCGGATACGGTGAAGACGTCGAGCGCCAAGTCGTAGGCGAAGGATTCGACGAAGACGTAGGCCCAGTAGAGGGCGCACGCCAGGCCCAACGCGGTGGCGCGCGCGTGCTGCGGAAATATTTCGACACCGATGAGCATCGGTATCGCCGCGGTACCGAGACCGTTGAAGAAAGCGAACGAAATGACGGCGATGTTGACGGCGTCGTCGGGCGAACCCAGCACGTACCCGGCGGTGACACACGCCATGGAAACGTTCGCGACGAACATTCCAGCCAGTGAAGTCAGCATGCACGCTCGTCGACCGACGAGATCGACCATTCTCGAGCACACGATGATGCCGAACATCATGGTGATTACGTACGCGATGCGAGTCTCCGGAGACGACGGGACGCCCGCCGCCAGCGGAATCTCTCCGTCGTCGTGAACAGCGAGAGATAAGCCACTGAGTTGCTGAATACCGATGAGGGTGCAGAAGGAAATCATCGCGCGCAGAAAGTCTGCGTGCGTGATGAGGTGCCACCAATGGAAGCCGGCGAATGCGCCAGCGGGAGACGTTTTTGCACTCTCTTGGCTGATGATGGCCGCCGCCTCGTTCATCGTGTCTCGCTCCGTCCACGCACCTCTGAGAGTCGTCAACGCATCGACAGCCTCCAAGTGCATTGCTCTCGCGAGATACCATCGGGGTGACTCCACGACGCACATCCACGCCGCGACACACGCGACGAAATTAAAAGCGCAACATACCAGCACCAAGTGCCTCCAATGCACGCTCACCGGACTCACCGGCGCCAGATACATGAAAAGCACGCCTTTGACGATTGCTGAATTCGGCAAAATAGCGTGCGCCCCTCTAGCTACTTTTCTTGAAGCTTCTGCGAGCAATAACGGTGCAGAAGTGGTGACGACTCCCACAGACGCGCCGATGAAAACTTTACCGGCGAGCGCCGTCGACGAAAACGCCTCAGCCACGAAAACCATCGCCCATCCGATGACCGCGATCATGGGCGCGAACACGATCGTTTGTCGTCTACCGAACCTATCACACATCCATCCCGCGCATAATGCGCCTAAAATCGTCCCCGCGAAGAGCGCCGACTGCAACGTCTCCGCCTCGTCGTTCCCCACCCCATCCGCGCAATCGCTCTGATTGGCGCACAACATCGTCTTCTTGACGGCATACGGGAAACCTATGGCTAAACCTACAGTGAAACACAAAAACGACACCGACGCCGTCGCCGCCCACGTCCGCCAAGACCGTGGTATCACCCCCCTCAGAGTGGTCGAAAACGAGTGCGGCCCGCTCGGGCCCGGCACCCGCGCGCCGACGCCCATTCCTTTCTCCGCCTCGTCCAGCGACAACAGCGCATCCCTCGTCAACCTTTGATACCCTCTCGCGCTCTCGCTCGCCCCTCGCGGACGTCTCAACTGTTGGAACAGCTCCTCATCCGTGTCGCTCTCTTCCTCAACACCAATCTTCTTCCCTTTTCGAGACGACCGATCCTTTGACGATTTACTCGAACGACCGCGATGAACGCCCTCCTCCTCCGCCGTGTACGTCGTCGCAGTGCCCGTCTCGCTCTTATCGCTTCCCAAGAGCTCCTCCATCTCGCCCGTCGAGCGTCTTCCGCTGAAAACGTTGCGCAGGACGCCGAAATTGGAACTCAACTGCGGCGATGTCGACAGATTCTGCGCGCCCGCCTCGGCCTCTCGCCGCGTCGACCTGGAGTTGCGACGAGCGTCTTTCGCTTTCTTTTTCTCGCGCGCCTCGCGATACCGGCGCGCCTTCTCGGCGATCTCGGCTTCCTTGCTCGGCGACATTGTCGCGAGCGCGCGCCGAGGCGCGAACTGCGGCGTCGGGCGACGTTCGGTTTCGTTTCGCTATGACATGACTAACGCGTCGAAAAGCTACGTAGATGCGACCGAATAGTAGTTCGTTTTCTCCTCAACGGTCTTTCTTCGACTCCTCGATCTCGTCTGTTTCGGGCGGTTCGTCCTCGGCGTCTTTCGGCGTTTCGTCCTCAGTGGGCTCGGCGGCGTATCCGAACTCGTTCACGCGAGAGGCGTCGATTCGATAGATTCTTCGTTGGTAGAGGAATAGCAAAAAGATCACGTCGTCTCTGAAGACGGAAATTCTGTGCAGGGTTGGCATCTTGATGACGAAGGCGAACAAATCGTCGATGATAGTGTTGAGAAACTTGTACCCCATCTGTTTCCACGGCATCGCGGCGACTGATTTCAATTTGTAGTTGATGTACAGTTGAGGCGTCATGGCGATGAACCCGAACGTGTATACCGCGCCAACGAGCGAGTTCAAGACGAAAGAGTACCAGCCCTTGTGCTCGTGCGTGCGAAGGCTGTAGACGGCGTAGACGGCGCAGAGCGGATACAGCACGTAAGACATGTAACGCATCGCGTCGGCGTCGTGTCTCGCCGTCTCGCTCTTCAGGGAGCTCTGTTTTGGTTTGATTCGCAGACGAGGCAGAGACGTCGGCGTCGGTCGAACGATGTCGACGTCCATGGCTTTCGTGACTTTCCAAAACTCGATAGCCGTGCCCATACCGCTCGACATTAAGATCATCCACGATGTTTCGTTATCGCACAGGTACAAAAAGATGATGAGCTGACACGCGGCGTTGAACACGACGCTTCGACCGCTCAATCCTTCCATCGATTTACGATTCTTCCAAAATACCACGTCGTTCTTAAAGGCGAGGAAATCAAACACTGTGTGAAGCAAACTCACCACGCTCGTCACCGCGAGCAACACCGGATTACCTTCCAAGAATACGCGCTTGATGTTGTCCGCGTCGTTTTCGCCCGCCGCGCCAAAATCTCGCTGCGTCTTCCACGACTGTTCCATGGACGTGTACATTTGCCATCGAAGCTGCGACAGCACTTCGAAATTAAAGTTAACCTTGAGCGTCGCGGCGCTCGTCTCGTTGAACTGTCGCAGGTAACTCTTAATCATCCAAAACTCGTTAAAGTACACCGTGGGATCGTAGCTCGAGCGCCTCTCATCCGTGAACCGCATCTGCGACGCCAAAATATCCGGCAGAGTGGTTGGATTGTACGCCACGAAATCGTCCACCACCGTCAGCGTGGCGTTCGGTTTAAAATACGTCATCACCGTCTCCCGCGCCGCGTCCTCCTCACCCTCGTCCTCGACGCCGTCATCCACCGATTCCGTCACCGTCTCACCCTCGTCCGACGATTTCGCTCCCAAAAGCTTTCTCGTCTTGACGATTTTTTTCCGCCGCCGCGTCGTCACATCGACCGACGCCACCAACACGTCCCGCGCATCGTACGTCTCATCCTCCTCGAAAATCGTCCGATCGCGTCTCGACACCACCGCATACATCCTGAGCGTCAGATTCTTCCGCACCGCCTCCACCACCGCCTCGTGCGCGCTCAGATCGAGCTCGCGAGTGTCCACCGTCTCCGTTCCCAAACCGACGCCCGAAACGCGCAACGCCGGCGTCTCGTCCACCGACGCCCGAAACCGCGCGCGCGACTCCGCCTCGTTCGCCTCCGCGCGCACGTACACGCGCACATCCACCGGTTCACCGCGCGCGTACGTCGGCGAGCACACCGCGGCGTACGGCGACGTCGCCGCTGTCGCGCCCGTCGATAAAGATGACGACGACGACGACGTCCCCTCGCCGGTCGGCGCCGTCGTCGGTCTCGTGAGCGCGCGGGACACGCGAAACGCGAACGCATACATCGCCGCGGTCCTGGCGGCGCGAATGACGGTGGACAGCGTCGTCCCGGCGCCGCCGCGCGCGGGGGCGTCGTCTGTCATTCGGATTGGAAACGCGCCAGACAATGACGTCCGACGCCGACGTCGCCGCGCGCATCGCCCGTCAGCGCGCGCTCGCGCTCGAACACGCGGCGGCGACGACGTGCGCGTCGCTCGCGTGCGCGCCGCCGCGCGCGTGGGACGACGCGCGCGCGTTGATCGAGGCGAGCGCGACGGCTCAACGGCAGCGGGCCGAGACGAGGGCGCGCGTCGACGCGTGGCGCGCGCGCGAGGCGGCGTCGGCGGCGAAGACGGCGGCGGAGACGGCGGTGATCGAGCGCGAGGCGCGGGCGAGGCGCGCGAGGGAGGCGAGAGAGGAGGCGAGAGAGAGGGCGGTGAGAGAGAGGGAACGGTTAGAGAGGAGAGACGCGAACGCGAGACGTCCGGCCGAGGACGAGGCTCGGCGAGAGGGGGCGAGCGCGGGGAGCCGAGCGGCGAACGCGATGATGATAGCGATGTTTCAGGTGCGCGCGCGACGCTCGATGAGAGAGACGCGGTGTCGTGTACTGATCGAAGCGAGGAACTGACGAAACCGTTTCGCTCGCGCGCAGGCGAGAGACGCGAGAGAAATAGTGGAGAGACGCGACGCCATCGAGGCCAACGCGACGCGCGCGATCGAACGCGAATTGAGACTTCGCGCGGCGACGGCCAGACGCGCGCCGCTCGTCGCGCGCTCGCGCGAACGCGCGGCGTCGTGGACCGAGAGCGCGGCGTCCCGCGCGCGCGCCGCCGCTTTGGATTTCGAGCGCGTCGTCGAGCGCGACGATCTCGACGTCTTCGAGCGCGCGCGACGGCAGGGGTGGGTGCTTCGCGAGAAGTATCATCGGAAAGCCGTGCCAGAGTGGCGCGTGCTCGCCCCGGGCGTGCACGCGCGAGAGTATTAGTCCCGTTCGCGAGTCGGCGGCGGTTAGAGTGTATCTCGAGCTCAAAGTGTCCCTCACAGTAAGACGCCGCGCGCGACGCCCGCGACGCCCGCGGCGCGCCGCTATGACGTCGAGAGATCGTTCGTTTCACGGCGTACACGTCCCGTCGACGTCCACCCCCGCGTCTCCCGACGTGCGAAGCGAAGAGGCGCTCGCCGCGCTCGATGTGTATCGCAGTCTCGAGGAAAAACACGTGCGACTGCGCGTCGGTGACGTGCGAAGCATGTACGCAGACGTACGCGAGCGGCGAGAGAAGACGGTCGGTGATATTAATCCGTACGCGCGACGGTGCGAGGCGAGCGGTGGGGTCAATCCGTTCGATTGGAGCGACGGGCACGTGGCTCACTTTTACGAATTCATGGTGGCGACCAACTTATCGAGCGAGGCGCACGACGACGCGCGTCCGAAATCGCTGCGAGACGACGTCGCGGACGTGCACGGATTATTTGATAGCTTTCGGGCCGAGTATCAGGATCGATGGAGACCTGATGTCGTGTGTGGGGTGAACCCGACGGCGGCGGCGTGCGAGGCGTACAGACACCTCGCGGCGGGAAGGTGCGAAGCCTTGCTCGGTGAGGACGATTCTCGGCTCTTGGGTGCGATCGAAACGTATTTACACCTTTATGGAATCGTACACGAGCACTGGCACGTCGAGGATTACGTGCAGGCGAGGAACACGCTGGGTTTCGCTAAACCGTCGCTCGGCGAATTGAAGACGACGCGGTATCCCGCGGATTTATGGGGTGGGTTTTCGACGGCGTCGAACGACGCGTGCGATACGTCGCGATCGAAAGAGACGATCACGCGCGAAGGGTACGCGGACATCGACGCAGGCGCGTACCGGCTCGGCGCCGAGCGCGAGGATAAGTGGGTGTTCGACGCGGAGAGATGGGCGCACGGCGTCGCGCTCAGTCGATTCCGAATAGCCAAGACGTGCTGCACGAACGCACAGTTCGCAGCCTTCATAGAGAGCGGTGGATACTCCGACAGATCGTTGTGGAGCCACGAGGGGTGTCGCTGGTTACAGCGCCGAAGAAGCACAGGTGAGCTCTTGGCGCCGCTCGGTTGGATTCCTTCGCCGACGGTTAAATTCACCGAGGACGGCGGCGAGAGGCCCGCGCATGAGAGCTGGAACTGTCGATACTTCGACGAGGAGCCACGCCCATTGCGTCCACAAGATCCCGTGTGTCACGTGTCCTGGTACGAGGCCGAGGCGTACTGTAACTGGATCGGCGCTCGTTTACCGACGGAGGCTGAGTGGGAAGCTGCGGCTCGAACGACGCCGAATTGCAGAACGGGACAACCCAGGAAGACATACCCTTGGGGAGATGATCCACCCACCCACGCGCTCGCGAATCTCGACGGTGTCAGAGGCGGCACCGTCGACGTCACCGCGCTCGCGCAAGGTGACAGCGCGCACGGATGTCGACAGATGATGGGCAACGTTTGGGAGTGGACGGCGTCCGCGTTTTTGCCATTTCCGGGATTTCAAATGGATTTTCCGTATCGCGAAAACAGTTGTCCATGGTTCGGTTACAGAAAAGTCGTCAAGGGTGGGTGTTGGGCGACGAGTTCGCCCATCGCGCGCGCGGGGTACCGTCACTCGTTTTGGCCTCACATGCATCACACGTTCAGCGGCTTTCGCGCCGCCGTCGGTGGCGACGGATACGGCGACACGAAGAAACGCGCGCTCTGCATCACCCCACAGAAGGACTTGTCGAATGCAAAGTGCGGTAACATCGTGACGATGCAGCGCATCGCATCGCATCTCTCGGCAAACGACATCGTCGCCGTCACGCGTTCAATCATGGATTTGCCACACGCGAAAGAAGACATCGCCAACGTCATCAACGCGATGAACGTCGATCTCATAATCGTTTTACACGCGTTCAAGTGCGGCGTCGTGATCGATGTCGTCGGCGAGTATCGAAATTTGCTTCCTCCGGTGTTTCTCGTGCTCGGCGGCACGGACGTCAACGTGGATTGTCGCAAATCAAAAGAGATGGAGGACCTGTTTCGGCGACGCGTCGACGTCGCGACGCGAGTCGTCTCTTTTTCGTTATCCATGATTGAGGCGGCGCCGAGCGGATCGTTAGACTTCGTCAAGTCCGACGTCCGTTCAAAGACGAAACTGATTCCGCAGGGCGTGTCCATTCCGGACGCCTTGCGCGAAACCTCCAAGCGCAAGCGTCACGCGGGACTTCGCGCAGATTCGGGTGTGATTTCTGAATCGATGCCCATCATATTTCTTCCGGCGGGGCTTCGCGCGGTGAAAGACGTGTGTTACATCGAAGACGCGCTCCGCCGATACAACGCGAACGGAATCAAAGCGCACCTCACGGTGTGCGGTCCCGACGTCGACGCCTCGTACGCGGACAATGTTCGTCGACTGTTCGCGGCGCGCGGTGAATCCGATCGAACCGTGCTCCCGGGCGTCGACCGAGAGACGGTTTTGCGTTACATCAGCGATGCGACGGTTCTGCTCAACAGTTCCATCTCCGAGGGTCAGAGCGGAACCATCGCCGAGGCGATGATGCTCGGGACACTGGTGTTCGCGAGAGACATTCCGGGGAATCGAAAACTCTTCGATTTGTGCGAGGCGCGCGCGTGCGCGTCGCTCGGCGCCGCGAAAACGAAGACCATCAAGGGCGACGGATGGGAAATGCATCCCGTCGGCGTTCTGTTCAGCACTCCGAGCGGATGCATGAACGCCTTCGACGCGTTGGGGCTCGGCGTCGGCGCGATGGCGGAGACGCGCGACGCCGTTGCCGAGTTGAAATTGCGGGCGCGAGAGGGCGTCGGCGAGCTCTCCGTGAACGAAGCGAAGCGCTGGACGGAAATCCTGCACGAAATCAAAGATTAGCGATCCTTCTAGTAATAGAATGAATAGTATTTACACGTTGTCTTCACCTAGCGCCTCGCGCTTTCGTCTCTCTAACGACGCCAATATGTCCAACTTGGCGCGCTCCCTCGACGACGGAACCGCCGTGTTCTCGCCGCCGGTTCGATGAGATTGTCCCGGAAGATAATCCGGTTTCGCCGGCACGGGCACCGGGAACGGTTCGTAATTCTTCAAGAGCAACTCGAGTTGCTCCGCGCCCGCGTGCGCGGGGATGAGCGGATGATACAACGCCAATCGACCCTTGCCGAGCAATTCCTCGTGGTCGCATTTGTACATTCGGCACAGGAACGCGCGGCGAATCAAATTCGCGCGCGTCTCCGACAGAGATGCTCTCTCAGACCTGGTCGATGCGATGATCTCGCGAATGGTTTCGTCGCTTCGCATCGACCTCCATTCGCCCGTGCTATCGTGCAAGCCCGCGTTTTTCTCAAAGGAGACGCCCCCCGTCGACTTTGTGTGAGGCTCGCGTTCTCTGAGGACGCGATAGATTCGTGTGAGAGGCGAGACGATCCAGATTGCCAAATTTATCCACAGCGTCGTGTGGATCTCGGAATCGAACCTGTAGAAGACGAGGCACCCGAAAAGAATTTGGAGTAACGAAATCACGCGAAGAGTCGTCGTGATGCCGAAAGCGTCCTCCTTGAGCTTTGGCGGAGCGCTTGTCGTGAATAACCCTTGGTACTTTTTCGTCCAGTAGAGTAAAAATATACCGAACAGCGCGATGAAATAGCTCGACGGCAGCGCGGGCGCGTATATCGCAGCCATTCCTAAAATTGACAAAAGCTCTGCGTAGGAGCGCGCCAACGCGAACTCCGGCGGCGCCAAGAGATCTTCTTGAACTTGCAGCGTCTTCGCCATGGGCGCGAGCACTTTTCTGGTGAATAGGTGAACGGTGTCCAAACCTCGACCGGGAATCGAAATCACTCTGAACAGCTGGAGGTAGAATGCGTATTCGATGAAACCGCCGGGAACGTACCAGTTACAGACGCCATCCGCCACCGACGAGCACCGGTTGGTGATGATCGGAACGACGACGTAATTGAGCAAGTTCACGAACGTCAGTGAAGCTATCAAGACATTCTTATGAGCGGTCTGGGTCTTGTATGCGCTTAATCTGGAGAGCATCGTCGTCAGCGTGTCCAAACTAAAGTTGATGATGACGACAATCAGCGATGTGATCGACGCGATGATCTGCAACTTGATGTACGCGCTCGTCGAAGGCGTCGACGCCAGAGCGACTTGGTCGTTGATTTTCTTGAACTCTTCACTTCTGATGTACTCAAAAAAGTACTGAATGAGGCCACCAATCACCAGCGCGATCGCGATCACGAGTTTGGAGAGAATGGAGATTCGCGCATTTTGCACGTTGCTCTCGCGCAATCGAAGATTTTTCCAATTGATATCGCTAGTCTCGGGCGCTCGCGCCACGATGAGTTCACGCCCGTAAAAATCAGGCGGCGTTTTGCCGGTGAAGCGAGCGAGTTGTCGCTGGATCCAAGAGTTGCAATGATCATCCATGCAGTTCATCGCGTGTTGTTCGTAGTTGAACGTGACCACGGCGCTTCCGAGGTGATCGCTACCAGAAGTCCCCAAAGTCTTAACCTTCTCGCGAAGATGCTCAATCTTCTTTTCCAGTTTTTCTTTATTTTCCAGCGTCGGTTCCATGCCTCTGAGGACGACGAATCGGAACAGTTTTTGCCTGAGACGCGTCAAAAAGTCAAGTTTTTCCTCCGGGACGTCTCCTTCGGCGTCGGCGAGCATCACTTCAATTTCACACTTTTGTTTCACAGCCTGTTGAATCTGCCGTTCATACTTGACGTGCTTGTGCGTGTTCGTGAGGTGACAGACGGATACAACTTCACCGTAGTGCGAGAAAAACTCTGCCAGTTGCTGGCGCGTCCACGTGTTCCCTTTACCCAAACCATCCACGAGCACCGAGTAATCGCCGGCGGTCACCGTGCTCGTCTGTATGATATCAGCCGCGGTGTGTCGGTTATACGAGTACAGAATGTCAAAGAGCAGGAACAAAATCGTCACCACTATGGACACGCCCTGGAATTCCGCCGGCGTTTGCGTCTTCGCGTTCGCGACGCGCGGCTCGCAGCACAACGCGTCCGCCGCGTCGTCCAGGAGAGACTTGAGCGTGCACGGATAGTGCGTCGTACACGTGTCCACAGCGTCGAACGTCCCGTTCGCGCCTCCGTACTCGCACACCATCGGACAATTATAAAAACTCTGCAACGGCGGAATCGCGCACCTCGACCCTTGACTCGTGCGCAGCACGACGCCGTCCGTCGCGTACGCGCGGCCGCACGTCGTCGTCGTCGTCGCTCCCGCCGACGCGTCCCATCCCCGCACCTCGTACATCGACGTGAACGCATCGTCCGTCACGTTCTTCACCAACGAATACACGCTCGTGCTCGCCAACAACAGCGTCAGTATTCCAAACTGCAGCACCGTGTCCAGATACAGCGCCAACGACACGCTCGACGCGCCGACGCGCCGATGTCCCGCCAACATCGAAAACCGTCGTCTCGTCGACGGCACCGGCACCCCTCGCGCGTCCAAGTCGTACGCGTACACACCCGCGCGCTTCACCGCGCGCTTCGCCGTTTTTAAATTCGCTCTCGGCGCCTCCAACTCATCGAACGCGGCGAATGAATCCGACCCCGAAAGCATTCGACGAAGATGACGTTCCGCCGCCTCGACGCGCTCGCGCGCCTCCTCCTCCTCCTCCATCGCCTCCACGACGCGCGCGCGAACGTCCGCCGGCACCGCGGACAGCGCGCGATCGAACGCGCGCTCGCGCTCGAGGTCGGCGTCGACCGCGTCCGTCATGGCGACGCGCGCGTGGATGATTCTGGGGCGACACTGCGCGACGCCGCGCGCGGACATGGCGTGTCGACGACGCGCGACGACCGCGCTCGCGGGATGGATGCGCGCGCGCGCGGTGCGTGCGTCGTCGGTGACGGTGGCGGAGGGGGTGGCGGAGGGGGTGGCGGCGGCGAGGGCGAGTCGAGGCGTCGGTGGGCGCCGATGGGCGTCGAACGAGCGCGCGTCGTCGTCGTCGTCGTCGTCGTCGTCGTCGTCGAAGCGAGCGCGCGAGGAAAACGAGGGGGATAATCCTCTGAGTTCGATCATGTTTCCGTGGGAGCGCGCGGTGCTGAACAGCGAGCGGTGGGTGGGGGAGCTCAAACCGTGGCAAAAGGCGTATTGGGCGGCGTTCGGGTTGGGGTGCGTGTTCGTCGTCGGGGCGCGCGCGAAGCGGTATTACGAGGATCAGGAGACGGATGAGGAGCGACAGAAGGCGATGGAGTCGAATAAGCGGGCGTTGCAGGCGGCGTTGGAGGGGAGGAGTTTTATCGCGAGCGGCGGCGGCGGCGAGACGGATGAGGACGACGAGGACGACGACCCGTTCGACGGCTTGTCGCCGGAAGAGATCGAGGCGCTCGTGAAAAAGCAAGCGCCGACGGGCGATGTGTACGAAGGGATGACGCCGGAAGAGATTAACGAGTACGAGGAAAAGTTTCGAGGAAAGGGTAATCTAACGTGGAAGACGAACGCGGCGGCGGGGACGCGTCCGTGATTGTAACAAAACTCATCCTTCCAATACCTTCCGACGCCCGTCCACGCTGCGTTCGCCTAAGATAGTCTAGCGCTAGTTTGCTTCGTTCGATCTACCGTTCGATCTACCGTTGAGTCTTCGAACCAAGGCTCTAAGTTTTCGTTCGCGCTCGCAGTCTCGCCAACAGTCGTCGCAACGGCAAGAACCGCCGTACTCGCGCGGAACGTCTCTGAAATCTATCTCCGACTTTGCCTCTCTCTTAAAATCTTCCAAAGTTCGACACACCACTATCTGCTTTTGCGTTTTCGCCGATATCATCGGTTTAAACGTGTTGAAGATGACGGCGAAGCTCGGCGGCGGATTCAACACGTAAATTTTGTGAATCCTCTCCACGAACGCCCGTTTCGACACGTCGGACATGACGCGTAAAAACCCGAACACATTGAATGCAACATCGTCCGTGCCCAGTCTACTCATATCGACGATGCGAATCGTCTTCCCGAGCGGCCACGGTCTGTCGTCGAATCGTTCGAAGAGAAACGTCATGACAAAGGACACGTGCTCGACGACGACGTGAATCGGATCGTCGTCGAAACGCTCGAGTCTGTGCGACTCCTTCCGCACCGCCTCCAAAAGCGCGCCAAACTGTCCCGCCTTTTCAATCTGAATCGAACACGCGTTTCGACCTTTCCCAGTCTTGTGCAACGCGTGCGGATAATACTTCTTGATGAGCTCAAAGTACGGTTTCGGCGTGCGCAAGATTGTGTCGATGCCGTACTCCTCGCGCCACGCCACGTACTCTCGATACTTGGCGATTCGCTTTTCTCTCAGCGGCGTCGATCGCACGATTCGATCGGGAATCGAGCTCTCGTCCACCTCGTCCCAATCCGTCGCCGCGTTCGCGCCGCCGCCGTCGAAACGCTCTTCGCCGCCGCCGCCGTCGCCCGACACCATCACCGTCAGTCCTCGCACCACCGCGGTGAGCGCGGCGGTGACGAAGTGCAGGACCATCGTCGCCGACAAGTACAGCGCGCGCGTGACGGAATCCATGGCGTCGTCGTCGCGAGACGGAGCGTCCCGGCGTCGTTCGTTCCCAACGGCCGCCGCGGCGCGCGCGGCGAACGCACGCGCCGTTCGCGAGCGAGAGACGCGTCACGCGCGCGGCGAGTCGTGCGCGCGACGGCGCGCGCGCTCACCGCGCGGTGGTGCGCGCGACGGACCCGAAGGCGAGTCTCCGCGCGAGGCGTGAACTGAGGCGCAAGATGAATCTTTCGGCGCGCGCGGCGCGCCTCGAGATTGAAGACTCGAGACGACGACGACGACGACGAGGTTACCGTGACCGTTGTTGGCTATGAATTAGTGAGTATTATATTCGTCGCGATGCGTCGCGATCGTTCACGCGAACTCTCTCGCGCGCGCGTCGAGCGCTTCGACGACGGAACTCTTGAAGGATGTCGGTTGCACGTCCAACTTGGCGACGTGCATGATTCGGTCCCTGAGCCCGGAGAGTTTGATTCGGCCGCAGAATTCCTCTAAGCGTCGTCGGACGCGATCTTCTATCGTTCTTTTCTCTCGCGCGCTCGCGGCGTCGTAGGCGGCGGCGGTGGATTCCGCGACGGCGTCGAGTTGCGCAAAGCGCAGAAAAGCCGTCGTCGCGCCGGTGGAATCGGACACCTGAATCTTCAATCGCCACATCTTACCTCGACTCGCGTCCTCGTTTTTAACTTCTATCGCACCTATCCTGGTGATCCATCCGTGCACGGTCGCGTTCGTCGACTTGTCGTCCACACCCTCGGCGCGCGCCGACTTGACGGCGGCGACGTACGTCCACAATCCCTTGACGGCGGTTTCGTTCAGACGTCTCGCCACGTCTCTCGCGCGTCCGGCCAGCGCGACGTCGTTCGGCATCGACGGTATCGAATCACGCTCTAATCCCGTCGACGACGCGGGCTCGCTCGCGCGCCCACCGTCACCGCGCGCGTCCGCGGGCGGCATGTTTTCGTCCAACTCGGTCGCCCCCAACGAATCCGGCACGAGCGACACCGGCACCACTTTCGACGTCGACGGCGTCGCGTCCGATCCGCGTCCACTACTTCCTAAACTATTCATCGCGAGCGGTTCTCTGTCCATCACCGCGCGCGTCTCCTCTCTCGATCGCGTCGTCGTCGCCGTCGCCGTCGCCGTCGCCGCCGCGCGCGTCTCTCTCTCCTCTCTCCACGCGCTCTTCGCGGCCGCCTCGAATCGATCCCCCACCACCACTCCCGGCCGATTCGGCGCCTCCAACACCTCCAACACCCGCATCCTCGCCCGTTCCAATCGCTCCACGCATCCACCGAGCGCGACGCACGTCTCATTCTCCAACCAAATCCGTCCCTCGTCGTCGACGTACGGATCCGTCAGCGCCAGTTTCGCCCCCGCGCGCATGCCCTCTCCGCTCAACGCCTCCACCACCCCGTACTCGTGCCCGATAAACCGATTCCGACCATCCGTCAGACTCACTCGCAGGCACCGTCCACCGCCCGGACGTCGACACCGCGCGTCGCTTCGATTCGTCCTCGCGTCGCTCGCCGCGTCGCTCCACTCGTCCAACTGCACGACGAAACGTCCTCGTCGTCTCCCGCTCGCCGCCGAGCGCGCGCTGAGATCGCCGCCGAGCGCGCAGACGTTGAAATCGGAGTCCACGCTCGCGCGCGCGAGGGCGGCGTCGCGATCGCGCGGGGCGACGCGCGCGTCGATGAAATCGGCGACGACGGTGCGCCAGGCCGGTCGAACGGTCGGCCATCCGTGCGTCGACGCGAGCCATCGCTCGAGGTCGCGCGCGGTGGAGGACATCGGGGAACGGTCCGTGCGTCGGCTCGTCGAGCGCGAGCGACGCGGGGGGGGGCGGGCGACGCGCTGTGACGCGCGATGAGGCGACGAGGGTGCGGTTCAAACGCGGCACCCGCACATCGAGATGCGCGTGGTGGCGCGCGCTCGGCGCGGCGTGTCCCTCGCGCGCGCGTCGAGACGATCGGTGACGTCGTCGTCGACCTCATCGTCGTCGTCCGCCGCGAAGGAGACGCGCGAGGCGACGGCGTACGCGACGAATGAAGATGATGCGCTTCGAAATCTTCTCACGCCGGCGCAGCGCGCGCGACGCGCCGCGCTCCTGGCGGTGACGACGTGCGCGGCGGGTCTGTACGTGTCGTACTTCGCCACGCCCATCGTCGCGGACGGAAGCGCGCGATCGTTCGAGCGTTTGACGAGGTCGAGGGATGGGTTTCTGTCGAGGACGGGGACGGCGCGCGCGGCGACGATGTGGGCGTTGGGGGACGTCGGGAACGCTCGAGGCGCGCTGGTGGCGAACGACGTCGTCGGGGCGTGCGTGGAGACGGTGTGTAGGGATGGGATGGATTGGAGGGCGAGATTGGAGGCGAGCGCGTTTCTCGCGACGGCGGCGGAGGACGCGAGAGGCGCGGCGGCGGTGCGCGAGCGAAGAGACGCGTTGGTGGCGTGCGCGAAGAGAAGGACGCGCGGGCGGTGGTGGGGGGTGAAAAGGGACGCGGGAACGGTGAGTGTTGACGCGGGGGTGAGCGTGTTAACGCGCGAGGAGGGTGAGGAGAGGATTCGCGCGAACATCGAGACGGCGTTGGAGCGAGCGCGATGACGCGCGGGTCAAGGGTATGTAATTCTAGAGCGCTAGTATCATTAACAGCAAAGAAAGGAGCGGAGATCTCGAGTCGTGACTTGCGCTGCGCGTGCGTGCGATAGATCGACACCCATGGACGCCGACTCACTTTTTCTCGACGCGCGCGAGACGTTCTTCGAACGTGTTCTCCGTCGGCCGGTCGCGAAGTCGTTGGTGACGAGACTTGGCGACGCTCACGTTTCCCGTGCATGTCACCGCGGCGAGATCGCGAGCTAGCGTCTGCACGTCGGCATCGCCCGTCATCCGCGCCCGCGCGCGCGCGAGGTGCGCCCACGCCTCTTCTTGTATCGCCGCTCGCACGCGGTGTTCGTGCATGCGTGACGCCACGTGCGTCTCCAATTGCGCCAGCGCGTTCTCGCTCACATGCATGCGATCGACGTCCAGTCTCGACGCATCGTATCCGCTTCGCCACAACAAGAGTGGATGTTCGGGCGCCATCGGGTACTGTGGTTTACGAGGCGTGCGCTCGAGATCGAGAAGCTCGGCGACGATGGACGGCGACTCGTGTCCCAAACCGACCATGAACAACACCGACGACATGCACCGAACTTGATGCCACAGAAACGCGCTTCCCCGAACGTTCACGTACATCAGTTTCCCGTCCTCCGTCTCCTCGATCGTACACTCCAACACGCGTCTCGTGAAACTCTTGACGTTTTCGGCGTCCATTCGACAAAAATTTCTGAAATCGTGCGCACCCTCAAACGATCTCGCCGCCTCACGCATGGCGTCCACGTCCAAGCCGTTCGTCTTCTCAAAGAAATACTTGTATTGACGCCACTTGCAATCGAAGCGCGCGTTCAACGCATCGTCCACGGGCGCCCATCCCAACGCGCGCACGTCGTCCGGCAGCGTTCTATTCAGCAGCGCGACGTAATCCAACTCCTTCTCCACGTCGTCCCCCGCCCCGTTCGACCGCACGCGAAGCGTGACGATTTGCCCCTGTCCACTGACGCCGCGATCCGTGCGTCCACACCTCGCGTACGTCGCCCCTCTGAAGACGTCGTCCGCGCTCGCCACGAGTCTCGTCTTGGCCAAAGCCTCGAATAACGCGCGCTCCACCGTCGGCGGCGCCGCGCTCGCGCTCGAGCCCTGACTCGCGAATCCGTGGTACGCCCACCCATCGTATCGCACGTGCAGCGCGATGGCGCGCGTGTCGTACTTGGCGAAATCGAACGCGCGATTGGCGTCGCCAGTTCGCCGCTCGGTCGGCGGCGGCGGTCGCCGCGAGAGCGCGCGCAGACGCTCGACGACGGCGTCGACGCGCTCGAACGTTGACGACGATGTCTCGCCGTCGCGCGAGCGCTCGAGCGCGGCGACGGCGGCTTCGAGATCGGCGAGGGCGTCCGCGCCCATCGCGTCGGCGTCTGCGGCGTCTGCGGCGGGACGCGCGGGACGTCGTTACAACGCGTGTCGTCTACGTCGACGCGATTTCCGCGAACACTCGAGCTAAGAGGGGTTGAATCTTCTTTCGACTCGCCTTGACGTCGCCCTGGGCGAAGGCGCACTGAAACGCTCGCGGCGCGGCGTCGCCGGCGTCGAGCGGCGTCATCGGCGTGTGTTCGCCGAGCTTCGTCATGACGGCGCGCGCGTCGACGATCTTCCCTCGCGGCGGCGGCGGCGGCGACGGCGTCATCGCCGCAATTTGACGCGCGAACGATCCGCCCGCGTCGACGTCTTCGAACGAACTCATCATAAATAACGCGTCCACGCGGCGCGCGGCGGCGAACGCGTCGCATTCGGCGTCCACCGACGTCGAGTCTTGGCGCGCGATCAAATCCTGAAACCGGACGCCGAACGATGCGATGCCGATCTCGTAGCCATCCATGGTCCATTGCTTGTAATCCTTGGCCAACAATTGTGCGCACGAGAGCGAGCTCTGATCGTGACGCGCGCGAGAGAGCGTCTCGTACTCTTCGCGCGTCTCGTCTTCGTCCCACGCGAGAATCTCACGAAGCGCCTCGGCCGCGACGAAATCCACCTCCGACGCGCGCGTCGTCGATGCGTCCAGAAACCTCGTGTCCAACAAGATCGCGCCCAAGAGTAAACGCGCGACGCGTCGTGCGACATCGTCTCGTCCCGCGACGCGCACGACGTCCCGATACACCAAACTCGAACACGACCCGATCAATTCAATCACTCGATCCACCGCGTCCGCGTGCATGCCGGTGTCCTCGTGATGATCGATCACGCGCGTCACGCGCGCTTGCCAACTCTCTGGAAACAGTCTCGCGCTCAGCGCGTTGTGATCCACCAAACACACGCTCTTCGGCGTCTCCGTCGCCGCGGCGACGTCCTCCGCGCACGTCAAACTCTCCAACGACCCCCCCGCGTTCGCGAGCGCCGAGACGACGTCCGGACGCAATAACAACTCCTCTCTCGCGCACGACACGATGGGCACCACGATCCCCCCCGCGCTCGCGCTCTCCGCGTACGCGTGCGCCACCGCGCACGCCACCGAGTCCAAGTCGCACGCCTCGTTCCCGACGCTCACGCTCACCTCGGACGCGTTCGCGCGAAACGCCGCGCGCGCGTCGCGCAGAAACACATCCAGCGCGTCGTCCGTCCCCACCGCGCGCGTCGTCGTCGTCGTCGTCGTCGTCGCGCGCATGGCGTCTCGCACGAAACGTCCAGCGCGCGCGTTCGCGCGTTCGCGCGCGCCGACGCTCGACGCGTCGACGCGCGCGCCGAAAAGCGCGCGCGAGGCGACGATGACTGTCGTCCCGCGCGTGTCGCGCGCGCTCGGCCGATCGCGCGCGTCGACGCGCGTCTGAGGTCGATGGGCGTCGACGATGTCTGCGGGACAGTTGCGCGACACCGCGACGCCGCGTCCTCGCCGCGACCGACGTCTCGCGCGAGGTCTCTCGCGCGAGCGCGCGTCGGACGACGACCGATCGATCGACATGTCGACCGCGCCCGCGACGGGGGGCGCGCGCGCGGCGAGCGATGGGCTCCGACGCGCGCGCGACGCCATCTTAGAAATCCTCGCGGAGGATGACGACGACGATGGGGACGACTCGACGAGCTCGAGCGGGGAAGACGTCGATGGATCGATGCGTTTCGCCTCGCTCGCGCTCGAGGACGAGGAGGCGACCGAGGCGAGGGAGGGGCTGGAGCGCGCGTCGACGGCGACGCCGAGGGGATCGGCCATCGACGCGGGCGTCGCGAAACTCGAGGCGCGAGGTCGCGCCATGCTCGACGCGGCGGCGAGCGAGGAGCGTCGGGCGGCGGTGGACATGCGGGAGGCGAGGGAGGGGCTGGAGCGCGCGATGGAGGAGGCGAGAGGGGCGAGTCGGGACGCGGCGGCGTTGGAACGCGCGGTGGCGGAGCGGGATTTGGAGATATTTAAGCGCGACGAGGAATTGAAGAGGTTGAGGGAAGAGAACGCGCGATTGCGGGAGGAGGCGAGCGCTGTGTCGTCATCTCGGACGTCCGCGGAGGCGTTCGTGTCGGGGTCGGTGGAGGAGGCGAATAGGCGCGCGAGCGAAGCCGAGGCTGGCGCGCGCGCCATGCGAGAGGCTTTGAAGGCAGCGGAGACGAAACACGCGGGCGAGCGCGCGAGACTCATGGACGAACTTCGACAATCGCGCGCGTCGTTGGCATCGCGCGCGCGCGAGCTCGATTCTCGCGCGAGGACGGAGGCGCACGGGAGTGGTCGGTTGGACGAAGTCGGCGCCGCGCGCAAAGAGGCGGACGCCTTGGCAAAAAAAGTGGACGTCGCGGAAGCTGTCGCGGCGAAGCTCGAGGCCGTCGTCGCGCAAAAGGCGGAAGAGATATTTGAAGTCACGCAAGAGCGCGACGCGCTTCGCAAAAAATTGAAGACGACGAGCGAAACGATCGATTCGCTCGAACGCGAATGGCTGGAGATGAGTCGCGCAGGCTCGAGCGAACAAGAGGCGCTCATGGAGGAAAACGAAGAGCTTCATAAGATTATCGACCAACTCAAATCCAACGAAAAGGAAGGGTTCGCGGCGGCGGAGGACGAGATCACCGCGCTCAAGGCACGGCTTCACCATCTCGAGCACGACCAAGGTCCTACGAATCGCAGCGTCGATCGAAATTTAGCGCGCGAGTCCATAACCTCTCTGCGCGCGAAATTACGCGAGCTCAAGGATGAAATCGCCGAGAAGAATGCACGTATCGAAGATTTGACTCGCACGGTGGCGCAAAAGTCCACACTCGAGGCTGTGAATTCGGAGAAGGATTCCGTCATCATGGCGCTTCAGGCGCAAATAAACGCCGCGAACGCGACGACCGCGGCGACGACATCTCTCCAGCCCTTGGACGCCGACCTCGACGCGTTGGACGAGCTTCAAACGGTCGCCGACGCGTTACGTCGAGAAAACGCCGATCTTCGTCGCGAAATCGAAGCGTCCGACGCCGCCGGCGTCCTCGACGAGTGCATCGCGCTCAGTCGGCGAGTCACCGCGCAACGCTCCATCTTGATGAGCTACGAGGAGCGTTTATCCCGCTACACCGACGCCCTCGGCATTCCATTCACGCCCGAACCGTTACCGTGATCGTTTCCGCGCGCTCGGACGCGGTCGCGTGTTTGTAAAGCGCGCGCCGAGGCGCGTTTTAGCAACTACCTCTTCCTCGCGCGCCTCACACTCCGCCGTCGTCTCTCCCGACGCGTCATGGGAAACGCGGCGCGCAAACCGAAACCATCGACCTCGGTCGACGCCCCCGCGTCCGCGCCCGCGCCGACACGGACACCGACGCGCCCGCCCGCGCGCGATGTCTCCGCCGCCGCCCCATCGACGCCGCGCGTCCCCGTCGACGACGACGACGACGACACCCCACCCGCGCCCTGGAGAGAGAAGAAACAGAACGTCGCCGACTTGGAGGCCATCGCCGACGCCGAGGCGTGGCTTCATCGAGAGCTCAGCGGGATGGCCATCTCGAGGGACTATCCCGAGCTCGCCTCGCGATGCGCCGCCGTCGCGGCGAAGTGGAAGCGCGGCATGCCGAAATCTGTCTGGTTGCGCGTCATCAAGGGTGGTCGATTGGTGAAAGAGTTGAACGAGAGCGCGCCGGTGATCGCGCGTACGATGAATTACGTGGACGCGCTGCGAGTGAGCGGTAGAGAGGACAAGGCGGTGATTGTGGATTTGTGTAGCGGATTCGGATACCTCGCCATGTTTCTGAGCGAGCTGTTACCCGAGGATAAAGTGGACGAGATCGTGCTCGTGGATAAGATGTGGGCGGCGTTCGGGACGACGCCGATGAGTCATCACATGAACTGGGCGCACGTGCGCGGAGAGGACGGATGGAAGTACGAATGGCCGATTAAACTGTCGACGCGAAAAGTCGACTTGAAGGATTACGCGCAAATCAACCAAATGGCGGTGCACTTGTTTTCGCGATGGAACGGTCCGTTCATCGTGTTGGGGATTCATCTGTGCGGCACGCTGAGCATCAAGGCGGTGGAGATGTTCAATCGGTGTTCGAACGTCAAGCATTTAATCTTGAAACCGTGTTGTTTGCCAGATTTTTCGTGGACGTACAAGATTGAACACTTTGAAGTCGGTTCGCACAAACACAAAATTCCGACCAAGGATGTGTGTAGTAAGGGGAAGTGGAAGAGAAATAAATGGGTAGGACCGCCGAGGCATCACCTGAAGCTCAAATTCGAGGCGTGGAACGATCACCTGTGTCGCTCGATCGACGACGAGGATGGAAACATTACGAAAAAGTTGCAAGAGATTCGAGTGCAAGAGCGTCACTTTCAGAATTTGTTCATTTTTAGCGATCGCGAGCGGACGAGAAAGTGCATCGTGCGCGAAGCGACGGGGTGTACGTTTCCGACGCCCAGCGGCACGGAGGCGGGACGATGGGCGCCGACGGGTTCGGGGTTCGGCACCCACGTGCGAAGGGTCGCCGCGTAGACGCTTTTTCGACGACGGAATCGAATTCAATCAATCAATCAATCAATCAATCACAATCACTCACTTCCCGCGAAAACCTTCGGTTTCAAGATACCGACAAAGGGTAAATCCCTGTACTTGCCCTTGTAATCCAACCCGTACCCGACGACGAATTCATTCGGGCACTGAAACGCGCACGCAATCTTCATATTCTTCGACGTAAAGTACTCCGCCGCCTCCTTATCCCGATTCTCCTGTTTATCCATCAACGCCACGATCGCCACCTCCTCTGCCCCCGCGTCGTACAGCCCCTTCGCCAGCGCCATGCACGTCCTTCCCGTGTCGATGATATCCTCGATGAGCACCGCCCGTTTCCCTCGCACCTCGCACCTCGGTAGCGTCGTCTCCGGCGTCCCCGCGCTCGTCGTCCCGTTCCCGTACGACGACGCCCCCGCGCACGCCACCACCGGTCGCGCGTACGGACGATCCACCTCCGTTCGAAACATCCTCTGCACGACGTACGTCTGTCGAATCAGATCGCTCGCGAACATCATCGCCCCCGAGGTCACCGGGACGTACACCTCGAAGTCCGCCATGCGATGCACCATGAGCGCGGCCAGCGTCTCGAGCACGCCCTCGATCATCGTCGCATCGAAGAGCACGGAATCGATATCGGGATCCTCCACGGGGAGACCGCTCACCTTGGGCGTCATCGCGTCGGCGTCGGGGATTTTTTCGTGCGCACGACTGGACATGATTGATTGATGATGAATCCTCGCGGCAGATTGTGACGCGCGCGCGGGGACGGTGGACGCCATGTCGACGGAGATCGCGAGCGCTGAGGCGTACGATGCGTGGGTCCGCGCGAATCCTCGCGGGATCTGTCACTTTTGGGCGTCGTGGTGCGAACCGTGCGCGGCGATGGATGTGCTCTTGGACACCCTGCGACAGAGGCACCCGGACGTGGCGACGGCGAGGTGCGACGCGGAGGCGGTGGAGGAGGTGTCCGCGAGGGAGAACGTGAGTGCGGTGCCGTTCTTTGTCTTCGTGCGCGATGGGAAGCGCGTGGACGCGGTGGAGGGGGCGGACGCGGCGGCGGTGACGAACAAAACGAGGCAGTACTTTCCGGCTTCGGTTTCGGTTCCAGCTCCGGCGGTGACCGTCGCGCCGGCGAGCGGAGAGGCGCTGCGGGCGAGATTGAAGAGTTTGATCGAGTCGCAGCCGGTGGTGTTGTTCATGAAGGGACATCCCGATGAACCGAAGTGCGGGTTCAGTCGGCGCGTGGTCGACGCGCTCTCCGCGGCGGGCGTCAAATTTGGTTCGTTCAACATCTTAGCGGACGAGGACGTGCGTCAAGGATTGAAGGAGTACTCTAACTGGCCGACATACCCGCAGTTGTACGTCGACGGAGAATTCGTGGGCGGGTGCGACATCGTCCTCGAGATGGCGGAGGCGGGCGAGCTCACGGACGCGTGCGCCGCGGGTGACGGCAAAGTGAAAAACGCCATCAACGAACGCATCAAGGGCATGTTGACGGCTCAGGACGTGCTTCTCTTCATGAAAGGTACTCGCTCGGCTCCTCGATGTGGATTCTCGGCCAAGGTTGTGAAGGCGCTCGACGACGTCGGCGTCGAATACGCGACGTTTGACATTTTGTCCGACGAGCCCATTCGACAAGGTCTCAAGGAATATTCCAACTGGCCCACGTACCCGCAGCTTTATTACAAGTCCGAACTCATAGGCGGGTGCGATATCATCCTCGAGCTCGCGCAGGCGGGCGAGTTGGCGGGCGAGCTCGGCGCGGCGTAGACTGGATGGACGTCGCGAATTCCGAATAAACAATCGAGATACTGTACACAAACAATTACAAACGTCTACCTCGCCCACGCACGACGAACATCACGACGATATATGCGCCCCTTCCTCGACCGTCGCCTCGAATCGCATGCACACCGAGTCGTCGTCGTCGTAATTTAACGAATCAAAGAATCCAACCAACGCCTCCGGCGCGCGCACGCCGACGTCGTAAATCTCCCGTTCAAACATCTTCTCCCCCAGCGCGTGCACCAACCCTCGACCGATACCTCTCCCACGCATGTCCTCTCGCACGCACACGCGCTCGATCGTCGCCACGAGCGTCCCGTCCCCGACGCACACCGCGTATCCCACCAACTCGCCGCCTCGCGTCTCGTCCCACGCCCCCACGATCGCGCGCTGCGCCCTCGGCGCGCGAACCACGCGCTCGATCGCTCCCGCGTCCCACCCACCGCGCTCGATCGCGCCCTCACACGCCGCCATGTCCCGAATCAACACCGTCGCGTCCGCCTCCTCGCCCACCAAGTCCACGCGCACGCCCGATCGACGACGACGCGCCCACGCCTCGCGCGCCGCCGACGCGAACGCGCGCGGAGGCGCGAGGGAGACGCGCGACGCGCGCGCGCTCGCCGACGCGCGCATGCCGCGCTCGCCGACGAGTCGTCGTCTGGCGGCGCGCGCGCGTCGCGGGTCCATGGCAGACTCGAAACGACGAGTCGTGACCCGTCATCGAGTCCCCCCCCTTTTTCGTGCGCGCGACGACCGAGGGCCAACGTCCGCGCGAGTCGTCGCGTCCGCACACGTCCGCGCGCGGGCGTTCGAGCGTCGAGCGCGCGTCCCGCGCGGAGACGGCGGACGAGGGCGTTCGTTTCCGACGGACGTCGACGTCGCGCGAGAGGCGACGACGTCGAGAGGCGAGGCGAACGCGTCGGGGTCGATTGATTCGATTGATTGATTCCGTTCCGGGCGATTCGAGCGACGCGCGGAGGGGAGACGCGAAGGGGAGACGCGAACGCGGCGATCGTGATGGGTGTCGGCGTGAACGCGGCCGAGTTCGAACACTGGGTCACCGAGCGCGATAAGAAGGCGTTGGAGAAGGTTGGCGGGGTGGAGCGCGTGGCGGAAGCCGTGGGGAGCGATCTGAAGAAGGGTCTGTGCGCCGATGCGTGGAATTCTGCGGAGCGGAAGGAGTCGTACGGGGTGAATGAGTTCGAGTACCCGCCGCCGAAGTCGTTTCTCGAGCTGTGTAACGATGCTTTGGCGGACGTGACGGTGAGAATCTTGATCGCGGCGAGCATCGTGTCGCTCGCCATCGGCGCCGGGATGAAGAAACATCGCGACGAATACGGATATCTCGAGGGTATCGCCATCGTGATCGTCGTTATCGTCGTCGTTTTCTTGCAGGCAGGGATTGATTATGCGAAGGAGATGAAGTTCCGGCAGTTGAATTCGATCAAGGACAACTATCAAGTCAAGGTTGTTCGCGACGGGAAGAGCGTCGCAGTGCACGCGGGCGAGATCATGGTCGGTGATTTGGTTGAACTCGCGGCCGGTGATAAAGTGCCTGCTGATGGTCTCTTCGTCGAAGGCAGCAAGTTCAAGGCGAACGAAGCCGCGATGACGGGCGAGCCGATTGACATCGCAAAGTCGAGAGAAAAGGACCCTTGGGTTCTCTCTGGGACCTCCATCTCGGAGGGTTCCGGGAAGATGCTCGTCATCGCCGTCGGCTCGCGCTCTCAGTGGGGCGTCATTCTCAAGACTCTCATCGTCGAACCGAGCGATACGCCTCTTCAAGAGCGACTCGAGCGTCTCGTGTTGCTCATCGGTAACTTTGGCATTGGCGCCGCCGTCATTCTCTTCATCGTCAGTATGATTCGATGGATCGCTGAGAGCGCGAAAGCGAAGAGCTGGGACGGTATGCTCGTGCTCGACTTCTTGATTAATGCCGTGACTATCGTCGTGGTCGCCATTCCCGAGGGCTTGCCCTTGGCCATCACTTTGGGCTTGGCGTTTGCCATGCGTAAAATGATGGGCGATCAAAATCTCGTCCGTCGTTTGGAGGCTTGCGAAACCATGGGAAGCGCGACACAACTCAACGCCGATAAAACGGGGACTTTGACGCAAAACAGGATGACAGTCACGTCAACTTGGCTCGGTGGAAAGGTTTACGAGAAGACTCCTCCTGACGTGAGCTCCGCTTTCTCGGACATGCTCTGCCAATCCATGGCCGTGAACTCTGACGCGAACCTCAGCCCGAAGGAAAACGGAACGGTCGAGCACCTCGGCAGTAAAACTGAGTGCGCGTTGCTTCAACTCGTGGAGCAAATGCAACCGCCCTCGGGCGATAAGCAACGGTACATAGAGTTGCGTGAGACGCATCCGGTGGCGCAGTTGTATCACTTCACGTCTGCTCGTAAGCGCATGTCGACAGCCATTAAAAACGGCTCGGGCACCCGTTTGCACGTCAAGGGTGCGTCTGAAATTGTCGTTAAATTATGTACTAAAATCATGGACTCGAGTGGGAAGGTGTCGACGCTCAACACGCAAACGTTGAAGAATGCTGAAGCCGCCATCGAGGCATTCGCGCGCCGAGGCTTGCGTACGCTTTCCATCGCGTACACCGACATCAACAAGGCACCGTCGGCGCTTGGTGACGTTGCTCCGGAACGAGATCTCACTCTGCTTGGAATCATGGGCATCAAGGATCCCATTCGACCCGAAACGGCTGAAGCCGTTCGCTTACTTCGCGGCGCCGGTGTGACGGTCCGTATGGTGACCGGGGACAACGCCATCACAGCGGAGGCTATCGCGAGAGAAGCCGGTATCCTCGAAGACGGAGATGATGGATTAGTCTTGGAAGGTCCAGTATTCCGAAAAATGAGCGATGACGAGAAGGAAGCGATTGCGATGAAGATTCGCGTCTTGGCGCGGTCCTCTCCTTCCGACAAATTGGTTTTGTGCAACTTGCAAAGAAAGCTCGGTGAAGTCGTCGCCGTTACTGGTGATGGCACTAACGATGCGCCGGCTCTCAAGGATGCGGACGTTGGTTTCGCTCTCGGCATCGCGGGTACAGAAATCGCAAAGGAAGCGTGTGATATTGTCATTCTTGACGATAACATCAAGTCGATGGCCAAGGCTGTGCTTTGGGGTCGCAACGTCTACCAGTCTATTCGCAAATTCTTGCAGTTTCAACTCGTCGTGAACGTGGTCGCGGTGAGCTTAAATCTCATCGCCGCCATCGGAGGCATCGATGAACTCCCACTCGCGGCGGTACCGCTCCTCTGGGTGAACATGATTATGGACTCTATGGGTGCGCTCGCGCTCGCCACGGAGCCTCCGTCTCCACAATTAATGAAGCGTAAGCCGTTCGGTAGAACTGCTCCACTCATCAACAAGCCGATGTGGCGAAATATCATCGGAATCTCCGTGTACCAGTTGATCGTGTGCATCGTGTTCATGTTTAAGGGTAAGGATTTATTGGACATCAAGTGCCCGTACGTCGCCGCAACGGCAACGACGGCGGCGCACTACGACTGCCACCATCAAACGCTTGAACTGAATGGTTTCATCTTCAATACGTTCGTCATGATGCAAGTCTTCTCTGAAATCAACTGCCGTCGGATCAGCGATATCAATGTGTTCGCGAACATTCACAAATCCCCCATCTTCTGCGGCATCATCGTGCTCACCGTCGGCGTGCAAACCTTGTTCATCGAAGCCGTCGGCGCTACTGTCGTCGGTCCTGCCATCGGTTTCGTGGATCAGTCCCCGAAACAGTGGCTCATCTCGATGATCATCGGTGTTATCGTTCTCCCCGTCGGTGCTTTAACGCGCTTCCTTCCGTTGCAATGGTTCCCGGGCGTCACCGACGAAGAGAGCAACGCCGCGGCGATGAAGGAGGCGCGCGAGAGGGTGGCGGAGGCTGAATCTCGCATGCAAACGCAACAAGAACAAGTCGCTGTCGATGTTACTCGAATCTCGCTGGATAAGAAGATTCACGGTATCGGCGAAGCGATCGTCGGATCGAGATTAAAGTCGAGACAGAGCAGGCTCTCCGACGTCTCCGACGTCTCGAGCACTCCTCACAGAGAGAAATCCTTCAAGGTGTTCGCCCACGCGGTCATCGCCGCGAAACGCTTCCAGCAAGCTCCGAAATAGTTTAAACCACATTTCCTCTTTGGTCTTTGTTAAATTACTACGTGCATCTTCCATCCATCCATCAGCCAACCATCCGCGGCCCGCGGCCCCTCCGGCGCCGACGAGCGAATTCCAATTCCACAGAGAGTTTTCGACGACAGAGCGCGCGGCGCCCGTCATGTCGGCGCAACGCGGCGATGGCCGGGCGCAGATCAAACGCATCATACTCATCGCGTTCATCGCCATCATAGCCGGCGTCGAGTTCGGTCTCTACCCGTTCTCGTCGTCGGTTGACTTTAGGATTCGAGCGCCCACGTCGGCACCCACGTCGGCACCCACGGCGCACGCCGGGCGCGCGCGCGCGCGCGTGAGCGCTCGATGGACACGCACGTACTCGTCCACCGCATCCGCGTCCTCGCAGACGGGCGCCGAGTTCGGCGAGGCGTTCGGGTACTCGTGGGCCGTGGATTCGAGAGCGCTGTCCGACGGCGTCACCATGGTGAACGTTCGAGCGAAGAGAATGGGCCCGATCGGATTGGTGTCGACGAGGATGTTCACGTATTCTGTGAACACGCGCACGGGCGTGGCCGCGCAGTCGCTGATGACTCGAATCTCCATGGGGTGCGGGAAAGAGTTGCCCGCGCACACGGCGGCGGAGCAGTCGTTGATGTCGCTGACGCTTCCGACGCAGACTTTAGCGAAGATGCCGGGCGCGGTCGGGGAAAAGGGCACGATAGATTTAGTGATTCGAGTCAAGGTGTGGAATAATCCGTTTCACGTCGTCTTCAAGGATGAGCTGTACGATTTGGTGACGATCATCGCGGGAGCGTCGTTCGCTTTGGTGTGCACGTGGCGAGTTTTAACGGAAGTGAGAGAGGAAAGCGAACGACGTCGAGCGGCGCGAAAGATGCGTTTCGTTCGACACGAAATATTGCACAAAAATGCCGCTGAGAACGTTGACCAAGGAGGATGGTTGCGTCTTGCATATTCTCTCAGTGGGGTGCCCCTATCGACGGCGTTGGATATGATTCGCGTCCCGTTGTGGGCGCTAAACATCGTGGCCGACGCGTTGGCCGACATCATCGTCGAAACGAGCAGTCTGTGCTGGATCTTCCTGTATTTATTGATTCCTATGAAAGATGCACCGTCCACGGCGGGTGAATCGCCTTACGGCGTCGGTGAAGGGCACAGAGAGGAACCCGAAAAGTCTCAGAGAAAAACAAAGCACAAGCACACGCCGCCGAGAGTAGTGACGCACAGGCGTCGAGTGCAACGGAGTGATTCGAGAGATCACAAACGCAGGGACTCGGTAGACATTTCCTTGCGTCGACTCGTCGTCGCTCAGGAGGACATCGACGCCGAACGTATGAGAGTGGCGAAGGAAGAGACGGAGGCTCGCGAACACGCCCAGGCGCAAATCCGCGCCAAAATGAAACGGGAAAGAATCGCCACCACGCGTCTTCGCGACCGTCGTGCGTTCGCGTTTCGATCGAACGAACACTTCACTGGAGACTCATTCTCAAACAAATCGAGTTTCGGCGGGGGCGGGAGCGACAAACCTCCCCACGGACCGCGCGCCGACGCGCACGGTCGAAAAGAGAGTTGGGAACTCCACAGTCGCCAGAGATCGCTCATCCATCACATGCTTCACGAGATCGACGATCTGGACCTCCCAGAGGACTCCAAGAACACCGTACCGATCGAAGAGCCGCCATCTCCCAAGGTTGTCCTCACGAAATCGCCGAGTTTCTCTCGAATGTGGGACGCGCCGACGTTGTAAGCTGTAAAAAAACTGTCGCCGTGTAAAAAAACTGTCGTCATTCGTTCCCCGCCCGCGGTCAGGCGCCGAGATGCGACTTCGCGTGCGCACCGCGGACGGCGCGCAGAGCGTCGTCAACGTCGACGACGCGTGCACCGTCTCGGCGCTCAAACGCGCCATTCACGACAGCACGGGGATCGACGCGCGCGAACAGCGATGGCGGATTGGATTTCCGGCTCGGGTCGTTGACGTCGCCGACGACGACGCGTCGTGCGTCTCGCTGGGCGTGCAGAGCGGAGAGACGATCGCGGTGACGCGGGATGAGACGCGAGGGGCGACGACGGTGGACGCGCGCGCCGCGAAGGCGTCGGGGACGAGCACGTTCGCGGCCATGGCGGAGATGGACGAGGACAAAGCGTTCGCGCGAGCGTTGGCGCTGAGCATGGGCGACGATGCGACGACGTCGACGACGACTTTGTCCGCGCAGAAGGGTGGTGCGATGCGACTGGAGGACATGTTCGTCGTGCGACGAGTGATCGAGAGCGATAACAGTTGTTTGTTTAACGCCGTGGCGTACGCGGCGGAAAAGTCGCTCCGAGAGGCGACGAGACTGCGAAAAGTTATCGTCGACGCCATCCGAGCCGAACCGGCGACGTTCGACGCGGCTTTCCTCGGTAAGCCACCCTCGGAATACACCGAGTGGATATCCAGACCAAACTCTTGGGGCGGTCAGGTGGAGCTGTACATTCTCTCCAAGCACTACGGCGTGGAAATCGCCGCGTACGACATTCAAACCGAGCGATGCGACGTCTACGGCGAGGACCAAGGTCACCCCGATCGCATCATGGTGATATACGATGGGTTACACTACGACGCGCTCGTTTTGAATCCATCCTCGATCGGCGCCGACGCGTCGCTCGACGTCACTCGCGTCCCGCCCGCCGCCGTCCTCGAGAAAATTCCCGCCTTTATCCGCGCCCAACACGACGCCAAATCCTTCACCGACACCGCCAACTTCACCCTTCGATGTCTCGTGTGTCAACGAGGTCTCGTCGGTCAGAGCGAGGCGGTGAAACACGCCAAGGAGACCGGACACGCCAACTTTGGAGAGTATTAAGGAATACAATAAGAAAACACCGTACGAGGTGATACACACACGAGTGCCATTTCAAAATCGTACCCACCGCAATCCACCCTTCGTCGACACTCAGCGACGCGGCTTCTCGAGACGTCTCGCGCGCGATCGTCGACGCGTCCATCGCGGTCGATTCTTTGCGTCTCGCGCGCGAGCGACGACGTCGAGCGCGACGATCGACGACGCGGCGACGCGAGACCGCGCGGCGAGACGACAGACGAGCTTTGAATCGTAATCTCGCGCGAGACGCTTCGTGACGCGAGACGAGGGCGAGACGGCGGTGGGCGGGCGACATGCACATCAAACAAGTCATCGTCGAGGGGTTCAAGACGTACCGCGAGCAGACGGTGGTGGATTTCGACGACGGGTTGAATTGCATCGTCGGGGCGAATGGTTCGGGCAAGTCGAATCTGTTTCACGCCATTCGATTCGTCTTGAGCGATGTCTTCGGTACCCTTCGCGCCGAGGAGCGACAGAGGTTGTTACACGAGGGTGCGGGACACGCGGTGATGTCGGCGTACGTGGAGATCGTGTTCGATAACGCGGATGGTCGTTTGCCGGTGGAGCGGGAGGAGGTTCGACTGAGACGGAACATCGGTTTGAAAAAGGATGAGTATTACCTTGATAAGAAGCACGTGACGCGGGCGGAGGTGGTGAATCTTCTCGAGAGCGCCGGTTTCAGCCGCACGAATCCGTACTACGTGGTGCAGCAGGGTAAGATTATGAAGATGGCGACCATGCAAGACGAGGAGCGGTTAGACTTGCTCAAGGAAATCGGCGGTACGAGCGTCTTCGAAGCGAAGCGTAAAGAGTCTCTCAAGGGTCTCGATGAGACGAAATCGAAGCGTGAACAAGTGCAAGAGACTGTCGAATTCATCGAGGGGCGATTGGCCGAACTCGACGACGAGAAGGATGAGTTGCAAAAATACACCGACTTGGATAAGACAAGACGTTCTCTCGAGTATACAATTTATGAACAAGATTTGAGCGATACGAGAAACAAATTGGATGAAATAGAGCGTCAGCGCAGCACTGCGAATGAATCGAGCCGCGCGGACGATGATATGCTCGCCACGTTGAATGAAAACTTGAAGAGACGCGAGAAGGAAGTCAAGGAGGGTACACGCGCGGCTGCGCAGCTCAAGAAGGAGCTCACCGTTTCGGAGCAAGAATTGCGCGAGATCGTCGCCAGGAGAACGACGGCTGAGCTCGACGTGAAAGACTTGCGCGAAACGATTCAGACGCACGAAGAAGCGTTGGCTGGAATCGCCGGTCAAAAGGTGGATGTTGAAAAGGCTACGGCGGAGACGGAGAAGAAGCTCGCCGACGTTCGCGAAAAGTACAACGCCGAAGTGTCCATCGAAGAAGACAAAGATCGCGAGATTGCGGAGATCGATCGCCGCGCGCAAAGTTTGTACCAAAAGCAAGGCCGCAGTGATCGTTTCAAGACCACGGCTGAGCGCGACGCCTGGTTGAAGGGACAAATCAAGGAAGCCGACCACACGCTGAAACAAAAGAAGAGTGAGGTGCACACGCTCGAAAATGATCTAAAGGAGATTCGCGCGACGCAATCGAACGACGAAACCGATCGTGCCGGCATGGAGGCTGAACTCATCGCCGAGGAAGAGAAGCTCGCGGAGTTTGAGTCCAAGTACAAGAAGGCGATGTCCGAACGGAACGAGGCGCAAAACGAGCGCAAGGAACTTCAACGCAAGGATAACGAAGTCGACAACTCCCTGGCTTCGTGCGAAGAAGAGGTGAAAAAGCGTGACAAGCAACTCGAATTCTCCATGCCGAGAGATTTACAGCGCGGTATGGCTGCCGTACAACGTATCGTCAAGGAGCACAACATCGAAGGCGTGCACGGTCCGCTCATCGAGCTCATGCAGACGGATGAGCGCTTTCACAGCGCCATCGAGGCGAGCGCCGGGAATCAGCTGTTTCACATCGTCGTCGATCACGACGACACTGCGAGTCGCGTCATCGAGTACTTGAACAAGGAAAAGGGTGGACGCGTCACGTTTTTGCCGCTGAACCGCATGGCGCCGCCGAACATCACCTACCCAGAGGGAAGCGACGCGTTTCCGCTCGTCTCAAAGCTCAAGTACGAAGAAAAGTTTGACTCTGCGTTCAAGCAAGTGTTCGCTCGCGTGTTGATTTGCCGAAACATCGACGTCGCCGTCGCCAAGGCTGGTTCGTCGCACCTGAACTGCGTCACCATGGACGGCGACACCGTGAGCAGCAAGGGCACGATGAGCGGTGGATATCACGACACGACGCGCAGTCGCATCGCCGCCATGACAGCCTTGCGCGAACTCAACATCAACCGCGAAGAGCTCAGAGCGACGAGCGCCGACGTCAAGAAATCGCTCCAAGCTGCCGAACAAAAGATGTCCACCGTTCTCGGCGATATCAGTCGTTTCGAGTCGCAGCGACGCCACGCCACGCAACATGTCGATCGTTTGAAGAGCGAACTTCGATTTTACGGCGACACGGGGTCTCGCGCGTCGTCGCTTCTCGAACAGACTGAAAAGAGCATCGCCGCCGCGCGCGTCGACATCGAACGACTCGAGATGACCATCGCCGACATGAAGGGCGAGATCGGGTCGAGTTTGGACTCTACTCTGTCTCCCGAAGAGACGAGCGAGCTCGAAGGCATCACCGCGCGACTCACGTCGCTCAAACAAGAGAAGGATGAAATCGCCGCCCGACGACTCGACGTGTACACGCAGATGAGTGATTTACAGACTGCGTTGGATAACAACTTGCAGCGACGAGCGAAGCAAATCGCGCTCACGTCTGGAGAACTCGACATCAACAGCGTGCGCGCCGATTTGGCAAAGCTCGAGGGTCACCTCAAATCGGTGCAAAACGACGAAGCCATCGCGCGCAAGAGCTACGACGGCATCGCGGATAAGCTTCGAACGGCGCAATCAACCGTCGAGACGGCGACGAACGACATCAACAAACTTCGTCAGTCGCAAGAGGAGATGGGCGTATCTTTCGGTGAACGCGAAAAGCAGATGGAGACGCTCATTTCAAAGAGTTCGACGCTCTCGCAAAAGCGTGAAGGATTGCAAAAGAAGATTCGCGAGCTCGGATCGCTTCCTTCCGACGCCTTTGAGCGTTACCGCGGCGAGTCCGCGGCGTCTCTGCGAAAGCTTCTCGACAAGGCGAACAAACAGCTCTCGAAACTCGGCAACGTGAACAAGAAGGCGCTTGACCAGTACCAACAGTTCACTGAGCAACGCGAAGAGCTCGAAAAACGCCGCACGGAAATCAACAAGGCGTACGATAGCATCACGCAACTCATCGATCACTTGGATCACAAGAAGGACGAAGCGATCGAGCGTACGTTCAAGCAGGTGAGCATGAACTTCAAGGATGTGTTCCACCGTCTCGTTCCGGGCGGTCGCGGTGAGCTCGTCATGCAGCGCAAACGCGCGGCGCCTCGTGACGCGGACGAAGATGAAGACGCACCGGCTGCGCCGCCGGCGACGACATTCAGCGACAAGTACAGCGGTGTGAAAATCAAGGTGAGTTTCGGACAAGGCGAGACGATGCAAATGAAACAACTCTCCGGTGGTCAGAAAACCGTTGTCGCGGTCGCGCTCATCTTTGCGATTCAAAGGTGCGATCCGATGCCGTTTTATCTGTTCGACGAAATCGACGCGGCGCTCGATCCGCAGTACCGCACCGCCGTCGCGCATATGGTGAAGGCGCAGGCGAACAACAAGACGCAGTTCATCGCGACGACGTTTCGACCCGAAATCGTCAAAGAGGCGACGTGCATCCAGGGTGTGTCGCACTCCCACAAGGTGAGCACCGTGCAAAAGGTTCCCTTGGACGAGGCGCTCAACTTTGTCGGCGACGACACGCAGCAACAGATGACGCCGTCTGAACGCGGACCTCCGACGCCGTAATCTTAGAAGCACCGTAGAAGAAAGAAACGTAACTGTACGACTTAGATGAATCGAATGAATGGACACGATGACCTAGTATTTTGATATACATGAACATATTCTCACGTTTACGTTTTTTCGCGCGAAAGGCGAGCCTTGATTGGACACGCGTCGACGAGCGCCGACAAGTCTTCCTCCCATCCCAGCATCGAACACAACTCAGCCACGCCTTCGTCGCACCTGCCGAGATACAGCGCGTCTCTGTAGTTTGTGTCCTCGTTGAAATCGAATCCAGTGCCGCGACCGAGGCCCGCGAGACGATACAGCCGAGAGACTTGCGAATCCGGCGCCTCGCCACAGCGTTCGAGATTCATCAACAGTCTCGGCACGTCTTCTTTCGGTCGTTCGATCAACCCCGCGAAAGGATGTACGACCAAAGATGTCCCGATGACGATGAGCAAGTCACACGATTCGAAATCATCCTGCGCGCACTCGAAGAATCGTCTCGGAAGATTTTCGCCGAAGAAGACGATGTCCGGCTTGATGTACTCGTCGCACGTGGCGCATCGCAACGGAGTTCCACCGGCGCGACACGCCTTTTCTACCTCATCCACATCCGCGGCGTGTCCGTTCAAACACCTCGCGCCGTCGAAATTACCGTGCGCGGCGACCACCTTCTCCTTCGGGACCCCCGCCGCGCACTCTAAGCTATCTATGTTTTGCGTAAAGCACCGCAATAGCAGTCCCTTGTCGTGCAACAATTTGATGAAATGGTGCGTCGGCGTCGGCGCGTACAATCCAGGATACAGATCCGCCGCGAGCTTATAAAACGGCCCGGGTTTCTGTCGAAAGTAATTCAACTCGAATATCGCCTGCGGGTACGGTAAATCGTATTCGCCGAGTCGCGCGTACAATCCCGACTCGCTGCGAAAATCCGGTATGCCCGCCGAGACGCTGATGCCCGCCCCGGTCATGACGACGATATTCTTCGCCGAACCCGAACGAATGTACTGCGCGACTCCTTTCAAATCGAACGATTCGAGCGCGCGTTCGATCGGCGCGCTCTCGACCGCATCCGTCGTCGTGCCGAGCTTTTGCGCCGCGAGTCTCGTCATCAACGCGAGCATATCGGGCGATTCGCGACCGAAACCGTACCCCTCGGACGAGGACGACTCATCCTCGTCCTCCTCGTCCTCGCTCTCGTCCTCCTCGCTCTCGTCCTCCTCTCGCGCGCGCGACGTCTCTTCGCGCGCGCCGGCGGCGACGTCGCGTCCGGTTTCACTCCCATCCTCATCGCCACCGACGAGCGACGCGCGCGGGGACGTCGAGCGCGTCTCTTCGCTTCGCGCCGTCTCGCTCGCGCGCGCCTCCGTCATGCCTCTCCGCGCGTCTCTCGCGTCCGCGCCCGCGTCAGCGACCACCGACCGATGCGTTCGTCGCGTCGCGCGCGGCTCCCGAAGACGCGTCGCGACGCATCCCTCGGACGGTGGTCGTCACCATCTCTCGCGGACGTCGACGGACGCGAGGCGCGAGGTCACGCCGTGGACTCGCGCGCGCTCGACGCGCGCGCGGCGCGTCCTCGACGATTCGTGGGAAAGGACCGATTGACCGGTCGTGACTCAAGAAGGAGTCCTCTTCCCTCGATGCGATCGACATCGACATCGTCTCGCGCGCGCGCGACACTCGCGCGCGCGACGAGAGTGAGTCTCGGATCATGGGCGCGAACGGTGACGTCGAGATGACGGCGGTGGACGGCGGCGGCGCGACGACGGGAGTCGCGGAGGGTGAGGAGGACGGCGCGCCCGCGGTGGACACGACGATCGACGAGGACGTTGACTTGGCGCAAAGGGTGTACGATCACGAACGCGCGCGAGACGATGCGTCGAGGGAGGCGGTGCTGGGGATGGTGAGGAAGCGGGAGATGGCGACGACGATGGAGGAGCTGTGCGAGCGATTCGGGTGGATGAAGGATGAGGGGGCGGTGAAGAGGATGCGAGAGGCGAACGAGAGGCGACTGCGCGAGATCGACGCGAAGATCGAAGACGCCAAGGAGAATTTGGGAGACGTGGAGGTTCGAGACGCGATGTATGAAAGGGCTAGATTTTATGCGAGCGTCGGCGAGTGCGAGAAGGCGTGCGAGGCGTACGAGGAGACGGAGGAGAAGACGGCGTCGGTGGGGCAGAAGATGGACGGAGCGTTCGCCATGATGCGGGTTCGTTTCTCGCGGTTGGAGCTTCAAGAGGTGAAGAAGTTGATCGCGAAGATCAAAGAGCTGCTCGATCAACCCGGTGGGGGCGATTGGGAGCGCAAGAACAGGCTCAAGGTGTACGAGGGATTGTACTCGGCCGCGACGCGAGATTTCGAAACGGCGACCAAGTTGTTTTTGGATTCGTTGAGCACCTTCACGTCTTACGAATTGCTGTCCTACGACGATTTCGTCTTTTATACCGTGATTTGCGCCGTCGTGACGCTTCCGCGCACGGAACTCAAGGCGAAGGTGATTGATTCTCCGGAAATTTTGAGCGTGTTGAACCGCTTGCCGGGTCTCGGCGACTTTTTGAACGCGCTCCACAAGTGCGACTACCGCACCTTTATGAGCGCATTTCCGATCGTCGCGTCGTACGTCGAAAAGTCCGTGTGGGTGAACCCACACTTTCGTTACTTTTTGCGTGAAGTGCGCGTCGTGGCGTACGCGCAGTATTTGCAAAGCTACAAGAGCGTCACCGTCAAGAGCATGGCGGATAGTTTCAACGTGAGCGAGGACTTCATCGACCGCGAGTTATCGCACTTCATCGTGAACGGTCGCTTGAACTGCAAAATCGACAAAGTCGACGGGGTGTTGCAAACGAACCGCCCGGATTTGAAGAACTCTCTCTACCAAAGTTTGATCAAAGACGGGGACGCGCTCTTGAACAACGTGTCCAAACTCAGTCGAGTGATAGATCTTTAGGCGCGGTCTTAGGAACCCCGCGCGTCTTAGCTTTGTGACACAGATCGATATCATAAAAACGTTCGCATTCAACGCTCGCTCGGCGCATCGCAGCGCGAATCGTCCGCTTCCGTTCGCGCGCACTACACGCGACTCGATTCGACGCCGTCTGCTGTCCCGAGACGCTTCACATCGTCACGCGTCGCTCGACGCGTCATCGTCGTCGCTCGACGCCCGCGATGTCGCGACCCATCGGGTCGTTTCCAGAACGCGCGCGGTACGTCCTGCGATACATCTATCCCGGCTCGACGCCTCGAAACGGGCGCGTCATCGACCTGGGCGAGCTCGACGGCCCGTCGGCGGCGGCGCTTCCCATCGAGGCGACGATGATCGCCGACGGCGTGGATCCCGCGCGTTGGAGCGTGCGCGTGTTCGATAACTTTCTCGAGGGCTGGCGCGCGCTCGGCGACGGCGCCACGACGGCGTGCTGGTTATCCGTGCAAGACGGCGCGTTTCTTCGATGCGAACTGTCGCTCGACGCCAAGACGCAACCGGAAGCGTCGACGTCGGACGCAGAGGAGGGCATGGAGACGTGCGCCGCGCCTCCCGTGGGTGAACAGAGCGGCTTCTTCGGCATAGGCATCTACAACGGCAAAAACATCAATAATTTAGGAACGCTTTGGAGGAGCGCGTACCAACTCGGCGCCGCGTTCACCTTTGTCGTCGGCAGTCGATTCCGACGAGAGTGCAGCGACACGCCTCGATCGTGGACGCAGATTCCGTGCTTTGAGTACGAAGATTGGAACGATTTCGTCATCCACAGCCCGGTGGCTGCGGTGTGGGTCGGCGTCGAGATGGGCGGCACGCCTCTGGAGAATTTCGAGCACCCGCCAAAGGCGGTGTACGTGCTCGGCAGCGAAGACACCGGTCTGAACACGACCATGCTTCGCGCCTGTCGACACCACATCGCACTTCCGACCACGGGCGAGCGCGCACCCTCCTTCAACGTCGCCGTCACGGGCGCGTTGATCATGTACGACCGCGAGGTGAAGCGTCGCCGCGCCGCCGCCGCCGCCGCTCGACCCGCGCGAAATCGCCGCGAGGGCATCGACAGCGTCAAACCGGCCAAAGGACCGCCCCGGTCGTGACCGACAGTACCATCAGTAACACCAGTACCATCAGTACCATCAGTAACACCAGAGACACCGGTAAACACCTCTGCTTTCGCGCGCGTCCGAGTCGACCCAGAGCTAAGCCCTAAACCCTATAGTGGATAAGTCCCATCGCGCGCCCATCATCTTGTGCGCGATGCGCCCGCCGTGCGACACCTCGCGGCGCGTGCGAGACCGCGCGCGGAACGTCGAATCGCAAACGCGTTCAGCGGGTCTACTGCGTCGCGCTTTCGCGCACACCGCCGCGCGCGCGCGCGCATCGGTCGCCGAAGTTCCCGCGGCGCGCGCGAGAGGGGTGTCGACGTCGACACCGGTCGACGCGCGACGAAGCGCGCGCGCGGTCGACGATCGACGCGAGAGAGAGGAGAACGAGCGGCGCGCGTCATGCCGTGTCCGTTCGCCTCTCGCGCGCGCGCGACGGAGGACGAGAACCTGACGGAGGTGATCATCACGGACGACGCGGTGGGACAGAAGAGGTGCGCACGACGACGACGACGACGACGACGGACGCGGGACGTTTCTGGTTATGATCGCGCTCGAGTCGATGCGTGTGAACGCGTCGTGATGCGAGACTGACGGTGTGCGCGCGTGATTGCGTGATTGACGCGACGCAGACGCGCGGTGGACGCGCTGGCGAGAGAGAACGTCGAGTCGACGAAAAAGGCGCCGGCGAGCGCCGAGGCGTTGGCGGAGGCGCTTGAGCGGGAATGCGCGCGAAGTAAGCGTTTGGAGAATGAGTTGATGTCTCTGAAGGCGATGTACAGACAGTGTAAGGGCGCGTGGACGATGCAGAAACAGATCGCGGTGAAAGAGCTCGCCATGGACTCGTGCGCGGAAGGCATCACGATTGCGGATTTTACGCAACCCGACCAGCCGTTGATTTACGCGAACATTGGTTTCGAAGTGATGACGGGGTACAGCGTGCAAGAAGCCGTGGGTCACAACTGTAGGTTTTTGCAAGACGCTGGTACGGAACAGAGCGAACTCGACAAGGTGAGGACCGCCATCAAGGCGGGCGAGGCGTGCACGGTGGTGCTCAAGAATTACAAAAAGTCTGGGGAAGAGTTTATGAATCAATTGTCTCTCACGCCTATTCGCGATGCAGATGGACAAGTTGTGTACTACGTAGGTATTCAGTCCGACGTGACGGAGCTCTTCAAGAGAAGAGACGACGAGCTGAACGCGCTGAAGAAGGTCGCGCACGCTGAGGCGGCGACGGAGGCAAAGTCGAGATTCCTGGCGCACATGTCTCACGAGATTCGGACACCGTTGAACGGTTTGATCGCGGTCGGTCAATTGTTGGAGGACACGAATCTCGATCGATTGCAGCGAGAGTACGTGTCGCAGGTGCGCACGAGCGGCGACACGCTGCAATCGCTCATCAGCGATATCCTTGATTTCAGTCGCGTCGAAGCCGACAAGGTCACGCTGCAGAGCGAGCCCTTCTTCCCGGAGACGGTCATCTGTAACGTTATGCAGCTCACAGCCACACAATCGGCGACGAAAAGGTTGAATATTGGATATCACGTCGATTCGGGCGTGCCCAAGGTGGTCATGGGCGATGCCATGCGTTTGCAACAAGTCATGCTCAACTTGGTGAGCAACGCCATCAAATTCACCGACTCTGGAAACATCATGGTGCGCCTGTATCTCGGTCGCGAAGAGACGACCGAGGTGGCGAAACAAGCATTCGAAGACGAGGACGAGGGCCATGAAGCACAAATGGTGAGATCTTATTCCGCGGGCTCGCTCGCCTCGACGCAGAAAGAGTGGCTCGCGCCTCTCAACTGCTTCCTCCACATGTGTCCTCACTTTGCTGGACAGTTGAAAGAGGCCACGGCGGACGAGGACACGAAATCCGACGGCCCGTGGTACTTGCACTTTTACGTCAAAGATACCGGCATGGGTTTGGATGCGAACAAGCTTCGCAACATCTTTCAGTGGTTCGAGCAAGTGGACACGGGATCCACGCGCAAATACGACGGTACCGGTCTCGGATTGGCGATTTCGCGAAAGCTCTGTCAGGCCATGGGTGGTACCATGTGGGCCGAGAGTCAAGGCTTGGGCAAAGGCGCCACCTTCCACTTTTGCATCAAGGCGAACGCGGTCTCCGAAGATTATTTGAAGAACAACGAAAAAGCGAGAAAACAGTTCGGTACCAGCGCGTTGAATCGGTCGGAGCACGACTTGAGCTCGAAGTACACGGCGCACTACAAAACATCGGGCACGAAATTGAAAATTGCGCTGTTCGATGAATCAGAAATGATACGTAGCACTATTTCGTGCGAACTCGCGCGATTGGGATTCGGTGTGAAGCTTCTTGAAAGCGCGCAGGAGCTCGTGGCGTACATGAACAGAGCGATAGACAGCGAGGTGGAGGAGGTCGCGGTGATAGCCGAGGTGAGCAGTAACGCGATCGATTTGGTATACGATTGGGCAAAGTCTCGGTCGTTATTGGAGATTGGGAGCGCTGGTCAAGGTCAGGCCGTCAGCATGCAATCCAGCGGTGACGACAAGTCGCGTGCCGGCGACGCGCGCAAGCTGCCGCCGTTCATCATCTCGACGTGGCCGAAAATCCATTCGCACTCTCACGATACGTCTGACCCGAGATGCGCTTGGGCGGAAGACAGTGTCGAACCGAGCGACACGAGCGTCGAATCCGCCAAGGGAACCGCGATTCTCGACTTTTTCAACTCCATCAACGGACACCGAATATCGAAACCGATTCGTCACAGCCGGTTGCGGCGAGCACTCGAGACGATTTTGAATGAAAAAACGCATCACGCGGACGCCATGGACACCGCGCGAACAAGAGACAGTGATGACAAACCAGACACGAAGAGGAGCATCGATACACCGTCTCCGCCGTCAAACATTCGAATTTTTATCGCCGAAGATCACCCCGTAAACATGAAGGTTGCCAAGGCGGTGCTGCATAGACTCGGGTACACTGACGTCGCCACAGCGAAGGACGGTGCCGACGCTTTAGAAAAGGTCAAAGCCGATCCCGCCGGTCTCGACGCCTTTGACATCGTTCTCATGGATTTACACATGCCCGTCATGGGCGGTATAGAGTGTACGAAACGTCTGCGAGAGCTCTACCCGGAGAGCAAAGTTCCCATCATCGCGGTGACAGCGGACGCCATTCAAGAGAGTCGCCAGGAATGTTTCACCTCTGGTTTCACCGGCTACCTCACGAAACCGTTCAAGATTGAGACCATTCAACAGGCAATCCAGACCTACTGCACCGCGCGCGCTGATGACCGAGAGACGTAGAGTTCTCATTGTAACGAAACGATCACTCATCGCTGTATTCGAGCTCCTCCTCGCTCGTCTCGTCCAGCAGCGCCTCCTCGTCTCGTCGCCTCGCACCTCGACGAAGCCGCGGATCAAAGAGACGCACGCACGTTTGCTTTATCCACGAGATGAACGTCAGCGTCATCGGCACCCGCACGCCCTCGCGCGCGTTGCCGCTGTCGCGAGTCCTCGCACTTTGCGCCGGCGCCATGACGGCGGCGAGCGCGTGCGCGCCCTCGTGCGGCATTTCCTCGAGCGCGATTTTCATCGCGCACGTCAACGGCACACCCAACACGGCGCCCGCGGCGCCCCACACCGAGTACCAAAACACGAGCGCGAGCAAGACGGTGACCTCGTTCAAATCTAATCCCTTTCGGTACACCACGGGTCCGATCAAATCGCCGACTAAGAACGACACCAAGTTGGGAACGACGGCGCCCGCCCAGCGTTGCTGTTCTGACATGTCCGGTAACAATACCAACATGGGAATCGGTAAGAGCGACGCGACGATCGAGCCGAGCGTCGGTATAAAGAATAACCAAAACGATACTATGGCCACCGCGATCGATAACGGCCAGGGAACGCCACACAATCCGAGCAACGTGCCGACCAACAACGCTCGCACCACCGCGATTTGCACCATGATGCTCACGAATCGTCTCGTCGCCTTGCGTATGCGACGCACCATCAACGATCGCGCCCTCGACACCTCTCGCTGCGGTACCAACAGAAACAGCGTGTAAAACAACATCAACATGACGTCTTGCACGTAATGAAACACGCCGACGCCGAGCGTCTCCCAAAACTCTTCATCCCTGAGTCTCGACTCAATGTTATTCAATATTCGTGTCCACGCCTCCTCCGCGACGTCGTCCTTCTTGAACACCCGCCTGGCGAAATCGCTCAACCCTTGTCCAATGTTCGTGATGCGCTGCATGAACCTCTCGTTCCACTCGGTGTCGTTCCAGTGCACCCACAGGTAGACGCGTCCCAGATACAACGCCCAAATCAGCGTTCCGAACACCGCGCACACCACCGACAGCGCGAACACGATCGCCACCACGCGCGGTACCGTCACCGCACGGTTTCCTCGACAACATCCACCCCCCCCTCGCGCGTGTCGTCGCACCACGTCGCGCTGATACTGCGCGTCGCTGACAAAGTCGACGAGCGGTCTGAGCAAGAGCGCCGCGCCCGTCGCCGTGACGAGCGGTCGAAGGAGATACGCCAAGACTTGCAACAACCAACACGCGCACGCGGAGGCGATGATGGCGACACCGAGGGTGATGACGGTGACGTCGCGCGCGCTCGCGGCGACGCGCGCGCCGTGCCCTCCGAGGATGGGACTCACATTTCCGTTGAAGCGATGATGATGATGCGCGTCGAGCGGTGGGTGAAAGGGACGCGACGGCGATGGCGTGTCGTCGACGTCTCGACGCGCGTTCTCGGGCGTCTCTCGAGGGGGTGGGAACGTGAATCCATCGTCGCCGTCGCCGAGGTGGTCGCTCGGGACGACCATGACGACGCGGCGAGGCGCGGTGTGTCGCGAGCGCGTCCGGCGCGGTGTGTCGCGAGCGCGTCCGGTCATGAATCTATCAATCTATTGGAACACAACGCGTCAGGGCACGCACCCGACGCGTTCGAGGAGCATGACGTGACTGTACAGAACGACGGGTTCGAGGGCGAGCGCGGACGCGGCGCCCACGCGCGGGACCGGCGCGCCTCCGGGCTCCGTCGTGTACTTTAACGCGTCGTTCGGTTGTAAATATCCCGCCGTGCTGAGCGTTACCCTGACCCTGTTCACGACGGGCGCGCCCGCGGCGCCGACGCGTCGCGCGGCGAGCGATGCGTCCTCGTTCGGCGTCTCGGCGTCCGGTAACGGCGTGTACGTCCACACGTGCGCGTAATCCGTCGGCGCCGTGCGCGCGACGCCGTACTTCGCGCTGTATCCCAGCGTCACCTGTCTGAAATCCTCTCGCACGAAAAACGTTCCATCGCTCGCGCGAGTCTCCGTCGCTCGATTGTTCGTGAACAACTCGACGCGTTCGGCGTTGTTGCTCGCGCCTCGACGCAACCGAATCGTCGTCCTATTCGCGTCTCTCTCCGCGTCGTACTCCACCTCCTCGACCGCGTCCGCGCCCACGTACGCGTCGATGATTTCGCGCAAATTAAACGCGCGGTCTTCGTACACCCCTTTCGCCCGTTTCCCCCTCCCTCGCGAGAATCGCGCTCGAAACGTCGCCTTCGCGCCGACGTCTGGGAGAAACGCCAGGCTCATCTTTTGAAACCCCGGCGTCGAGGGTTCGCGCGCGATCGTCTCCTCGCTCGCGGACGCGGACGGGAATTCGTACCCCGCGAATTCGCTCCGCACCGACCACTCGCCCTCGAGCCAGCCCGGGTAGGACGTCGCCTCGGGACGAGACGGGGTGAAGACGGTTTTCGGAAACGCCTTCTCGCGCAGGTCCGTCTCCACGCTCGCGCGCGCTCGAGGCGCGCCGACGACGACCGCGACGGCGAGTAAGGCGTCGCGTCGCGTGCGCGTCGGCGCGGACGCGCGCGAGGCGGCGGGCGTCGCCGATGCGATCGGTCGCATCGCGATGCCGCGCGCGCGTCTCTGGGGGCGCGTCACTCATCGACTCATCGACGCCGCCTCGCGGTCGTCGTCGTCGATCCGCGGACGCGCGCCATGTCGGACGCGTGGACGACGAAGCTCGCCGCCACGCGACGGCTTCTCGACGAGCTCCGCGTCGACGTCGCGTCGTCCTCGCGCGAGGAAGATGGTAACACTAATCATGGGCGACGCGACGCCGAGCGCGCTCGCGCGACGGCGCTCGCGCGACGCAAACTGAACCGTCTGGACGATTTGTTGGACATTCTCGAGGACTGCGCGTCGGACGGGGACGCGAGCGAGGAGGAGAGGCGCGCGCGCGAGGCGCAGGTGCGGGAGTTTAGGAAGGAGGCGCGGCGGATTCGCGGCGCGGCGGCGGCGGCGACCAAGGCGTCGAGAGACGTCGACGCGAGCGCAGGGGCGAACGGTGGGGCGACCGATGTCGGTGCGAACGTGCGGAGAGTCGGTGAGGCGATCGGACGAGGCGTGAGCGACGCGGCGGCGAGCGTGAGTCAAGCGGCGGGCGGGTTGGTGGCGAGCGCGACGAGCAAGGCGAACGATTCGGCGGCGGCCATCGAGCTGGCGGCGACGACGATGGTGATGCCGGAACGGGCGGAGAGTCAGCGTCAGCGCGCGATGACCAAGGCGATGGATACGAGGGAGTTGATCGATCATCAGACGACGCAGATGAAGAATCAGGACGCGGCGTTGGAGGGGTTGGATTCGTTGGTGGGGAATTTGCGCGTGACGAGCGAGGCGATTCACGAAGAGGTGAAATTGCAAGCCAAGCTCGTGGAGGATCTCGAGGCGGATTTTTCGCACACGTCCGATCGCATGCGGAAGTTGCGGAAGCAAGGATTCAAGCTCGCGGGGGAGAAGAACGAGGAGGCGCGAGAAAAGATTGATAAGGAGGAGGCGCTGGCGGAGATGCGCGAAAAACTCAAGCTCAAGTCCAAGACGCAAGAGGAGGACAGTTCGTGCGTCGTGCAATGATGATTCGCTGTTGTAGTTTACATTCACATTTCAAAAACATGTTTTTCTTCATCTAAGCTATACTCTCGTGCTCGACGCCGAGAGCGAGTGCACCGCGCGCGCGTACGCCGCGTCGGCGATGGCTTCGTCGATGCGTGAAATCGTCGTATCCAATCGTTGCTTCATCGCTTCGTTGTCACAAACCACCGTGCGCGTGCGATACTCCACCACTGCGTCGATGCCATCAACGCTTAGAGCCAGCGTCGCCTTCTTCTCGTTCACCTTGGCTTCACCGAACTGCGCCGAGAGCATGGCGGCGACGACGCGCAGACGCCACTTCTCCGCCGACGAATCATCCTTCGTCTTGATCGCCTCCTTCAATCCTTCCTCAGCTTCCTTCAATCCCTCGGGCTCGTTTTCGAGCTGTAAAATCGCGCTCAACGTCGCGTCGACGATCATGTCCGTGAGCGGGTCGCTGCACCACTCGATGACGACGTGTTCGATACCCGTGACTTCGTCGGCGAAGCGTTTGCGCACCGTCACCATGCCGTCGTTGATGGTCAACCCGTCCTCTCTGCGCACGTCGAATTTATCCTCACCCTCGCGCGCCTCCACTTCGGCCGGATCCGTCTTGACCCTTTTCGCGCGCGAACTCTTTTTCGCGGTCGACACCGGCTTCTTCTTCGATGCCGGTTTCTTCTCCGTCTCCTCATTTTCTTCGTCTTCGTCCTCCTCCGCCTCCTCGGCGACGAGCGTGGAGACGACATGTAATCCCTCAAACAAGGCTTCGAGAGCGAAACGTAACGTGCTGATGGGCACCTTACTCGGTACGAGTTGACGCTGCGTGACGAGAGAGGTGCGGAGTTTGGTGTAATTGTTGACGTCCTCGGCGGCGATGAGCATGGTGCCGAAATCTTTTTGTACCAAGACACCCGCCACGCGATCGCCCTCTTCGACTTCCCGTTCGGCGAGAAGACCGGTGAGTTTGGCGATGCGCTCGCCCTTGTGAATGATCTCGACGGGTTGACAGTTTTTAGGGGTGTACACGTTCATCTTCTTGTCGTCCGCGGCCGCCTTGGCGTCGAGGGCGCGCTTTAAACGACCCATCTCCCCAGCCTCGCCGTGAACGAGGATGACGTGCGGGGGAGCCAAGGTGTCCAAAAACGCTTGAGTCTGCGGGTAATCGGCGTGCGCACTGAAAGAGATGGCGTCGACGGACATGTTAAGCTGTAACTCGGAACCGTCGCGAGCGGTGACTTTGTGCACGTCGCCGAGAATCTCTCGAGCGAGGGTTCCCTGGACGGCGAAGTCGGCGATGATGACGCCGTTTTTGGGATCTTCGCACCACGCCTCGAAGAGTTCCCGCGACAAACCGCTCTGTAACATGGACGGCGTCGCCAACACGACGCACGGACCGGAACCGTCGAGATCATTCGACTTTGTGATGTGTTTGACGTGGTTGAACACGAACGGGTTCGCCTCCTCGAACGCCGCCTTCATGTCGGCGTTTAAGACGTTGATGTACGTCTGGTAAATGGTCATCGCCTTTTGCGCGAGTGCCGACGCTTGGTAAATCGGCACGCGCTGTAAATCGGGGTTCCGCGCCCAAAAGTCTTCCAAAATCAACAAAAGCTCCTGGGCGCGTCCGAGCGCGACGACGGGTAACAAGACGCGCCCGCCTCGACGTAAAATCGTCTGCACTTTTTCCGTAAACCGAATCTCCCGCTCCTCTCGCGGCGAGTGCGGCGACACCCCGTACGTGCTCTCCACGATGACCACGTGCGGCGGAATTGCTGGTACGTCCGCCGCCGGTAAGTGCCTATCCGCAATTCTCGAATAATCCCCGGTGTACAACACGCGCAACCCTCCGATGTCCACGTTGAACATGCACGCGCCGAGCACGTGTCCCGCTCGATACGGCGTCACCTTCACCCCATCGATGTCCACTTCTTGATGAAAATCGATCACCTCGATCTTCTTCATCGACGCCTCGAGATCCTTCTCCGTGAACAACTGATCGTTTCCGTCCGAGCTCTTCAACAACCGGACGAAATCTCGCATCAACATGTTATAAATCGCCTTCGTCGGGTGCGTCATGAAGATTCTCCCATTGAAATCCGTTCTGCCGACTAAAAACGGCACCGCGGCGCAGTGATCGAGGTGAAAGTGCGTCACCAACAGCGCGTCGACCTCGCTGAGATCCACCTCGTCAAAGTACGGCAGCGACGCGATGCCGGCGTACCCGGGATGGATCCCGCAGTCGAACATGAGCGTCTTGCCCTTAAACTTGGCGATCACGCACGAGCGTCCAACCTCACTGCCCGCACCGAGCGGGACGATCTCGAGGAGTTCACCCGTTTCGTCCTCCACCGCGGACGGCGCCGCGGCGTCGACGACGACGGCGGACATGACGACGAGGCGGGGAATGAGGAGGAGACGAGACGGTGGACGACGGGGACGCGATGGAGGTACCGAATGTCCGAACATCGTGTGCGCACACGGGTGTTTTCGTCGTCATTCTACGCGCGGGGCGCGTGTACGCGTACGCGCGCGCGTTCAGGACGGAGACGCGAGGGCGAGACGCGCGTCGACGTCGTCGAGACGGAGTTCGGCGTCGAAAAAGGCGCGCTCGACGTTTTCCATCGCGATTCGTAAATCGGCGGCGTCGCGAAGGGCGTGGACGCGCTCGATGTCGAGCCATCGCGCGCGCGCGCGGAGCTCGCCGTTTTCGCGCTCGAGCCGACGGTTCTCGTCGGCGTAGTCGCGAAGGAGCGATTCCACCCTGCGCACGCGGTGAATGACGGCAGAGGTGTGAAAGGCGGAGTTTGAGAATCGACGGTGGCGAGGGTGGCCGCCGCTCGCGCGAGCGCGACGCGGTTGGTGGCGGTCGCGAGGCGACGGTTCGCGAAGCGCGGCGAGCCGCCGCCGAAGCGCGCGGTTATCCGCCCTGAGTTCGTCGACGGTGCGGTGCGCATCGGCGTCGTCGATCGCGGGCGCGTGATCCCTGACGCCGTGATCCACGTCGAGAACGATGGAGGCGACGCGCGCGGCGTACTGAAGCGTGCGCACGGTTTCTCTCGCGTGTCGCTCCTCGGACGAGCAACACGCGATCATGAGCGTCAACGACTGACCGCCGAGAGAATCCATCATGAGTTTCGTGAGTTTGCTGTCTCGATACGGCACGTGTGCGGTGGACGCCTTCGCGTCGTTCGGACCGTCCGCCAGGGTGGAGATGACTTTTCCGAGCGCGAAGAGACTCTTATTGATCAGACTCGTCTCTCGAGACGATTCGTCGTCGCCGCCGCCTCGTTTCAGCCGTTCGCTTCCCGCCAAATCGACGAACGTCACCTTGCCTCGATCGAGGTACACGGTGAACACGGCGTGTGAACGCGAACTCTCCGCGTTTACCGCGTTCGCTCGCACGCGTCGTCTCGCGCATCCTCTTCGCACGCACGCCAACGCCTCGCTCGCGCTCGCGCACGTCTCAAACGTTAAATTCGGCACGTAAAATCCATCTCGTTTCCGCCATCGCACGCGAAGCGTCCTCGACGACGACGTCGACGACGACGTCGACGACGAATCACGCGCTAATAAATCTATGATGCGTTCCTCGTAAATCTCGTAATACGTCACCCGCACGCCCTCTTCGTCGTCTCCCGACGATTTCGATCGACGCCGCAACGCGTCGAACACGTACTCGATCGATCGCCCGACCACCCCATCCCTCGCGTCCTCCTCCACCCCTCGTACCTCCCGCTTTCCCGCGCGTCCGGACATCGTGTACGTCTTCCCGCTCCCCGTCTGCCCGTACGCGAGCACCGTCCCGGCGCCGCCGTCGAGCGCGCGTCTCAACACGTCTCGAACGCCGCTCTCGAGAAAAAATTCATCCTGCGTCGCCCCCGCGTCCACGCACCGCATCTCGCGCGTCGCCATCGCCACCGTCTTCTCGTCTCGACGCTGACTCGCCGCGTTCGCGCGCGTCTCGCCCTCGCCGCCGTCCTCGCCGTCGCCCTCTTCGCTCGAGCTCGCGCTCGCGTCGGTTCCCGCGCCGAACCGTCGTCGTCGTCTTCGCGCGCGTTCGTCGCGCGCGTCGTCGTCGTCATCGCGTCCTCTCGCGGGGATCGGACGCACTCGAATCACCACGCGCACCGCGCGCGATGTCGACGCGTCATCGTCTTCGCGCGCGTCGTTCTCGTCGTCGTCGTCCTCGTCCGCATCGCGCGCGTGTCCATCCGTCATCATCATCACCCGCGTCGTCCCTCGTCGTCCGTCGACGTCCGTCGTCCGTCGTCCGTCGCGCGAATCGACGGATGATTTTTTTCTTCGTCGTCGCGCCGGTCGCGTCGATCGCGATTCGCGATTCGCGGCTCGCGCGCGCGCGCGCGCGTCCGTCTGTCGAGACGCGCGAGCGACGGATGAATCCAAATTAAGATCACATCGCCGCGAATCGCGAGACGCGCGACGACGAACGCGTCCCCTCGCTCTCGGAATCGAATCGAATGAAATTCACTCGAATCGTTCGCCGAGAGAGGCGCGCGAGGCGACGACGCGTCCGTCGATGGAACGGATCGATCGAGGGACGGCGCGCGTCATTCGTTGGAACGCGTTCGAGGGCCACCATGCGCGCGGTGGATCGCACGCGCGCTTTTCGCGAGATGTGCGCGTCGTCGTCGATGACGACGACGACCTCGGCGATGGGCGCCGCGGTCGAGCCTCGCGCGTCGAATCGCGGTGCCGCCGACGACGATGTGCACGCGAAATCTGTGACGTGTCGAACGGTGTTGCGGTACGCGGAGACGGCGGTGCGGGCGCTCGGGACGACGCGGGCGTACGTGGAGGCGCACGGTCGAGGGTATAAGTCGGCGAGCGACGGGGAGAGGGACGCGTTCGAGGCGGAGACGTCGGCGTCGATTCGAGAGTGTCAGCGGTGCGTGGGCGCGGCGAGAGACGCGGTGGAACGGGCGCGACGCGGCGGGGCGTTGATGCGGGCGCCGCAGTGCGCGGCGCATCTGTATGGGATTGGATTGATTCTGAGCGATGCGTTGAACGAGGTGGCGAGGACGTTTGATCGAGTGCGAGAGACGAGGTTCGCGGAGACGTTGGCGCGCGCGGAGCGCGAGCGACAACGGCGGAGCGCGGCGAGACGGGCGACGTACGTCGAGTCAGGATCGGGTGGTGACGCGGGGGTGAGTGCAGTGCGCGTGGAGGATATAGAGACGCAGACGCAGGCGCACGTCGAGCGTCAGGATGATTTAGAGCGCGAGTTGACGCAGTTGTTGGATCAAGTGCGAGCCGCGGAGAAAAACGTCGTGGAAATGTCGGCGCTGAGTTCGCTCTTCGCCACGCATGTGCAGGCGCAGGCGGAACAGATCGAGTCTTTGTATCAAGAGGCGATCGATAGTTCGCGTCATTTCGACATGGGCAACGTGGAGATGAAGAAAACGATCGCTCGCAAGGGCGACGCGCAGCGATACGTCGCCATCATTTTGCTCATCGCGACGATCGCGCTGTTGTTTCTCGATTGGTACTCTGGTTAATTTAGCTACACTGTACTCTATTAGAACTTGTACTTGTACATCTACTTATCTACTCACACTCTACAGCGCCTCCGCGGAGAGGACGTGTTCGAACGACATCGGCGGCGGCGTGGCGAAACGCAACTCCCCGTCGGCGAACGGCATGACCAACTCCAGCGCATGCAGGAACATCCTGTACGAATCACCGTCATCGGAATACGCCATGTCGCCCAAGATTGGATATCCCGAGTGTTTCAAGTGCAAACGAATCTGGTGACGTCGTCCCGTGACTGGTTTACACCGAATGCGCGTCACCTTGACGCCTCTATTGACGCCGTCGAGCGTGCAGTACCCGCGTTGCACGACTTTGAAGCTCGTCTCGCTCGGTTTGCCGTTTTCTTCGTCCACGCGCTCGCGAAAACCTTTCGGATCGTCGTGGTCCTTGCTTAGCTTGGCGGCGACGGTCCACTCGTCGTCTTCGGGCCATCCAAAGACGACGGCGAGATACGTCTTTTTCGCCTTGCGCTCGCGAAACAATTTCGCCGCCTCACCCGCCGCCTTCTTCGTGCTCGCCGTGAGCACGACCCCGCTCGTCGCCGTGTCCAACTGATGACAAAAACGATGGTGTTTGTCTGGAAAGGTCGCGTTCAACCAATCCTCGCAGCTCGCGTCGCCTTCCCATCGCGGCGTAAAGCGCGTCTTTTCGACGCGATTGCCGTCGACATCCGTCTCCAACCATCCTCTCGGCGTGTCCAAACGCACGGCGAACGGCTTGTTCACGGCGACGTACCCGCGCGAGGGACACTCGAACACGGTCTCGTACTTGCGCTCGAGGATGCCAGGCTGACGAAGCGCGCACTCGGCCGCCGTCTCGTCCCCGAGTTCGCCTCGTCCCTCGAGAAACTGTAAATACGACATTCTGGGCGCGATCTCCGTCGCCACGTCGTACTCGCGCACCTCTGGGTGACGCTCGAACATCGCATCGACGCTCTCCGGGTCGGCGCCGAACGACACGAGGCAATCTCGCGCGCTGGTGCCGTCGACGACGCTCGAGGCGGCGATGGGGAACCACGGTTGCGGCGCGTGTTTCATCGCGCGCGAGCGCCGCGACAGGCTCTTAAAGGCGGAGGAGTGGAAAAACTGCCTTCGCGCGAGCTCGGTGGACCTCGACAGCAGCGTTCGCATCGCTCCGACGCGATCTGACGCGCGGTGAAGCCTTCGGAGGCTTAGAAGTGAAACGCGGTGCTCCCGGCGGAATCCGGCGTTCGCGTCGCGTCGACGATGCCCGAGATGGGCGGCGATGGGAAATCGTCGTCCACAAACGACACGCGTGCGTCGTCTCTCGCGCCGTCGTCGACGTCTTCGTCGGGCGTGTCGTACCCTTCGTCGACGTCCGAACGCGGCGGCGACGGCGACGACTGTTCGACTTCCTCGCGAGGCGACGACGTATCGTGCGACGCGAGCGCGCGCTCGACGGCGAGCATGAACTCGCGAGGATCGGTCCCCGACGATTTACGAAGCTCTCGAACCATGTGCGCGAGCATGTCGCACTCGGCGTCGACGTGCGCCAGTCTTTGCCCGCGTTCGTCGCGTTCGCGTTCGCACGCCTCCAACTCGTGACACGTCGCTCGAAACTTATCGCGAAGCGCCCCCGCGCGCACGAGTTGCTTCTCCAGACGAAACACCTCATCGCGAAGTCGCTGTTCAGACGCGCGAAGACCGTCCATCGCGTCGCGCTGCGTCTCGACGCGCACGACGAGCTCGGCGCGTTCCTCAGTCGCCTCTTTCAATTTTCTTCGCAGCGTGAGCTTCTCATCCGCCTCCTCGTCGATGATGGCCTCCGCGGTGGCGTACGCCCGCGCGTTTTCGCGCGTTTTCACTTCGAGCGCGCGCAAAGTTTCGCGCGTCTTGGTCAACTCCTCCTCGAGCTCCACCGCACGTTCGTAAGCGAGCATTCGCTCCCGCCGAGTCGACTTGTATTGACGCATCAACAAACCGACATCCGCGTTCCCTTTCGCCGCGCTCTCGCACAGTTTCCCCCACGCGCGATGTAACGCCACCGATGCATCCTCCGGCGCGCGCGTCGTCGTCCCAACGCTCGCTTCCACCGCCTCCGACGTCGTCTTTCGCACCGTCGCCGCGACGCGCGCGTGTCGAAGCGCTCGATTTTCCCGTCTCAACCGTTCATTCTCCTCTCGCAGCGCCTTTATCTTCCCCTCTCTCGCGCGCACCTCTAATTTCAACGCCGACGCGTGTCTCTGCGCCATCCTCGCGTCCTCTCTCGCGATATCCGCCATTCGTTCGGCGTCCTTCGCTCGCGCGTCGTCTTCGGCGTCGCCGCGTCCCGACGCGCCGCGGTCCTCCCCTCTCGCGCGTCGCGCCTCCGCCACTGCCTCGACGAGCGACGCGGCTCGCGCGCGCGGCGGCGTCTCCTCCACCACTCCGCTCTCGCCCGCGTCCTCGCGCGTCGGCGTCGCCTCCTCGTCGTCATCGAACGGTCGACGCGTCGTCCCCGCGAACGAACCGTCATCATCATCCCTCGCCGTCTCCGCCCTCTCGCCCGCGTCCTCGCCCTCGGGCGACAGTTGGCGCAACACCCGTTCGAGGGCCGCGCTCGACGTGCCCTTCGGAAGGTCGAAGCGCGCGCGAAGCGCCTCCATGGCGTCGACGTCTGGCGTCAGCTCGTGTCACATTCAAATCTTCATCCCGCGACGCCTCCGTCCCCGCGCGCGCGCGCCTCGCGCCTCGCGGTCGTCGCCGGCTCGACGCGCGTCTCGACCGACCGTCGCCCGTCGTTCGACGCTCGGCGACGAGAGACGACGCGCGCGCGGCGGACGCGGTGCCGCGTTTGAAATCATCACAATCATTCGCGCGCGCCATGTCGACGCGTCGTCGCGAGTCGGCGCGCTCGGCGCCGTCGACGTCGCGCGCGGACTTGGCGGCGCGTCGGATGTGCGCGACGTTCGCGTCGATCGAACTCGCGGAGGCGTCGAGCGGTGATTCGTGTCCATTCGCGGTTCGATTCAACGCCGCCGCCGACGCGCGCGGGACGTTCGTCGCCATCGGGGATCAAAACGGAACGGTGACGGTGTCGGACGCGACGAGGGCGTCGTCGATGAGCCCGCGTTGGACGGCGACGGCGCACGAGAACGCGGTGTTCGACGTCGCGTGGACGTGCGACGACGCGCGCGTGCTCACGGCGAGCGCCGATACCACGGCGGCGATGTTCGACGTCGAGACAAAGGTGTTGAGCGCGCGGTTTGAAGGACACGACGCGAGCGTCAAGGCGTTGGCGACGAGACCGACGAATAGGGACGTGTTCGCCACCGGTGGACGAGACGGGCGGTTGTTGGTGTTCGACGCGCGCTGCTCGACGCGGGTCGTGCGCGAAAACGAGGACGCGCCGTATCTTTCGCCGAAGAAGGCGGTTCGGTACGCGCACAAGGCGCACACGCCGGGGGTGGGGAGACGTTCGCGACTGCACAGCGTCACGTCGGCGGCGTTCGATAACGGCGGCGACGTGTTGCTGAGTTCGGGAGGATCGGACGGGCTGGTGAAGATGTGGGATTTGCGTCAGATGAAGAGCGCGATCGGCGCGCTCGAGGACGCGGGAGACGATGAGTACGTCCGAGGTTCGTTTCACGACGCGGGTCTCGGTGGTCGTTTCGGCGGCGAAGGCGGCACACGCGCCGGTGGCAAGCGTCCGAGAGGCATCTCCGGCATCGCGATCGACCCGACGTCGTCGCGCGTCGTCGTGTCGTACGTGGACAATCACATGGCGATATTCGACGCGAACGACCCCAGAGGGAAGCCGATTCGACACTTTGTCGGTCATAGATCGACGTCGTTTTACGTCAAGCCGTGCTTTTCCCCGGACGGCGATCACGTCGCGTGCGGATCGCTCGACCACGACGTGCACATTTGGAACGTGCGTCGCGCCAACGAAGCGTCGATTCGTCTGAAAGGACACACGGCGGGCGTGAATTGCGTGCACTGGTCGAAACGTCTCGACGCATTGGCGTCATGCGCCGACGACGGCGCGACCAGACTCTGGCGCGTCGATCCTTCCCGAGCGTCCGAGGTATCGCCGCCGCCGACGTTCGCCAGACGTCGATCGAGACCGACCATGCATCCGCGAATCCTTCGTGCGCTCGGTCGCGACGTCGACGCGTCTCTCGGCGTCGACTCACCGCGTTCGCCCGGCGACTCGATCGATCGCGCGGATCGATCGGAGATTCCATCTCTCGGTGATTCCGATTCGCCGCGCTCGTCCGGCGCGCCGTCGCCGCCGTTCGCGCCCGTCGCGCCGGGCGCGAAAATTCGGAAAATCACGCGCGCGAGCGCCGGCTCGCCCCCGCGCGCCGAAGACGTCAACCTTCGCGCGCGTTGACCACCGTCTCGCGTTCTTTCCCTCGCTCGCCGGCTCGCGCTCTTCGCCGCCTCGTATTCTTTCCCTCTCGCGTTTTATACTATTTGTACCACACACACACGGGACCTTCGCCCCGCGCGATCAAAATCGTCATTGCGCACCGCCCGCGCGCGCTTGTCGCGAGTCTCGCGACGATGGACGCGCGGGATGAAGAACGCGTCCCTCTGACGCTGCGCGACGCGTCGACGATCGACGTCGGCGCGACTTACGGCGATGAACGCGTCGACGATGCGGAATTGGGTGTTGGGCGCGCGCGAACGCGCGTGCATCGCTCGGTCGACGCGAAACTCGTCGCGTGCGCCGTGTGCGCGCTCGTCGTGGGCGTCGCCTCCCTCGTCACGCGCGACGATGCGTCCTTTGCCCTCGGCAAGTACAACTACCGCCACGGCGGGAGGCGACAGACGCGGCTCTTGACGCTCTCGACGGCGTGTTCGCCGCTCGAATTGTTGCGCTTCGACGTCGGCGACTGGCAAGGTGAAGTCGGCGCGAGAATCGCGCTCAAAGGATTAGATAATGAATTATTGTTCTCGTACGCCAAGGAAATGCGCGAGACGATGTGCGGGACGTACGAGGTGAACGTCACGATTGGCCGCGGAGAGCAATTCGGATTCTTCTTGTATCCGAAGCGCTACCACAAGCGCGGGAGAGGATCAATCACAGAATACGAGGCGCAGTTGGATGTGGGGTGTGCGAAACCGGGCGCGTTTGGCAATTGGGATCGATGTCCGCCGAACGCCACGCCGAGCGCGATGGCGATGTACGGGACGGAGTGTTCGCAGAGGTTTGTCGTGCACTACGCGAAGCGTAGCGGGATGCGGGGCACGGAAATCTTCCAAAATCGAGTCTTCAACGGTCAGACGAACTTTGTGTGGGGTGGGTGCGGAAATGGGTGCGGGGACTATCAGCCGCCGGCGTGCGCGGTGTGTCAAGGGGGCGAATGCGTGCAAAATCATGAGTGCGTGGCGTGTGCCCCCGGGACGAACAACACGCTTGGCGACCAGCCCGCGGGTCCCGACACTGTGTGCGAACCGGTGTTGTGCATGGCAAACGAGCGTGTGTCGAATCACTCGTGTGTCTCGTGTGGTCCCGGGAGCGTGAATGATGCCGGGGATGACGCGTCGGGAAGCGACACGCAGTGCGACGCCATCCTGTGCGATATTCATGAACACGTCGTAAATCACAATTGCGTCGAGTGTCCGCCGGGCTCGGAAAACCAAGCGGGAGACGATTCTTCCGGTGCTGACACGACGTGTGACGCCATTTTGTGTGCGGCGAACCATCACGTCGTCAATAATGCGTGCGTGGCGTGTCCGGATGGCCACACGCACGACGCGGGAGACGACTCCACGCTCGCGGACACTTCGTGCACCGAAGTCACGTGCAGCACCGACGAACGCGTCGTGAACCATGCGTGCGTGCCGTGTCCGCCGGGAACGGTGAATTTTGCCGGCGACGGCGCGAGTGGGAGTGACACGCAGTGTGACCCGATTTTATGCGGCGTGAACACACACGTGAGTTCGAACACCTGCACGCCGTGCGGACCAAATCTCATACGCGCTGCGGGCGACGACGCGAGCGGTCCGGACACTGCGTGCGAGACGCCTCCGCCGCCGGCGTTAACCAATTTACCGGACGCCGTTACCCCGCCAGCAGCGAATCACGGAGGTAACGGTTATTACGGAGTCACCATCAACTCCGATCCGGGCGCAAACGTCGGTCAATTCTCAGTCATCTCCACTGTGTACGGCACGTCAGTCGTGCGAGACGTGAGACACGTATCTTGGTACGAGTTCCGCAGACACTCGCGCAAGGCCAACGTGCACGCCTTGTTCACCGGCCAGGACCGCACGAAGAATTGGTTGCAGAGCGCCAACGTGGCGTATCTATTCACGCTCAGATCGCTCGTCGGTCAGGGCGTCGTCGTCGCCGTGGGCAACAAGCGCATTTACCACAACCCCACGCACAATAGAAACTCCGAAGTCACCAAAGGACCGTGGACGTACGATGCGTCCGACACTCCGGGACAGATGGTTGCTCTCTTAGCCAACACGTGGACGCCGAACACGTGGCCCGACACGTACGTCGTCAACCCGTTCGCCATCGACACGACGACTGGCAGGTTCCGGGTCCGCATCGCTCGCGTCGATTCCAGACGAGGCAATCCTTGGGGTTGGGGTGACAACGACATTCGCGTCGTCTACGCCGGTTTCCGTTTCGACGCCGCGAGCAACGCGAACGACGTTCTCGCCATCGGCGAAATCCGCGTCCCGCCGCCCACCTCCGACGATCCGCTCCGCACCTACTCGAGCGTCGTCCTCACCCACAACCTCAACCGCCTCGATTACCAATGTCTCGCCAACGTCAGAATCGACACCAACTCCGCGCCGTCGCGCGTCATCGCCGTCGAGTGTCAAGCCGGCACGTCGACCAACATCACCTTCACCGTCGCCGACGGTTTCCGTCGCCGGTGGGACAATTGGTCCCAGCGCGACAACGTCTACGTCCAGTACATGCTCGTGCCCGTCTCCGGCGCACCGACGATTCAACCCGATCCCCTCTTCGGCGTGCCCACCATCGTCGGACGTTGATAATAACCACAATAATGTACAGTACCCGATAACTGTATGCCCTCCACCTCGTCGACTTTGTCTGTTCAAATGCACCGTTACCGAGTCCCGACGCGTCACACGCGCGCGCGCCATCGTCTCGACCGACCGCATCGCGCGGAACGACGCGGAACGACGCGTTCGTTCGTCTCGTCTCGCGCACCGCGCGCGCGCGCGAGCGGTGACGACGCGCGGGCGCGACGAGACGACGGACGGGTGTGATTTCGTCCCGAGACGACATCGATGACGATGCGCGCGTTGATGCGACAGACGAGCGAATTGGACGCGCTCGACGCGCACATCGCGGCGGCAACGGCCGCGACGGTTCCGACGGAGGATGAGGGGGTCGCGACGGCGTCGGTGACGCCGGCGAAAGGCGTGGGGGCGTTGACGGTGAAGACGGGGCGGGACGGGAACGGCGACGACGACGAGAAGAGGGCGAAGAAGGCGTTTTCGATCGCGCTCGAGGAAGAGATCGAGCACATGCACGATCGAGAGTGTGCGACGCCGGCGACGACGTCGAGCGCGGTGCCGTTGCACGCGGCGGTGGCGAGAGGGGACGCGGCGGCGGCGAGAGCGTTGGCGCCGGGACGGGGCGACGTCGACGTCGGCGGAGGGGACGAGGGCGAGGGCGCGAATTGGCCGCCGTCCAAGGGACCGTTGGAGCGCATCGAGTCGTACGATGGTTTGTCGATGCGTCGACGGGAGATTGGATTAGACGCGCGAAATGAACACGGCGACACGGCGCTCATCGTGGCGTGCGCGTTGGAAGACGGCGATTCGTGCGCGGAGATGGTGAAGATTTTGGTCGATGCCGGGGCGAATTTACACGCGGTGTCGAATGGTTACGCCGCCATACACTGGGCGTGTCGATTCGGTCACGTCGATGCGGTGGCTTACATGACGAACGCGTCCAAGGCGCGAGGCGAGACGGTTCGCGTGGAAAACATTCGCGCGGGCGACGGATCGACGCCGCTTCTCGTCGCGGCCGAATATGGGCAGATGAACGTCATTCGATGGCTTCTCGCCAACAAAACCGTGGACGCGATGGCGCGCGACGCACAGGGCCGGGACGTGCTCGCCGCGCTCGGGTCGAAGATGCGTCGACAGAGTCAGTCGGCCAGGAGAGATCTGCGAGCGGAGATTTTCGCCCTCGTGCCCTCCTTGCGTCTGGCCTTCATCTCGCACCCAGATTGCGAAGAACACGTGTCATTCAAGCCGCATCAAGAGAGTCCCGAGCGCATACTCGCCATCTTCGAGGAACTCGAGCGCGTGACGCACCGAGGCGAACTCGAAGCCGACGAATTGGAAAAAGTAACCGCCTTTGACGCCGCGGATCCGCACGAGATTCTTCGCGCGCACTCGGAGGAGTACGTGCGCGTGTTGGCGAAACTGAGCGATCAAGTCGGCGGCACGCCGATCGCGTTCACGCCGTACTGTCAAAATCAAAAGGGTGTTCCGGAAAAGTTTCAAAAACCCGCCGAAAATAGCGACACGTTTTTTTCTCCGGGAACGCTCCAAGCGGCGCTTCGCGCGGCGGGAGGCGTCATACACGCCGTGAACAGAGTCATCAAGGGTGAAAACAGGAGCGCGTTCGTGTGTTGCCGCCCGCCCGGTCACCACGCCGGCGTGGACGGCGCCACGGACGGCGCACCGTCGAGTGGGTTTTCCATTTTGAACAACGCCATGATCGGTACGTTTGTCGGGTTTCGCGCGCGCGCGTTTTTATTCGTTTTTGTTCGGACGTCGCACGCATGACTCGTACGCCGCGCCATGCGTATCGAGTGATGATGCGCGTCCCAAAACAACATCCGCCTCTTTTGACAGAGAGAACCGAGCGTGACTCTGCTGACAGATACGGGCGGGACATTGTTTCTCCGACGCGCGACTGACTCGACCGACCAACTGACGACGTCTCTCTACCTCTCTTACTTCGCAGGCGCGTTACACGCGATCGATGAACTCAAGTGCGCGCGCGTCGCCGTCGTCGATTTCGACGTGCACCACGGGAACGGCACGGAGGAAATCGCCAGGCACTGGATCGCGAAACGGCGCGTGAGTGGCGAACACCGTCACCGTGGGTCGCCAGATTTATTCTTCGCCTCCATCCATCTCGCCGACGACGGCACGTCGTCCGGGATCAACTTTTACCCCGGCACGGGCGTGCGCGACGATTTGGTGAATAACATCGTCAACGTCGTCGTGCCGCCGATGTGGTTGGCCAAGGGCGCGAGCGCGCACGCCAACGCCGAGACGGGTGAACGCGCGAGGAAAAGGACGAAGCGGTTTAGCGACTCGGACGAAAACGCGTCCCAGACCGCCGCCAAGCCGACCGACGCCGACCGACACCAGGGCGGTCGATTGGAATGGATGAAAGCATTTCGCGAGCGTTTGATCCCGGCGCTGCGCGCGTTCGGGCCCGAGCTCATCGTCATCTCGGCGGGATTCGATGCCGCGGCGAGCGATGTCGGTAATCTCGGCGTCGACCCCAAGCGAAACACGCGACACCAAGGCGTGAACCTTCGTCCCGAGGATTACGAGGACATGACGAAATCTCTCGTCAACGTCGCCAACGTATGCGACGGTCGCGTCGTGTCCATCCTGGAGGGCGGATACGGACACTTGGTGAGCGCGCCGAGCGGGAAGGACGACGCGGCGACGGTGACGCTCGCGCGCGACGGATTCGCAAAGTGCGTTCGCGCGCACGTCAAGGCGCTCATCTGATGCGCGCGTGTTGTTATTTGATCTGTATTTGCATTGCATACCGTTGTACATACTGTAAGAAATAAGGAATCAATCACATCGACGATGACGCAGTCGCGCTCTCGCGCAACGCGTCAATCTCTTTGACGAAGGCGCGTCCGATGACATCCGCCTCGGGCGTCGCCTCCGGATCGACGACGAGCGTCAGGCGAAGTCGTCCCGCGTAACTCAGCGCGCTCACCTGGTTCACGAGATTCGAACACGCGAATACGATGTCTCGCACGCGAGATCCCATGAAGACGATGGGCTCGGTCGGTCCCGGAATGTTCGTGAACACCATGCTGTGACGAGTCATGTAATCGAAGACGACTTGACGCTGCACGCTCGGACCCGCGGCGTCGACGACTGTGTTGAGCGCGCGCGTGACGTACGGTTCGGGCGACCGTTTCATGAGATTGCACGTCTTTTGCGCTCGTCTCAATCGCTCTGCCGCGGACATGACGCCCATGGGTAACGCGAGGGAGACAAAGGTCCAGTTGTTGGTCAGCGCGCCGCGGACGCGGTCGGGAAACGCGTACAGCGACGCCGCGCGCACGCGAGGCTTCTTCGTCGCGCTCGGATCGCCGACCCGTGCGAGATACTTTTGAATCGCGCCCGCGAGCGCGGCGACGACGATATCGTTCACCGTGCACCCGCTCGCGTTCTTTATCGCTTTGACGTCCTCCATGGAGACGGGCGGACAGACGACGACGCGACGCTTGCCCGAAAACGCGTACGGCGGACGAGAGCCCTTAAACACCGTCTTCGTGTCGTACGGGCCCGCCGCGGTGAGCACCGCCTTGAGGAACCCGTACGCGCACACGAAGATGAACGTCACGCACGCCCAGAGAAGGGCGAGAAACGATCGAGACGCGCGCTCGCGTCGTTTAAAATCCAACACGCGCATCTCGCCGCCGTCCAACGCGGTGGAAATCTTCTTCAAAACGTTCACGAGCGCGATGCCGTCGCCGATGGCGTGACTGACGCGCAAAAGCACAACCGGTGGTTCCGGAAACCCTTCGTCCTCGCCGTCCCACGCCTCGCCGCCCTTCTTTCTCGTCACCACGACGCAGTCCCACAACGGCGCGTTCGTGTCCAACGGCGTCAACGTCGCCTCGTTCGTCACCGCGATCAACTCCTCCACCGTCGCCACCTCGACGCGTTTCACTCGCTTCAACCACCCTCCATCGTCGACGCGCTCCCAACGCAACCGCCGAAGCGTCTTCTCGCTCCTCGCGTCCGCCGCCGTCGCTCGACACCCGAGCTCGGGAAACGACGCCAACGCGCGCGCGAACGTCTCCAACGCCGCGTCGTCCGGCGCGCGCTCCAGATAAAACGACGTGACGAGCGGAAAATCAGGCGCTCGCGCCTTGGGCGGAAACGCCCCACCCACGAGCGTCGCGCGCGCGAGCGTCTCCGTGAGCGCGTTCATCACCGGTGACGACTTCACCCCGGCCGACGCCGACGCCACCATCTCACGGCCCGCGTCCACCGCCACCGCGCGCGTCGTCGCACCGCGAATCTCCTCTTTCTCGACGCGTCCTCGCGCGCGCGTCGTCGTCGTCGTCGTCTGACGAATCTCGGCGCGTCAACGGCCGAGCCCCTCAGATCGCGCCCGTTCGCATCGACGCCCCCTCGATGGCGACCGCGATCGTCGAGACGCCGAGCGCGGTGCGTGCGCGCGAGACGCGCGAGAGAGCGTCGCGCGCGCGAGACGCGGGCGACGCTCGCGCGAGGCGCGAGACGGAATCGTCGATCGCGAGGGAGAGGGAGACGGGGACGATCGAGGGCGCGGATCGCAAGAATGAATGATTCGCGCGCGCGTCCGTCGCGCCGTGAGGTGGTCGAGACGCGAGACTGACGAAACGCGTGCGTGTTGTTTTTGACGCGTCGTCGCAGGCGAGAGAGATCGGCGCGACGACGAGCTCGGAGGCTGATCTGTACGCCAAGCTCAAGTCGCTGCAACGCGAACTCGAACTCGTGGAGATTCAAGAGGAATACATCAAGGATGAACAGAAGAATTTAAAGATTGAACTCCTGCGCGCGCAGGAGGAGGTGAAACGGATACAGAGCGTGCCGTTGGTGATCGGACAGTTTTTGGAGATGGTTGACGCCGAGACGGGCATCGTGTCGTCGACGACGGGGTCCAACTATTACGTGAGGATTTTGTCTACGCTGAATCGAGAGTTGTTGAAACCGTCGAGCTCGGTGGCGTTGCATCGACACTCGAATGCGTTGGTGGAGATACTTCCGCCGGAGGCGGATTCGTCGATTTCGTTGTTGAGCGACGCGGAGAGACCCGACGTCAAGTATAGCGACATCGGAGGCGCCGACGTGCAAAAGCAAGAGATTCGCGAGGCGGTGGAGTTGCCTCTGACGCACTTCGATCTGTACCGACAGATTGGCATCGACCCGCCGCGTGGGGTGTTGTTGTACGGACCGCCGGGGACCGGGAAAACGATGTTGGCAAAGGCGGTGGCGCATCACACGACGGCGGCGTTTATTCGCGTCGTCGGGAGCGAATTCGTACAAAAGTACCTCGGCGAGGGTCCGAGAATGGTGAGAGACGTGTTCAGATTGGCGAAAGAGAACGCGCCGGCGATCATTTTCATCGATGAGGTCGATTCTATAGCCACGGCGCGTTTCGACGCGCACACGGGCGCCGATCGAGAGGTGCAACGAATCTTGATGGAGCTCTTAAACCAAATGGACGGCTTCGATCAAACCGTCAACGTCAAGGTGATCATGGCGACGAACCGCGCGGATACGCTCGATCCCGCGCTCTTGCGACCGGGTCGACTCGATCGTAAGATTGAGTGCCCGCATCCCGATCGTCGTCAGAAGCGATTGGTGTTCCAAGTGTGCGTGGGCAAGATGAGTCTGAGCGACGAAGTCGACTTGGAGGATTACGTCAGTCGACCCGACAAGATTTCCGCCGCAGATATTCGCTCCATCTGTCAAGAGGCGGGTTTGCAGGCGGTGCGTAAGAACCGTTACGTCGTATTACCCAAAGATTTCGAGGTCGCGTACAAGACCAACGTGCGCAAGCCGGACAACGACTTTGAGTTTTATCGTTAAGGAGCCGCCGCCTTTGTTAGTTACTAGCCGATGTGATGATGATTATGAAAATTTGATGATTTCTCATGACAATATTCTGTTGTACTCTTTAAGACACGATATCTGTTGCCGTTAACCTGTGTGGCGGTGGTCGATTCACGCGGGGCGAGCGCATCGGAAGCACGAGGATCGGCTCGCGAAGTTGTGGCTCTGACAGCCCTCGCAAATCCAATCGCCGCTTCGGAAATTCTCTGGGGTGGCGCCGCCGGCGCCGGAAGGACCTTCGGATTGCGGCGGTGGCACCTCATCACCGGTCTTTCGGTGCTCGCATTTGAAGCAACTCTGTCGAGAGGCAAAGTTGTGAGCCCTGCACTTTTTGCATATCCAATCCCCAGCTCGGAAACTTCCCGCGCTCGGACCGCCGGCGTCCGAACCCGCCTTGCTCGCGACGGGAGAGAACCCATCGCCACCCTCGCTATCCCCGCCCCCTTTCGATCGTTTACATTTGAAACAACTCTGGCGAGACGCAAAGTTGTGCGCGCTACAACGCGCGCACGTCCAATCCCCAGGTCGGCGCACGCTCGCGCCCTGCGCGGGCGCGCCCATCGGAATCGGCGCGGGCGGTTCAGACGCACCGGACGGCGGCGAACGCAACCCCAACCACGCGAACGTGAGCGTGAGATACGGCGCGTCTGCCGGCGGCGCCACGTTTGCGATCGGTTCAAGATTGAGCGCCAACGGAGCCACGCGGAGTAATCCAGACGCCGCGTCGATTCCTCTATCTTTTAAAGCGCCCACCACGATGCAACTACCGGTGTTGCTGTGACCCGCCGCGCCCACCACCGCCTGGTTCACGGGACAACACACCAATCGAACCTGCGTGCCTTGATTACCGGCGACGACGGGAGTGTTCTCAACGTCAGCCAAGAGATTCGCGTCTTGGACAATCTCCAAACGAGCGCCGCTGCTCAATTTCGGCCCGAGCTCAGCCGCTAGACTCGTCCCGTAGGGATTCGCAACGCGGTCAATCATGGCCAGAAATCGAGCCGCACCCACGTTCGCAAGCGTCGATTGCATCACACCAACCAACGGCGCTAAACGCTGTGACCACGCCGATGCGTTTTGTGGTCGAAGCGCGTATCCACCCTCTTGACCGGTGCACAAGACTCCGGACCCTTCCGCTCCCGACGTCATCTGTTGAAACACGGTGAGAAGCTGCTCGGGTGTCTGCACTTGCGGAGGCGCTCCACTGGGACGAGCCGGGGAAGGCTGCGCGGACACACCGGCGGCCGCACGCTGCGCGAACGAACCACCCGGCGGTCTCGGTGGCGGCATGGCGGCGACGGGAGTCACCGTCGGCCCGGACGGGGTGGGCGACGTGCCCGGAGACGCCTTCGCCGTCCCGATCGCGCTCGCGTACGACGGGGGCGTCGCAGCCGCCGGCGCGGGCGCAGGCACCACTCTCGCGGCGCTCTGCGGTGGCGGCGTACTCGGCATCGGCGGTGCCGGCGCCGGCGCCGGCACCGGCACCGGTGCCGAAACCTCCGGCATCGGCGGCGCCGCGCCGAACGCCGCACCCATGGACATACCGCCATCGAGACCGCTCGACGCGTACGGCGCGCTGTCGAACCCTCCGAACCCACCACCTAAGCCAAGACCCACGCCGAGGTTCAGCCCCAAGCCTATTCCCGGTCCAAGCCCCGTGCTCAAACCACCGTCCCCGCCGCCGACGCTCATCCCCGTGAGCGCAATTTGCGGATTCGGAAACGGATGCGCCTCTTCACTCAGCTGAACGCTCACGCATCGTAACTCCGGCAACAACGTTCGCTGTCCAGCGAGCGATTCGGACAACCAAGCGGCGAAACCCGCCGCGTCAGACCCGGCGAAACGTCCCAATGTAATCAACTGCTGATCCGGTCGCTGATTCGCGTAATACGTATCGGCGCCGGGTAAAGCCGCCACCAACGCCCTCGCGATCGCCAACGAGTCCGGACAATCGATACCAACCAGCACGCAACCGTTTTGCATGACTTTACACTTGGGCAACACTCTCCCCGAGGTCGGACCGTGCGAGCTCGCCACGGCGCGCATCGCCTCGGTGATTTCCTTGCCGCCCATACCCGTACCCTCGAGCCCAGAAACGAGCGCCACGTGCGGCGGCGCGCTTCCCATCCCTGCGTCACATAAAATACACGCGCGCGCGCGCGTCGCCGTCGTCAGTCACCGCGCGTCGTCCCTCTCGTCTCTCGTCTCTCGCGCCGCCGCCTCGATTCGAGATCAAACGAAATTCACCCTCCGCGCTCGCCCACCCCTCCCCTCTCGCCCCCGTCGCCTCATCGCGCGACGACGATCGTTCGCACGCACCCGCTCTCGGTTCGCTCTGCGCGATGAACTGCCCCTCGTACGCGCTTCCGCGGTGCCACTGCAGCGCCTGCGCCAGGTGACTCACGGCGTGTTCGCTCACGTCGTCGAACCGCAACCTCGCGTACGCGTGCGCGCCGAGCGCCGCGGACGTTCCCGGAGAATTCACCGACATCGTCCTCGCCCGCGCTCGCGCGCGTCTCCCCTCCGAGCGCGCGCGTCGCGCGTCGAGCGACGGTCTGCCGCCGGCGCGCCGCGCATTCGCGCGCGCCGGGCGCCGAGTCCCTCTCTCCTTCGATCACGACTCGTGACCACGAATCACGACTCTCCGAACTATGGACTCAACGGTCCCCGCGCGCGCGCGCGAGGCGTCACCTCGTCGCGCGCGACGCGCGCGATGGCCACCTTCGACGCCCGCAAGGCGATCGAGCTCGCGAATCTCGCCCTCGATGCCGACGCGGACGCCGATCGATCGCGCGCGGGACGCGTCGACGCGCGATGCGTCGAATTCGTGCGCGAGGTGTGCGCGAGCGAGGATTTTTTCACCACGTCGAGTTGCAGTGGGCGCGTGAGCGTGTTCGCGGACAGGGGCGCGCGAGAGGTGGAGAGAGGGTTGAAGGGAGGACGGTGGGTGTACGTGTCGCACGATCCGGCGAGAGGACGCGCGGTGGTGGAGGCGGTGCGTGAGGTGGAGGCGGAGACGGCGTCGCCCGGCGAAACCGACGGCGAAGACGAAGACGCGGCGACGAAGACGTTGGTCTTGCGATTTGAACCGTTCATATTGGCGGTGGAGGCGAGAGATTTAGAGAGTGGAGCGGATTTTGTGCGATGCGCGCGAGATTGTGGGTACAGGGAGAGCGGGATCACGGCGTGCGAGAAACGCGTGATTTGCGCGGCGCGATGTCAAATTCGCATGGAGGCGCCGGTGGTGGTGAACGGCGAACGAATGGTGGACGACGCGGGGATTGAACGGTTGGTGGAGATGGCGAATGAAAAATTTCGAGCGAACGCGGAACGCATGGAGCGGTTTCGAGAGGCTTTCGGGAAGATGTGCGCGGAGAGAGCGTCGGGAAAGAGAGGCGTCGCGGCGGAGTCGTCGGCGGCGCACGTTTTAAAGTGCGTCGAGGTGAGAAAATCCGTCGCCAAGGAGGTGAAGGACGCATTAAAAAAGTGTGGATGGTTGGATAACACGCGTCAGGCGTCGACGAAGAAGAACGAGGACGGGTACATCGAGTTCGTGCTGTTACCGGTGAAGACGAGCGCGGAGGAATTGTTTTCGTCTCGAGCCGACGCGCACGCCGCGGCGATGGCGGACGCTCGCTCGGCTAAATCGACGTCACCGTCCGCAGCCATCGTACTCAGGGCGATCGAGCGCGGGGAGATGACTCTGAGAGACGACCGCGGGCCTGAGAACGGCGGTTTACTGCTGTCTCCGGTGAAGAAGACGCAAAATCCGGTGACGCGATTGAAACGAGAGGTGACGGCGCTTCTTCTCGCAAACGGCTTGAATGAAAATCTCGCGCAAGAGGTACCGTCGAGGTGGGAGAAATTGGGCGATTTGGTGCTCATTCCCGAAAACGCATTCACCGCCAATGATTTTAAAATTATTGACACTGAACTTTATGCCACGGTGGCGCGCGTGCTCGACGCCAAGCGCGTGGCACGGCAGGCTCCGGTGAGTCAAGGCCCGAAACGCGAATCGAGGGCGCAAATTCTGTACCCAGAGGGCGCCGATGGATGGGTGGAGACGAAAGAGTTGGGCGTCACGTATGGGTTGGACGTCACCAAGGTCATGTTTAGCAGCGGGAACGGCACGGAAAAGAATAGGATGGGCAACGCGAACGCGCGAGGCGAAACCATCGTGGATTTGTTTGCGGGCATCGGATACTACACTTTACAGTTGCTCAAGAATGCGCACGCGGCCAAGGTGTACGCGTGCGAGTGGAATCCGAATAGTTGCGAGGCGTTACGGCACAATTTACGCGTGAATGGCGTTGAATCTAGGTGTGACGTGTTGGAAGGCGATAACAGACGTACCGCGCCGGTTGGCGTCGCCGATCGCGTTCTCCTCGGTTTACTTCCTCATGCCGAGATGTCGTGGGAGACGGCGCTCAAGGCACTCAAACCCGAGGGCGGCATTTTGCACGTGCATTCAAACGTGAACAGCGGCGAGGAGGAAGAGTGGATGAATCGACTCGTGAACGATTTGAAATCGTACGCCGCGGCGAACGGACGCGACGATTTAGAAATCGCGGTGGAACACTTGGAACGAGTCAAATGGTACGGTCCGCGCATTCGTCACGTCGTGTGCGACGTGCGATGTACGGGTCGGGCGCAAACGGGCGAACCCATCGAGCGCGAGCCAGAACTTGAAGAACCCGTTCCATTGGTCTCGACGAGAGAGAAGCCCCGACAGGCTGATTCCGGCGTTCAACGCGTACACAGACCAAGTCCGGAATATTTCACGCAAAACATCGCCGCGCGGCGCGCGCCAGCAGTATTGACTGGGTTAGACATCGGCCAGGCGCCGTGGAAGTGGACCCCGGAATATTTATCGACACTCGATGGTGTCTCGGAAAAACTGGTAAGCGTGCACGTCAGCGAGGATCCAAAATTGGACTTTGTGCGCAAGAACTTCAAGTACGAAGTGATGCCTTTCGGCGACCTCTTGGGGAAGGTGACGGATGCACGCAGTGGTAAGTTTTTCTACCTTCGCAGCATCGGAGAGAATCCCAGAAAAGAGCCCGCGCACGCGCTCAATCAGTTTCCATCCTTCAAACAAGACTTGACGCTGCCGAGCGCGTTTTGGGGAGCGGAAGACAATTACTTTAGCGCAATCATTCGGGTGAGCAGCGGCGACTTGCAACTTTGGACGCACTATGACGCGATGGATAACATGCTGATACAGTTACACGGGGAAAAGCGCGTGCTCTTGTTCCCGCCGTCCTTCGCGGGCGATTTATATCTGGAGGGCTCGTCGTCCACGGTGCGCGACGTCGACGCACACGATCACACCGCTTTCCCACGATTCGCGCGCGCGCGTCGCGCGGCGTTAGAAGTCATTTTACAACCCGGCGACGTGTTGTTCATTCCAGCTCTGTGGGCGCATCACGTCACCGCTTTACACGGACCGTCCATCGCGCTCAACGTCTTTTACAGACATCTCAACGCAAGTGAATATCCGGCCAAGGATTTGTACGGAAACGCCGATCCGATCGTCGCCGCCCAGGCGTTGAAATCTGTGGAGTCTGCCATGGAGTCGTTAAAGGGACTACCGCAAGACTACAAAGTCTTTTACGGCGGCATTGCGGCGGCTCGTTTGGAAAACTATCTCGGAGTGGACGCCGCGAGGCGGCGTCTGAGCGCCGACGAAAACGACGCATCATCGTCGTCCCGCGCGTACTTTGGAACCGCGTCGAACGAAACCGGCGTGCGCGCGCTCAAAGCGGTGATCGCGGTCGGGGTGATCGTCACGGGCTTAAACTTGTGGATCGCTCGGGATCGTCCGCTCTTCGTTACGTACTACTAACTGGCCCTTCTTAACAAATAGAATTCTAGTACCTATAGAGTGTGTAGATAGATGCTTAGCGCGTCTTCAAGATGTCTATGATGTGCTTCAACAGCACCGGCGTCGTCTCAGGAATTCCTCCCATGATGGGGAAATCGCTCAACAATCCTTGCTCTCGGTAGTAATCCTCCACGGGAATGGTCGACTTTTTGTACACGTCGAGACGCGCGCGCACGACTTCTTCCGTGTCGTCCGGTCGTTGCGTCATCTTGTCGAAACACTCCGCCGGTGGATTCAACGGTGGCATGATGATGGTCTCCTCTCCCGCCTTTTCACTGCGAATGTCGGCGATGTTGAAAGCCTTGCCGCACTCGCCGCACTCGCGTCTGCCGCAGCACTTTTCCACCAAAATGTCCTCGCGAAGCGTCAAATTCAACACCTGCGTCACCTCCACCATCTTCCCGAGCGTCTGCGCCTGCGGCACGGTTCTTGGAAACCCATCTAATAAGAATCCTCGCTCGCCCTCCTTCTCTCCGCGCTTGATGCGCGCGTCGAGAATGTCGAGCACCAACGCGTCCGGTGCGAGCTCGCCTCTCGCCGTGATGGCCTTCATCTCTTTTCCGAGCGCCGTCTCCCCCTTGATCTCCGCTCGAACGAGATCACCCATGGAAATGTGCGGAACGCCCATCTGTTTCGCCATCCTCGACGCGTACGTGCCCTTACCCACGCCCGGGGCGCCGAGGAAGACCCAGTTGAGCTTTTTGCCCGCCCCCAGAACCTCATCGCACGTCGTCGCGAGCTCACCGCGCAGCGCGTCCACGGCGGCGCCCGTGGCGTCGAACGGCGTCGACGCGTATCGTCTCGAAAAGCGTCGCGCGGCGGCGAGCGAAAAGCGTCGCGCGGACATGACGACGGACGAGCGGGGTGTGATGTCGCGCGCAGCCTTCCCGCGGAGGCGGTCGCGGCGACGCGCCGGAGAGTTTCCGTCGGAGACGGCGGCGCCGACGACGCGGGATGTCGATACACACTATACATATTACATATTACATCGGGACGCGAACGCACCGATACCGTCGCGGCGCGTCTCGTCACATCGATCCACTACTCGACGCGCTCGACGCCGCGAACAGCGTCGTCTCCTCGGCGGAGCCCGCCGCCGATGACGACGACGACACCACGTGCGACATGTAGGCGTTCCAACACACACCACACGCATTCAAGAACAATAATCTCCCCGCTCTCGGCACGTACGCGAAATTAAACGCGTTCACGAATGGCCAATACGCCGTCCCGCTCACGAAGGTCTCCGTCGCCACGTCGCGAAACCGTTCGTACGCCCGCGTCGCCGTCTCCCCCTCCAGCCCACTCATGGCGAAGAAAAATATCGTCGTGTACGTCGGAAACAACACCGCGTGTCCGACCGCCACCTTTGTCGCCACGGTTTTCGCGCACGTCCCCGTCCCGACGACGCGGTCGAGCTGTCGAAACGCGCGATGAAACATCGGTCCGTGCAATCCGGCGCCGACGATAAAAAACCGACCCGTGCGCTCGGCGTCGTGTTCGAACCCGATCGTTCGTCGCGTCACCGCGCGATACGACGTCGAGAGCGCTCCCGCGTCGGCGTTCGCGCCGTCGCGGTCGGTCGAGGAGGATAGGGCGGCGGTCGACCGGTGCTCCACCGCCTGACACAGCGCGTCTCCGGCCGCCATGACGCTCGCCGAGGTCATCGCCGCGCGAAACATCGCGACCGGTCTCGTCTCGTCGTCGACCGCGACTGACGCGCGCGACGTCCGCCGCCGACGCGCGCGACCGAGCGCGTCGTGATGAATGGTGAATGGATACGGAGGTATAGTCTCGAGTCATGACTCAAGACGGAGTCCCAAAGCTCGGGACACGCGCGCATTCGACGCCGTCGCGCCGACCGACGACGCGTCACGCGGCGACGCCGACGAGCGCGACGACGACCGCGCGACGACGACGACGATGACGGTGACGATCTCCGCGACGATGACGACGACGAGACGCGCGCGAACGGGCGCGAGCGCGGTGGGGACGATGGCGCGCGGGAAGACGGCGACGACGATGAACGCGACGACGACGCGCGCGGTTCGCGCGAGAGCGTCGGGTGACGGCGCGCGCGACGACGACGGGGACGGCGACGACGACGACGACGCGCGAATGGATCGCGAGGCGGCGGAGGAGGCGCGGCGACGCGCGGAGGGGGACGCGTACGTGCAGGACAAGCTCGAACGCGAGTTGCGCCTGCGAGGGAAGATTTATCGAGCCGAGGCTGAGTTGGACACGAAGAAGGAGGAAATCATGGACATGGGGGAGCAGAGTAAGGGAAACATCGACGTGGAGGCGGGTTTGATGCGGGATAGGACGTCGTTGGAGCTCGGTATGGTGGCGGGGGAGTTGGACGCGGAGCTCGCGGCGTTGGCGGACGACGCGCAGGCGGCGAGAGAACGAAACGCCAAGGTGAAGCGAGAGATTGAGGATTTGGCGGAGGAATTGCTCGGGACGGGGAAGCGAGTGGAGAAGGACGCCAAGCCTCCACCGGGATCGCTCTCGGAGATGAAGATGAAGGCGGCGAACGCCGAGGCCGAGGCGGTGGACAAGCGAATGAAGGCGACGTTGGAGGAGACGCAGCGCGCGACGACGTACACGATGGTCCTCTTGTTGCTCGGGTTTTTAGGCGTGACGCTCGCCGCTGAAGGTTCGTACGATAAGCTCGCCGCCGTCGTCGGCGTCTTCGCGCTCGTCGGCTACCAGTCGCGCATGGAGGCGAGAAAGTAGGTTCAAGAAGTAGAGTTACAAGAAATGAGACAGATGCGCAACCGCGCGCGCGGCTATTCTAATAAACGATGTATCTATGAAACGTTCATTCTCATAACTCGGGTATTACGTCCGAGTTAGGCCCAAGTTATGAAGTTCTGCTGTTAGTCACCCTCAGTACGGCGATAAGTTGAATCTAAACTGCATGGCGCTCGAGGGTTCCGGGCACTTTTCCGAGAAGCCCAACTTTTCGTAGAGTTTGACCACCTTACTCTCCGAATACAACCCCACGTTGCATATCTCTTCGTCCAACATGCGATCGACCAACCGTTCGATCAATCCTTGACCGATACCGTGCCTCTGCCACGCCGGCGACACCGCCACGTCCCAAATCGTCGCGTGAAACACGCCGTCGCTCGTCGCTCGAGCGAATCCAACCACCTGTCCCTCCTTGGCGAATCGACTGTTCCGCGTCGTCGTCACCCACAGCGACGCGTACGAATTATCCACCGCCTTTTCCAACTTTTCGTGCGCCCGCGCGCTGAACCCGACGGAGACGAACAATCGATTCAATTCTTCAAAATCTCTGCTCGAAGACGCCACGTCGTCGTCAAAGTCAAACCTCAGTCCCATCTCCGCGAAGTACTCGTCCGGCCTCGACGTCCCCGACCGCAGGCTCTCGCTCGCTCGCACCGCGCGCGCGGCGTCGTGATACCCGAGGACACCGTCACTGTCGTCCGCGCGCGCGCGATCCGCGTCCGTCATGCGGTCGGGCGCGTCCGGGACGTTCACGAATGGATTCCACTTGGCTGGGAACGCGCGCGCGGGACGCGCGCTCGCGCCGTCTCGACCCCCGCGCGCGCTCGCGCGAGGCGCGCGAGGCGTTCGCGGCGCGTTCGCGCGCGCGCGCGTCGCCCCGCGCATGTCCACCGCTCGCGGCGAGTCGCGCGTCGAGGAGTGACGCGTCGGCGACGAGACTGCGCGTCTTCGCTATGCTATCGCTACAACACATCCATCCTATCGCCGACGACCGCGTTCGTTCGCGCGTTCACCGCGTTCGCGTTCGTCTCCGACCGCCCTTCACCGTCGTCGTCGTCGTCGTCGTCGTCGTCTTTTCCGCCTCGCCCGTCTTCGGCTTCGGCTTCGGCTTCGGCTTCGGCTTCGGCTTCGGCTTCGCCGTCCCGTCGCGCGGAAACTGTCGCCTCGTCACCTCGTACTGACAAATATCTCGAAACAACGGAATCTCCGAATCCATCGCGTACAGCGGAAACGTTCGCGTCGCCAAATCCGGGTCGTCCACCGCGTACTCGTTCGCGTCCGGCGTCACCGCGTCGAACCGCCGCGAAAAATCATCCGGCGTCGACATGAGATTCAAACACTCGTACCCCAAAAACGCGTACACGCACGCGGCGATGAGCCACATCGGCAGCGCTCTCGCGTAGTGTCGCGCCGCCTTCCCGCTCGGCGCACCGACGCGTTCGAGCGCGTCTTCGCTCGCGAACACGGCGAAGAGCCAGAGCGCGAACGCGAGGGTGGTGAGCACCATGCCGGCGAATCCGTACGCCTCGGACGGGGACACGTCGCGAAGTTCATCCTCGTCGTCGTCGGCGTCGCGTTCCTCCTCGTCGTCGCGTTCGATCGACCGATCGACGTCTCCGCGCGCGCGCGCGGTGCGTCGAGCGCGCGGAGGCATTCTCGTCGATTCGCGCGCGCGTCGACGTGTGTCGACACAGACGCCCACGCGCGTCCCTCACGCGGTCACCGCGCGCGTCCACGCGCGGCGAACGCATGCCCGCGTCGTTTCTTCTCGGTCTCTGCGCCGGCCTCGCCTTTGCGCGCGCGCGCGCGAGGCGTGACGCCGCGAAGAGACGAAACGATGAAAACGATGGAAACGACCGCGACGGCGACGGCGACGCCGACGCCGACGGTGAGAGACGACCGGTCGTGGTGTACATGGACGGTTGTTTCGACACCATGCACTACGGACACGCCAACGCGCTGAGACAGGCGCGCGCGTGCGGGGACAAGCTCTTGGTGGGCGTGGTGAACGACGAAGAGATTTTGAGGTGCAAAGGACCGCCGGTGTGCGACGCGCGCGAGCGAGCGGACGCGGTGCGCGCGTGTAAGTGGGTGGACGGCGTGATCGAGGACGTTCCGTACGCGGTGACGGATGCGTTCACGGACGAATTGTTTGCGAAATATGGGGTGGATTTCGTGGTGCACGGGGACGACCCGTGTCTGGCGCCGGACGGTTCGGACGCGTACGCGTATCCGAAACGCGTGGGGAAATATCGAGAGATTAAGCGCACGGAGGGGGTGAGCACGACGGATATCGTGGGGAGATTACTTCGTTTGGGCGCGCGCGCGATGGGGGAGGAGGTGGAAGAGGAGGAGAAGGAGGCGACGTTTTGTACGACGTCGTCTCGCGTCGCGCAGTTTTTGGGAAATAACGCGCCGCCGGCCGAGGACGCGCGCGTCGTCTACGTGCACGGCGCGTTCGACGTCTTCAATACGGGACACGTGGAGATTTTACGCGAGGCGCAAAAGTTGGGTGATTTCGTTCTCGTCGGCGTGCACGCGGACGCGGACGTTCGCGCCAGACGCGGCGCCGCGCACCCGGTGTTGAACGAAAAGGAGCGCGCGCTCGGCGTCTTGGCGTGTCGATACGCCGATGAGGTCGTCATCGGCGCGCCCGCGAAGATTACGAATGATTTATTGACGACATTTAACGTCTCCGTCGTCGTCGCGGAGGACGAAGACCCGTACGAGATCGCGGGCGAGGACGCGAACGCCGTCGCCGCGGCGAGAGGCTTGTACCGCCGCGTCCCTCGCGCGCGCGAGTGGTCGGCGCTCTCCGTCGCCGCGCGCGTCATGGAGAACCGCGCGGCGTTCGAGGCGAGAAACGCGCGTAAAATGAAGAGCGAGGCGGCGTATTACGCGCAGAAAACTCACGTAAAGGAATCGTAGCCGACGATTGAAACTAAACTATTACACTTCGCGCCCGACCTCGACCCCGATCACGGAATTTGTCGGTTATACGGCTGCGTCACCCCATTCGCCGCGCGTTCCGCGCGTTCTTGCTTCACGCGCTCCACGATGGGGGTCAAGTAATGATCAAACGGCGTCTGTTTCGCCTGTTCCTCGGCGCTCAGATACGCGTGCTTCATCGAGAGATCCACCGCGCGCTTCAATCGCTGCGCGCGCATGTCCCTCTCCTCGCTCGACAATCGCTTCAGCGCCTCCCCGACGTCTAAATCTTGCCCTTCGTCCAATAAATCATCGTATCGAAGACCAAACTTGCGCAATTCCGCGCCCACCGCCGCTTTATAACTCGCGCTCGAGCTCTTCACCCACGGCTCCAAAAACTTCATCAGCGCGCGGGACATGACGATCGTTCGGTGCCTTCTCGCGCCTCTCCGGTCGTCGCGCTCGATCGGTTCGTCGTCGGGAAAACGAACGAGGGCGTCGAGCGTTCGAACGTCCGGTCGAGTCCCCGCTCGCGTGCGTCGCGCGCGTGACGTCGAGTCGCGTCGGCGCGATCGCGTCCCGATCGACCCTACCCCGAGGGGGGGCCGTGTACGAAAAAAAAACAACCACTTCGGTGTTTTACGTCGTATACTATGTATGTTGGGATATGTATGAGTCACGACCGGTCAATGCAAAGGGACGCTCGTCTCCACGCCGTCGGTGTCATTCATTCATCGCGCGCGCTCATTCGTCGCCGCGTCGTCGCGCACGACGCGACGATGCCGACGTCGACGAGAGACGACGACGAGAGACGCGCGCGCGCGTACGCGTGCGTCGTTGCGTCGAACGAGGGGTCGGATGGAGGCGATGCGGCCGATGGGTCGATGGGTGACGGTTTGAAACCGACGCGCGCGCGCGCGGCGAGCGCGACGATTAACGCGGCGATCGAGGGGTGCGGACGACGACGAGGGACGTCGGGGAGTCGATCTGTCGCGCACGCGTTCGATGGGGTGGAGGAGACGGGATCGTCGGACGCGTGGGCGACCGCGTGCGCGCGCGCGGCGACGGCGGCGACGGAGCGCGGGGACGATTTCGCGGCGTTTTGGTTGCGAGGGGACGACGGGGGTGGGAAGAGCGATTGGACGATGAAGGTGGTGAGAGAATCGCGCGTGGTGGAGCGTGTGGTGGAGGGTATGCGAGGATTGGTGCGTGGGTTGGAGGAGGGGACGTGGGAGTTGTCGGCGACGTGCGTCGGCGCGCGCGCGAGCGAACGCGGCGGCGAGCCGAGAGATTTATTAGACGACGGTGCGGACGAGGAGGAGGAAGAGGAGGAGAATGAAGACGAGACCGGGGCGCGGGGGATGACCGTGGCGCTCGTGGAGTGCGCGAGAGACGGAACGGTGGCGTTGGAGAGCGCGGCGGCGAGGGCGGAGGAGGCGTTTCGGGACGGCGGCGCGGCGGCGGCGGGGGCGTCCGCGGCGGCGCATCACGTCGTGTTTACGCTTCGATTGAAACTATGGAGAGACGACGCATCGTCGAACGAACCGACCATCTCGAGGGTGCACTTTGTGTTCGTCGCGCCGTACGTGCCGACGCCGGGTGTGTTCGCGAATCACGATAACAGAGCGGCGCGCGTCGAGTGCACCAAGTCGACAACGGCGATGATGTCGGTGTTGCGCGGATTAAATCGTCGCTCGGCGAACGGCACGCCGGTGCGACAAGTCAAGGTGTGGGGTGAATCGCCGTTGACGCGTTTGATGTGGGCGAGCGGGATGGCGGACCTTCGACGGGCGAATCTGTACGTGTTGTGCGAAAACGTCATGTGCCGATCCGTCGAAGGCGACGAGACGTCGCCGCTCGCGTTACCTCCGGGCACCGAGGGCGCGTTAAGGTTTGCGTTACAGCTCAAAGAACCACTGGACGTCGACGAACCGGCGCCGCGCACGCGAAATCCACCGACACCGACGGCGACCACGTCTTCGAGAGAGAGGGATAGAATCAAACCGCTCAGGCCCGAGTCGACGCGCGCGAGACCCGCGCGTCGCGCGCCGCCCTCGAGAGACCCACACGCGTCGTCTACCGCGCCCGCGAGCGCGCAGGTCGAGCGCAAGGAGAGTTCGCAGTCCGCAGGTCCCGCCGTGTCCATCACGCAGGACCAAGTGGAGGCTGTCATTCGCATCATTCGCGCCAACGCGCACGGACTCAACGGTCGGCGCCTGGAGAGCACGGTGCGCAATCTGATGACGGAATGGACGCGTATGGCGGACGCGCACGAGAGCATCCTCGATCAACTCACCGCGCTCGAACACGAACTCGTCGCCGCGCAGGAGCGCGAGGACGAAGCCGCGAGTTACGCCGAAAAAATCGCGGCGGATCTCGCGGTGACGTCGAGATGGTGCGAGACGCTCGAGGCGGAGCAGTCGAGCGTCGGCGTGCGCATCGAAAAAGCCGCGCTCGACGCCGCGCGTGAGCCAGAGACGCGCGCGAACGAGTTAGAGAGACGCGTCAAAGAACTCGAATTAGAATTGCTCAGAAACTCTGTGCCGGAGATGGAGCGAGTTCGAGACGAGGCGGAGCGCGCGTCTCGCGACGCCGTCGAACGTCTTCGCGAGGAACGCGAAAAGTACGAGGGCACGCGACGCGCGCTCGAGGCGGAAGTGAACGCCAAGCGAGAGTTGATGGAACAGATTGCTTCCATGCGACGCCGTGCGGAGGATGCGGAACGCGCGAGAGAGACGGACAGAGATGAGCTCGCGCGCGCGCGCGAAGAGCTTCAAGAGCGCCATCGCATCGAAGGCGAGACGCGGGATCGCGTCGCGCGCGCGGCTCGCGAACACGACGAGGCGATGAAGACGGCGCGAGAGGCGAAACACGAGTGGGAGGACAAGTTGAACGTCATGCGACGCGATCGAGACGATGCGTTACACAAATTACGACTCAAAGAGGAAGAAGTCGTCGAGGCGCACGCCGCCGCGCGCGCCGCCGCGTTGAACGTCGAGGCGTTGCAAACGGCGACGAACGACGTGAAACAATCGCAACACGCGTCCAACAAGGAGCTCGAAGATCTCAAATTGGTGAATTCAGATTTACTCGTGCAGGTGAAACACGCCGAGCGCGAGCTCGAGGAGACGGCGCTCGCGTTGCGCAAACTTGAGGAGAAATTGGAACGACTCGAGGAGGAATCGGCGACGGACGCGAAACGAAGACTCGAATCAGACGACGAGACTCATCGTCTCGAGCGCGTCATCGCCGATCTCGAGATGCGAGTCAAATCGGTGGAGATGGATCGCGAAATCGCGTACCAAGCGGCCGACGTCGCGCGCGTGGAGAACGCCAAGGTGTCTGCGCGCGTTTTGGAAATGACGGATGAAAACGCGCGATTGTCGTCGGCGCTCGCCGCCGCGAGAGAATCCAATCGAGCGTTACTCGACGAAGAGTCCGCGCGACTCCAACGACTCGCTCCCGCGTCCATGGACGCCGAGTACGTCAGTCCCGCCTGGCTTCACGACGACAGTTGGCAACACGATCGCACCGTCTCCCTCGCGTCCTAGTCGCCGACGGGACGAACACGTGGCGCGTTCCGACGTCGGTGGTCATTTCGCGCCCCGGCTCGTCCGTCCATGACCGACGACGACGACTCTCGGGCACCTCACGTCGAGGACGCCGCACGCGTGTTTTTCGCCGTGTACGACGCTCGCGACGGCGCGCTCGGGTTCGCCTCGTACGACAGAGACGCCAACGTCGTCTCGTTGTCTCGCGGCGCCGCCGACGCCGAAAACTTTGTCTTGTCGTCGGCGCTGCGCATGTCGGTGCCGGACGTCGTGTATTGCACACCGGAGACGAAGACCACGATAGGGAGACTCGTCGATGCCTCGAGAGTCGCCGTCGTCGACGTTCCCAGACGTTTGTTTCCATCCGTGGACGTTTCCCGAGAAATCATTCGAGACGCGGCGGGCATGTCGCGCGTCGCCGAGCTCGCGTCTCGCGTGCGCGTCTTTGAAAACGACGCCGCGATGATCGCGGGCGGTGGATTGATTCACGCCATGAAGAGAAACGAGGGATTGGCGGCGTCGCTGACTTCCGTGCCGGCGAATGTGCAGGAGCGCGCGTTTGGAGAGTACTTGGACATCGACGACGAGTCGTTGTGCGCCATCGGCGTCTTCGTCCCGGAGACGGAGGCGTTTCGAACGGTGAGCGCGTCGTGCGAACGATTCTCGAGAGATGTGTTTCAAATCTATCGAGACTCCGTCGTCACCTCGGGTGGGAAGAAATTGTTGGAGACGTGGTTCAAACGACCGTTGTTGAATCTCGACGCGTTGAACGAACGATTCGACGCCGTGCGACACCTCGCGGAGACGCCGGGCCGATTTGAAACGGTGCGCGCGCGCGTGACGCCGACGCTCGGCGCGCACGCGTTATTGATGAAACTCTCGGCGGACGTCCGAAACGTCACGAGCACGAAACGCGATTGGGTGAAATTGTGCGGGTATCTCGACGCCGCGACGTCGCTCAACGAATTGCTCGTCGAACTCGAGTACGACGCCGATGACGCGCCGCCGGCGTTTCGAGATTTCATCGAGTGCTGCGCGCGGCGGTTACCGAAACTTCGATCGGTCGTGGATGCGCTCATCGATCCTGAGGAAATATATCACTTGACCGAGGACAACAACGACGCGTACGTCTCGTGCGTTCGCGCGGGCGCGTGCGTCGAGCTCGACGACATGCGCGAACTCTACGAGGAACTGCCGCGTCACCTGGAGAAGATCTTTTCGGCGGAGATGCGCCGCGTGCCGAGGTTTTTACGTCGCGACGACTGGATGCAAAGCGTGCGCGGAATCGTGTACATGCCGCAGACGGGGTATTTGATTCAATCCGCGACAATCTTGGCGCACTCCGTCGCCGAAGAGATGGGATGGAGGTACGCGTTTGGCGATTTCGACGCGCACTATTACGAGAGCGACGTCTGTCTGCGCGCGGCGGAGGCGTTCGGCGACGTTTTATCATCCATCGTCGATCTACAGGATGCCCTGTTGCGACAGTTGCGCGCCGAGGTGCTTCGAAACGCCACGTTTCTTCGAGACATCGAGCGGTGCGTGAGCGAGATTGATTGTTTACTCGCGTACGCGGACGTCGCGAGACGATTTGACATGCGTCGACCCGAACTCGTCGACGACGATTCGTTGCGCATAGAGCGCGCGAGGCATCCTCTGTACCAATCCTTCATGGATCACGAGTTCATCCCCAACGACATCGAGTTCGCGGCGGACGGCGGACGCGTCAAAATCATCACCGGCGCGAACGGGTCGGGAAAGACGGCGGTGATTCAAACGGTCGGCGTCATCGTGTTTCTCGCGCACGTCGGTTCCTTCGTCCCGGCGTCTTCGGCGAGAATCGGTCTCACCGATCGCGTCTTCACGAGCATCGTCGGGTTCAAGGACGATCCCGAGCGTAAAGCCAAAGTTCCCGAGAGCGGATTTACGTACGCCCTGCACGCCGTCTCGCGGATGATTCACAACGCCACGCGTCGATCGCTGTGCCTCATCGACGAGTTCGGCACGAGCACGCGCGCCGAGGACGGATGCGCGCTCTTGACGGCCATCGTGGAATACATAGCGTCGAGAGAATGCGTGCCGAAGATGATGGTGACGACGCATTTCCGAGAAATGTGCGACATCATCGGAGACGCGTCTCCGATGATTGAGTATCTGCGCACCGCCGTCGTCGTGAACGCGAACGACCGCGCCGACGCGTCGCTCTGGAGAGAAGACGTGACGATGTTGTTCCGACTCGAACCGGGCGTCGCGGATTCCTCCTTCGCGCTGAACATGTGCAGACTCATCGGCATGCCGAAAGATTTCATCGATCGGTTCACGCATCTCTGCGAACGCGACGCAGCCGCTCGCCGCGGCGAAGTCCTCCCGGTCCTCGACCCGTACGGCGATCCCGCGCAAGAGGAAAAATTCCTGATTTATAAATCCATCGTCGATCGGTTCGACGCGACGGCGGCGAATCCGACGGAGGAAAACCTCGACGCATTCATCGCGTTTTTCGACGCGCTCGACGTCGACGACTATCTCGTCCCCCGCGCGTGTTACGAAGCCGACGCGCGCGCGGGACGAACGTTTCCCGTCGAGGAGGCGCGCACGCCGGATCGCGGAGCGAACGCGGAGACGCGCGGAGACGCGTAGACGCGCGCGCGCGCACGGTGTCAAACACACTCGTTCACCATTTCACTCGTTCACGCTCTTTCGCTCTTTCTCTCTTCACAAAGTCTTCCGGTTCATTTTTTTCAGTCTCTTCTCGCTCTCGCGCCTCTCGCCGTCCCGACGCGTGCACCCGGGGATTCAATTCGTTCCCCATTCGATCCGATCGAACGGTCGCCGCGTCAGACATCCGCGCGTCGCGCCCGTTCGCGCGCCGCGTCATCGCGAGGAACATGTTCACGAACGCCGTCGCGCGCGCCGCGGTCGCGCGCGCGGCGCCGAGACGCGCGCCCGTCGCGTCATCGGATCGACGACCGCGACCGACGATTCGTGGGACGACGACGGTCGAGCGCGGTCGTGGGACGACCGCGGTCGTCGTCGCTCGCGCGCGGGAAGAGCGCCGAGGGGTGGTGCTCGTCGCGCGCGCGATGGACGACGACGGTGACGGCGACGCGGGGAAGGGGGACGACGAGGCGGTGGCGAACATTTCGAGAAAGGTGGCGCGCACGGCGCGAGCGTGTAAATCGCTCGGTCGGTGGGCGTTTTGGTCGCAGCTCGTGTTGACCACGGTCGCGGCGGTGATCGTGGTGTTTTCGTTTCTGTATAAAGGTCTGACGAAGAGCACGGACGCTGGGTTGTACTTCATCCTGTTCGGATTGGTGGCGGGGTACTTTACCACGTTTTGGTCTCTCGGCGTCGTTCGTCTCGGCGATAAGCTCCGAAAGGGCGCGAAGGATCTGGACGTCGTGCCGCCGAGGACGGATGTTATTCGAACGCTCTCCACGGGGGTGACCGTGAACGTGATCGGACTCGGTGCCACCATCGTGGGCTTGCAAGCGACGACGGGCATGCTCTTCGCCAAGACGCTCACCGCGGCGGCGCAGATGCCCATGTACGGCGCCCCGGTCGTGGGCACGGGCGTCGCCTTGGACATCTTCTTAGTCCAAGCCGCGTCCAATAGCATGCTCGCGCACTGGTTCGGTTTGGCCGTGAGCCTGTGGCTTTTGCGAACGGTGAACCTCCCGTCGCCTTCGGCCAAGGCGTAGAACAAGAGGCGCGTCCCTCGAAGCTGTAATCTCAAGTATCTCTCTCGTATCGGATGACATATTTGCGTATGAATAACAAATTCTAGTGCGAGTTGCGCGCGTCGTCGGTCGTTACTAGTGAATTTCGAGCCACGGATGCTCCAACATGTGCTCTGCGGTGGCGCGATTCGCCGGGTTGAAGTCGAGCATCTTCATGAGAAACTCGCTCAACTCTTTCGAGTCCTTCTCCGTCATGTTGTACTTCTCCGTCAAGACTCGATCGCACGGCCAAAACTTGAGAGAGCGGATGTGACGGAGTTCGCCGTTTCTATTGAAGTATTGCTTGCTGTACTTGCCCGAGAGCGCGAGATGTTTGGGCATGCGACCGATGAGCTCCATCATCAACGCGAGATGGTCCTCGTCTCGATCGTAATCCTTTCCGCTTCGCGGATCAAACAATACGTCACCCGTGGCGAGTTCAAACACAATGCACGCTAAACTCCACATATCAGCGCTCGTGCCATACTTGGCGCCGAGAATGACCTCCGGCGAGCGGTACTGTCTCGTCTGGATGTCTTGCGTAAACTGGCGGTCGACCCAGCACGCGTTCCCCAAGTCACAGATCCTGGCGTCGAGATTTTTCAGCACGTTGTATGGGAGAAGATCCACGCAATCGACGTCATCGTCGTCGTCATTGACGCCTCTGTCATCTTTTTCTACCGCCGCGCGACTACTCGCGCCGTCGGCGTCGACGGCGTCGACGCCCGGTTCACCTCGATCCGTCGTCTCCCCCGCTTTACCAGCGCCCACCGCGGGTGTGACGTCTAATCTCTCAATCTGCGACTCGATAGTCGTCGTCGCCTCTTTCGCATTGCCCGCCGCGCGTTGCGCCGACGCCTTCGATAAACCCGTCGACGAGCGCCGCCTCTTCTCCGGCAACTTGAACGTCAACAACACATTTTCCGGCTTCAAATCCGTATGAATGATGTTCTTCTCCCCGTGCAGATACGCGAGTCCTCGAAGTATCGACCTCGTCAGCGCCTTGACGCCGAGCAACGGCACGCCCAGATACTCATATCTCTTGATCAGCGTCAACAGGTTGTCGCCCAAGACGTCGAACACCATGCATACGTGCGTCCCATTCGGACCTTTATGCGTAAAACTGTCGTACAACCGCACGATATTGTGATTACGATCATCCTCACCCGTCCCTTCGTTGACTTGATTCAAGATTTCAATCTCATCTCGCGCCGCCTCGGTGTAACTTCCGCTGCTCTTTTGGATCTTCAGCGCGCGCGTCGGACGCGGCGTCTTCTCCTCGCCCTCGTCTCCACCCTCTCGCGCCCTCCCGGCGTCCTCCACCAACCAACACGTGCTGAAGTGACCCCAACCTAACTTTTTCAGCACCACGTACCGTCCATCGCCGTACCGCTCGCCGACGGAGACGGGATGATACCCACCGCGTTTGTACCCTTCCGCGCCCTCATCCTCGCTCGTGCTCGCGTCGTCCGTGCTCGCGTCGTCCTCGTCCGAGGCGTCGGTGGGTACATCGACGACGGGGCGTTCGAGCGCGTCGTCGCGCGGGGACGTCGACGGTCGAGGCGACATGGCCGCGCGCGCCGGAGTGAGGCTCGACTCGAGACGCGACGACGTCGAGACGCGGTCGAGACGACGCGATCGAGGAGACGGTTCGCTCGCGCGAAAGACGCACGATGGTGTGTGATATTACATTTTCTCGTTTCTCGCGCGCGTGCGTTGATACATGAATAGGGTACATCGCGACGTCGTCGGCGCGCGAAGCGTCGATTCGGCGTTCCGTCTCGTCGTCTCCGCGAGCGACGCTTCGTCGTCGCGTCAAAAGAATGTGAGCGCGGCCATCGCGCAGACAACGCCTAGGACGTGCGCGGCGACGCCGCGAGCGTCTCGAAAAGACGCCGCCGAGGGCGCACCGATGAGATTACACGCCGAGTGACACGCCGTCGCCGCCGCCAGCGACTCGGTGCGCGAAAACACTCGACACGCCATGGCGCCGAACACAGCCGTGAACGTCATCTGCGCGCGACACGCGCGAAACGCACGCGATGCGCTCGCACCTCGCGCGCGCATACCGACGTAATGGTGCGCGTGCGCGCCCGCGAAGACGAGCGCCGACGCCGCGCTCGCGCTCGCCGCCGACGCGCCCGCGCCGCGCACGGTCGCCAACACGCACGCGCGAAAGCAAAACTCCTCGCACAGCGGCGCGCACACGTAATCACGCATCATCATCAACCCACGTCTCTCTCTCGCTCCCCCTACCTCTCTCTCGCGTCTCTCTCGCGTCTCTCTCGCGTCTCTCTCGCGTACCCGACGCGTCGCCTCCCCTCCCGACGCCGCGCACGCCACCACCACCCCTCGCGCGCACGCGCGCGCCGTCCCCATCGGCGGTCGCAAACCCAACGCCCGCGCGTCCACGCTCGTTCCACCGACCGCTCGCGCGACGACGTACGCGCACGCGCACGACACCGCGGACGCGACGCATCGCTTTTTGATGACGCGCGAATCGTTCCTATCGTCCGTCGGTCGCGTCACCGCGAACAAACACGCGACGTAACACGCACCGATGACGACGCTCGCGCAGCACGCGCGCGCGAGCATCGCGCGCCACCTCGCGTCACCGCGAGATGTGACGCACGCATCGCGATGTCGCTCGCATCGCGTCACATCATGACGGCGCCCGATGCGAGCGATTCCTGGACCTACGCCCTCGACGCGTCGCTCGCGCACGTCAAAAACTTCACCGCCGTGCTCTCCGCGCTCCGTCTCTCCCGTCGTCAGCGCGCGCGCGTGCGCGCGGACGGCAGAGGGATGACATTTTCTACGCGCGATGTTTCGAAATCGTGCGCGGCGAGCGCCAATTTCCGCGCCGACGTCTTCCAATCGTACGCGTGCGACGAGACGGCGGCGTTGATGCACTCGTCGAGACACTCGGCGCGAGGGGTGGTGGAGTTCGACGTCGATCTGGGCGCGCTGATCGATGTCATGGGCGCGTTGGTCGGCGCGCGGGGCGGCGACGCCGACGCGCGCCTGCGGTGGCCGAATCGAGACGGCGCGTTGGCGCTGGAATTGGACGGTGGACGAGGAAGCGGGAGCGGGGAACGAGACGGGAGACAGTGCGTGTACGCGGAGATTAGCCCGGAGACGATGGAGGAGGAGGAGGAGGAGGAGGAGGGGGAGAGTTTTCGAGACGAGACGCGCGCGTTTATGATGCCGACGGCGACGCTCAAGGAAATTGTCGACGATTTAGAGTGGCCGTGTGGGAACGTTCGAGTGGAGATGGATCGCGAGAAGTTGCGATTTATAGCGAGTGGAGCGGAGGTTGGGACGCTTACGGTGGACGTGGACGCGACGGAGGGACGATTGACGGAGTTTACGTGTCGAGAACCGACGACGTCGACGTACAAGTATCGATTTTTAAAGGCGGCGACGGCGGTGGCGGGGAACTTTTTAAGCGGGGGCGGGGGGAGCGGTGGGGGAGGCGCGAACGCCGGGGACGATGGGGTGACGATGACGCGCGCGTCCATCTCCGCGCGCGGGTTTTTGAAAATCGTGCACCTGTTGCATTTGAGTAGGAACGACGTCTCGTTCGCGGCGTCCGAGCTCAACGCCTTCATGGTTCCCGTCACGTTCGTCGTCCATCCCGAGGATGACCTCGACGACGACGACGAACACGACGACGAAAACGAACGCGAGACATAGACGACGCCACACGACGCGGCGCGACACACACACACACACACACACACAGCATAGAACGACTATATCATTCATTCCCGCGTCTTCGCCGCCAGACTCGCCCACGGAATTTGACACGCCGCGCACGCGACCACCACCGCACACCGTCGCGCGCGTTCGCCTCGAAGCGCCTCGCGCACGCGATTCGACGCGTCTCGTCTCGCTCGCACTCTCCCCCCCCGCGCGTCGTATCGCGCGACGACCGGGACGTCGACGACGTCGACGCGTCGACACAGCGCCGAGAGACGACCGAGAGATTCCACGAATGGTTCCCTGGCGATGTTCATCGAGACGTACGCGAGCGCGAGCAAAGCGACGCGACGCGCGCGCGCGTGGAGGACGCGTTCGAGCGCGCACGATGTCTCCTCGGCGCGCGCGGCGAGGAGAGGGTCGATCGGGCCGACGCACGCGCGCGTGAGGGTGGACGCGCGGGGTGTCCGTTCGCATTCCGGCGGCGGAGACGCGGCGGCGGAGGCGTCGAGGACGAAGGATTCGGGGGCGCACGCGTCGAGGGCGCGCGCGCGCGCGCGAAAGGTCTCGATGCTGGTTTTCGAGACGTCGTCGAGCGCGTCGACGCATCGTGAGGTGGCGCGGAGGGAGGAGATGAAGGCGTCGAGGTCGAGTTCGGCGCGGTGGCGGTCGGCGTCGACGCGATGAAACGCGTCGACGGCGACGAGGCGGGCGCGTTCGCACGCGCGCGAGGTGACGTAGGCCGCACGGGTGGCGTACGTCGACGCGAGCGCGCGTGGGGTGGTGTCGACGAAGGCGCGCGCGAGGGTGAAACCGTATTCGCCGAGGAGCGTGGGCTCGCGGCGCGCGACGCACGCCGAGACGTACGACGCGTAGGCGCGGCGATAGACGCCGAGCGTCGCCATCGTCACCGCGATGAATACGGCGCACCGCACGATGGCTATGACGATTGGATCGGCGAAGAATCGTCCGAAACGTTCGTACGCGCTGAGTTTCTTGCGTTTGGCGTCGCACTCGGCGTCGAGTAAGTTTATCGGGTGGAAATCGAGCGCCCCGTACGCCAAATGTTTCGCCGTGACGGTGACGCATCGAATGATTCTGTACGTCAGATCGATGTTCACGAGTCCGATGAAGGCGAATTCCGCAAATGCGAAGATGTTCGGAATCGGCACGGCGCGGAAAAGGGCGTCGAAACCGTCGAACGTGTCCGTCTCCGGGACGAAATCGACCGGCGTGGCGTTTGACGTCGAGAGAGTCGTCGCCGCGGAGACGGTACGATTGAACACGAGTCCCGTGACGTTCGAGGTCGACGCAAAGGTGTCGCTCAGGGCACCGGTAAAGTTTTCAAACGATTCGCGAATGACACGCGCGGTGTTCATCGTGAACGCGTCGACATCGTTCGTCGTCTCGCCGCTCGCGGTGGCGAACGGCGGCGGGTCGTAATCCGTCAAGAGCGTTCCCAACTCGAGATCCACGGACAAATCGAACGACACTGTGTCGTTGAACGGCTTCAGAGCGCTCTCGAGCGCATTTGACGCGCTCTCGCGCACGGCATTCGCCGCGCGACGGGCGGCGTCGTCGACGTCGTCGAACGGCGACGTGACGTTTGGAAAGTCAAAGGACGGCGCGGGAAAATTGGGAGCGGGAAGATTGAGGACGGTGGGGATGTCCGCGACGGCGAAACCAACGCCCGCATCCTCGGCGATTTCAATCACTCGCTCCGCGCCTTTGAGCCACGCTCGAATGTCGTCCAAGTTCGCGTCGATGTTTTCGACGTAGTCGGCGAGCTTTCCCGAATCGATGGCGAATTGCTCAAACGATTGACCGAGCGCCGTTTCTTCGATGATTTCCCTCATGTTTTCAACCGCAGACTCCGCGGCCTGAGACACCGTATTTAGAGCAGCCGACGACGTGTCGTTCAAACGACGAATCGCTCGGACCGACGAGTTGCGCATCGCGTCGTATCGCGATTCGGCGTAAAGTTGCGCGGCGCGCGCCGACTCTCTCAAGCTCGTCGTCGCATTGCGGACGTACTCGGCGTCGTACGTCGAGCGGGCGTCAATCTGGCGTAGCAAATGCTCGACGGAGGTCTGCACGCGCCCTTCGTACACCGCGCTCGACGCCTGCAGTCGCGCGCGCGATTCCGCCTCTCCGGTTTCGTTCATGCCGACGAGCACGGTTCGTTTGGGATCCACCGTCGCGCTCAGGTTTGCGCACGACTCGGTCCAAAACGCCGACCCACGGCGCGCGTACACCGGTCGCAGCGCGCGCGCGAGCGCATCGACCGCGCGTTCGCACCGTCTCACTTTCCTTTTGAGTCGTCGCCGCGTCGAGTCGTTCGCCGCCGCCGTCGCGTTCGCGCGCGCCTCGTACCGAGCGCGCGCGTTCTCCACCACCCTCGCGTGCCCATCCCTCGACCGTCGCACGCACGCATCGTACATCATTCTCTGCGTCATCATCTCGTCCCGCACCGCGCGCCACGCGCGCACGGCGTTCTCAAAACTCGCGTCTCGCTCGCCTCGGCGCGCGTTCGTCGCCGCGCTCGCCGAACGCAACGACGACGCCCAAATCGTCACCACCGAGATCACCGCCATCACCACTCGTCGCGCGCGCTCCATCTTCCCACTATCCCTCTCACGCGTCGTCATCTCCGCGCGCGCTATTTTTACCACCCCGTTCGACCCGCGCGCGCGTTTTCCGCGGCGTCGGTTAAAGTCACCAACGACGCGTCGTCATCTTCCCCCGCACACCACCACCCCCCCGCTCCCATGTCCGCGCGTCGCCACCCACGCATCGGCGTCGGCGTCGTCTTGCGCGCACCCGACGGTTCGATCGCCGTCGGCGTCCGTCGCGGTTCACACGGCGCCGGGCAGCTCGCCCTTCCCGGTGGCGCGCTCGAGTGGACCGAGCGCATCGCCGCGTGCGCGTCGCGCGAGACGCTCGAGGAGTGCGGTCTCGTCGTCCCTGAGCGAGAGTGGACCGTTCCCTTCGCCGTGAGCGAGTGCGTGATCGACGAGGACAATCACTGGATCACCGCGTTCGCGCTCGCCGACGTCCCGGCGGGGACGTCGTTGGAGAATCGCGAGCCGGGCAAGTGCGAGGGATGGCGATTCATGCATCCGAACGACATACGCGAGAAACCGGCGGGAGAGTTGTTTCTTCCGCTTCGTCTGCTCCTCGACGACGCGAAAGCGGGGTTGTAGTCGGCGCGAGACGCGACGCGAGACGCGCGCGCGCCGGCGGCGCCGGCGACGGGTTCGAGCGACTCGCCGGCGGGGCGTCGTCATTCATCGGCGTTCGCGCGCGCGAGGAGGCGGTCTCGGGACGGTGCGAGGGACGGTGTGGTAGAGAACGCGCGCGGGGTGACGGGGAGGACGCGCGCGAGGGCGTCGTGGACGCGAGCGCGCGGCGAGAGACGTAAAGGGGCGATCGGAGGGACGAGAGGGAGACGCCATGGCCCCGAAGAAGGTGCTCGGTGAAAAGCGTCTCACGGCGGAGGAGAAGAAGCGCAAGGAGGAGAAAGAGAAGCGCGAGAAGGAGAAGGAGCGTAAGGAGCGCAAGGCGCAGCTCGCGGCGGATCGGACGTTCGGTTTGAAGAATAAACACGTGTCGGCGAAAGTCGGCGCTCGAGTGGAGGAGCTCAAACGAGACGCGCCGACCAAGGAGGCGGAGCGCGCGCGCGCCGAGGCGAGAGCGCGAGAGAAAAAGAAGCAAAAGGAGGCAGAGGAGGCGGCGAAGCGCGAGTTGGAGATTTTGATGGGCGTGCGGTCGTCGATTCCGCAGAGACGAAAAGTGACGGAGGGCATGGAGGGCGAAGAGTTGGCGGAACAGCTCGAATCCATGGGCGTCACCGCGGAGCCGAAAAACTTCGTGCGAAAGACGGTGGAGGTCGAAGACGACGGCGCGGAGGCGCCGAAGGAGCTCACCGAGGAAGAGCGTAAGGAAATCATAGCTAAAATTGAGTTAGAAAAGGCGCACGCCAAGGAGGCCGAGTTAAAAGCCAAGGCGGACGTCAGTCCCTTCCACGTCGACGACGAGGGTTGGTACGACGAGGACGAAGATCCCTTCGAGTTGTTAAAGTTGGTCGCCGGTAATAAGCGCGCCGTCATCATGCCGAAAGGTCACGTCGAGACCGAGGAGATGGAGACGTAGGAGTCACACACAAAATACGTAGTACACGTTGCTAATACATCCACCATCAATCTATCGAGCATCCTTTCCCTGCGTCTCTCGCTCTTCTCTGAATAAAAGCGCCAATCGACCCGGCGCATACCCATCGTCGCCCATCTCCGCGCCCTCGGGCAACAGATTCCTCGCCCAATCTCGTCTCTCCGGCGGTTCGGCAACCAAACCGTCGACGGAGTGAAACACGCGGTCGCCTCGAAAAAACAAAACGTCACCATCGTTCACGACCACCTCCACCGCCGTCTCCGCGCTCTGTCCCTCCAACGCGCGATGCGACGCGAACTCACCGTACTGCTCTCCCTTTTCCGGTGGTTTCCCGATCGTCATCCTCGCGCCTCGGCCCAACGTCACCGCCACCACCCAGCCGACGGGTCTGTCCAGGTGCGCGCCCATCTTTTCCCTCCGTCGTCTCTCGTCCCCGTCCTCGCGTTCCCCGTACACCAACGCCCAAAAATGCGAAGCCTCATACGGATCTGCCATCGCACCGTCCCCGAACGTCGATCGAAGGACGCCGTCGTCGTCGTCCAACGCCGCCGCGCGCGAAGCGCAGGACCGCGCCAACGCGAACAACTCCTTCGGATCCTCCGTCATCGCCCCCACGTCCCCCCCACACGCGCCCGAACATCGACGCAATCCACACGCGCGCACGCACGCCATCGCGCGCTCGCGTCCTCGCGCGCGCGACGCGATGATCGTCGGATGATCGTTCGCCGCCGCTCTCGTCATCCAACGACCCGACGCGTTCGACGCCGCCTCACCGACGATTCCGGCCGTCCTCTCGCGCGCGCTCGCGTCCAGCGCTTCGCGAAGGACGTAGCACTCGTGCGGCAGACGCTCGAGCGTCGCGCGCGCGTCCACGGCGAGCATGGAGGCGCGCGCGCGATGAGATGAGGCGTCGACCGTGGATAGCGTCGGTCGTCACAGCGCCGACGCATGCGAAGCGCGAGCGCGGTGCGCGCAGAGCACGCGATCGAGTCCGCGTCCGGCGTCGAGGAAGCGCTCGAGGGGGTGTCCGAGGCGCGAGGATCGATGGCGCGCGCGAACGTCGTCAGGGCGGTCGCGCTGTCCCTGTGTTGGGCGTGCACGTCCTCGGCGCTCATCTTTCTGAATAATCATCTCCTGCGCGAGCACGGGTTCTCGTACCCGATGATGCTGTGCTCGATGGGGATGTTCAGCTCGTGGGGGATCTCGTTCGCGCTCGTGCGCGCGGGGAGGGTGAAGTTGCAGCACGAGGGGACGGTGACGCCGAGGTGGTACCTGAGACACATCGTCCCGATCGGTGGATTGGGCGCGGTGTCGCTGGGATTCGGGAATTACGTGTACTTGTATCTGAGCGTGAGTTTTATACAGATGCTCAAGGCTGGCGTGCCGGCGGTGACGCTGTTGGTGATGACGACGGCGGGGTTGGAAAAGTTGCACGGGACGACGCTGGCGGGCGTGGTCGTCGTCACCTTGGGAACCTTCATCGCGGTGTACGGCGAGGTGAAATTTAGCGCGATCGGGGTGATCATGATGCTGACGAGCGAGTTCGCGGAGGCGATCAGGATGGCATTTTATCAGTACGTGTTGGGGAATTTAAAGTTTGATTTGGTCGAGGGACTGTACATCATGGGACCGGCGTCCCTGTTGTTTCTCGGCGTCGGGATTGTGATTTTTGAATTACGCGATTTTTTGGAGAACGATGGGATGTACATAGTGATGGAGTCGCCGCATTATTTTCTCGCCGCCGCTTTGATGGGATTCGGGGTGAATTATTTGACGCTGGGCGTCATCAAGGCGACGAGCGGGTTGACGTTCAAGGTGATGGGACAGGTGAAGAACGCCGTCGTGATTTTACTGGCGGTCGTCATTTTCGGTAATCCGGTGACTGCGATTCAGCTATTTGGCTACACCTTGTCCATCGTCGGATTTTTCGTGTACCAAAAGGGAAAGATGCAGCAGCAGAAACTGGCTCAGAAGAGAGGTTCGCTTTGACGCGCTTTCAAAACTTGAAACGTAGATTGTTTATACGTTGATGATTATTAGATTTTCTTGTGCAGCATAGATGCCCCACAAAGTGACGCGCGCTCGTTGGAGTTTTGTTTCCATTTTTTCATTGCTTCTATTTTGTTAAAACATTTCGAGACGACAGCGGATGCTTCTAGGAAATCTAAGCTTTATTGCCCGGGGCGAGTGCCCTTGTCGGCGTGAGAACTTCTGTCGTCGCCCTGTTGCTCCGTACCGGGCATCGGCACACCGGCCGCCTCGTATTGCGCTTGCTGCTGAGCCAACAGACGCTCGTAATCCTGAACTTCCATAACGTTCAAGCCCTTCGTGATCACCTTGTCGATCAAGCCGTACTCGATGGCTTGGTTTGGGGTGAAGTAGCGCGTGCGGTCGAGATCCTCACGAACCTCTTCCATATCCTTCCCAGAGAACTCGGACATGAATCCCATGTACGTGTCCTCATACATGGCGCACTCGTTCGCGCGAATCTGAACGTTTTGCGTCGAATCGAACGTGCGGTTCAACTTCGGCGGCGTCGTCGAGATTTGCACGTGCGGCAAAGAGTGTCTGCATCCCTTATCGCCCGCCGCCAAAACCAACGACGCGTTGCCGTGGCACTTACCGACGGCAACTGTGTGAATCTTCGGTCGAATGTAACGCATCGTATCCAAAATGGCGTACGCTTCGTTGTCCATACCCACTACTTCGCCCTTCTCGTTCGTCGACCCCCCTGAGTTGATGTACACGTAGCACGGCTTATCCGCCTGTTCATAGCCGAGGTACAACAACTGCGCCACCACGAGCTCCGTGACCGCCGGTACGAGCGACATACCGATGTAGCAAATACGAGCGTTGAGCAAAAGAGACGGAAGATCCGGCGGCGCGACCGCCCCCGCCGGCGCCATCCCCCCGTGCGTCATCGTCGCCCCGCTCATCACCGTTCTATACCTCGCCGGTTCGTTCTGATCGCTCGGTACCTCCTTAGCATACGCCGCGCGCGCGCCCAAATCCAACGCCTTGACGCTGAATCGCTCTTTCGCTTCATCACCCGCCAATCCCAACGCCTCGATCTGATTGCGCGTGAGCCCGCGACCCGTCCCTCTGAGGTCCGGAAACCTCTCCTCCGGAGTCAAATCTCGCTCCGTACCGACGACATCGAAGAAATCCTCGTGGCCAAAGTTCATCCCCGCGCGCGTCAACGCCCGTCGCGACCGCACGGTCGCGGACGCGCCCCTCGGAAGCGAGGCTCGCGTTCTTAGGGTTACCCGCTGCGTCGCTCCCATCGCGCGCGCGGTGTGCATGGCGCGCGCGTACGCTTCGTGTACGCGTCTCAACGACGACGCGGGCTCTTTCCTTTTCTCGCGTGCGGGGACCTCGCGGCGGTCGCGCGCGTGTGTGACGACGAGACGACGGGGCGATGGGGCACGGAATCATCACCCTCGGGTTGACGAGACGCGAGCGAGAGACGCGCGCGAAGACACGAGAGGCGCCTGGAGTCGTCTCGAGCGGTGTCCGCGAATGTAGACGAGCGAAAGAAAGAAACAATGATATTAATCAACTTTGCGAGAGCGTGTGCGACGCGTGCTCGGAGCGCGAGTCGTCGTCGTGGGTGGTTTCTTCGGCGCGGCGGCGGATGTCTTGCTCGCGTACGCCTTGAGGTAAAAGTTGCCGAACAAGACGAGCATGTTGGCCATGACGAACATCTGCGCCCACGGAAGGGAGACCGGACAGTGCTGCTCGCGAAGCACGAAGACGGCGTGGACGAAGACGACGATGAATTGGAGCATTTGCGCCTGGGTGATGTATCGCTTCCACGGGCAGGAGACACCGAGCGCCGCCATCAAGTAATACGAGTACATGACGATGTGAATGAACGAGTTGCACGCCGCGCCGAAGTAGGCGTCAGCGCAATCATTTCTCGCCATGAGATGACAGACGAACCACCACGCCCAGATCAACAGCGCGTGATGGTACACGTGCAGAAAGCTCAACTGCTTCGTCTTTTTGCGCACCACCATGAAAACAGTGTCGAGCAATTCCAGGTACTTGTTGTTGTAGTGAAACCACACCCCGAGCAAGAGCTTGAACGTTCTATTATCGCTCCACGGGAGCTTGGATCCCCACATCGGCTGCTTGAGCGCGATGATCTCGTGAATGAACAACCCCAACACGCCGACGTTGAAAACCGTCTGATAGGCGTTGTACGCCAGCATGAACCCCTTGGGATCCATCGCCTCTCGCGACGCCATCACGCGAGGTCCGAGCAGGCAAAAAAGCAAATACCCGCTCGTCGCGCACGCCGGAAGCGCCAGCGAGAGATCGCCGATCCATTGCTGGACGTTCACGTTCGCCATGCCGCCCGTTCGTGCGTGCGACCAATCGGTCGCGTACGCGTACGTCGCGTAACCGTACACGGCGAACGCGACCAGCGCGACGACGGGAACGCGAGTCATGATTGTCCCTCGCGCGCTTCTTCGCCCTCGAGCGCTCGACGACGCCTCTCGCGGCTCGCTCTGACGCGAGCCTGGTCGTCAAAACCTCTGGCGAGCGAGCCGACGCGCGCGCGTCAGTCTCTCGCGCGTCGAGCGAGCGACGCACGCGCGAAGACACGCGCGAAGAGATTCTCGCGACTCGTTTCGCCGAGGCGCACGGAGCGCTCGAGCGCGCGCCATGCGAGCGATGGCGACGTCGGGAGGCGCGCGCGTCGGGACACCGATGACGAGACGAACGCGCGCGCGCGTCGCGCGATCGACGACGCGCGTCGCGATGACGCGCGCGACGAGACGCGCGTCGTTCTCGCACCGCGCTCGACGCGTCGTTCGACCGAACGCGACCGAAAACGTCACGGAGGAGGCGTTCGACGAGGCTGATTTGGATAACATCGTCTTCGCGGACCTGAGCGAGGAGGCGGCCATCTCGAACAAGTCTGGCGCCGGCGCCACGATGGCGGCGCCCGATTGGATGACGCAGTTGAATCGTTTGTGGGGAGGCGAGTCGGAGATTCCGGTGGCGGACGCCAAGTTGGAGGACATCACGGGATTGTTGGGAGGCGGTTTGTTTCAGCCGTTGTTCAAGTGGATGCGTGAGAGCGGGTCGGTGTATCTTCTCCCCACGGGTCCGATCACGTCGTACGTCGTCGTGAGCGACCCAGCGTGCATCAAACATGTGCTGTTCAACTACGGGAGCAAGTACATCAAGGGCACGATCGCGGAGGCTGGGGAGTTTTTGTTTGGATTGGGCGTGGCGTTGCAAGAACTCGAGCCGTGGAAGATTCGGAGAAAAGCCGTCGCGCCGTCTTTGCACCGAAAGTACGTCGAAGCCATGGTCGATCGGTGCTTCGGGCCGTGCGCGGATCGAATGGTGACCATGTTAGAGTCTGAGTCCGCGAGCGGTCCCGTCGGTAGCGTGAACATGGAGAGTCGATTCAGTAAGACGGCGCTCGACATCATCGGCATCTCCGTCTTCAACTACGATTTCGAAGCGTTGACGACGGCGGCTCCGGTGATTCAGGCGACGTACACCGCGCTCAAGGAGGTGGAGACGCGTTCAATGGATTTGTTGCCGACGTGGCGTTTGCCGGAACAGTTCTTACGCGCGGTGAGCCCGCGACAAAAGGCGGCGCAAGACGCCGTCACCGTCATTCGCGACGTCACGCAAAAGCTCGTCGACGACTGCAAGCGCATGGTGGAGGAGGAAGAAAAGGTTGGTGGCGCCGAGGAGTGGGCGCGCGATTACCTGAACGAATCCAACCCTTCGGTGTTGAGATATCTCATCGCCGCGCGCGAAGAAGTGTCTTCCACGCAGCTCAGAGACGATTTGCTCTCGCTCCTCGTCGCCGGACACGAGACGACGGCGTCCGTCCTCACGTGGGGCACGTACGAGCTTCTCAAGCCCGAGAACGCGGAGCAGTTGCGTTTGCTTCGCGCCGAGCTCGACGAAGTGCTCGGCACGCGTCCGTATCCGACGTTCGCGGACTTGCCCAACATGCCCTACCTCGAGCGATGCTTTCACGAGTCCATGCGTCTGTATCCGCAGCCGCCCGTGTACACGCGCCGCGCCGTCGTCGAGGACGTCTTGCCGAACGGCATGACGGTGCCGAAGAACCAAGATTTGCTGGTATCCATCTACAACCTTCACCGTTCGCCCGATAACTGGGGGCCGACGTCGCAAGAGTTTGAACCGATGCGATTCGGTCCGTTGGCCAACGGACAACCGAACGAGTTGAACACGGATTACCGCTACGTGCCGTTTAGCGCGGGACCGAGACGATGTCCGGGAGATAAATTTGCCGTGTACGAGGGCATCGTCATCTGGGCGACGATGATCAGACGATTAGACTTAGAGTTGAAGCCTGGGCACGACGTGGTGATGACGTCCGGGGCGACGATTCACACCAAGAATGGTTTGCTCGCCACGGTGAAACCGCGCGCGATGCGCGAGGTTCCCGAGGCGGAGCGCGTCGACTGGGCCAACTTGAAGCCGGCGAAGGATATCGGCGAGGAGTGGATGGCGCCGTTCTACGGTGAGGCGCCGGTGTCGTCCGCCGGAAAATGTCCGATGGGACACTAAACGCGATTCATTCAAGACGATTTGTTAATACTAAAGCGAGCGAAAAACGGAAACCCCAGTTATCTCCAACCGTGCCAGTCTGATTACAATCTAAGTTTTATCACGTGGCACCCCAAATTACGACCCGAGGCTTATTCCTCTTCCTCTTCATCGCCGTCGCCACCAGCCGCCGCCGCCATGCGCTTGCGCTTGACACGACCCGGGCGACCGCCACCTAACGGCGAGTTCAACGCGAAGTCGATGTGCTTTTGCGAATCGGTGCGCACCAAGAAGCTCGGCACGTTCACGATTTGCTTGCCGACGCGAATGTGGCGTTGGCGGATCAAGACACGCGCGTGGTGCACGGACTTGGCCAAACCAAGCTTGAAGACGAGGGTTTGCAAGCGTCGCTCCAAGAATTGTTCCGGGCCGAGCGCCAAGACGTAATCGAGCTTGTCTTGGGTCTCGTCCAACAAGCCGTAGTTGCGCATACGGCGCATGATAGCCTCACCCTCGAAGATACGCTTCGGGTCCTTCTCATCCAAGGTCAACAACACACGAGCGGCGTTACGGAGCTTGTTGAGCGCGAATTGCACGCGCCACAACTCGCGCTTGTTGCGCAAGCCGAACTCGCCGACGATCTTCAACTCAGAGTCGAGACGCTCCTTCTCGAACGGACGTCTCGGCTTCTTGAACGTCTTACCATCTGCGCGCATCGTAAAAAACAGTCAAACGTCAGTCACTCGTTCGTTTTAATCGCTGACACCCCCGCCCGGACCCTCGCGCGCGCGACGCCGGTCGCCCGACATCCATCGCGCCCGAAAACCCCAACGCGGGTCGTCGCGTCGCATCTTCCATCTCCCATCGCCCCTCTCACGCGTCGCGTTTCGCGCGCGAACGCCGCGCGAACACTCGCAAACGACGATAGTATTATCAAATCATCGTTCACGCGCGCCCGCGCGCGCCCGCGCGCCCATGCGCGACGTCCAGCCCCTCGCGATCGCCCCGCGGCGCGAAAACCCCAAAACGCCCCGGCGGACCACCGCGCGCGATCGATCGATCGCGCGCGTCGGTCGCGCCGACGCTCCGACGCGCGCGCTCGCGTCGAATCGATGACGCACAGTTGCGGTAGAAGGTGGAGGACGGCATACTCTCGGTCGGAGCGCGTCGCGAAGAGGCGGCTCGGTGCGCTCGCGCTCGCGCATCCAAGGCGGGCGGGGCGTCGCGCGGCGGAGGGGACTCAGCCACCGATCATGACTCAATGGGGAATAGACGAGTCATGACCGGTGGAAAGACCCCCCTTGGTGTGGTCGTTCGGCGCGCGCGCGAGCCACCGGTCGAGCGCGAGAGCGCGCCGCGGGGAGTCGCGCGCGTTCGCGGGCGGGGCGAGGGAGCGGTCCGTCGGTGGGGTGGAACGCGTTCGCGCGAACCGCTCGTCGGGAGCGCGGACTTTGGCTCGGGCGACGTCGTCATCGGCGCGCGCCGAAGAACAGTTACCGCTCATGGCGTCATCCCTCCTCGCGCGACGTCTCCTCGACGCATCGCGCGCGCGCGTCGCGCGAGATGGCGTGCGGATAGTCTCGCGCGCGGCGTCGAGCGCGAGCGCGCCGTGCTGGAGCTGCGGCGAGCCGTCGACGTCGGCAACGGCCGAGACGCTCGAGGGTGACTTTTTCTGCGCCTCGTGCGGGGTGATTCAACCGCCGTCCGGCGCCGATCACTTCAAAACGTTGGGAGTGTGCGTGCGTACGATGTGATGATCGTTCAACCGTTCGCCCGAGCGCGCTGACTGACTTCGATGGGCGTTTTCTCGCGCGCGCAGTGAGCAAAAGTTTGCTTTGGAGGCGAGCGCGCTCGAGGAGGCGATGAAGCGCCGACAGAAGCTGTTGCATCCCGATAAATTTAGCACGAAGAGCGAGGCGGAGCGACAATACAGCGCTGACCAAGCGTCGGCGGTGAACGACGCGTACGGTACGCTGCGCGATCCGTTGAAGAGGGCAAAGTATATATTGGACGCGCGCGGTTGGGGGGTGACTGAACGGGACGGGAGGGACACGCCTGTGGATCCTGAGCTTTTGATGGAGGTCATGGAGGCCAGGGAGGCCATCTTAGACGCCGACGGAGACACGGACGCGTTACGCGAGCTTCTGAGGGAACACAGTTCGCGGGTGAAAAAGTGTGAAGAGGAGGCGAGGGAGGCGTTGGACGCCGAGCCGATGGACGGCGAGCGCGCGAAAAATATCGTCGTCGAGATGACGTACTTTGTTCGAATAGTGGAGGAAATCAAGGCAAAGATGTGATTTGTCCTAGCTACAGTAGCCTGCTTATTATAGGTTAAGTTGTTGTTCAGAAGGAGATGAGATCTTCATCCGAACGAGTCGGTGCTTTGACGCTGGCTGTGACATCCACGTTGGCCATTCGCCGGGATAAGCGCTTGATGTGATCTTCGACGATGGAAATCGCGGCTTGTAGCTCGGGATGCGTCACGAACTTACGACCATAGTCTAACGATTGCGATTCGCGCGATACGTGCATCTCTGCGTTCTCCATGCCAAACTTGTTCCAGTCTCTCAACGCCGTTGTCTCCATCTTCGTGCACCGGTCGTCGACGTAGGCCCGCAACTCGGTGAGCGTGCGTTTCGTCTTGCTTCGATCAGTCTTACTCCAATCAACGCTCTCCTGTAACGCATCCACACGCTTTGAAACGTCATCGAACAACTCTCGCACGGACAGCGTCGACGGTCGATCCCGCAACGTGCGCTCCATGCTCTCGTGCATGCTTTGAATGATGACGCTCTGTTCGTCTTGCTTTTGCGCCAGATTTGCGAGTCGACCTTGGATGGACCCGGACGAGTCCACCAACGATTGCGAGTACGTCTCGATGTGCGCCATCTTGCGCGGTGTACTCATGGGAGAGCTCGACGGTGAGTAACCGAATTCGTGCAAGTCTGCGCCGCCGCCGCCCACTCCGAAAACAGCGTCTTGAATCGGTACGAGTTCCTTGCGTAAGACTTGGAGAGATTTCTTCGACGAACTCTTCATCTCGTCGCGCAAGTCTCTTTCCAACATGGACACACTATGCATCACATTCTTCTCGAGCGTGGCGACGGCGTTGGCTTGCGCCTCCGCGGTGGGCTTGGCCGCCGCCTTTTCGAGTCGCATCGTCACCTCGCAGGATTCCACACGCAGCTCATTCGTAGACATGCGCTCTTCGAATCGATGGAACATTTCATCCAATCTATCGATTCGTGTGTTGGTACCTGCTTCCGTGATCCCACGCGTGGCCTCCGCCTCGCCCAAGACGCGCTTCATCGTGCGCGTGTGCTCCTCCGCAACCTTGGACAGGGTGTCCACGGAGCTCTTTTCGCTTCCCTTGAGTGCCGCGATACTTTCCTCTCGAAGCTCAGCGAAGGCCGTGTGCTGACTCTTAATCCACTGTTTCAACTCGTCCGCGCGTTCCGACGCCGCCTGCATTCGGTTGACGCTCGAGAGCACGCTCTCCTTGAATGAGTTGTTCTCGTCGTCCGCCTTGCGCAGCGCTTCTTCTGCCAGCGAGACGCATTTACGTGTCTCTTGCGCCGCTCGCTCGGCGTTACGCGCAGCCGCGCTATCGGTCGATGATTCGATCTCGCGCAATCGGGACTGCATCACCTCAGTCACGGTGGACTCTGCCTGTTCTGACACCTTTTCCACGACCTTGGCGCCCCATTCCTTCAACTGCCCGGCGAGTACCTCACCCTGTTCTTGCACCAAGTGTGCGTGTTGCTCCGAAGTGGAGGCGATCTCATCGCCCAAGGCGGAGATGCGCTGGACATTCGTCTCGATCTGCTCGAGCGTCTCTTGACCTCGAGAAGTGATGCGTTGGACGATGTCATTCGCCTCAGACTCCATCTTCTCCGCACGCGCCAATGACTCCTTAAATTGATTGTACGTCTCTTGTACGTGACCAGACTGATCGAGCACACGCTTCAAATCATCGTTGCACTCTTCGCTCAACCGCTCGACGGTTTGCGAAAGTTCTCGAACTTCAACGAGCGCTTCGTTCACGGCGACGGCGTCTTGCGAAGCGCGCGTCGCGCGCGCCTTGACGATTTCCAATTCACTGACGATCGACGGCACGTCCGCAGCCGCGAGCGATAACGCCGTCTGGTTCGTCTTCATTCTCGTCTCCTGAGCCTCGACTTCGAGCTCTCTCACGAGCGTCGTGACGTCCGCGATCTGTCCCGACATCGCGTTCAATCTCTCGTCCATCGCGCTCGCCGCCGCCTCCGCTCCCTCCGTCGCTTTGACGCTGATTTGCGTCTCCAACTCGAACAGGTCCACCGCAACCTTGCTCGACGTCGTCGCCTGCAACGTCTCGAGCGCCGCGACGCGCTCCAACGTCGCCGTGTGTATCGCTCTCGACGACTGCAACTCTTCCCTCAACTGCCGAACCGCGTCCTCGAGCGCCTCCACGCGCCTCTCCGCAGCCTCGTTCCTCGCCTCCGCGAGCTCCAATTTCAACGCGTCCACCTCGAGCACCGCCTCCATTGCCTTGGACGGCGTCCTCATCGGCGTCTTCTCCCCCGCATCCCACCTCTCGTCAGCCTCCGCCTCGGCGCGTCTTCGAAGCGTCTCCACCTCTCCTCGCGCCGAATCGATCCCTCGCTCGTGTCGTCGCAACACGTACGCCACGCCTTCGATCGCTCGACGCACGCACGGACGAACGTCGCGCCACTCTCGCTCGCCCCTCGCGACGTCCTCGACGCGCAGGAAATCGTCCACGCCGAATCCTCGTCGCGCCTCGCTCACCGAGCGCGTCTCGACGGAATCGACCCCCGCGCGAGGCGTCGCGGGCGACGCGCGGCCGTGCGTTCGCGGGGAATCGTTCGGGGGCGATGTCGTCGGCGACGTCGGCGCCGACATGGCGCGCGTTCGAGCGCGAGAGGGCGGCGCGCGCGCGTCAAGATGACGGATGGATGTCACCGATTCAACGGTGTCCTGCCGAATGACGAAAACCTCGCAGCACTGTTTACCCATATACGCAGCGTCCGCACTCGAGTCCTCGTCGCGCGCCGCGCGTCACAACGTCGCCGTCTCGCTCGCGCGCGAGCCGAACGAGCGCGCGAATGATCGCGATCGCATTCCTCTCTCGCCCGCAGTCCGCCGCGACCGCGGCGTCGGCGTCTCGCGTCTCTCGCGCGTCGTCTTCGTCCTCTTCGTCGGCGGCGGTGTCGGGACGTCCGCGCGCGTTCGCGCGTCGGGTGACGCGCGAGGGCGTCGCGGCGTCGCGCGGCGTCGCGCGACGATCGAGCACGGTCGTCATGGCGAGCGGCAGGGACGACGAGCCGCGACCGCGGGATCCGAAGGAGTATAAGATCGCGACCAAGCTCGCGCACGCGAAGACGTCGACGACGGACCCGTACGGGGCGTCCTCGCCTCCGCTGTACCAGACGGCGACGTTCGCGCAGCCGAGCGCGACGGAGAATGGACCGTACGATTACACGCGAAGCGGGAACCCGACCCGGACGCAGTTGGAGGAGCAGATGGCGGTGCTCGAGAACGCCGACCGGGCGTTCGCTTTTTCGTCGGGCATGTCGGCGTTGATGTGCGTCACTCGGTTGGTGAACGCGGGCGAGCGCATCGTGACGGGCGATGACATCTACGGCGGCACGTCGAGACTTCTCGCGCAAGTCGTGCCCAAGGTGGGCATCGAGGTGGTGAACGTGGACATGAACGACTTGGACGCGGTGCGAGAAGCCATCGAGGGCGGAAACACGACCATGGTGATGATGGAATCTCCCACTAATCCTCGATTGCAAGTGCTCGACATCAAATCCATCAGCGACATGGCGCACGCGAAGGGCGCGCTCGTGTGCGTGGATAACTCGATCATGTGCCCGACGTTTCAGGCACCACTCGCGCTCGGCGCCGACATCTCCATGACCTCGGCGACCAAGTTCATCGCGGGTCACTCCGACCTCACGGGTGGATTGCTCGCGTGCAACGGCGAAGAGCTCGGGAAGAGAATTTATTTCCATCAAAACGCCGAGGGTTTGCACCTCGCGCCGTTCGATTGCTGGTTGACTCTCCGCGGCTTGAAGACGATGCAACTCCGCATGGATCGTCAACAAGCCAACGCGATGAAGCTCACCGAATGGCTCGAGGCGCACCCTCGCGTCCAAAAGGTCAACTACCCGGGTCTGAAGGCGAACGCCGGTCACGACTTGCACTTCAAGCAGGCCACCGGCGCGGGTTCCATCTTCTCCTTCATCACTGGCGACATCGAGTTTTCTAAAATCGTCGTTGAGGAGACCAAGCTTCACAAAATCACCGTCTCTTTCGGCGGCACCACGTCTCTGATTTCGCTCCCGTGCTTCATGTCCCACGCGAGCATCCCCGCCGAAGTTCGCGCCGCGAGAGGTTTACCGGACGATCTCGTTCGCATCTCGTGCGGCATCGAGGACGCCGACGACTTGTTGGCCGACTTGCAATACGCCTTCGCCGTGGCGGAGAAACGGTGCGGCACCAAGTGACGCCGACGCCGCGAGCGACATTCGCGTCCAGCGCGTCCAATCGATCATTTTTTAATTCATTGTCTCCATAACGCCTCTCTGTACCGTCACCGGCGTCCCGCGCGCCTCGAGCGTCGTCACGACGTCCGACATAGGAACCGAACCGACACCTCGTGCGAGTCGACGGACGTCGCCCGCACACGGCGACGCGCGAACGTACACACGCTCGGGTGCGAGACCACGCGAGCACGCGAAAGAGGAACAAACCAACGCGCGAGACGAACGACCCGTCGACCTCGACGACGCGCGGGAACGCTGGGAGAGAGGCACATGATGACGACGACAACCACGAGAGCCGCCGCGGCGAGAGTGTCAGGCTGGCGAACGCGCAGAGGCGAGAGAAGAGCGCACGTCGTGGCGAGGACGACGATGGGTGAAAATGTGAGCGAACCGGTTAAAAAGAATGGGAGCGATGTGCGTCGAGGACGAGCGTTGGAATCTGGGTCGGACGAGAGCGAGGAGGAATGCGCGCCGCGCGCACGAACGGATGAAAAGCGACAGAGTCGCTGGTCGAGCGAATTTTGGGATGAACTAGAATTCGACGTGATGGAGCCGTGGATGATGCAAGAGGACGACACGAGAGGGGATGGGTTTCTGCGCTCTGAATCGCTCCTCAGTCCGTCTTGGAGATTGATGTTACTATCGGATGGTTCCGTGACGGTGAGCGTTCTCGTTTCGAGCCGAGACGCGTCGACTGACCCGACCCTCTTCTCTCGCGCAGCGTCACTTGAAGCTTCTTACCGGCCGTGTCGACGTCACGACCAATGTCATATGGCAAGGTAACATCGACGCGAGCGAACCGCTCTCTCGAGACGCCGGCGTCATCGCCGACGTCTCCAAACGTCTCCGCGCCACCGACGACGACTCGCCCCTCCTCCAACGCGAGGTCGACCTCTGCGACGCCTCGGGAGTCCCCCTGTGCTACGCCGCGAGCTGGTGGAACCTGAACGCGTCTCGCGACATCGTCCTCGACGCCGACGCCGAGAACGGCTTCGGCGCCCTCGACCGCCCCGTCTGGCTCAAACTCGCCGAGACGAAAACAGAGCTCTTTCGCGAGGTGCGCCGCATCTACCGCGGCGTCTCCCCCGCGCTCGCCACCGCCTGGGACTTACCCTCAAACACCACCTTTTGGGCGCGCCACTACATCTTCTGGTGTCACCGCCGTCCACTCTGCGTGATCCACGAGGTGATGAGCCCGAGACTCGAGCGCTACCTCGGCCCTCCCGAGTCCGCCGCGCGCCGCCCGCCCGAATCGCGTCGCGGATGACACACGAAGGCACACACTTCGGCGCACCGCGCGTGTAAATCACCGACAAAAAGTAAAACCAACCGCCGGCATCACCACACCGCCCTTCGCGAACCGACCGAAATGGACGCGCGCGCGCCGGAACCGACGCCGCGCGCCGCGCGCCGCGCGTCCACCATTCACCAGTCACGACCCATCCCCGAGTCCCCCTCATCACCACGAGTGGATAGGAAGGAATATCCGGATCCGTGTCCATGCATCCGAGGTTCATGACTCACCATGAGAGACGACGGCGTCGCGCGCGCACTAAAAGCCGCGCCACCGGCGAGACGTCACTTTCCGCACGCGAAGGAAACTTCTCATCCACATCCATCATGTCGTCCTCCATGTGCGTCGTCGAGACGTCCAGCGCCGGTCGCGAATACAAGGTTCGCGACATGGCGCAAGCTGATTTCGGGTGCGTGCGATGCGCCGACGCGCTCGACGCGAATTCGTTCGATTCGCGCGCGACGGAGGGGACGACGACGCGGATGATCCGGACGTCGCGCGTCCGTGGCGGCGATCGCGATGGGGGCGACAGATGCGCGCGTGGACGAGCGCGCGAGGGTGGGACGCGCGCGTGAATCGAAGATGTGCTCTGAGTGAATTACGCGCGATCGATCGATCGCGTCGCGAGGGACGCGCGAGGCCGCGTCGCGGGGCGCACGCGCGGTGGATGATTGATTACGAGATCTGTCTATCCGAAACGCCGGTCGGTGGGTCGGGAACCGTCCCCTCTGGGCGCGCGCCGCCTCGCGGGCGACGGCGCGGGATCGATCGTTCGTTCGGCGACCGACGGCGTGAAGGGGACGAAGAAGTGAAAATAGAGGGAAAGAAGAGTGGTGCCCGCGTGAACGCGATGACTGACGATGACGATTCGCGCACGTACGTTTTCGCGCGCGCAGTCGCATGGAGATCGAACTCGCGCAAGTCGAAATGCCGGGTCTCATGTCCTGCATCGCCGAATTCGGCCCGGCGCAACCGCTCGCGGGTGCCAACATCTCCGGGTCTTTGCACATGACCATCCAAACCGCGGTTCTCATCGAGACGCTCGTCGCGCTCGGTGCCAACGTGCGTTGGTGCTCGTGCAACATCTTCTCCACGCAAGATCACGCCGCCGCCGCCGTCGCTCGCGACTCCGCCGCGGTTTTCGCGTGGAAGGGTGAGACCCTCGAGGAGTACTGGTGGTGCACGGATCAAATGCTCAACTGGGGCGACAAGCCGCTCGACATTATCGTCGATGACGGTGGAGATGCCACTTTGTTGATCCACGAAGGTTACAAGGCGGAGATTGAGTTCGCCAAGTCTGGCGCCGTCCCGGACCCGGCCTCCACCGACAACGCCGAAATGAAGTGCGTCTTGAAGATCATCGCTGAGAACTTGAAGACCAACCCGAACCGCTGGCACAAGATCGTCGAGACCTGCGTCGGTGTCTCTGAAGAGACCACCACTGGCGTCAAGCGTCTCTACGAAATGCAAAAGGCGGGCGAACTTTTGTTCCCGGCCATCAACGTCAACGACTCCGTGACCAAGTGCAAGTTCGACAACCTCTACGGTTGCCGACACTCTCTCCCGGACGGTATCATGCGTGCCACTGACGTCATGATTGCGTCCAAGACCTGCTGGGTCGCCGGCTACGGTGACGTCGGTAAGGGTTCCGCCGCCGCGCTCAAGGCCGCCGGCGCCCGTGTGATTGTGTCCGAAATTGACCCGATCTGCGCGCTCCAAGCCGCCATGGAAGGTTACCAAGTTGCCCCGATCGAAGATGTCGTCGACCAAGTCGACATCTTCATCACCACCACGGGTAACAAGGACATCATTATGGTTAAGCACATGGAAAAGATGAAGAACAACGCCATCGTCGGTAACATTGGTCACTTCGACAACGAAATCGACATGGCCGGCCTCGAGTCCTTCCCGGGCATCAAGCGTCAAAACATCAAGCCGCAATGCGACCGATTCGAATTCCCGGATGGCCACGGCATCATCATGCTCGCCGAAGGTCGTCTCCTCAACCTCGGCTGCGCCACGGGTCACCCGTCCTTCGTCATGTCTTGCTCCTTCACCAACCAAGCGATCGCCCAGCTCGAACTCTGGAACGAACGCAAGTCTGGCAAGTACGAAAAGAAGGTGTACGTGCTCCCGAAGCACTTGGACGAAAAGGTTGCCGCGCTCCACCTCGGCAAGATTGGTGTCAAGCTCACCAAGCTCTCCGACGAGCAAGCGAAGTACATCAACGTCCCGGTCGATGGCCCGTACAAGCCGGCTGCGTACCGCTACTAGATGGAGTGACCTCGCAGTCACCAACGCGAGGATTCGTCGTCGTCGCTACCGCCGCGTAGCGATCCCGATGTGACCTCTCGCGAGACATTTGTTCACGCCCAACGCATTTCACCGTTGGGACCGACGTGTGTACTGAAGGTGAAAATAGGTTTGCTCAGAGTAGTAGAAGACGATCAACAAGCACATTGGTCGATGATTTTTTGAATATTTGATTTCATTCAGATTCGCCCGATCCAACGCCACGGCTCCCGCTCGCCTCCTCTTCGCGCGTCGCTCGCTCGGAAAGAGTCGTCCCGAGACGACGATCGGCGTCGTCTTCATCTTTATCCGAGAGATCTCACGGCGCCGCACTCACCGTCGCGCGTCGTCGCTTCCCTCGCGCGAACCGATACGCATGTCCGCGGATCCCAAAGTCGCCGTCATGGCGAGCGCGTTCGGCGACGCCACCGCGCCCGTCGAAACCGTCGACGTCGGCGCGTTCACCGCCGCCGCCGATGGATTAGTCGCCCTGAACGACCATCTGGCGACGCGATCCGCCGTCGCGGGTCACGCGCTCACGTCGAGCGACGCCGAGGTGTACGTCACCGTCATCGCCGCGCTCAATGCGTCGAGCGAGGCGTTGCCGCACGCGAGACGTTGGGCCTCGTTCGTCTGCGCCAGAGGCGCCGCGGCCGAGGCCGGCGTCGAGACGGCGCGAGCGTTGACGCACGCGAACGCGCCGGTGTTCGAACGCCCAGCGCCGGGGGAAAAGAAGGCGAGCGCGAGCACGAGCGGCCAGGGCGAGGGCGAAGGAAAGAAGAAGAAGGAGAAGAAGGAGAAGAAGGGCGGCGAGCCGAAGGCTTCGACGCCGTCCACCAAGCGCATGGACGTCTCGGTGCTCGATATTCGCGTCGGCGTCATCACCAAGGCTTGGGAACACCCGGACGCGGATAAGCTCTGGGTCGAGAACATTGATTTAGGGGAGAAGGGCGTGCGACAGATTTGCAGTGGTTTGCGAGCGTTCAAGACGAAGGAGCAAATGGAAGGCGCGCGCGTGTGCGTCATCGTCAACGTCAAGCCCGGAAAGCTTCGCGACGTCAAGTCCGATGGCCTCGTCTTGTGCACTTCCAATGCCGATCACACCGAAGTCGACTTTGTCATTCCGCCGGAAGGCGCCGCCGTCGGCGAACGCGTCATGTTCGCCGGCTTTGAAGGCGAACCCGAGGAAGTGCTCAACCCGAAGAAGAAGCAACTCGATGCGGTTTCTCCGGACTTGAAGACGAACGCCGAGGGCGTCGCGTGCTACAAGGACATTCCTTTCACCACCTCTGCGGGCGTGTGCACGAGTCCCTTGAAGGATTGCCACATCAAGTAACCGTTTCGTTTCTCGAGTTGACGTTTTTTCCCGAGTGTGCCTCGCTAAAAGAATCTTGAAATACAATAATCCTACTCACTAGTTGCTCTGATTGGCGCGCGCGCGTGGCGTGACGCAATGCACACGTGTCACGACGCATCTATAACTCAGTCGCGGTTGATGTCGATTTCGATATTATCCAATAATCGAACAGTCCCGAACTTGGCAGCGATGGCTATCACGCACGAGGACGTCACCGCGCCAGAATGAGGCTTCAAAGATACGGGCTGCATCACGCGCACGTAATCCACCACGCCTCCACCATTTTCGATACCTTCAGAAACCATCTTCTCTAAACTCTCACCCGTCGTCGTTTCGCGCTCGGCCAACGCTTTGGCTTCACGCAAGGTTCTATTAATAACAGTCGCTTCCCGACGTTTCTCCGGCGCGAGTAATAAATTTCTCGAGCTCATCGCCAGACCGTCCGCCTCGCGCACGATCTCACCACCGACGATGTCGATGTCAAAATTCAAATCCCTCACCATGCGCTGAATCACCCGCCACTGCTGATAATCCTTCTTCCCGAACACGGCGACGTCCGGCTCGACTACGTTGAACAACTTGGTCACCACCGTCGCCACTCCCCTGAAAAAGTGCGGCCTCGTCCCCGAACACAACCCCTTACTCAACTCCGTCACCTCAACGAACGTCTCGTGCGGATCCTCCCCATCCTGCGCCGTCGCGTACATGCGTTTCGGCTGATACACGCAGTCCACCCCGCGCGCCTCCGCCGCGCGAACGTCCTCCGCCGTGCGCGGATACTGATCGAAATCCTCCCCCGGCGCGAACTGCGTCTCATTGACGTAAATCGACAGCACCACCGCGTCTCCCTTCGCGCGCGCGTGGTCCACGAGCGACAGATGACCCTCGTGCAGCGCCCCCATCGTGGGCACGAACGCGATGCGTTTGCCCTCCGCGCGTCGCGCGCGCGACCACCGTCGCATCTCCGACGCGTCCGTGACGACGAACATGTCGCCGTCGTCGCGTCCGCCTCCCCGCTCGGCCTCGAGCTCGACCGAGCACGCGCCGCGCTCTCACGCGCGCGCGCGTCCTCTCGCGCTCGATCGCGTCACAATCTTGCGCGGTTCGCGCGTCGCGTTCGCACGCGCACTCGCCGCGCGCGCGGTGTCCGACCGTCGTCACCGCGCGAACCGACGCATTTTTCCGCGCTCGTCCGCCGTCGCGCGTCCTCTCTCTCTCCGCGACGACGCGGTGACGCCGGCGCGCGCGCGACGACGATGGATTTCAACGAGTTGGAATCTCGCGAGGGCGTTCGGTTGTCGTGGAACGCGTGGCCGTGTTCGCGCATCGACGCCACGCGCGTGGTGCTTCCGATCGGTGCCCTGGTGACGCCCGGGCGAGATCTCGGCGAACACGCGCCCGTGCTGCCGTACGAACCCGTCGTGTGCGAGGGATGCCAGGCGGTGTTGAACCCGTATTGCTCGATCGATTACTACGGCAAGGCGTGGAGGTGTTCTCTGTGCGATGGATTGAATAAGCTACCGAGGAATTACGAACAGATCAGTGAGACTAATTTACCCGCGGAGTTGTTTCCGACGTACACGAGCGTGGAGTACACGATGGTGAATAAGTCGCCGACGGCGCCGTGCTTCTTGATGTGTTTGGACTGCGCGTGCGGAAGCGCGGAGGAGTTACAGGACGCCAAGGATAGCGTGATGCAGTTGGTGAGTCTGTTGCCGGAGGATGCGTACGTGGGGTTGGTGACGTTTGGGTCCACGGTTCGCGTGCACGAGTTGGTGGAGACGAACGGGCCCATGCGACGATCGTACGTGTTTCGCGGAACCAAGGATTGCGAACAGGAAGAGTTGAGAAAGATGTTGGGATTAGATTTTAATCGACAGCGCGCGAGCACGAACGGCGTGCACGGGATGCACGGGATGAATGGAACGACGGCGCCGGCGATGAACATGATGGAGGCAAAACCGTCGAGAAGGTTCATCGCGCCAGTGAACGAGTGCGAGTTTACGCTGCAGAGCGTTCTCGAAGAGGTGACGCTCGACGAGGAAAATCGTCAGCGAGGGAAGCGCCCGCTGCGGGCGATGGGCGCGGCGATAAGCATCGCTGCGGGTTTATTAGCGGAATCGCACGCGTCTCAGGGCGGTCGCGTGCTCGTGTTCACCTCGGGGCCGTGCACCACCGGTCCGGGAAGCGTCGTGGGAACTGATATGGGCGAAAACTTGCGGTCGCACCAGGATTTGGAGAAGAACGCCAGCAAGTATTACAAGGAGGCGTGTAAGTTTTACAACGCGGTCGGGATTCGATTAGCCACGAATTCGCACTCTTTAGACATATTCGCGTGCTCTCTCGATCAAGTGGGTCTCGCGGAGATGAAGATCGCCGTGGACCAAACCGGAGGGTACATGATTCTCGCGGAGCAGTTCCGCGCCGAGACGTTCAGACAATCTTTAGCGAAAATGTTCGCACGTGATCCCAAGACTGGTGCGTTGGAGATGAAGTTTAACGGCACGTTTAGCGTGTTCTGCACGCCGCAAATAATGGTGTGCGGAGCAATCGGTCCGATCAGCGCGTTGGCCGTCAAATCGCAGCGCATCAGCGAGAACGAAATCGGTTTGGGACAAACCACGTCATGGAGAATATGTTCGTTCGCGCCGACGTCGACCATCGCGGTCTATTACGAGGTGGTGAACCAACATAGCAACCCTATCCCGAACGGACAACCGTTCTTTTTGCAGTTCTGCACGAGGTACAAGACGAGCGACGGTCACATTCGCTTGCGCGTCACGACTGTCGCCCGTCGTTGGGTCGAGAGCAGTTCTTCCCCGGAAATCGTCGGTGGTTTCGATCAAGAGGCGTGCGCCGTGCTCATGGCGAGAATCGCAACGTTCAGGACCGAAAACGAAGAGTCGTTCGATCTGTTGAGATGGTTGGACCGCACGCTCATTCGCGTCGGAGCCAAGTTTGGCGAGTATCAACGCGACGCCCCCGATAGTTTCCGCATGCCACCGAGCATGTCCATCTACCCTCAGTTCATGTTCCATCTGCGACGATCGCAGTTTTTGCAAACCGCGAACAACTCACCGGATGAAACGGCGTTTTATCGCATCATGCTCTCGCGCGAGACCGTGACGAACTCCATGGTGATGATTCAACCGACGCTGCTGAGCTATTCGTTCAACGGACCGCCGCAACCCGTGCTCTTGGACGTCAACGCCATCACCCCGGACACGATATTGTTGCTCGACTCGTACTTCTTGATCGTCTCCCACCGCGGGAGCACGATCGCCGCGTGGCACAAGGAAGGATATCAAGAACAACCCGAGCACGAGGCGTTTCGCGCGCTGCTCGCCGCGCCCGTGCGCGACGCCAAGGCGTCGGCCGCCGAGCGGTGCCCGACGCCAAGACTCGTCGAGTGCAACCAGGGAGGGTCACAGGCGAGATTTCTACTCGCCAAACTCAATCCATCGGCCACGCACAACTCGTACTCGAGCGGCGGCGAGATCATCTTCACGGACGACATTAGCATGAACGTCTTCTTAGAACACCTCGCCAAGCTCGCCGTCACCTCTTAAACGAGAATCGCTTCGGCGGGCGTTGTAACCCACACCCATAGGTAGCATTCACACCGTCGAAACCTCGACGAACGCACCCCCACGCGCGACCCGACCCGACCCGAAAACGTCTCCCGCCTTTGACTCGCCGCGTGTGACTCGCCGCGCCTCATCCATCGCCTCGCCGTCATGTCACCGTCGTCCGCGAGGACCGCCCTCGCGCGCGCCCCCACGCGCACCCTCGCGCACCGCGCGCGCGCCCGCCTCTCCAAGCCCTCCACGTCCACCCCGCGCGCCGGGAAACTCGTCGGCGAATCGTGGGTCGAACTCAGCGACGCCTCGTACGCCATCGAGAATGGCCGCGAACGCTTCGCCGCCGGCGACGCCGAGGGCGCGCTCGCCGAGTTCGAGCGCGCGTTAAGACTTCCGGGAGGCGGGACGAAGCGCGACCGCGCGAAACCGGCGGAATTATCGAGCGGTGAGCTGCAGGCGGCGACGTATAACATCGCGAGCGCGCGGTGCGCGCTCGGGGACGGCGACGGCGCGCTCGTCGCGTTGGAGGAATGTTTCAGAGCTGGGTACGCCAATCCGAGATCGTACGGCGCGAGCAAGGCCATGCGTGATCTCGACGCGATGTGGAACGACGAGGATTTGAAGCTCGCGACGCGCGGGGACGCGTTCCGGGCGTTGACGAAAAAGTACAGAGTCGTCCCGAACGCCGTCGCCATGCAATTCGATTTCGGAAACTCGATCGTCGGCGGTGTCGTGGAGGCGGTGAACGAAAAGTTGACCCCGAAGAAGTGAGTCGTGCGAGTCGAGCCGGCGTCGCGCTCGGTGAGTGGGGCTCTCGTTGTAATGCGCACGCGTCTCGCGCGTCACACCGCGTCTCGCGCGTCGAGCGAGCGCGTCATGTTTCACCGCGCCATCCTTCGTTCCTCGCGCGTCGCGCGCGCGCGCGCGAGCGCGATGACGTCGACGTCATCCGTTCCCGCGCGGTCGCTCGCGAGCGACGCCATCGTGATGCGAGACATGGAGTTTTTCGCCAAGCACGGCGCGCGGCGTCCCGAACGTGAATTGGGACAAAAGTTCACCGTCAACGTCGAGCTCGACGTTGATTGTCGTCGCGCGGGGGCGAGCGATGATCTATCGCACACCGTTGATTACGCGCGCGCGTGGGAGATCGTGCGCGACGTCGTCGCGGGCGGGAAGACGCGCGTCACGATCGAAGCCGTCGCCGACGACGCCGCGCGCGCGCTGCTCTCCGAGTTTTCAGACGTCTCCGCGTGCGTGGTGTCCGTGGATAAGCGCGAGGTGGCCATCGAGGGACACTTGGGTAGTTTAGGCGTGCGCGTGCGCCGGTCTCGAGACGATGTATCGTCGTGAGCGGCGCGCGGATGTGTCATTTGTATTCTTCGTAGCGTTCTTCGCCGCGTCCGCCGCGGCGCGAGACGACACAATGCGCGATGAACCCGCGCGTTTCCCTCGACGAACGCGCGTCCATCGATAAAAGGCGCGCGGATGCAGCGCGTGCACTCGCTCGAGCTCGAATTCGCTCGCGTCGACGCTCGTGAACGCCGAATGAAAGTTTCATTATGAAACTGTCTTACAATTTTTTGCTTCGAGGCGCTCGCGGATTTCTCGTCAGTCGCTCACGCTCGCTCGCCGCCGAGCGCGCCGGCGGCGATGGCGCCGACAGGCGAGGCACCGAACGCGACGCCGCACTTCGCCGCGGCGTCGACGTCGAGCGCGTCGTCGATGCCCCGCGAGGTGGACTGGCACACGTTGGATAAACGAAAGTTTTTCCTCACGGGCGTCGGCGTCTTCAGCGGCGTGACCATGGCGCTGTACCCGCTCAGCGTCATCAAGACGCGTCAGATGGTGTCCGCGCACGTGCAGCAGACGAGGGCGTACGACATCGTGCGGGACATTCTGCGCGAGCGCGGCGTTCGGGGACTGTACAGAGGTTTCGGGACAATCGTGGTGGGCGCCATACCGATACGGGTGGTGTATCTGAGCACGCTCGAGGCGGTCAAGGCGTACACGAACGATGTGTTCGATTCTTGGAACATTCCATCCATGTATCGAGGAGCGGCGGACGCCGCGGGCGGGGCGACGGCGAGTTTGGTATCGCAGACGTTGGCGGTGCCGGTGGATGTGATTTCGACGCGGCAAATGGTACAGGGCATGAAGAGCGGGCACGCGAGAGCGGTGGCGGGATCGAGCGAGAAAGTGGCGGAGGAGGCGGTTTTCATCGGGTATAGAAACGGTTTAGACGCTGTTCGAACGATCGTGCAGAAGGAGGGTGTTCGAGGCTTGTATCGAGGTTTCGGCGTGAGCGTGGCCACGCTGGTGCCGGGAAGCGCGCTGTGGTGGGGATTTTACGGTACATATAAGCGCGCGCTGTGGGAGGTAGCTCCTGATAGTTGGCGCGACGAGGCGACAACGAGCGATGCGGCGGTGATGGCGGTGCAAGGCGCGAGCGGCGTGTGCGCCGGAATGTCGAGCGGTTTCCTCACGACGCCGCTCGACGTCATAAAGACTCGTCTCCAGGTGCTTAGCGGCCAACCAGGAGGGGAGCAGAATACTTTATCGAGCACGGTTGGAGCGATATATCGTGAGCACGGCGCCGCGGGTTTCTTCCGCGGCGTTCGCACCCGCATGATAAACGTTTCGATTTGGGGCAGCGTCATGGTAAACGTGTACGAAATAACAAAACGGCTCGCCGTGCTCCCAGAAAATGGCGGCGACGAGTAAATTACATTAGCGTGATGATTCAACTTAGCATGGTTGATATTCAATGACCACCGTCATCGTAGCTCGACGGTGTTGATTCTTATAAGAATGTAGATCCTCTAAATTCATGCGTTCGTGTGCTCGTGTAACGCGGAAATATAACGTCGCATCTCTTCGACGCGCCGTTCGCTATCGTCTAAGCGATCCAACGCCGCGTTACACTCGTTGACCATGCTCCATGCGTCTCGTTCAATGTCCGCGAAAAGATCGTCCAACAGCTGAAAACACGAACGCGCGACGCCTTCGAGCATACCGCGGGTCCGTTCGACACCCGCGAGCGCATCGGCGATGTTCTGTACGATCTTCGGACCGTGCTCGCGAAACTCGTCGTCCGCTTCGAGACGCGTGTTCAGTTCGTTGAGCGCGTTTTCTAACTCGGCGACGTTGCCGCGCGTCTCGGGCCGCGTCTCGGGCGACGCTCCGGGTTCGCGTTGCGGAGTAACAGTTAGGAACCCGCCTGGCTCGGGCGATGCAAAGTCCCCCTCCCGCGCATCCACGTCGTCGCCGCGTTCTTTACGACGCGGTCGTTTGGCCGGAGTGATGTCATCCTTCGAAACAGGCATCGCGCGCGCGCGTGTGAGGCAGGAGCATCGTCTCGCCCGCCGACGTCGGTGGTCGCGATCACTTTCGCCGCCACTCCTTCACGTCAATCCCTTGGCTTCGATCGGTGTCGTAGATCGAAAATAACATATCGTACACTTCGTCTTCAGTGGGTCCGTTCGGCTCCGCCTCGCTCGCGTTCGCTCGCATCGCGTCGCGAAGCGCCTCCCGCGTGACGACGGTGCCGTCCGAATCCACCGAAGCGCTCACGCCGTCAAACGCGTTGTCGAGGGAATCCATATGGCTGAGAATGTACTGCATCGACGCGAGCTCACTCGCGCGCCGATTCGTAATCTCACCAGCTCTTTGAAAGCGCCGCATGTACGCGTACCAAATCGCCGTGGATCCGCAGATGATGCCGCCGGCGAGACTCCAAAATAATTCGATCGGCGCCTCTTCCAATCCGTGCGGCACGTTCATCCCTCCCAAACTCGCCGGAACCGCGGCGATCGCGGCCGACATGGCGACGATGGACGCGCGAAAGTTCATCTGAACCGTGCGATTTCGATCACCGTCGAGCTGTAACTCCCAAAGTTCGCGCGCGCTGTCCAAATCCGCGGTGAGCTCGCGCACGAGCCCGCCGATGGCGGCGACGCGTCGCGCGTGACTCGCCAACATGTCCGTCACGGCCTCTTCGCGCGCCTTGAGCGTGTCATCATCGAGTGTTTCCGCACCGAGCGGAGGTGGCAACAGGTCCGACGTCTTCAAGTGAGTCTCCATCGCCGCGTTGAGCGCGTCGAGCGCCTCCTTTGAATCCGATTCCAGCTCCGTCACCGCGCGGCGCACGGGCGGGAATTTCTGAAACTGCGTCGACGAGTAATTCAAATTCCCACTCGTCATGATCGACCCCTCGCTCACCCCTCGCAAATCATTCGAGATCTCCTCCACGCAGTGCCTCGCCAACCGTCGCAATCGAAAAAATTTCTCCTCGTAATATCTCGAGCTCTCGTCCAGCGCGCTCTCCAGCGCCGCCACGGGGAAATCCCGCACCCCATCCTCACCCGCGCGCGCCCCCTCTCGCCTCCACGCGTGCAGCGCGTTTGCGATGTGTCTCGCCACGCTCGATCGAGGCTCGAACACGTACACACACGACGATCCGATCAGCGTCGTCGTCGAACCGATGCGCGCGATGAGCGCCCCGCCCGGCGGTCCCGTTTGTTTTCGCACGAACGCCGACGGCGCCGACGCGAACGACGTTCGCGCGGACGTGTGTTCCAACAGCGCCCAATCCCTCGCGCGGAGCGCGGAGAGGAGACCCGAGGCGTCTCGATCACCCAGCGAGAGCCGCTTGATCGCCGGCGATGCCGGGGCGTTCGCGCCGTCGACATCGATAGCCTTGACGCACAGCGCGTCGAGTTCGGGCGTCGTCGCTCGGCGATACCCCGTCGCGAACGTCGCGCGCGACGCGTCCGCGCGCGCGGAGACGACGACGGCGCGCGCGCGCGCGACGAGCGTCGCCATGATGCGTAACGGTTTTTCTCGCGCGTCGACCAATCGCGTCCCGCAGTGCGCGACGCCGAGGATGGACGCGGCGGCGACGCGCGCGCGACTCGCCGCGACGACGACGACGACGACCTCGCGCGCGGGCGTCTCTCTCTCTCTCGGACGCGGTCGCGTCGCGCGGACGACGCGCGGGACGGCGGCGGCGGCCACGGATGACATTCGATGGGTCGTCGTTCGCGAGCGCGCCGAGCGCGCGACGCGCGCGATTCTCGCGCGAAACGCGGACGCGAGCAAGGTGCTTCGAAAGGCGCTGCGATCGGGAGCGTCGCCGATCACGAACGACGAGCGACGCGCGATCGCGACGGTGGTTTTGGGAACGGAGGTGTGGAGGCTGCGGCTCCGCGCGGAGACGCGAGGACCTCGCGCGCGCGCGGCGCTCGGAACGTTCGGCGACGACGACGAGGCGGAGCGATTGGTTTTGTGTTACTGGTGTCGAGAGCGCGGTGCCGTGGGTGGGACGACGCCGAGCGTGGAGACGTTGCGAGAGACGTATCGCGAGGAGGATTTGGACGTCGACGCGCTTCGAGACGCCGTCGACGAGCGACACGTGTCGTGGACGGTGGACGGCGGCGACGCGGTGGCGGTGAGCGAGCGGTGTTCGATACCGGTGCGAACGGCGGAGATGTTCGTGCGCGAATACGGCGTGGATGAGGCGATGCGATTAGCGTCGGCGATGAACGTTCCGGGACCGATGACGTGCCGAGCCAACCGCGCGTTGGGCGCGACGTGCAAAGAAGACGCGATCGCGGCGCTCGAGAAAGAGGGCGTGCGGAGGGAGAGCATCGAGTCGCGCACGTCTGCGAATCTCGCGCCGTGGGCCTTCGTCTTGACGGACGGTCCGTCGTCGCTCTCGCGCGGCGTGTTCGGGTCGTCCGCCTGGGCGGATGGATTCTTCGAAGTGCAGGACGAGGGCTCGCAAACCATCGCCGCCGCGCTCGAAGCGAAACCGGGCGAACGAATCCTCGACGCGTGCGCGGGGAACGGCGGGAAGACGCTCGCCGTCGCGGCGGAGATGGCGGGTCGCGGTGAGATTTGTGTGTTCGACGTCGACCGTCGACGCCTGGCGCATCTCGCCGCGAACGCCGAACGCGCGCGCGTCGACGCGCTCGTCACCGTCGTGGACGCGCATTCGCTCGGTGCGTTAGAACCCGCATCATTCGACGCCGTCTTGATCGACGCGCCGTGTTCCTCCGTCGGTGCGCTTCGACGAACGCCGTCGTTGCGGTACTCCCACGACGACCCGGCGGCGTCGGCGGAGATTCAACGCGGCATCTTAACCGCCGCCGCGCCCCTCGTGAAACCCGGCGGTCGACTCGTGTACGCGACGTGTTCCGTGCTTTCGATCGAAAACCAGTGCGTGGCGAGAGCGTTCGAGCGCGAGCACGACGAGTTCGCGACGTGGCCGTTCGAGGACGCCGCGGCGACGTCGCCGACGGTCGACGCGCGCTCACACGAGCGGGTATTGTTGCCGCACGTGCACGGCACGGATGGGTTCTTCATCGCGCGATTCGTCAAACGCACGACGTAGGCGCTACACTAGATACTATCATATCAACTACAATCTTAGGTTTTTTAGCATGCCAATCTCCGCCTGGTGCTCGCCCTCGGCGTCGTCCTCCAACTCGTCCACGATGCTCGTCAACGCGCCGTCGCCGACGACGAGGACGTTACATCGCGACGAGAGACGCTCGAATTTCGATACGCACGCGGGGTCCGTCACCGTCGCTCGCACCCACTGCACGTACGCGTTCACGTCGAGTTTCAATTGCATGCCGCCGATCATGGTGTACCTGAATCGACACACGTGCATGAAGAGGAGCGCGTAGAATTCTTCGCCGATTTCGTTCAAGAGCGCGGCGGCGTTCGTCGGATCGAGACACTGACGAATCTTGGACGCCAACGCCCGTAAGAAATCCACTGCGGCGTCGCACGCGTGCGTCTCACGTTCGGCGATCGCGCTGTCCGAACTGAAATCATCCGGTCGCTGGAGAGCGCGAAACTTGGCGTCTAAAAACGCCGCGCACCGCGTCGTCGCCGCTCGGAAAATTTCCCAGAGTTCGTTGGCGAGACGCTGTTGCGTCGCCGACACGAGATGATGCCCCCGCGCGCGCGACGCCTCCGGCATCGCACCGTCGATCGCCTCTCTCGCGCGCCCGAACCATCCGTTGACATCCGCCGCGGCGCGTAAAATCGGCGCAAAGGATCCCTCGACGGCTTCGTCTCGCGACGTGTGCGCGCCGAATCTCGCGCTATTCGCCTTGGTCCCGCCGACGGTGTCACGGAGTATGGTTTCCGAGAGACGAAGGATGCGATCGAGGAACGCGCGCGTGAGACGATCTCTCGCGTCGTCGATGGAAGACGGCGGGACGCACGATTCGCATCTGCGCACGGCGCCCTCGTACGCGTCGCAGACGACGTCGACGGCGGGACCCGCGGGTAAGTCGGCGACGGCGAACGATAAGATTTCGTCGTCGGTCGGCGTCGAATCAAGACACGCGCACTCGTCATCCAGGAGGGATTCACACCCGATCCCGAACAACGCGTCCGGGTCGATGCGCGTCGCCCGCGCGTCGCCCTTGGCGATGTCGACGATGGTTTCGTTCAACGCGTCGACGTCTCGCAGCGTTTGCGCCGTCATGGCCAAACGTTGGCGCAACGACTCCACCGTTCGCATCTCAGTCGTCAGAAACGTCTCCACCAGGGCACCGATGCGTTGCTCGAGGGCTCTCGACACGAGCGCGTTGAAGACGTCGATGGCACGCGAGCCGAACGCCGCGACGATCGTCTGAAACTCTTTACGAAGCGCGCTCCGAATGCGCGCGAAAAATGCGCTCATGCGCTCCTTGCATCCCATCTCGTCTCGACCGCTGAACACGGTGCTCTCGATCATGTACCGCATGTCACGAATCTCCGCCATGGAAGCCTCCGATATGAACATCTCACGGCTCGAAACGTATCGCGAAGTCACGTTCGCGCCGCCGTTAAAGGCGAACAAGAGCCCGGCGTACGTTTGCGCGGCGGCGTACGACTTGGCGTCGCACGCCTTTGTGAAATCACCGAGTAGCGTATTTTCCAAATCGCTCCAAAACCTCGCCAACGCGGACGCCGCGTCGCCGAACACTTTGCGCTCGATGTCGAGCGCGTCCGCATCTAAACTGACTTCAGAACTCGCGCGCTCCGCGACGTCGAGCGCGCGTTTCGCCAAACGCACCGCGTCGCCGACGCGCGCTTTATCCACGAAGACGCCACCGCACGCCTCCGACACCATCTTCCCACCCTGACTAAAACTCACGATCGTCTCTAAAACGTCCGCGAACGCGCGCAAACCTTCCGCGCGTCGTCGTTCTTTCGCCGCCTCGACGCTCGCCGGCGTCGCCAACCTCTCCAACGCGCGCTCGCCTCTCGCCCTTACTGACGCGAACTCCTCGCACAGCTCCTCCCGCGCGACGCGGCACGCCTCGAGCGTGTCTTTCAGAGCGCGCTCGCTCGTTTCGACGCTCGCTCGACTCATGTCGGCCCTCGCCCGAGTCGTCGCCGCCGTCGCCGCCAAACCTTCCACCACGCGTTGGAGATTCGCGACCACCTCTTCGATCGTCGTCCCGCTCGCCCCGCACGCGCTCGCGCACATGGACACGGCCACGTCGTGCGCGCGTCTCGCGCCGCGCTGCGTCGCGTCGTCGCCGTCGTCGACGAGCGTCAGTCTCGCGGAGGAAACAATCTTCGAGTTCGTTGGTCGCGCGCGTCGGGACGGGATGCGCGCGCGACGCGGGCGCGCACCTCGGCGAACGCATCGATGGACGTCGCGACGTCGTCGAGCGCGCGGTCGAGCGCGGAGACTTCCATGCGCGCGAAGAGACGCGCGAGCGTCTGACGTCGCGGCGAGCGGCGACGCGGTTGTCGAGTCGACGAATCGTCCTCGAGGCGTCTCGAGCGGGCGCGCGCGCGATGGACGCGCGGACGGAGGCGAAACGGAACAATGAAATAAATAATTATGACAAACAACACGCCCCTCATGAGGTGAATATTTTACGAAGAGGATCTCTGGCGAGCTCGCGAAGGCGAGCGTCGTAGTGCAAACGAGCCCATCGCGCCTTGCCGCCGTCGGATTCCATGTCTTCCCGAAACTTGCGTCCGATCTCGTCGCTTATGATGGATAACGGCGACCCGGTGGACATGGCGAGTATTTGTACCTCGGCTGCGCGCTCCAGGTAGTATAAATCGTCGAACGCCTCCGCCACGGTGGCGCCGCACACGATGACTCCGTGGTGCTTGTGCATCAACACGCGTTTCCCATCCATCACCTCGACCAATCGCTCCCCTTCGGTGTTATCCAACACCAAACCGTTGAACGTGGGATCGTACGCCACGTCTCCCGCGAATCGCAGCGAGTTTTGATGACACATGGCCAACTCGAACGACTCGACGCAGCACAGCGCGCTCGCGCGAGGCATGTGCGTGTGCAACACGCACGCCACGCCCGCTCGATGAATCGCGAGGTGAATAAAAAACGCCGTCGCGTCCACCTCTCCTCGTCCCTCGAGAATCTTCCCCGACCCATCGATCATGACGAGATTACTCGCCGTCACCTCGCTCCACGCCAACCCGTACGGCGCCACCAAGAACGCATCCTCCCTCCCCGGCGCGACGCACGTCAGGTGATTACACACCCCCTCGTTGTATCCGTACGCGTCACACAACTGATACGCCGCCGCGAGATCGACTCGCGCGCGCCACACGTCCGCGTCGTACCCATCGATCGGGCACGAGACGTCCACGTTCGTCCACGGATCGCCACCGCGTCCGTCGCCGCCACCGATGCGCGGATACGTCTTGGCCGGCACCGAGGCGTCGGGAACGGTGGTCCCCGTCCCGTTCGTCGTCGCGTCCATCGTCGCGTCGCGTCTCGCGTCCCGCGTCGACGTCTGACGCATAGATTTCCACGCGCGTCACGCGCGACGACGTCACTCGCACCCACGCGCGCGCGCGAGGCACATGTTCGCGTCACGCGCGATCGACGGTGGTGATGACGCGGTGCGCGCGCGAGACGCGCGAGAGACGCGAGATGGCGAGACGCGCGCGAGAGACGCGGATAGAATCGCGCCGCCGAATGTCATCTTTTTCCGAGATGAATGAATGGGCGACGACGACGACGACGACGACGACGACGAACGCGACGATGCCTCGCGCGTGGACTGACGACGAGGCACCGTTCGCGCGCGATGATTACGCAGGCGCACGAGCGCGTCAAGGCGCTCGTGGAGACGCTCGAGGTGACCAAGGCGCGGGACGCGCGTCGGGAGACGACGTTGGCGCTGTGCGAACAGATGCGCGTCGGAGGCGCGAGCGCGATGTCGTACGCCATGAGCATCGGGGCGAGAGGGATGTTGATCAAGGCGTTGAATCTCGCGATGCGGGAAGGGGACGAGGAGGCGATGGACGCGGTCGGGAACGCGTTGGGGAAGGCGTCGGGGCCGGCGAATCGAGAGGCGAGCGTGGAGTTGCGCGCGGTGGCGGGATCGCAGGTGGGCGCGCGGGCGTCCATGCCGGCGGGGACGCTGCGCGTGCGACTTCCGGTGAGTGGATTCGAGGTCGGGGTGTGCGAGAGCGAGTGGAAGGACGCGGGTTTGGCGTGGAGAGTGTGGGGGGCGGGACAAATCATGGCGAGGTGTTTCGACGCGGCGCCGGAATTGGTGAGGGATTTGTCCGTCTTGGAGATCGGCGCGGGGTGTGGGGTGTGCGGACTCGTGGCGGCGCGTTTAGGGGCGTCGCGCGCGGTGGTCACGGACGGCGCACCGGGGGCGCTGGACGCCATCAGGCGGAGCGTGATGGGATTACCGGAGGAATGCGCGAGAAACGCGTCGGCGGCGTTTTTCGATTTTCGAGACGATCAAGACGTCTTGAACGGCACGGTGTCCATCGAAGACGCGCGTGCGGGCACGGGGGTGGATCACTGGGTACACTCGCGCCCGCACGCGCTGAAGGCGACGACCGAGGCGTGTAAATTACCCGTCGATGAGACGTTCGACGTCGTCGTCGCGACGGATGTCTTGTATTCAGACGACCACGCCGGACCTCTCGCGGCGAGCTTCATCAGAAGAATGAAACCATCCGGTCGCGGGTTCATTCTCAACGCGTGTCGCAATGGAACGCTCATCGCGCACTTCATCCAACACCTCTTAGCGCACGGCGTCGCGGTGAGAATTTCCGCCGCGGAACGCTTCGACGGCGAACGAGAATTTAGCCAATACGAAGGCGGTCACTTACACCGCCATCTCCCAGACACCGCCGAGGCGTGGTGGAACGAAAGCGCGCGAACGCTCGCACAATTCGCACCAGCCGTGATCGCCGACGAAGAGACGACGCGCACGCCGGGATTCGCCGACACGGAGCGTTTGGAGTCTTTCGCGACGGCGTTGGAGGGTCGATTCGTCTTGCTCGACGTTCGACCGACGTCCCGCGCGTGACGCGCGTCGACGCGCACCTCTCGCGCGCGTAACACCACGATTGATAGATTTCACAACGACACAACATACCTCCTTCGTTTCACCCTCGTCGTCGCCTTCATCGCCGCCGTGGACCGCGGATCGCGCGCGCCGACGCCCGCGGCGGCGTCCCGCCGCGTCTGATTCGCATCGACGCCGAGAATCGCGTCACACGCGCGCGACGATCGATCGATCGAACGAACCTCATGCGCCACCACCGCGCGACGACGCTCCTCGCGACGCTCGTCCTCGCCCTCGTCTCCCTCTCGCGCGCCGGTGACGTCGATCCGCTCGTCGACGCGGCTGATGAACAGAGCGACAACTACCGCTCGCTCGTCTTCGGCATCAAATGCGGCGCGTGTAAAGCCGTCACGCGCGAATTCGGTGATGCCTTTACGCGGGCGGCGTCGAAACATAAACTGGACGCCGGTCCGACGCGCGCGTTCGGGTCCAAGTACGTCTCCATGTTTCGAGACGCGCTCTCGCGGGCGACGGATCGCGTGTGCGCCGCCGACGGTCCGGTGGCGCGCGAGTGGGGATACAGCGAAAAGGGTGCGGAGAGCATCATCGGCACGAGTCGAGCGTTCGATAGATTGGGCGTCAATCTCACCAAAGAGGAGGCGGCGATGATTCAACAGACGGTGTTCGGATTGGGCATCTTTACCAAGGAGGCGAGCGCGCGGTTTCGCTATCGCGGTCCGCCCGGGAGCGACGTTCCCGGAAGCGACACCTACTCGATGATTTCTGATTCATTCGCGCGAAACACGCTTCGCGAGGCGTGTTCGGCCGTGCACGACAGTCTCGAGTTCGACGAGGCGGTCGATCGCGCGGTGGCGAATCCAGACGAGGGGTTCGATTACTCGGCGCAGCACAAGCTCTGTTTAGAGTTGGACTACTGCCGCGTGCGCAACCGCGCGTCGGGCGCGCGACGACCGGTGCGCGCGGTGGAGGAACCGGACGGGAGCGTGTCCTACGGCATCGACGATGAGGACGATGTCGACGCGCGGGACGAGCTCTGACGCGATTGTAACGATACACGAGCGCGCGTACGTATTTCTTCCGCCTCGCCTCGCCTCGCCTCGCCTCGCGGGCTCGAAACACCAGTCTCGAGATTTCGCGCGCGCGGTGAGATCGACCGCGAGCGGCACACCGTGGAGGTTGGATGCGCCTCGCCGCGCGTCGAATAACATCGAGCGCGACACATTTCATTGCACCGACGCATCAACTTTCGCATCACGCGTTCGCGCGCGCCGGTATAGGCGCGAGCGTCGACGGATTAGTGGAGCGCGCGCGCGGTGGGAATTGTCGACGCGAATTCTCTCGAGAGATGACGTCGGTGGCGCGCGCGTGCGCGAATGGACGACCGAGTGGACAGAAGAATGATTTTGTAGGTCGTGTTCGAGCGAGGAGTGGGCGATGGACGTCTCGCGGGCGACCGGTGAGGAGTGATCCGACGATGGATCGAGTGGCGTCGGCGGGGACGTCGAGCGGGCGAGGCGCGAGGACGGCGTGGCGAACGCTTCACGCCATCTCGCCGGCGAGTCAGGGGACGCACGAGACGGAGGATGATTCCGGGAGCGAGAGCGAGGAGGATGAAGATCTCAAGGGGGAGTACCGAGGAGCGGTTCTCGTGCGTTCGAACGGGCAAAAGGGATTGGCGACGACAAACAGGACGAACAACGGCCGAATCGGTGGGAGTTGGAAGCGCGCGTTGGGTGATTTCGATAAACAAAACGGGAAAGTCGGGGCGACGACCGGCGTGAGCGACGAGGCGAAACCCGCCGATGATGATGAAATCGCCACCGGTTTGAGAGACGACGTGCAGACGGTGGAGACGGCGGAGGAGGCGAGACGCGTGCTGAAGATTTTACTCGACAACACCGGCACGGAGGATCGTCCCATGTACCACGCGTGCGATACGGAAGTGGCGTACATCTCCGTGGCGGATCAAACGCCGGTCGGACACGGTCAAGTGACGTGCTTTTCCGTGTTTATTGGGCCGGACGTCAACTTCGCGCCCAAAGGCGAAGGCAAGAGAAGCTTGTTGTGGGTGGACACGTTGCGAGGCGGCGACGAGGTGTGGGACGTCTTCAAGGAATACTTTGAGAATCCAAACGTCAAGAAGGTGTGGCACAATTACTCCTTCGATAGGCACGTGGTCGAGAATCACCACGGGATCAAGCTCGCCGGTTTCGCGGCGGACACCATGCACATGGCGCGTCTCTGGAACTCAAACAGAAAGCTGGACGGTGGGTACAGTTTGGAGGCGTTGTCTTCGAGCGCGGACGCCATGAGCGAGTGCGCAGAAATGCTCGGCGCCGGGGCGGAGATGATGCGCGCGAAGAGAGGCATGAAGAAGATTTTCGGCAAGCCCAAGCTGAAAAAGGACGGAACGCCCGGGAAGACGATGATTCTTCCGCCAATCGAAGAGATCCAGGAGGACAGAGAATCCCGCGATAGGTGGATAGAGTACTCTGCACTCGACGCGCAAGCGACGTGGTTTCTTCGTGAATCCCTCGAAGCCAAGTTGCGGGGAATGTCGTGCGAGGCGTGTCCCATCTTGGCCAGCAAGCCGGGCTATCGCACGTGCGTCACGCTTTGGGACTTTTACACGTACTACCTCGCTGAATTCGGTAATCTACTGACGCAGATGGAGCGCAACGGCTTGCTCGTCGATAAGGATCACTTAGCGAACGCGGAGAAGATGGCTTTGGAAGACAAACGCGTGGCTGAAGAATACTTTAGAAACTGGGCGTCGTCCAAGTGCGAGGGTGCAAAGCTCATGAACATCGGTTCTGGTTTACAAGTTCGACAGCTTTTGTTCGCTGGAGCGAAGAACAAGCGACGGGATAAGCCCGGAGTTGAACTCACGCGCGAGTTCACCCAGGAATCGCCTGAATGGATCGCGTGGGACTCCGCGGGACGCGAAGGAAAAGCGCCGAAGAAGACGATGAAGGTTGCGTTGCACGGAATCACGCTCAAGCCCATTCAGGTTCAAACCTTTACGGCCACGGGCTTACCCGCGGTGAGCAGCGTGGTGCTTAGAGCTTTAGCGGGTAAACCGGGCGTTGCGCGCGCGCTCATGGATACTTGGGATTCGTTGTCGGATAAGGAAAAATCTGAAGAGGCGCTGAAAAAGGCGTGCGGCGCCGCTTACGACGCCTTTGGCGGCGGTCAGGAGGGAGTTCAAGCGTGTGCGGCCATCGACTCCCTGAACGACGTCGCCGCCATCGACACGCTTTTATCCAACTTCATCATACCGTTACAAGGGGACGACATTCGCGGACCGGAAGGGCGAGTCCACGGCGCTCTGAACATTAACACCGAGACTGGTCGACTCTCCGCGCGACGTCCGAGTCTTCAAAACCAGCCCGCACTTGAAAAGGACCGTTACGGTATCCGCAGGGCATTCACGGCGGCGCCGGGTAACATTCTCGTCGTTGCGGACTACGGTCAGCTCGAGCTTCGTCTCTTGGCGCACATGGCTGGCTGCAAATCCATGCTCGAGGCGTTTGAGGCGGGTGGCGATTTCCACAGTAGAACGGCGCTCGGCATGTACTCGAACATCAAGGATGCGATCGCAAAGGGAGAGGCCGTGCTCGAATACGGCGAACAAGATGCAATAAAGGATGAGAAAGAGCGCCCCGCTCTCGTGAAGGATGTTTTCGCGAGCGAACGTCGTAAGGCGAAGGTGCTCAACTTTAGCATTGCGTACGGAAAAACGGCGCACGGCTTGGCCAAGGATTGGGGCACCTCCCTCGAGGAGGCGGCGAACACGGTCGACCTCTGGTACGCCGATCGCCCCGAAGTTAGAGAGTGGCAAGAAGTGCAAAAGAAGCTCGCGGTGGAGAAGAACTTGGTGCGAACGTTACTCGGTCGCGTTCGCAACCTCCCCGACGCTTCGAGTAAAAACGAAGCTTTCAAATCCCACGCCCTTCGCGCCTCCATCAACACCCCGATTCAGGGCGGCGCCGCCGACATCGCCATGTTAGCGATGCTTCAGATTCAACGATGTCCTCGACTGAAAGAGCTCGGCTACAAGCTCCTCATGCAGATTCACGACGAAGTCATCTTGGAGGGACCCGAGGAGCACAAGGACGAGGCGCTCGCGCTGACGAAGTATCACATGGAGAACCCGTTTCCCGGACACGTGAATCTCTTAGACGTCGCCCTCGCCGTTGACGGCGACTTCGCCAAGACGTGGTACGAGGCCAAGTGATCGCGCGTTTGTAAACTATACACCGACAGGATTGAGAAACCCGCCGTCCCGCGTCGCCTCTCGCGCGAGAGCTACCCTGAACCGAGGGACGGACGCGAATCGCGCGCACCGCAGACCCACGCGCGCGCGTGAGCGGTCGCGTCGACATGGCCACGGATTGGCGAGGGTACGACGCCACCCACGCGGACGCGGATGATCCCTACACCGCCGCCGCGCGCTCGTACGAGGGAATCGGCGTCGGACTGCAATCGGAGTTTGAGCAGCTCTCGATCGACCAACACACGCTCGTGAACGATCTCTTGTACGAGGAAGATGACGCGTCGAGCACCGAAGGGGACGTCGGGGGTGAATGCGCGTGTGCGTACTGCGGAATATCGAACATCGAGTGCCTGGCGAGATGCGTCAAGACGAATAAGTGGTTTTGCAACGGGCGCTCGAACGGGTTGCCGGCGAGTTGCCTCGTCTATCATCTCGTGCGCTCGAAGAATAAGGAGGTTCAGTTGCACGAATCGTCGCCTTTGGGCGATATGACGCTCGAGTGTTACGTCACGGGAGCGACGAACGTGTTTAACCTCGGGTTCATACCGTGTAAGGATGAAAACGTCGTCGTGCTCGTCACGAGAGAGGTGGCGCAGACGAATCCGCCGTCTCTGAGGGAGTTGAACTTGGATTCTTCGCTCTGGGAGGCGTTGATTCAGGAAAAGGTGTTTTTGCCTTGGTTGGTAAAGGTTCCAGAGGATGCTGAAATTCTACGCGCGCGCCAAGTGCGACCGTTGCAAGTGCAGAAGCTCGAGGAGTTGTGGAAGACGAATCCAGAGGCGGCGTTGGAAGACGTCGATAAACAGGATATGAACGAAGAGCTCGATCCCGTGGCGTTACGGTTCGACGATGGATACAAATATCAGAACTGCTTCGCACCGTTGATCATGATAGAAGCCGAGTACGATAGAATGCAGCGCGAGAGCCAGACGAAAGATGACGTTTCCGTGCGCTGGGACGTAGGCTTGAATAGACGTAGAATTGCTTATTTTTGCTTTAGCGCCGATGAAGACGTTGTTTCGATCGCGCTTGGCGATGTTTTACAATTGAGGCTGACGATGCAAACACCAAAGGGACCTCAACAGTGGCAAGGTCAGGGAGTGGTGATTAAATTTACCACGCAAGAGGAAGTCGGAGTAGAGATGTTCGGAATGGATGCGCCGACAGATTACAGTTCTGGCTACAGTGTGGACTTCATGTGGAAAGGTACTAGCTACGAACGCGCGCAGCAAGCGCTTAAAACATTCGCTGTGGATGAAACGTCTTGTTCTGGCTACATTTACCACAAGCTTCTCGGCCACGAACTTGACGATCAAACTCTGAACGTGGACGTAGCCAAGAAGATTACCGCTCCCGGATTGCCAGAATTGAACCAAAGTCAGCTGTACGCCGTCAGACAAGTGCTCCAACAACCTTTGAGTCTCGTGCAAGGTCCTCCCGGTACGGGGAAGACGGTGACGTCGGCTACCATCGTGTATCATTTAGCCAAGCGTGGTAACGGACAAGTCATCGTGTGCGCTCCTTCGAACGTCGCCGTCGATCACCTCGCGGAAAAGATCGAAAAGACGGGTCTCAAGGTTGTCCGGATTAGCAGTAGAAGCAGAGAACACCTTGTGTCTTCAGTGGAACATTTGACACTGCATTACCAAGTCGCCAACATCGGCGGCTCAACGCACAAGGCGTTCCAAAACTTGCAACAACTGAAGAATGAGACCGGTGAGTTGAGCGCTGGGGACGAAAAGAAATACCGCAAGGCTCAAAAGAAACTCGAGCTTGAAATACTTGAAAATGCCGATGTCATTTGCACGACGGCTGTCGGTGCAGGTGACCCGAGGTTGGCCAACTTCCGATTTCGCATGGTGCTCATCGACGAGGCCACGCAAGCGACCGAACCGGAGTGTCTCATCCCCATCGTCATGGGGGCGAAACACGTCGTTCTCGTCGGCGACCATTTCCAGCTCGGCCCAGTCGTGACGTGCAAGCGAGCGTACCGAGCGGGTCTCTCGCAATCGCTTTTCGAGAGACTGATCGATCTCGGCATCAGTCCGATTCGCCTCAAGATTCAATATCGCATGCACCCGTGCCTGTCCGAGTTCCCGAGCAACATGTTCTACGAGGGGACGTTGCAAAACGGCGTATCCTCGCACGAGCGCACGTTGTCCGACATTCAATTCCCATGGCCGGTGCCTTCGAAACCGATGATGTTCTGGAGTCAAACTGGACAAGAAGAGATGAGCGCGAGCGGCACGTCATTCTTGAATCGCGCCGAGGCGTCGGCGGTGGAGAAGTGCGTGACCAAGCTGCTCGAATCCGGCGTCAACCCGGATCAGATCGGCGTCGTCACCCCGTATGAGGGTCAGCGCGCGTACGTGGTCTCCCACATGACGCGCGTAGGCGTGTTACACCCCCAACTGTACAAGGACATTCAAGTGGCGAGCGTCGATTCGTTCCAAGGCAAGGAGAAGGATTTCATCATCATGACGTGCGTTCGCTCCAACGAAAAGTCGGGCATCGGGTTCTTGAGCGACCGACGACGCTTAAACGTCGCCATCACCCGTGCGCGCAGCGGTCTCATCGTCATCGGGAACCCGAAGGTGCTGAACAAACAGTCGCTCTTCCACGACATGCTCGTTCATTTCAGACGAAACAACTGTCTCGTCGAGGGAAATCTCAACTCTCTGAAAGAGTGCATGGTCGCCCTTCCCGCACCAGAAAACGCGCCCAAGGATCCATGGAAGAACGTCCAAGCGCGTATCGACAGAGAAAAGCGCGCTGAAGCGGCGAGACGCGCGCACCAACGCGAGTTCCCCGAGCTCGGTGCCGCGTTTGCACATCACGGATACGGACGCTTCGGAGGACAATTCAAAGACATCGACTCCGAATCCGAATTCTCCTACGCCCAGAGCGAGATTGGAAGCGAAATCTCGTATCAGCCGAGCGAGCTCGGCCAGCCGAACCGTGCGTACGAGTTTTAAAACTCGTCATCGCTCGTCATCGCCAGTAGATAGCCTCGTGAAACAACGCAACTAGCCTCACAACGCGATGCCTCCCATCCCGCGGTGTCTGCTCACGACCACCGACCCCGACGCCCTGGGGCGGGTAGAGTCGATGAGCCGCGCGTCGTCGCCCTCGGCATCTGAGTCAGAGCGCGCGACGACGCGCGTGACGCCGCACGAACGCGTCGAGAGCGGACGCGTCCCGAACTTGTTTTGGCGAGCCGTCGCGATGGAGGATCTTCGCGCGTCGCCCGACTTCGACGCGCTTCCGGATGAATCGTCCGTGGCGCTCGCGGGGGCGCGTTCGTTCGCGTACGTGCGTCAAGGGACGGCGGCGTGGGACGCGCTGCACGACGGGAGGCTGACGACGGGCATACTCAAGGCGTGTTTGGGCTTCAACGAGGAATACGTCGATAAACGCGCGCTCGGGTTGGGAAGGCGCGGCCACGGCGGACATCACGCCATCTTAAACGCGGTACATCGCCTGCGGCGGACGAAGTGGTGCGAGGACGAGGTGGAGGAGTCGTTGGCGGTTGAGGTGGAGCGTATAAACGCGGCTGCGAAAAGGCGCTGCAATGGAGACGAGAGCGAAGAAGAGGACGAGAACGACGACGGCGGTGGTGAAGACGACGTGGTTGCGATCGAGACGCCGCTGGACGCGACGAGTTCGTCGCTGGACGTTTTGATGGCGTCTCTCGCAGTGCAACCTCAGAAGTCGAAAAAGAAGAAGGCTTCGAAAAAGAAGAAACGCGGCAAGAAAAAGTCTCGCGGCAAGAAGAATCGTGCTGCCGGAGATGATGCACAGATGCTGACGAACGCGCAATACTCCCGAGCGGTCGCTCATGGCGGAGAGCAGGCCATTCGTTTAGCGTGGGGGAGCGCTCAGGAAGCCTCGACACTCACGGCACTCATGACGTATTACGAGCAGTGCACGGTGCACGAGGCTGGCTTGTGCATGCTCGACGTTTCGAAGATACCGAAGCATTGGAACGTCGGCCCGCTTCCGCCCGTCGGTGCGAGCCCGGACGGTTTGATCACCATGTCGAACGGCGAGCGTTTCGTCGTTGAAGTGAAAAATAGTTCTCCGTTTCGATCGACACCCGGTTCTTTCGTCATCGCTGATCGAGAGCCGTACGATACACCGCCCGCGTATCACATGCCACAAGTTCAGTTAGAGATGATGTGCACGGATACAAATGCAGCCCTTTTGGCGATGCAAAGCATGACGTATGGCATACGCATATTTCGTGTGGAGCGCGACGACGCGTTCATCGCGAGCATGTTGAGAAGGATATCGCGCCTGTACACCACGTACGTGTTGAAAGACAAAGATCCACCGATGAATTGGGAAATACGGTCGACCGAGCACAAGCGAAATCTCGTGGGCGCGGCCGTGCGTTTAGCGAGCGAGGCGACGGTGTACGACCACATACCGTCGGGCCTTCTTCCTAACGACGGGAGCATCGTGGTCGATGAAAACGCATTCCTTCCGTCGTGAGACGTTTTAGCGGATTAGAATTAGGTAGATAGCACCAGACTGATTTGTTAGCGTAGTTCATTATTGCATTGACTGAACACTTGCAGTCGCGACTATTATTGCGATATAAAAGAATTTTTGCGCTTACGCTGCAACAGAGCTATTGAGATTGGAAAAAGACAAGCCCTTATGCGAAGGCGACGGCGCCGTCGTCGTCTTCCTTTTCCTCCGGTTCAACGAATTGAGGATTCGTCGATGCGAGCATAGTGACGATGGAGAGCGCAGAGAGCATCGCGAGCGTCACGAACAACGCTCCCCAACCGTACTTTTCGGCGATGAGCGCCGTGAGCGCGCCTTGCAACACCGCCCCGATCGAACCCATGCCGTTCACGATGCCGGCGGCAGTGCCGAGCACCTCTTGGCCGTAACCGGCTTGTTCGCAGCAATCCGCCACGGCGGTGGAACCGAGCATGGCGTCGGGACCTGCGACCAAGAACCCGATGAGGCCCATGACGATGGCGTTTGCGAGCATTCCCATGCTGCACGCCAACTGATAACCGCCGATGGCGAACGTCAAAAGAGCGCACGAGAGCGCGCCGAGCATGGTACGCTTCCCGACAAAGTACTTATCGCCGATGATACCGCACGCTAAGCCACCGAGGACGCCGCCAAGATCGTATATGCACGACATGTAACCGGCGACGGCGACGGACATCTTGTACTCCTGAGACAGAAAATACGGAAGCCAGAACAACAGGCAATATCTAACGATTTTGACGCAAAAGTAAGACAACATGAGCATCTTCAAGCGGGGGATGGCTAGGATCTCCATGAAAGACACATGCTTGGACGCCGGCTCGACGTCGGCGCGCTTCTTTGTCTTTTGCAACGCCTCCTCCTTGTACGTCGTCGTTTGCAACCACGGAGGATCGAGATTCATAAACGCCAGCAGTCCCGCGGCGAAGAGCGTGAACAACGCCGGAATGGCGATCGACAATTTCCATCCGCACGACCCCAACAAGTAGGCGGTGAGCACGGTGGCCGCCGTGGCCCCGACTTGCTGACTCGTCGCCCAAATCCCCATAGCCGTCCCGCGCTCGCGAGCCGCGTACCACGGGTTCAAAAGCTTGACGTGCAAGGGATACGACGCCGCCTGCGCTAATCCATTCAACGCCCAAAACGCCATGAGCACGTACGGCGCCGAGACGAGTCCAAACATGCAACAGCACGCGCAGGACACCACCCCGCCGACGACGATGACGTTCTTCGCCCCCACGCGATCCCCCAACGCCGGCATGACGAACTGTCCCAACGCGTACGTCAATAAAAACGCACTATCGATCAGTCCCATCGTCCCCGTGGTGAACCCGAGCGCATCCTTCACCGGCGCTTTCACCACGCTCAACGGCTTGCGCACAAAGTACGCCGCCGAGTACGACACGAACATCCCCGCCAGCGTGTTCCTCTGCAATCTCCCAACCTCTTCCCTCGGAAACTTCTCCTCCACCACCCTCGACCTCGGTTTATTCGCGCGAGCGCGCAGGAACTCCCCTTGGCTCCCAAAGGTATACACCACCGCGTGTCCCGCCTCGCCGTCGTCTTCGCGTCCCTCCGTCGCCTCCCCGTCGTCCGCGACGATCACCGCGCGCGTCCTCGTCCGCCTCCCGCGCGTTCGCGGTCGCACGACGCCCGCACTCGCGGACATCGCGTCGCCCACCCACGCCCTCTCGCGCACCGTCCCGCGTCCCGCGCGCGCCGTCGTCGCCGTCGGCATCGCGCGCGCGCGCTCGACCCGCCGCCGTCGTCCCCGCGCGGACGCGCGCGACTCGACGCGCGCGCGGTCGTCCCCGCGCGGACGCGGACGCGCGGACGCGGACGAGACGCCATCGACGCGCATCCTCGCGTCGCCGTCGTCGTCCCCGCGGACGCGCGCCGCGCCGTGTGCGGAGGCGGACGGGAGAGGACGCGACGCGCCGCCGTGATCCGGTCGGTCGCCGCGGATGCGCCGAGGACGAGGCCGAGGACGAGAGACGCGGACGGGACGCGGGGACGTTCGTTCGTTCGTTCGTTCGTTCGTTCGTTCGTTCGTCGGTGAGCGAAACGAAAGAGAGGGTGTTTACATCATGCGTCGAGCGCGCGGTCGCGGGAGGGATCGGTCGCGGTGGGGACGGTGGACGGCGCGCGCGCGTCGGTTTCGCGTCGGCGTCCGCGCGTCCGCGGCGGCGGCGGGAGGGAAGAGATTCCTAGCCTCGAGGACGAGGTTTGGGTATGGCGGCGCCGCTCGTCGTGCGTGGAAGCGGTTGGACGACGTCGGACGGTGGACGCGGGAGGACGGCGGGGAAGAGGGGGGCGGAGGCCGAGCCCGCGCCGGAGGCGGACGGAGGCGCGAGGGACGTCGGACGCGACGCGTCGGAGTCCATCACGGACATGCCCGCGGCGAAATGCTGAGAGATTTCGTCCATCTGGGGAGCGTGAGGGTGGTTCGTCGGCGCGGGCTGGTGCGGAGGGTCGCGGAAGAGACCGCCGCCGCCCGAGGCGATGCTGGAGAAGACGCCGCCGCCGAGACCGCCGGACGGCGGCGGCGGGACGCCGAAGGACGGGAGAGGCGCTTGGCGCGGCGGCGGGGCGTCCACGGGACGACCGAATCCGGGCGGTGGCGCGCCTCTCTGTTGCGGCGGCTGCACCTGCGGCAACTGTTGACCGAAGAGCGACGCGACGGGAATGTGCTGCCGTTGCTGCTGCTGCTCCTGCTGCTGTTGCTGCGCGGCGTGTCGCCGTTTCGCCTCCTCCATTCGAAGCACCTCCTGTTGGCGCTGAAGCATCAACAACTGTTGCTCCGTTGGCTGCTGCTGCCGTTGTTGCTGCTGTTGCTGCTGTTGCGCGCGCTGAAGCTCCACCTGCGTCTGTCGTTGTCGCGTCAACATGGCGAGGAGTTCCTCGGGCGACGTGTGTCCCGACGACACGCGTTGCGCCAGGACTTCCATCACGCGACCGCCGTCATCGGACGATTGTCGAGGCGCGTTCGGCCCGGGAAGTTGCATCGGTTTCACCTGAGGCGGTTGCGAAGGCGTACCCATGGGTAACGTCGGTCTGAATCGCGCGAACACCTCCGGCGGGACGCTCTTATCGCCGAGCAAACAGATGAGGTGACGAGTAAACTGCGCCGCGTCCTCAGCGTGAAGCATTCTCGATATGTCCGAGCACGCCGCAGGAAACGCGTTCAAGACGTAATCGCGCGTGCGCATCTGCACCGCGCGCGCGACGTTATCCCCAGCCGCGAACGGGTCCTCGACGCCGACCGGATACTTGAACGCCTGCCACGAACTCCCGACGACAAAGGTGCCATGATACGTCGACGCGTTGACGGCGTTTCGAAACAACTTCTTAATCGCGCAAATGTGCGCGAAAAAGCTGACAAAAAGCTCGGCGAGCGTCTCTGTGTTATCTTTGCCGTAATCGACGTATTTATCCGCGCGATACTTGACCGCCGCGATGTCCCTCGACGCGTCGCTCACGACGCGCGCCTTGCTCACCTTCCACGTGTCGAATTCGTCGTCTTCGCACCGCTCGTGGTCGTCGAGTTCGAGCAACTCGGATTCTATCAAATCCGGACGAGGAAGCGTGAGCATCATCGTCGGCGGTAATATCGGCGTCTTTCGTCGCTGCAAGTGATGCATGCAGAGCAAACACAGCGAGTACGAGTTAAACGATCCCTCCATGGCGTTGTTGACGTCGTAGTGCTTGGCCCAGAGCTTGACCAAAAAGACCAAGTCTCGATATCTCTGATCGATGTCCGCGACGACGCCCAACACGGCGCTCTTGTACACGCCGTCGTTTTCGATGCACACGTCGCACGCGACGCCCGTGTGCGGATCTTTAAACTTGATCAGGGGCACGCGCGCCTTGGAGATGAGCTGCACGTCGCGATAGTTGCGATAGCGCAGCTCAGACGCCACCTTGCGCAACAATTGCGCGCGTTTGCTTCGACCCTGTCTCTGCTGACGTCGCGCGCGCACGCCGCCGCGTTGCGAACGTCGCGCCTGCGCCTCCTCGCGCTCGTCGTACCACGGTCCGTTCTTATCTATCTGTAAAGAAATGTCTATATCGCTCCCCGCCGAGTGAAACGCGCTCACGTACGAGCCGAACGGCGCCACTCGCACGCCCTCAAACCGCGTCGAAATCATCGATTTGAACTTATTCATCAGCGCCTGACGCTTCGCGTCATCCTGCGGCGACGTCTTCAACGAATTCACTATCCTACGCAACTCAGCATCTAACTTTTCCATCGCCTCTCTCGGCGGCGGTCCGCCCGACGTCGCCGCCGCCTCTCGTCCCTCGTCGTCGACGTCTCCCGGAAACCTCCCATCTTCATCCGTCGTCACCCGCTCGTCCGCCAGCGCGATTCGTTCGCGCACGCGTCGCAACACCTCTCTCGGGGACACGTACTCTCGCGGATCTCTCTCTTCCTCCTCGTACCGGTCTCGGTCGTCGTCCCGGCGGTCGTCGTCGTCGCGCTCCTCCTCCTCCTCCTCGTCATCCGAGCCCTCATCGCCTCGACGCATATCGCCCACCGTCGTCTCGCGCGCGAACCACGCGCGGTTCTCTCACACTCTCGCGCGTCTCGCTCCTCACCACCCGCCCCCAGAGCTCTCCGCGCGTCCACCGCCCGCGTTCGATCGCGTCGCCCTCCACCGAACCACCGAGGTCTCCGTCCTCGCCCGCCTCCTCGCGCGTTCCCTCGCGCGCTCGACGACGGACCGACCGCCCTCGATCGACGACGACCGACGCCCTCGATCGACGACGTCCGCTCGCTCGAGTCCCGCGCCTCGCGCGCGCCGTCGTCGTCTCCGGGCGCGTCGCGGGAGACATCCTCGGATTTCGGCGCGGGACGGACGCGTGGACACATCGACGAGTCATGACTCGACTCTTCATATACGACGCCTCCGCACACCGTCAACGTCACGCAGGACGCCACGATCGCGTGCACGTGACGTCTGACGTCACGCGCGCGCGTATTCGAGACGGTGCGAGCGGTATCGGATCGATCGATCGCGTGGGGAATAAAACGCGCGCCCCGACGTCGACGTCACGCGCGCGCGTATTCGAGACGGTGCGAGCGGTATCGGATCGATCGATCGCGTGGGGAATAAACATAAAACGCGCGCCCCGACGTCGACGTCACGCGCGACGTCGCGTCGCGCGGCACACGCGCGCACGATGCCGACGACGATGCGCGCGCGCGCGGTGACGCCGTCGCGAGCGACGACGAGAGCGACGACGAAAAAAAGAACGGAGGCGACGCGACGGGTCGCGAGGGCGGTGACGACGACGACGCGCGCGGTGCGCGACGGTGATGAGGTACGCGATGGAGGACGCGCCCCGTGGGTGACGAGGGTGCCGATGGGACGCGAGGCGAGGCGCGCGCGAGGAAGGGAGGGGAAGACGCGCGAGGGGGGGTGGGGTGCGCGTGAAATTCGTGCGCGTGAAATTCGTGCGCGGGGGGGGTGGGCGACGTCGCGTGGGCGTGGATACCGGTGGATGAATGGATGGATGGATGACGACGTCGTGGACGTCGCGCGGTCGGTCGCCGCGAGCGCCGACTGGACGGGTCTCGTCTCGCGCGCGGGATGGAGGGATATCGCGATCGAGGAATGGACGCGTGAAAGAATGCGCGATGACTGACGGATGAGTGACGCTTCGATGGGCGTTCGTGCGCGACGCAGGCTTTTGAATCCACCAAGACGGCGGCGGCGACGCTCGCCGCGGCGGCGACGCTCGTCAACGGCGCGCTCGCGGGGGCGGCGCGCGCCGATTTCGGGTTCGCCACCGACGCCGCGCCGACGGAACAAGTCGTCGAACAACAAAATGCCGGTGGTTCTATCTTCGCCGAGGCGTCCAGGGAGGCGCCGGCGGTGACCACGGATGGTTTGCCGGAGGGTAACAACTGGCGATACAGCGAGTTTATCAAGGCGGTGATGAGCGGCAAGGTGGAGCGCGTGCGATTCTCCAAGGATGGTTCCGCGTTGCAATTGACGGCGGTCAACGGCGCTCGCGCCACCGTTATCTTGCCGAATGACCCGGAACTCGTCGACATTTTGGCCAAGAATGGCGTCGACATCTCCGTCAGCGAAGGCGAGCAACAGGGCAACGTCGCGTCCTTGATCGGCAACTTGTTGTTCCCGCTCGTCGCGTTCGGTGGTTTGTTCTTCTTGTTCCGCCGCGCGCAGGGCGGTGAAGGCGGTGGTATGGGTGGCATGGGCGGTGGCCCGATGGACTTTGGTAAGTCCAAGTCCAAGTTTCAAGAGGTTCCGGAAACCGGCGTCACCTTCGCCGACGTCGCCGGCGTCGAGGGCGCCAAGTTGGAATTGCAAGAAGTCGTTGACTTTTTGAAGAACCCGGACAAGTACACCGCGCTCGGCGCCAAGATCCCGAAGGGTTGCCTTTTGGTCGGTCCGCCGGGTACCGGTAAGACTTTGATCGCCAAGGCTGTCGCCGGTGAAGCCGGCGTGCCCTTCTTTTCCTGCGCGGCGTCTGAATTCGTCGAACTCTTCGTCGGCGTCGGCGCGTCTCGCGTTCGCGACTTGTTCGAAAAGGCCAAGTCCAAGGCGCCGTGCATCATCTTCATTGATGAGATCGACGCCGTCGGTCGCCAGCGTGGCTCCGGCATGGGCGGCGGTAACGACGAACGCGAACAAACCATCAACCAGCTCCTCACCGAGATGGATGGTTTCGAAGGCAACACGGGCGTCATCGTCCTCGCCGCCACCAACAGACCGGACGTTCTCGATAGCGCGCTCCTTCGTCCGGGCCGTTTCGACCGTCAAGTGACCGTCGATCGACCGGACGTCGCCGGCCGCATTCGCATCCTCAAGGTGCACGCCCGGGGCAAGACGTTGGCCAAGGATGTCGACTTTGACAAAATCGCGCGCCGCACGCCGGGTTTCACCGGCGCCGACTTGGAAAACCTCATGAACGAGTCCGCCATTCTCGCCGCTCGCCGTGAGCTCACGGAGATTTCCAAGGAAGAAATCGCCGACGCTCTCGAGCGCATCATCGCCGGTGCCGCCAAGGAGGGCGCCGTCATGTCTGAGAAGAAGAAGCGTCTCGTGGCGTACCACGAGGCTGGGCACGCGCTCGTCGGCGCGCTCATGCCGGATTACGACGCCGTGACGAAGATTTCCATCGTCCCGCGCGGTAATGCCGGTGGTTTGACCTTCTTCGCCCCGAGTGAAGAGCGTCTCGAGTCTGGTTTGTACTCTCGCACCTACCTCGAGAACCAAATGGCTGTCGCCATGGGCGGTCGCGTCGCCGAGGAGCTCATCTTCGGCGCCGAGGACGTCACCACCGGCGCCTCTGGTGACTTCCAACAAGTTACCCGCACGGCGCGCATGATGATCGAACAGATGGGTTTCTCCAAGAAGATTGGTCAAATCGCCATCAAGAGCGGTGGTGGTAACTCCTTCCTCGGCAACGACGTCGGTCGCGGCGCGGATTACTCCGCCGCCACCGCCGCCGTCGTCGACGAAGAAGTCAAGAAGTTGGTCACCGCGGCGTACCGTCGCGCCAAGGACTTGGTGCAACTCAACATTGACGTGTTACACGCGGTCGCGGACGTGTTGATGGAGAAGGAAAACATCGATGGGGAAGAATTCGAGCGCATCATGCTCGGCGCGAAGAGCGAGCTCTACCTCAAGGCGGACGAGCCCTCCGTCACCGTTCCGTACCAAACCGACTCTGCGTGATCGCGCAGCCGGTATCGAAACGCGCGCAATGTGTCACCGAACGATAGATTGTATCTTAATCTAATAGCTTTACAAATGAAATGACAACTGAGAAATAGTCGAAAAGAACGCCGCCGCCGCCGCCTCGGCCCTCTCTCGCCGTCTCACCGCTTCTTTTTCCCAACCTTTCGCCCTCGCCCCCTGAACTTCCCACCGCCCCGGCGCGGCACCGCGCCCCTGAGATCATCCACCACCTTGCGCCAAAACCGTCGAATCGTCCCGAACGCGTCGATCCCGTACACCGCTCGAAAGTGGTCGTTCGCCGCCTTGGCCACGACGACCGCGACCCCCCACTTGACGATGACGTCCGTGTCCACCGCCGGCCCCCCTCGCGCGCGCGAGACACCGCGCGCGTCATCGCACGCGCGCGCGAGCGATCCGCGTCGCGCGCGTCCACCTCGCGACATCCCCGTCCGCCTCGAATATCTCTCGCGCGTCACACGATGGCCACCGTGAAGACCACCGTGCGCGCCCTCGCGCGCGATCTCGTCCCCGCGAGCGACGCGCGCGCGACGACGACGTCGTGGAGAGCGTCGTCCGCGTCCGATTCCCCGCCCTTCTCGCGCGCGTGGACGCAGGGCGACGTCGCGAGCGACGACGGGAGGGTCGTTCGGTTACTCGACGCGGACGGCGCGTCGAGCGTGACGGTGACGCGCGCGCGCGCGACGACGACGCCGCTCGCGATCGGGGAGTACGCGTGCGCGAGAGGGATCATCACGCGCGGCGCGACGTCGAGCGAAAGGTGCGCGCTCGCGGACGCGGTCGTCGTCGGCGCCGAGGGGGAGGGGAGACGCGCCGCGTGGGCGCGAGAGGTGGAGGAGTCGGAGCGCGCGCGCGTAGAAATTACAACATCGGTGTGAATCGTAGAGAAATGTGTGCGGTAGAATCTAGAATTGTTCGTTCGTTCGTTCGTTCGTTCGTTCGTCGCGCGTCGTGATCAAAAAATGGCGCGATGGTTGTGAATGGAAAACTCGAGACGCGGCCGGCGGCGGCGAGGCGGCGCGCCGGCGGCGCGTCGATCGTCTCGGCGACCTCTTCGGTCGTCTCGATCGGCGTCTGGGGCGCCCAGGGCGAGATTGTAACTCGGGTACATGGTGAAGAAGTGCACGAGGTGGTGCAGAGGTTGCGTCAGGCGCACGAGGGCGGAGAGCGGGCCGGTGCAAAAATTGAGCAAACCGCGCGCGAAACCGTGCATCGGAAGCGCCAGCGGCGCCGCGGCGGCGTCGAGCGCCACCGTGGACGCGACTTCTATGCCTATGCCCGTCATTCCCGCGCTCAGGTAGACGAGGACGAAGGCGCTGTACGCGAGTTCGCACGCGTTTCCGAACAGGGCAAAGGATCTCAACAGACGGTTTCCTTTCCGAATCTCCCTCTTGGCCCAAATGCGCAGCTCCGTCGCCGACACCAGGGGCACCAACTGCGTCGGTCGCGTCAACGTCTCCGATTCCTCTCCCGGAAGCGCGGTATTGAGCATCATCTGTAACCACACGCGCGTGTACTGCGCCACGCGATCGTCCGCCCGCGGTGAAAACCACTGTCGCAACCGCTGTCGAAGCGGCGCCTTCGGCAACGAAAACGGCGCTCGACACACGCGACACGACGTCTCCTCCGTCCCGTACGACGCCAGCGACACGCGCTGCCACTCACGCAAACATCTCACGTGCACGTACTTACCCGTACCATCGCACGCGCACGGACTCACCAACTCACCCCGCTCTTCGAAACAAAACCGACACGCGGCGCCGTCGCCGCGTCCCTCGCGTCCCTCGTCCCCGTCCCCGTCCTCGTCGCCGTCGCCCTCCTCCACCCCCCGCGTCGACGCCGACGCCGACGCCGACGTCGACGACGCGCGTCTCGCCCGTCTCTCCCGTCTCTCCCGCGCCCGCGCGTCCGCCTCCACCGCGCGCGCGACGTCGCCCTCGTTCACGTCGAGCGCGAGCGCGAGGACATCCTCCGTCGCCTCGCGCGCCGCGCGCGCGTCTCGCGCCGCCTCGCGACGCGTCGCGAGCGCGCTCGCGCACGCCGCGGCGACGAGCAGCGGGAGCATGCGCGCGGAGGAGACGCGAGGCGCGCGCGAGGGCGAAGAGAGGCGTCGTCGTCTGACGCGACCGGTCGGTCGGTCGGCATTCGCGCGCGCGAACGGGATGGTCTCGCGCGCGTCTCGCGGGCGGAGGCGAGCGTCACGCGCGCGGGGGCGCGCGTGCGTCCTCGCGCTCGTGTTCGCGGCGTGCGTCGCGGGGGGTGAGGTGCGTTTGGACGACGGTTGACGCGCGTCATCGATGGATGAATAATTCATTCATTCTTCGCGCGACGAGCGAGGAGTGACGACCGACCGACTGACGACGACGACGCGCGCGGCTTCGTCCCCGTCGTTCCCGTCCGCAGGGCCTGACGTCGGCGCAGCGACGTCGACAGAAGAATGGGTCGAGGATGAACGCGCTCGACCGCGAGCTCGGCGAACGCCGACGCGCGTGCGAGCGACGCGCGCGGGACGAGGCGTGGGAGGGGTGCTCGTCGGAGGACGATCCGGCGGTGTTTGAGAATTGCGTGTTGCGGTGCGCGAGCGCCAAGTGTTACGCGGACGTGTACGCGAGGGATCCGTTGGAGGAGGGGGAGGTGGACGTGGAGCGAGGGCGAGCGTTTCGCGCGTGCGCGAGGGACGAGTTTCGGAAACTTCGAGGGCATCAAACGTTTGAGTCGTGAAAGGGACGTCGGACGCGCGCGCGTATATTGGTAGAGGCTCGTGGATTAGTGGTAGGTTCGTCACGGGCGCGCGCGTGTGTGTGATAACAACGTCAACGTCGCGCGTCAATCCTCGTCCCGCGCGGGCGTCTCCCCGCCGGCGTTCGCGAAGACGCCCTTTTGCGCGTACACCGCCGCCATGAGCAACACGTCCGCGGTGAAAACCCCCGCGAACGATTTCCAAAAGAACGGAATGATCACGTTCACCAACGGAATCGCCACGAATAACAAATTCAACGCGTCCTTCTCCGTCGCCTCGCACTCGCGCGCGCGAAGACTCGGCACCGTGAACATCCACACGCTCCACATCCCCATCAATCGAGCGATGGACGGTTCATCGCTCGGCCAAATCACGTTAAACGCCAATAATCCACCCACGACGATCGCCAGATACGCCTGCACCTCGAACACCGCGTACAACGCGCTCCCCTTGTACGCCGGGTTCTTCTTCGCCGCCCCGCTCTGTCTCGGCGCGAACGTCGTCGCCGTCTTCTTGGCGAATTTACTCAGATTCTTCTCCAGCGCGTCGTCGGAGATGTCCACGGGATCACTCTTCGCCTCCGTCGTCTCCGTCGTCTCGCCCTCGGTCGCGCGCGCGAGCACGCGCGTCGCGCGCGCCGAGCGCACCCTCGCGCGCGTCCTCGTCGTCGACGTCGTCCTCGCGGTGACGCCGACGGTGGTCCTCGCGGTGACGCGCATCATCGCGACTCGACGGGCCGTTTCGCGACGCTCTACGTCTCGCCTCGAGGCTCGCGGTCGCTCGCGTCGCGCACTCGCGCGGCGAACGGGCGCGTTATCCTTCCCCCCCGCGCGCGCGCGCGCCCGAATCGTCGCCCATTCGTTCGCGTCGACGACACACGCGCGCGCGAGCGGGGACGCGCGCGCGAGACGACGAATTCGGGCGAGGATATATTTCGTCGAGGGAATCGCGCGGGATGGTGCGCGCGCGATGCGATGCACGAACGACGCGCGACGCGCGCGGGATGAATGCGTGAATCGATGGATCGATTGCGGGACATTCGTGGGGACGCGGAGGCGAGAGGACGCTCGATGACTGACGAGCGCGCGGGTTGTGTCTCGATGACATCGATAGAGTTCGTTCGCGCGCGAGGGATCGTACGATCCGACGCTCGTGGACGTGGAGTTGACGCGGGAGGAGGCGGAGGCGCGCGCCAACCGCCGAAGCGCGTTTCAGCGACACTTGCGACAGACGGATGCGGAGAAGGAGCTCGTGTTGGCGTTCGCGAAGATGTATAGAATGAATGAGAAGCCTGAAGATCCTATGCAGTGGTTGTTGGATTATTTTGAGAGGGATCAGAGGGATCACATTAAACGCGCCGAGGAAACGGCGGAGGAGTATCGCGTCGAGCTCGCGCGCGCCGAGAGAGAACGGGACGAGTTGATCAACCAAATGGATGAGATGCGACAGACGGTGCGTAATTTGGAGCGAACGGTGACCGAGCTTCGTCGCACCAGTCAATCGCAGAACGTGGGCGTGTACGACGACCCGGCGAGAGACACGCGCGGTGGCGGCTTCGCGGACCACAACGCGTTGGACGACTTCGACGCCGACAAGAGGAAGAAAAAGAAGGAGAAAAAGGAGAAGAAGGAGAAGAAGGAGAAGAAAGAAAAGAGGGAGAAGAAGGAGAGAGGAGTCCCTCAAGATTCCGACCAAGAATTCTTCGGAACCGCGACCGGCGGCGACGTCAGCGCGGATTGAAGACGAGGACTAGAAGGAACAGGGACGGTCGTGTACTTTATCAATAGAAACTACAAGCACTACGTATACAATGAATCCGCGAAGACGATGCCGTGGCGTAAACTTTCCGCTCCTTGTTCAAACTTTTGCGCGAGACCGGTATCACCGACGGCGATGCACGCGCGGTGAAGCTCCATCATCAATTCGTCGAGACGGCGCATCGCTCGAATAATCGTCCCTTCAAATAAATCCGTCTTTTTCACAATCTCGCTGAACGGTTCGCCCTTGGCCCAGCAATAGACGATCTCGACCATGGATGGTTTGAACGATTCGACGAAATCTTCGACCTCGATGTCAATCTTACACTCTTTCTGGACGTTGCCGATTTCTCTCGCGGCTTCTTGAAGCGCCTTGAGCGGCTTGGCGAGCGCCTTTGCAGACTTGTCCATGTTTGAAGTGTTGCTTTTTTCGACGGGCATGAAACACGACGCCAACGCGACGAGTTCGTGCGGATGGAGCCCGGCGAAGACGCCGTTGAACATGAGTTCGGTCACTAAGAGTTCATCCGCCGTGTCCACCTCGCACGCCGCGCGTCCCTTGGTGAGCACGACGCCGTCGGTGTCGATATGACCGAGCTTTTTAAGAACTTTACTTCGCGCCTTCAAATCGTCCCTAAACTTTGTGAGTTCACTCGATTGAATCTGTGTCTTGAGCTCCGCCGCGCGCGCCAGAAGATCGGCTTTTTGTTCAAAGATGTTGATTTTCGCCGTCAATTCGCTATTTTCGCGAGCGTCAGCCTCGCTGTACAGCGCGTGCGATTGAAATCTATCTCGCAACGCGTCCAGAGATCTGTACGTTCGCACGAAGGCGACGTCGGTGATACCCATGTCCTTGACGGGATCGATCATCGGAATCTCTTTACCCTTTTCGCGCAGTTTTTTCGTCACCGTCTCCACAGCGAGCCAGATGCTCTCTCTCGCGTCGGGCGGGCGCAAATCGTCCGGAAGCGTCAGACGTATCGCACTAATGGTGTCCACGAGATTGATTCCGACGGGAATGATCTCGGTTGTGTTAGACTTGGGCTTTTTACGATTGGCGGGCGTCAGTTTACCCTCGGATGCCCCAGGTCCGCATCGAAGCAAGCAGTCCAAGACGTGCGTTTCGCGTCCTTGCGCATCCTTTGCGCTCGACAACTGCACGACTACGCCCCATCCCCAGTTGGTGTCGCCATCTCTGACGCGAATGAGACGTCCAGATGTGAAGAATCTCAAACAATTCGACGGTTCGAGCATGGTTCGGAGGACAGACTTCTCCGCATCGCGATAATCGCGCCTGAGCGTGATGTATTCTTGGATCTCTTCACTTCCCACCTCTTTGATTTTCGCCGCTTGCGCCTGCACGTCAGTGAGCTGCGCCTTCATCTCGGGCAACTGTTTCGCGTGTTGAAATTGATGAAACGAACGCGAAATGACGTATTCTGCGTCGATGGTTCCGGTCGCGCGCTTGAGGAGGTTCAAAATGCTGTAGTAGCTCAATTTGAACTCCGAGTTGAGCGGTTGAGGTTGACCGAGAATCATCTCCTTCATCGCGGTCTCTTCCATGCGCTCATCGCACATGACGATGCAAATACCGCGGTCATCCTTTCCGCGACGACCAGCTCGTCCCGACATTTGCGTGTACTCGCCGGGTGCTAGGACACGCATGTCCGTTCCGTCAAACTTTTTCACCGCGGTGAACACGACGGTTCTCGCGGGCATGTTCAATCCCATGGCGAAAGTTTCAGTCGCAAACAAACATTTGATCAAAGATTCGCCAAAGAGGATTTCAATCAATTCTTTTAACACCGGGAGCAAACCGCTGTGGTGAATACCGATTCCAGCCTCGAGTAGCGGTAGAATCGCTTGCACCGCCGTCAACTGTCTATCCTCCTCGGACAAGTTGAGCAACGCGGCGTTGTACACCTCGCGAACTTGTTCCGCCTCCTCCGGTGTATTGAAATTGAGCTTTGCGACGTATTTCGCGTACTCCTCGCACTCGCGTCGACTGAAACTGAACACAATGACGGGGAAAAACGTCTTCTCCTTGATCATTCTGACGATGCGCAAAATGTCTTCGTCGCCCATGGACCCCCCGCCTCTTCCGCCGCGTCCACCGCCGCCTCTTCCACCACCGCGTCCACCGCCGCGTCCTCCGCCGCGTCCACCACCGCTACCGCCTCCGGACTCCGCACCCTCCGCGATGGCTTGCTGTAATCTAGTAAAATTATCAGATCTAAACTGGCTCTGTTCGTTGACGACGAGATGCAAACCGCTTCCGCCCTTCGGAAACGCGTAATGCTGCAGCGGCGTCGGTCTGTGATCGGTGTACACCACGTGACACGGATGATTGTGTAAACTCGTCACCCACTGCGCGAATTCGAGTGCGTTAGGGAGCGTCGCGCTCAGGAACACCAAACGCGCGTCCTTCGGCGCGAAGATAATGGATTCTTCCCATACCACGCCCCGTTCGCGATCCCGCATGTAGTGCACCTCGTCGAACACGATCCACTTCACCTCCCGAATCACGTCCCCACCTCTGTACAACATCGACCGAAGCACCTCCGTCGTCATCACGATGCACGTACTGTTCGGATTGATGGACGCGTCGCCCGTCATCAATCCCACGTCGCCGAACTCTTCGCTCAGTTCGCGAAACTTTTGATTACTCAGCGCCTTGAGCGGCGACGTGTAGATCACTCGCTGTTTATCTCGAAATGCCATCGCGATCGCATACTCCGCGACCACCGTCTTCCCCGCCGACGTGTGCGCGGCGACGAGCACGCTCTCGTTTCGCTCGAGCACCGCCGTCGCCGTGCGCTGAAACGCATCCAACTCGAACGGGTACGACTTGGCCGGCGCCCCCTCGTGCCTCGGATCCCGAAGCGCGTCCACGTCACCGATCCAATCCCTCGGCGTCGCCACCTCGTGCACGCACGACGTGCGTCCTCGCGCGCGCGCGTCCGCGGACGTCGCCGCCACCGCTCGTTTCTCACCCTCCTCCTCCCTCTCGTCGTCTCCCTCGTCGCGGCGTCGCTTCGCCGCCTCGCGCGCGCGCTCCGAGTGCCCGCTCACGCCCGCGTTCGCCGGTTCGAGCGTCGTCGCGGGCGCCATCGTCGCTCGCTCGCGCGCTCGCGCGCGTCGGCGGTGTGAAGTCGCCGCACAATCGCGCGCGCGACGACCCGTCGTCATGGCGGTCGACGCCGAGGACGCGGCCGAGGAGAGCGACGAGGACGACGTGGAGGTTTTCGCCAACGGCGTCGCGTTCGCGCGCGCGGCGTCGTGGCTCGGCGCGTCGTCCGCGTTGACGCACGAGACGTTCGCGGCCGAGGAGGTGAACGCGGACGCGTCGCGCGAGCGCGCGTCGCGCGCGCCGAGATTGGGTCTGGGGGCGAAGAGATCGCGGGCGAAGACGTCGTGGGAGGACACCAAGGCGCAGGGGGCGACGCGAACGGCGCTGGATAAGGCGTTGGCGAGGAAGAAGAGGGAGGCGGCGGAACGCGCCGAGCGCGAGGCGGCGGCGCGAGGGAGGGACGACGACGACGACAGTGAGAGCGAGGACGATCGCGCGCGAATGAGTGGGAAGGCAAAGAAGAAGAGTCACGCGGGCGTGTACGGGGTGGGTAGGTTCGGTGCCGGAGGGAAACAGTTCGGAGGCGCCAAGCGCGCGAAAAAGTGACGCAAAAATAAAAATTGACGCGATTCGCGGTTGCGGCGCGCGGTAGACCCGTTGTATAAATAATCACGACTAGAGAGCTAGAAATCTGAGGGTTTGCGGACTAGAAATTCGACGTCGCCGATGTCGTTGGCTATCGATTCGACGCCCACGCGCTCGAGCAATCGCTCGCTCGCGGGTACGGACATTTGTAACAAACTCCACGCGAGCACCTCGCAATCCGATTGCGTGTAGTCGTCAATGTGACGTTCGATCGCCGCGTTGATGCTCGCTCGCGTGCTATCGACGTCGTGCTCGTCGTCGCTAAAGACGAGGTGTAAACGGGCGAGGGATTGAAGAATCGTCTTTGTCTCGAGAGCCGACACGTCTGGCGCGACTTTGAGAAAGACGTGCATCGCCTCGCGCAACACGCGCGCGCCGATGTCGTACTCGAGCGCGGCGAAGGACCATAGCATGAGTGTCATATTTTGAGGCTTCGTCCCGTAGGCGGCCAAGTCATCTCGAAAGCGCTTGCTCGCGAGCTCGATGAGCTTTGGGTTTGTGAGCCGAAGCGACGCGAGTGCGTGCATGGTCGGAGCCAGCTCGTGTGGTGCGAACGCGTACACGGAACGCAGAGCGGCGCTGCCGAGCGCATCCAGGAACTCGTCATAGAGATGGACCCCATCTTCACTCGGCCGCATCGTGTTGATTGACCAAAGAATCATACAGATTGCTCGTTGATTGAGAGATTCGACTTCGTCGAAGAGCCGTTTGCACACCGCTGTGATGTAGTCAATGTCTCGGAAACCAATGTAATCCGGACCCAATCTCGCCGTGGCGTACAGGTGAATCGCGACGTCGCGCGACGACAGCACCTCGTCGCTCTCGAGTTTGGCAAGGCTGACGGCGTGTAACTCGTTCGCGTGCGCTCGAGAGATGAGCCCTCGTTCCACAGCATCCATCTTCGAGTACGACCACAGCAGAGACGAAGCTGCTGGAAATTCAACATCTTCCAATCGCATGTTCCGCGTGAGCTTTTCCATGGCTTCGTTCGTGAAGACATCGGTAATGCTTGCCGAGATGG